>Ga0310811_10004208_pt1 | contig 18118 bp, 16 predicted proteins | sample YCmetagenome_FD_207642 | JGI IMG/M metagenome (GOLD analysis project Ga0310811, IMG submission 207642) | Soil microbial communities from experimental microcosm in Duke University, North Carolina, United States - YC | ecosystem: Engineered > Artificial ecosystem > Soil microcosm > Unclassified ...
GCCTCCTGCAGCATCCGCTTCTCGTTGTTGACGATGATCTCCGGCGCGCCGAGGTCGAGCAGCCGCTTGAGGCGGTTGTTCCGGTTGATCACTCGGCGGTAGAGGTCGTTGAGGTCGCTCGTGGCGAAGCGCCCACCGTCGAGCTGCACCATCGGGCGGAGCTCCGGCGGAATCACCGGAACCGCCTCGAGCACCATCCACTCGGGCTTGTTCTCCGAGGTGATGAATGCCTGCACGACCTTGAGCCGCTTGATCGCGCGCTGCTGCTTCTGCCCCTTCGACGTCTTGATCATGTCGCGGAGCGTGATCGACTCCTGCTGGAGATCGAGATCGCGGAGCAGCTCTCGGATCGCCTCGGCGCCCATGCCGCCCCGGAAGTACACGCCGAAGCCGTAGGGCGACCCGAAGCGGTCCTTCAGCTCGCGGAAGATCTGCTCGTCGTTGACGACCTGCTTGACGTCGAGCTCGCGGAAGAGCTTCCAGGTCTCCTCGAGCCGACGGACGCCCTCGACGGCCGCGTCGCGCGCGTCGGCGCGGCGGCTCTCCATGTCGGCGACCATCTCCTTGACCTTGCCGGCCCACTGCTGGACGACCTCGAGGTCTTCCTTGCGGGCGCCCTCGACGAGGCACAGGTCGTAGGCGAGCTCGCGTACCTGGTCGGCGGTCGCGTCGCCCTCGGCGTGCTCCAGCACGTCGCGCAGGAGACCGGCGCCGGTCTCGCGGGCTCGGTCGAGGTTCTTCAGGTCGACGGACGAGACGAGCGCCGCGTCCTCCTCGCCGAGCTCCTCGCCGCCGAGCAGCTGATCGAGCAGCTTGTGGAGATGCTTCGTGATCGCGCCCTTCTTCGAGCCGGACGAGCGCTCGAGCTCCGACCGGAGCGGCTCGAGCGCGGCGCGGAGCTCGACCGCGGCGGTCGCCACGGACTCGATCTCGCGCGGGGCGAGTCGCCGGTCCTCGCGCGTCGCCGCCTGGCGGACGAGCTCGCGCAGGCGCTTCGGGTCCTCGCTGGTGATCGTCTTCGTCAGGCCGGGGAGGATCCCACTGGCCATCGTGCGCGCCTCGTCGAGCGTGGGAAGCGCCTGATCCTCGGCCCAGTTGGACAGACCACGGGCCCAGAACTCGTCGTCCTCGTCGAAGCCCTTGTCCTTGCCCTGATGGAGGAATGCGCGACGGCGCGCGAGCCGCTCGTCGAGCGCGGCGAGCTGCTCGTCGCGGTCGACGTTGATCTGCTCGGACTCGCCTCGGACCTTGTCCTCGAGATCGACGAGGTCGGCCGCACGCTTCTCGCGGTCGACGCCCGTGACGATCGAGGCTGCGAAGTAGAGGACCTTCTCGAGCTCGCGCGGTGCGATGTCGAGGAGGTAGCCGATGCGGCTCGGCACGCCCTTGAAGAACCAGATGTGCGAGACGGGCGCGGCGAGGTCGATGTGACCCATCCGCTCGCGCCGCACCTTCTGGCGCGTCACCTCGACGCCGCAGCGCTCGCAGATGATCCCCTTGTAGCGGACGCGCTTGTACTTGCCGCAGTAGCACTCCCAGTCCTTCGTCGGACCGAAGATGCGCTCGCAGAACAGACCGTCGCGCTCCGGCTTCAGGGTGCGGTAGTTGATGGTCTCCGGCTTGGTGACCTCGCCCATCGACCAGTCACGGATCTGCTTCGGGGAAGCGAGACCGATCCGGATCGCGTCGAAGTCGTTGATGTCAATCTGCGCCAAGGGGCTTTCTCCTTCGGAGAAACCCCTGGGTGAGAGGTCTCTCCATCGTGTCTTCCGGAACGTCCTGAGTTCTCTAAACCGTTGTCCCTGCACCTAGGGAAATCGCGATAGCGATTTCCTCATTCCTCTACTTCCACGTCGACCGGCGCGAGCGCCTCGTCGGAAGGCTCTTCCTCGAGCGCCTCGTCGGAGGCCACGGCGAGGTCGCCGCCCTCTTCCACAGCGCCCTCCTCGACCTCCTGCGCGCTGCGTACCTCGGCCGCAGCCTGGCGGACGCTCGCGGGTGAGAGGTCGATGCCGAGCTCCTCCGCCGCGCGGAGCAGCTCGTCGTCCTCCTCGCGCACCTCGACCTCGCGGCCCTCGTCGGAGAGGACGTGGACGTCGAGCGAAAGGGACTGCATCTCCTTCAGCAGCACCTTGAAGGACTCGGGGATCGAGGGCTCGGCGATGTTCTCGCCCTTCACGATCGCCTCGTAGGCCTTGACGCGACCGATCGTGTCGTCGGACTTGATCGTGAGCATCTCCTGGAGGGTGTACGCGGCGCCGTACGCCTCGAGCGCCCACACCTCCATCTCGCCGAACCGCTGTCCGCCGAACTGCGCCTTGCCGCCCAGCGGCTGCTGGGTGACGAGAGAGTACGGGCCCGTCGAACGCGCGTGGATCTTGTCGTCGACGAGGTGGAGCAGCTTGAGGATGTACATGTAGCCGACGGTCACCTTCTGCTCGAAGGGCTGGCCCGACTTGCCGTCGTAGAGCTGCACCTTCCCCGAGCAGCGGCGGCCCTCGGTGCGGCTGCCGTCGACCTTCATCGCGATCGCGTTGCTGTTCGACGCCCACGACACGAGCGCGTCGTCGACGTCTGCCTCGGTCGCGCCGTCGAAGACCGGCGTCGCGACGGCGCGCGGGTCGGGCGCGTTGATCGGGGCGCGCGGGTTGACCGGCTCGCCCTCCTCGAACACCCCGTGGGCCGCAGCCCACCCGAGGTGGGTCTCGAGGATCTGGCCGATGTTCATCCGGCTCGGCACGCCGAGCGGGTTGAGCACGACGTCGACCGCCCGGCCGTCCTCGAGGAACGGCATGTCCTCCTCGGGGACGATCTTCGCGATGACGCCCTTGTTGCCGTGGCGGCCGGCGAGCTTGTCGCCCTCCGCGATCTTGCGCTTCTTCGCGACGAACACCCGGACGAGCTCGTTCACGCCCGGCGACAGGTCGTCGCCGGCGTCGCGCGAGAACGTCTGGACGCCGATCACCTTGCCGCCCTCGCCGTGCGGGACCTTCAGCGAGGTGTCACGCACCTCGCGGGCCTTCTCCTTGAAGATCGCGCGGATGAGCTTCTCCTCCGCCGTCAGCTCGGTCTCGCCCTTGGGCGTGACCTTGCCGACGAGCAGATCGCCGGAGCCGACCTCGGCCCCGATGCGCACCACGCCGCGCTCGTCGAGGTTCGCGAGCGACTCCTCCGAGCGATTGGGGATGTCGCGCGTGATCTCCTCGTCGCCGAGCTTCGTCGAGCGCGCGTCGATCTCGTACTCGTGGATGTGGATCGAGCTGAGCACGTCGTCCTTGACGAGCCGCTCCGAGAGCACGATCGCGTCCTCGAAGTTGTAGCCCTCGAACGGCATGAACGCGACGAGCAGGTTCGCGCCGAGCGCGAGCTCGCCGCCGTCGGTGGCCGACCCGTCCGCGAGCACCTCGCCGGTCTGCACCTTCTCGCCGAGCGAGACGACCGGCTTCTGGTGGATGAGCGTGCCCTGGTTGGAGCGCATGAACTTCGTGAGCGGGTACTCGTCCCGCGTGCCCCTGCCCTCGATCACGATCTTCTCGGCGTCGACGTCGATCACCGTGCCCGGGTTCCGCGCGAGCACGACGTCGCCGGTGTCGACGGCCGCGCGGTACTCGAGCCCCGTGCCGACGAGCGGCGCCTGCGGGATCATCAGCGGCACGGCCTGCTTCTGCATGTTCGCGCCCATCAGCGCGCGGTTCGCGTCGTTGTGCTCGAGGAACGGGATCAGCGCGGTCGCCACCGAGACGATCTGCGCCGGCGAGACGTCCATGTAGTCCACGGCGTCCGCGCGGGAGATCACTGCCTCGCCCGCCGCCGAGCGGCAGAGCACCTGGTCGTTGACGAACTTGCCCGTCTTCGGGTCGATCGGCTCCGAGGCCTGCGCGATCGTGAAGAGCGCCTCGCGTGAGGCGTCGAGGTACACGATCTCGTCGGTCACCTTCCCGCTCTTGACGACCCGGTACGGCGTCTGGATGAAGCCGAACTCCGACACGGTCGCGTACGAGGCGAGCGCACCGATCAGGCCGATGTTCGGGCCCTCCGGCGTCTCGATCGGGCACATGCGGCCGTAGTGGGTCGGGTGGACGTCGCGCACCTCGATCGGCGCGCGCTCGCGGGTCAGGCCGCCGGCGCCGAGCGCCGAGAGGCGGCGTCGGTGCGTGAGACCGGACAGCGAGTTCGTCTGGTCCATGAACTGCGACAGCTGCGAGGAGCCGAAGAACTCCTTCAGCGCCGCCACGACCGGACGGATGTTGATGATCGTCTGCGGCGTGATCGTGTCGACGTCCTCGGTCGTCATCCGCTCGCGCACGACGCGCTCCATGCGGTAGAGGCCGACGCGGAACGCCTCCTGGATCAGCTCGCCCGTCGTCCGGAGACGCCGGTTCCCGAAGTGCTCGTACTCGTCGAGCTCGCCCCGGATGGGCTCGCGCGAGAGCGCGGCCGCGTCGGCGGCGAAGTCCTTCGAGTCCTCGGGGAGCTGGAGCTTGCCCGGCAGGTCGACGAGCCGGCGCACGAGCGCGAGGATGTCCTCGGTGGTGAGCACGCGCGTGTCCTCCGGCACCTCGACGCCGAGGCGCTGGTTGAGCTTGTAGCGGCCGACCTTCGTCAGGTCGTAGCGCTTGGGGTCGAAGAAGAGCGAGCGGAGAAGGTTCCGCGCGTTGTCGAGCGTCGGCGGCTCTCCCGGGCGCTGCTTCTTGAAGACCTCGACGAGGGCCTCCTCTTCGCGGGTGGAGGGATCCTTGTCGAGGGTGTTCTGGATGTACGGCCGCGCGGACTCGCCGAACAGGGCGAGGATCGCCTCGTTCGTGGACGTGTCGAGCGCGAACCCGGTCGTCGGATCCTCGGCAGGCAGCGCGCGCAGGAGCGTCGTGACCGGGAGCTTGCGCTTCCGGTCGATCCGCGCGTAGACGATGCCCTTCTTGTCGATCTCGAGCTCGAGCCACGAGCCGCGCGACGGCATGAGGTTCGCCGTGAAGACCTGCTTGGTCGCGTCCTTCGGCTCCATCAGGTAGGCGCCGGGCGAGCGCACGAGCTGCGTGACGATCACGCGCTCGGTGCCGTTGATGATGAACGTCCCGTGCTCGGTCATCATCGGGAAGTCGCCCATGAAGACCCGCTGCTCGCGGATCTCGCCGGTCTCCGTGTTGACGAAGCGGACGGTCATCGAGAGCGGGGCCTGGTACGTGAGGTCCTTCTCACGGCACTCGGAGATCGAATGCTGCGGCGGACCGAACTCGTAGTCGCCGAACTCCACGGCGAGCGTGCCTGTGTAGTCGGTGATCGGCGAGATGTCGTCGATCGTCTCGCGCAGGCCCTCCTCCAGGAACCACTGGAACGAGGCCTTCTGGATGTCGATCAGGTTGGGGAGGTCGAGGACGTGCTTCAGGCGCGAAAAGGTCTTGCGCGCGCGCGGCGCGACAGCGGTGCTGCTCAAGGACAGCCTCCCTTAGTTACGGCGGTCGTTGATGAAGAGACGGGCAGGTAGAAGCCAGAGCTCGGGCGGAACAGGGAAGAATAGCGGACACGCTTGCTCCACCGCAACCCTTGCGGGGCGGTGGAGCTGTCCGAAAGCAAGTGTAGCGGATGACGCAAGGCCCGCGGGCGGACGCTTCCGTCGATCCGTGCGCCTCAGGTGGCGGCCGGAGGCCGGCTTCGCCGGCCGGCGCGCCAGGCGTGGGTGACCGATGCACGAGCCGGATGGAGAGCGCCCGTGGGGAACCATGGGGTCCCCCACGCTTCAGCTCGACGCTACTTCAGCTCGACGCCGGCCCCCGCCTCCTCGAGCTCGGCCTTGAGCTTCTCGGCCTCGTCCTTCGTGAGACCCTCCTTGACGGTGCCGGGGGCGCCGTCGACGAGATCCTTCGCCTCCTTGAGACCGAGGCCGGTCGCGGCGCGGACGATCTTGATCACCTGGATCTTCTTGTCGCCCGTGGCGGCGAGCACGACGTCGAAGGAGTCCTTCTCCTCCGCCGCCGCAGCGCCGTCCCCACCCGCGGCAGGCGCACCCGCCGCAGCGACCGCGACCGGAGCGGCCGCCGTGACGCCCCACTCCTCCTCGATCGCCTTCTTCAGCTCCACGAGCTCGAGCACCGTCATCTTGCCGAGCGTGTCCAGCACCTTTGCGGTATCTGCAGCCATCCCTACTCCTCTTCCGTTTCTGCTGTGTCGGCTTCCGTTTCTGTTGAGTCGGCGGACTCCGTCTCTGCGGGCTCCGCTGGTTCCTCTGTCTCAGCCTCGAGGGCGTCAGCGGCCTCGGCGACCGGCCCAGTGGACGTCTCGGCCTCAATGGGCGTCTCCGCCTCGGCGGATGTCTCGGCCTCCGCGGACGTCTCGGCTTCGGCGGACGCTCCGCCGAGCTGCTCGATCCGTGCGTCGATCAGGCCCACCACGTCGCGGAGCGGCGCGGCGACGAGCGCCGCGAGCTGCGTGAGCGGAGCCACGATCGCCCCGACCAGCTGGCTCTTGACCACATCCGGTGCCGGGAGCTTCGCGAGCTCGTCGACGTCGTCTCCCGTCAGGGCGCGCCCCGAGAGGATGCCGCCACGGAGCGCGAGCACGTTGGTGTCCTTCGCCGTGTCGGCCAGTGCCTTCGCGACGGCCACGGGATCGCCGTCCGCCTCGACGAATGCGATCGCCGTCGGACCCTCCAGCAGCGCGAGCAGCGACTCCGTGCCCGCTTCCTCAGCGGCACGCCGCGTCAGCGTGTTCTTCACGACCCGGAACCGCCCGCCGCTCCCGCGCACCTTGGCACGCAGCTCGACGAGGTCGGCGTTGGTCAGGCCGCGGTAGTCGGCCACGATCAGCGACTCGGTCGAGCGAAGCTGCTCGACGAGCTCGGCGACGGCCTGTTCCTTCTCGGTTCTCTGCATGTCGTTTCCTTCGGAAACGACTAGACCCGCCGTCAGGCGGGTCCAGAGCGCGCGCAGCGCTGCGACCTCGCCTGGGCTGGACTTCCGCATTCGCTGCCAGCCGTCTTGGGCGACCTAGTCGGTGTGTTAGCGCTAGACGGTAGCAGCCTCCTGGCTCGATCTAGCGGAGTCCGCGTCAGCCGTCACGTCGCGCGTCCGTGTCGGGTCGACGTGCAAGCCGGGCCCCATCGTCGTCGTCAACGTGATGCCCTTGATGTAACGGCCCTTTGCGGCGGCGGGCTTCGCCCGGGCGATCTCCTCGACCACCGCTGCGTAGTTCTCGAGCAGCTGACGCTCGCCGAAGCTCTTCTTCCCGATCGGGAGGTGGACATTCGCCCCACGGTCGGTGCGGTACTCGAGCTTGCCGGCCTTCGCGTCCGAGACCGCCTTCGAGATGTCGAACGTCACCGTGCCGGTCTTCGGGTTCGGCATCAGGCCGCGCGGCCCGAGCACGCGACCGAGCTTGCCGACGTTGCCCATCTGGTCGGGTGTCGCGATCGCGACGTCGAAGTCGAGGAACCCGCCCTCGATCTTCGCCGCGAGGTCGGCCGAGCCGACGACGTCCGCGCCGGCCTCCTCGGCCTCGCGCGCCTTGTCGCCCTCGGCGAACACGGCGACCCGCATCGAGCGGCCCGTGCCATGCGGAAGCATGATCGTCCCGCGCAGCTGCTCGTCCGCGTGCCGTACGTTCAGCCCCAGACGGAAGTGCACCTCGACCGTCTCGTCGAACTTCGCCCCCGGAAACCCCTTGAGCAGCGCGATCGCGTCCGCCGGCGGATAGGCCTTCTCGCGGTCGATCGCACCGCGGGCTTCCTTGTACCGCTTCCCGTGCGCGCTCACGATTCCACCTCCACGCCCATGCTCCGGGCGGTGCCGGCGATGACGAGCATCGCGGCCTCGACGTCGTTCGCGTTGAGGTCGGGCATCTTCGTCTCCGCGATCGAGCGGAGCTGCGCCTGGCTCAGGCGGCCGACCTTGTTCCGGTTCGGCTCGGCCGAGCCAGAGGAGAGGTTGAGTGCCTCCTTGATCAGGACCGCGGCGGGCGGGGTCTTCGTGATGAACGTGAACGAGCGGTCCTCGAACACGGTGATCTCGACCGGGATGATCCGGCCGTTCTCGTGCGCTGTCTGGGCGTTGAACGCCTTCGTGAACTCCACGATGTTGACGCCGTGCTGGCCCAGGGCAGGGCCGACCGGCGGCGCCGGGTTCGCCTGCCCACCGGGGATCTGGAGCTTGATGAGTGTGAGGACTTTCTTCGCCATCGGAGTCCGTGCGGGGCGTCTTGCCCCTCCTCCTATCTCTTCGTGGGTACGGGTTAGTCGAGCTTCTTCACCTGGTCGAACGCGAGCTCGACCGGGACCTGGCGCTCGAAGATGTCGACCAGCACCTTGAGCTTCTGAGCGTCTGCGTTGACGTCGACGATCTCGCCGTCGAAGTCGGAGAGCGGGCCTGACGTGACCTTGACCGACTCGCCGAGGGAGAACTCCACCTGCGCGCGCGGCGCGGCCGCGCCACCCGGGCCGCCGCCGGCGTGGAGGATCCGATCGACCTCCGCCTGCGAGAGCGGCGAGGGCTTCGCGCCGGCCCCGACGAACGCCGTGACGCCGGGCGTCCCCTTGACGACCGTCCAGGCGTCGTCGTTCAGGTCCATGTTGACGAGGACATAGCCGGGAAGCACGCGCTTCTCGATCTGCACCTTCTGGCCGTCCTTCGTCTCGATCACCTGCTCGGTCGGGACGACGACACGGCGGAACCGCGGCTGCTGGTTCATCGAGGCGATCCGGTGCTCGAGGTTGGCCTTGACCTTGTTCTCGTGCCCGGAGTAGGTGTTGATCACGTACCAGTGGAACATTCGCTCTCTCCCGATTACTGGCCGAGCAGGACGTCGCGGACGAACGGACGGAGGATCTGGTCCGCGCCCCACAGGAAGGCCCCGACGATGATGCACGCGACGATCACGACGATCGTGCCCTGGATCACCTGCGCGCGGTTCGGCCAGTCGACCTTCTTGAGCTCGGCGACCGACTCGCGGATGAAGCCTCCGCGCCGAGGATGCTCGACCGCGACTGCGGGGTCGGGCCCGGCGGGCACCGGCCGCGGCGTGCTCCGCGCGGGTGCTTCCTCACCGCCCGCGCGACGTGCGTCGCGCCGCTGTCGTCTCGTCTCTCGCGCCAAGATTCCGTCCTGCTACCGCGTCTCGCGGTGGAGCGTGTGGCCGCCGCACCAGCGGCAGTACTTGCGGAACTCGACGCGGTCGGGCGTGTTCCGCTTGGACTTCTGCGACTGATAGTTGCGCCGCTTGCACTCGGTGCAGGCGAGCGTGATCGCGACTCTGACTCCGGTGGCCATGTTCTCTCGTTCTGGTCGGGACTGAAAGGGGACGGCGAAAGGTAGCGGCGGTAGGACTCGAACCTACGACACGCGGATTATGATTCCGCTGCTCTAACCAACTGAGCTACGCCGCCGAGCCGAGCCGCAGTGTAGCAGGGGACTTTTCGGGCTTCGGGCCAGCAAGGCTAGACCAGGACTGGATCCGCGCCGCTCGCCCGGGCGCTCCCGGCCTCTTCCGCCGCGACCCGCGCGAGCTCGAGCACGGTGGCGCGGAAGACGTCTCGACGCACGCGATACTCGCGCGTGAACTCGACGCTGCCGTTGAGCTCGAGGATCGTCAGCCCGCCCGCCGGGGTCGGCATCAGGTCGACGCCGACGAGCGACGCCCCGAGGGCGCGTGCGGCCGCCAGCGCAAGCTCCACGGCGTCCGCGGGAGCGTCGAGGGGGACGCGCGTCGCTCCGAGGGAGACATTCGTCCGCCACTCGCCCTCCTTGGCGACGCGGCTGACGGCTCCGACGACCTTGCCCCCGGCGACGACGAGCCTCAGGTCGCTGCCGGTGGGCGGGACGAGCTCCTGCACGAGCGCCCCGTGCTGCCGGAACCACGGCTCGTCGCGCACGGCACGCAGCTCGCTGCGGAGCGCGTCGTCGGTCTCGCAAAGCGTGACGTGGCGGCCCCAGCTGCCGTGCCGGGGCTTCAGCACGAGCGGCGCCGGCGGACCGTCGTAGGGTCGGCCTGGGCGGACATGCCACGTCTCGGGATGCGGCAGGCTGGCGCGGCGGAGGATCCGGGCGGTCAACAGCTTGTCGTGCGCGGCGACGAGCGTCCCCGGAGCGTTCAGCACCGTGAGCCCGCGCGCGGCGAGGACGCCGAGTGACCAGAGGCCGTCGTCGACGCCGTCAAGCTCCGGTCGCACGTCGAGGCGGCCGACCGCGACATCCCCCGGCGCCAGTGTTGCGACGGCCTCACCCGGTGTCACGTGGACGACCTCGAGGCCACGAACGCGGACCGATGAGAGCTTCTGGTCGGTCGGACTCGGGGCGCCGGAGACGATCGCGATGCGCATTGCGCGATACTGACCGGACCGCGGGGGTGTCCGCAAGGGTGTTAACCACACCACAACCCGGTCGGCACCCGTCGGACTTTCGCTGCTCGGAGAGCATTTTCGGCGCGTCCGCCTGCGCGTCTAGCATCGCCGCCGTGATCCGGGTGCCGCCGCACCGAGGAGGATGGCTCGAGGTCGTCTGCGGCCCGATGTTCTCCGGCAAGAGCGAGGAGATGATCCGGCGCCTCCGGCGCGCGGAGATCGCGGGTCAGCGCGTGATCCTCTTCAAGCCTCGCATCGACGACCGCTACGACGCGGCCGATGTCGTCAGCCATGCCGGGGTGCGGATGTCGGCCGTGCCGGTCGACGGGTGTGCCGAGCTCGTCGCGCGCGCGCGTTCGTCGGAGGTCGTCGGGATCGACGAGGTGCAGTTCTTCGAGCGCGCCGTCGTCGACGCCGCGCTCGCCCTCGCCGACGGGGGTGCCCGCGTCATCGTCGCGGGGCTCGACCAGGACTTCCGCCGCGAGCCGTTCGGCCCCATGCCGGAGCTGCTGACGCGAGCCGAGTTCGTCGACAAGCTGCAGGCCGTGTGCCACCGCTGCGGTGGGCCGGCCACGACGACGCAGCGGCTCGTCGACGGTCAGCCGGCGCCGTACGGCGGCGAGACGATCGTGGTCGGCGCTCTCGACTCCTACGAGGCTCGCTGCCGCGACTGCCACAACGCTGGTCAGGATGCGGCCAAGTGGCTGGCCGCCTGATGGGCCTCGCATTCCGCAGCGAGACAGCCCCGGCTCGGCATTCGTGGCTTTGGAGGTTAAGGCCCGAGAGCGCTTGCTGATGCGCAAGCGCGTGATGGCGAAGCTCAGTCGTCCTCCGTTGGCGATTCGGAAGGTCGCGTTCGCGCTCGTTCACCACTCCGATGGTGGCTGTTCGACGTCGCGGCCGCCTTGGTGCGGATGATCGACGTAACTTTGCCGCGGCGCTTCGTGCCAGTCACGGTCAAATGTCCATTGCATGGATGGCCGGACGGACGGCGGGGTCTCTCCGGGGGCATCGGGGAGCAACTCGACGCAGCGGTCGGAGCATGCGTGGGCGAGGAGTGGCACGACGTCGGTTCCGACCCACCGTGAGATCCATCGCTGGATGGGACCGCCCGTGTCGAACGGCCCGTTGCACACGCTGCACGTGCGCGGCCTTGACCCGGGCGGCAGTTTCGCGGGCAGCCGCGGGAACGGCAGCCGGGTCTTGTGGTTGCCGTAGAGATGCCGGGTGCTGATCCGCGAGTCGATCAATTCGGAGCAGCGGGTGATCTCGAAGGGAAGCCAGTGCAGACGCCTTGAGGTGTAGGGATCGAATGAACGCAAGCTCGACATCTGGCCGATCTCCGGCGGCACTGCGATCAGGTGACTGCCGTACAGCTCCACCTCACGAACCGCGCTCAGCTCGGCGATCGAGGCGGGCAGCGTCAAGATCTCCGCCCAGAACTGCCGCGGGATCTCGGCCCCCGGCGAGAACACCTCACGGCCGTCGGCCGCGACGTGAAGCTGCAGCTCCCGCTCGGTCTCGGCGATCTCGTCACAGTCACAGTACGGATCGGGCGGATACCACAGGCCGTCCTGCCCCTGCCACCAGCCCGGCATCTGCTCGCTCAGCCCGGGCTGCCTGTACGAGCCGCCGCTGCGCGGACTGAAGAGCTCGGGGCCGGACTCATCGAAGTCCGCTTCATCGTGATCGGACTCATCCATCGGGCGAACCTACTGCCTGCGGTCGTCAAAGGTCGACCCACGTCGAGTCGGACGGTACGACGCCCGGTGCCGCGACTGCCACGAGCCGGGTGCGGACGCCATCCAGCTCGTCGCATAGAGACGCACGGGCGTCTGTGTCGGACCTCAGTCCGACACATGCTCGTCGCGCTCGCGCCGGGTGTGCGGGAGAGCCTGTGTCCGACTGAAGTCCGACACGCACGGCCCTCAGGTATCTGCGCTCTACGGGACTAATCGCGCAGAGCGATCCAGATCGCCTTCAGATCCGTGAACTTGTCGAGCGCGTGGATCGACTTGTCGCGCCCGAAGCCCGACTGCTTGAACCCGCCGAACGGGCTCGAGATGTCGCCGGCGTCGAACGTGTTGACCCAGACGATCCCGGCCTTGATCGCGCGGGCCGCCTTGTGGGCGACGTTGACGTCGTCCGTCCAGATCCCTGCGGAAAGGCCGTAGATCGTGTCGTTCGCGACGGCGATCGCCTCGTCGAGCTCCGAGAACGTCAAGGCGGAGAGCACCGGGCCGAAGATCTCCTCGCGCGCGATCGTCATCTCGTTGGAGACCGCGTCGAAGATCGTCGGCTCGACGTAGTAGCCGCCCGTTTCCTCGCGGACGCGGGCGCCCCCCAGGTGAAGCCCTGCGCCCTCTCTCTTGCCCGACTCGATGTAGCCGAGCACGCGGCCGAGCTGCGTCTCGTCCACGATCGCGCCCATCCGTGTCTTGGGGTCGAGTGGGTCGCCAGGCTGGATCCGGCCGGCGACGGCGACCACCTTCTCGAGCAGCTCGTCCTTGACCGCCTCGTGCACGAGCAGGCGCGAGCCGGCGTTGCAGACCTCGCCCTGGTTGTAGAAGACGCCCCAGGCGACGGCCATGGCGGCGGCGTCGAGGTCGCCGCACTCCTTCGTCACGATGTGCGGCGACTTGCCGCCGCACTCGAGAGCGACGCGCTTCATGTTCGACTCGCCGGAGTAGCGGAGAAAGAGCTTGCCGACCTCGGTCGAGCCGGTGAACGCGATCATGTCCACGTCCGGATGCCGACCGAGTGCCTGCCCGGCTGTCTCGCCGAAGCCCGGCACGACCTGGAGCACCCCGTCGGGGATGCCGGCCTCGGAGGCGAGCTCGGCGAGCCGGAGCGCCGTCAGCGGCGACTGCTCGGCGGGCTTCAGGACGACGCTGTTCCCGGTCGCGAGGGCCGGGCCGATCTTCCACGAGGCCATCATCAGCGGGAAGTTCCACGGGACGACCGCACCGACGACGCCGAGCGGCTCGCGCACGATCGAGACGTGCGCCTCCGGACCGGTCGGGGCGATCTCGTCGTACACCTTGTCGATCGCCTCGCCGTACCAGCCGATGCACTCGATCGCCAGCGGCACGTCGACGTTCGTCGCGTCGCGGATCGGCTTGCCCATGTCGACGGTCTCGAGCAGCGCGAGCTCTTCCGCGTGCTCGGCCATGAGGGACGCGAGCCGCTGGAGCGCCTGCTTGCGCTTCTTCGGGGCGAGCCGTGACCAGACCCCCGACTCGAACGCCGCCCGCGCGCCTGCGACAGCGCGGTCGACGTCCTCCTTGTCGCCTGCGGCGACCTTCGCGAGGACCTCGCCCCCGATCGGGCTGACGCAGTCGAACGTCTCCCCGGAGGCCGCGTCGACGTAGCCGCCATCGATGAACGCCTGCGCCCGGATGTCGAGCCCGGAGACCGCGTCCTCGACGCTCCGTGGGCCTTCCGAGACTGTGGTCATGGCGTGCCTCCGTCGGGTCGGTGTCGGCGCGCGAGCGCCGTTTGCGTCGCCCCGATCGTACGCGCAGCGCGGCGCGCTACGGGGCGGAGGGCAACGGCTCGACGAGCGAGAGGACGAACTCTCGCTCACCGTCCCGCCAGCGCACGTCGATCGACTGCGCGAGACGGCCGAGGAGCGAGACGACGGGCCGGTTGTCGCCGCACACCGTCGCGACGAGCCGCGTGATGCCGGCCGCACGCGCGTCGGCCGCCAGCTCGCGCGCGAGCACCGAGCCGATCCCCTGCCCCTGGAGCTCGTCCGCGACCTCGAACGCGATCTCACCGGTCGCGCCGTCCCGCACGAGACGGGCCATCCCTGCGGGCACGGAGCCGCCCTCGACGTAGGCGACGAGGACGTGGTGCGTCTCGTCGACCCGCGCCAGCACCGCAAGGTCGCCGTCGGAGAGGCGGGGCTTCGCGCCGCAGAACCGGCGCTGCCTGGACGTCGAGCCTAGCCGGGCGAACACCGCCGAGACCGTCTCCGTGTCTCCGTTGCGGAGCGGACGGATGGTCAGCCCTCGGACGTAGCGAGCCTGCATCGCTCAATGGTGCAGGTGCGGCCACAGTCTGCGCGTCGCCGCGGCGGGCCATCTTCTTGACATGGCCCGATCGGGCCATCCAGACTGCGGGTCATGGAGCAGGACATTCGCTTCTGCGTGCTCGACGGCCGTCGCATTGCGTACGCCTCCCTCGGCGAGGGGCCGACGCTCCTCTTCGGCGGGCGGTGGGTCACCCACCTCGAAGAGGAATGGGAGGACCCGTACGCCCGCGCGTTCTTCGAGGATCTTGCCCGCACCTCCCGTGTCGTCCGCTACGACCGGCTCGGGGCCGGCCTCTCGGACAGGGACGGGGTGAACGGGCCTACCGTCGACTCGGAGATGCGCGTGCTGGCCAGTGTGGTCGACGCGTGCGGGCAAGACCGCGTCTCGCTCTTCGCGTGCTCGTGCGCTGGCGTGCCGGCTGCTCGGTTCGCGAGCCTCGCGCCCGAGCGCGTCGAGAAGCTCGTCTTCTTCGGGAGCTACGTCTCACGGGCCGACGTCCCCGAGGCGACGCGTCGCTCCCTGGTCGACTTCGTCCGGACGAACTGGTTGCTCGCCGCTCAGATGCTCGCCGGCCTGATGCTCCCGAAGGCCGACGGCGAGGCGATCGAGGCACTGAGCCGCTACCACCGGCATTCGGCGACGGCGGACGTGGCGGCGGCGTTCCTCGACCTCGATCTGACCGCCGACGGCCGCGAGTTCCTCCCCCACGTCGAAACGCCGACGCTCGTCCTGCACCGGCGTGGTGACCGCACCGTCCCGATCTCGCATGGCCGAGAGGTCGCGCGTCTCCTGCCCAACGCTCGTTTCGTCGCGGTCGACGGCGACGCCCACATCCCGTGGATGGACGATCAACGCGCGCTTCGTCGCGCGCTGGTCGGCTTCCTCGGCGACGCCGCGGCCCCGGAGACGAACGGCGACTCACCGCTGAGCCTACGCGAGACGGAGGTGCTGAGGCTCGTCGCGACGGGCATGACGAACCGGGAGATCGCATCGTCGCTCGTGCTCAGCGAGCACACCGTCCATCGCCACGTCGCCAACGTGCTGCGCAAGCTCGGTCACTCGTCCCGTGCCGCCGCGGCCGCGTCGGCGACGCGAGCCGGGCACATCTAGGGGCTTGCGCCCGCGAGCGCGGGGTCGAGGACGAGCACGGTTCGCACACCCTCGCCGCGGCGCAGGCGGTCGAGCGCGTCGCCCACGCCGTCGAGCGTGTCGAGCTGGGTGACGATCCCCGCGAGGTCGAGAGTGCCGTCGGTCGCGAGCCGCGCGAGCTCGGGGAGGTCGGCCGCCGGATCGCCCGAGCCGTAGAACGAGCCGCGAATCCCTTTGTCGGTCGACAGCTCGAGCGCCGGGAGCACGAGCTCGGCGCCCTTGGCCGCGATGCCGATCACGACCGCGGTCGCGCCGGGCCGCAGCGCCTTCCACGCGAGCAGCATGGTCTCGGCAAGCCCAACGACCTCGAAGGCATGATCGGCGCCGCCTTGCGTCAGGGACCGGAGCGTGCGGACCGGATTCTCGTCGGTCGAGGTGTCGACGACCGCGTCCGCGCCGCGCTCGACGGCGCGCGCAAGCTTTGCGGGGTCGCGGTCGACGGCCACGAGCGGTGTGGCCCCGGCGAGCTTCGCCGCCGCGAGCACCTGAAGCCCCACCCCGCCCACGCCGATCACGACGACGCTCTCCCCCGCCTCGACCTGCGCCACGTTGCGCACCGCGCCGAAGCCCGTCATCACGCCACAGCCGAGCAGCGCGGCCTGCCAGAGCGCCAGCCCGCCCGGGAGCGGGATCGCCCCGGCCGCCGGGACGACGACCAGCTCGGCGAAGCACGCCGTCATCAGCCCGTGCTGGAGAACGGTGCCGTCCGGCAAGCGGAGGCGCGACGTGCCGTCGAGAAGCGTCCCGGTGAAGCTGTGCTTCGCCGCCACGGTGCAGAGCGTCGGCCGGCCGGCGCGGCAGGCCGCGCACTCGCGACACGACGGCACCCAGCAGAGCACCACCTCGTCGCCCGGCCGGAGGTGCGTGACGCCCTCGCCGACCTCGACGACGACTCCCGCCCCCTCGTGGCCGAGAACCATCGGCCAGCGGCCCTCGCCCAGCGCGCCGTCGGCGAGATGGACGTCCGAATGGCACACGCCTGCCGCTGCGACGCGCACGAGCACCTCACCGGGGCCGGGAGGGTCGAGCTCGACGTCCTCGACGAGGACGTCGCCGGGCTCGCGCAGCACGGCCGCGCGGATCGTCGTGGGCGCACCCTCCACGCCGCATGTCTACACCTTCGGCCCGCAAAGGCCCGCTTGTAGGCTGTCCCGCGTGAGCGGCGTCGCCGCCGAGATCGCGTTCGATCGTGCGACAAAGCGCTATCCCGGCCGCGCCGACCCGGCCGTGCGCGAGCTGACGCTCACGGTCCCGTCCGGCGAGATCTGCTGTCTCGTCGGACCGTCGGGCGCGGGCAAGACGACCGCGATGAAGATGGTCAACCGGCTGATCGACATCAGCGAGGGGGACATCCGGATCGGCGGCACGAGCGTCCGGTCGCTCGACGTGACAGAGCTCCGTCGCGGCATCGGCTACGTCATCCAGCAGGTCGGCCTCTTCCCGCACATGTCGGTCGCGGACAACGTGGCGACGGTGCCGCGCCTGCTCGGCTGGCAGAAGCGGCGGATCGCCGAGCGCGTGGACGCGCTGCTCGACCTCGTCGAGCTTCCCGCGGTCGACTACCGCGACCGATACCCGGCGCAGCTCTCGGGCGGAGAGCGCCAGCGCGTCGGGCTCGCGCGCGCGCTTGCTGCGGACCCGCCCGTGATGCTGATGGACGAGCCGTTCGGCGCGCTCGACCCGATCACGCGTGCGCGACTCCAGCACGAGCTCCTGCGGATCCAGCACGAGCTGCACAAGACGGTCGTGTTCGTCACACACGACATCGACGAGGCGATCCTGCTGGGCGATCGCATCGCCATCCTCCGGGAGGGCGGTGTTCTCGCGCAATACGACACGCCCGACGCGCTGCTCGCACACCCAGCCGACGAGTTCGTGGCGCGATTCCTCGGCTCGGACCGGGGACTCAAGCTGCTCGCGCTGCGCAGGCTCGACGAGCTCGACCTCGCGCCGCTCGACGGCGTCGCGGGCCCGACCGCGGACGGCTCGACGACGTTGCGCGACGCGCTCTCGCAGATGATCACCGCGGGAAGCCGCTCGCTGGTCGTCGTCGACGGGGCCGGACAGCCGCAGGGCGTCGTCACGCTGGAGTCGCTGACGGGGGTCGCCGTATGATCCCGCTCGGAGGTCCGCTCGCGGCGCAGGGCCCGGTGATCCCCGACTTCGGCAAGGGGAGCGACTGCGTCGTCGAGAACCGCCTGTTCTGCGCGGACTGGGTGCGCGACAACTGGTCGGGCACGCTCCAGCCGGCCCTCGTCGAGCACGTGAAGCTCACGCTGATCGCCGTCGCAGTGGGCTTCGTGCTCTCCTTCGCCGCCGCCTTGCTCACGCACCGCTTTCGCCTGTTCGAGCGGCCGATGGTCGCGTTCGCGGCGATCGTGTACACGATCCCGAGCCTCGCGCTCTTCCAGCTTCTCGTCCCCGTGACCGGCCTCACCGTCACGACCGTCGAGGTCGCGCTCGTCGGCTACACACTGCTGATCCTCTTCCGGAACATCCTCGAGGGGCTCCGCAGCGTGCCCCCCGACGTGCTCGAGGCCGCACGCGGGATGGGCCTCACACGTCGGCAGACGCTGTGGCGGATCGAGCTCCCCCTCGCCGTACCTGC
>Ga0310811_10004209_pt1 | contig 18118 bp, 15 predicted proteins | sample YCmetagenome_FD_207642 | JGI IMG/M metagenome (GOLD analysis project Ga0310811, IMG submission 207642) | Soil microbial communities from experimental microcosm in Duke University, North Carolina, United States - YC | ecosystem: Engineered > Artificial ecosystem > Soil microcosm > Unclassified ...
ACTTGAAAATCAACAATCACTAATCAAGCCGATCACATCAACTGGAAATCAGCCTCAACCCCCAAACCTACAAACGAAAACATAGGGGCGGGAAGTCGTGATCGTACTTTGGCTCTCGGTGAGAACCCAAGCCCATCGGCGTATCGTGCCGAAAGGCGCGGCCAGCAGATAAATGCTTTTTGCAAAGGCGCAGGCCGCGCATGGAAGGGTTCTGCAGCTTACGGCTGCAGAACATCGGCTCTGCCTGCGCCGCCGCTGGCGGCACAGGCTCCAAAATGCGCGCCCGCTGGGCATCCAAGGAGCGCGCACGTCCAGTCGCGCACGGTCTGCACAATCATTGAAGGATGACGACGTGCGGGAAAGGCCACACCCGTCGAGGTTATTCCAGCTCAAATAATGATTAGTGAATTATGATTATTGATTGGTGGTTTCGGCGTCATCCCTCTAAAATCAACAATCACTAATCAAGCCGATCACATCAACTGGAAATCAGCCTCAACCCCCAAACCTACAAACGAAAACATAGGGGCGGGAAGTCGTGATCGTACCTTGGCTCTTGGTGAGAACCCAAGCCCGTTGGCGTATCGTGCCGAATGGCGCGGCCAGCAGATAAATGCTTTTTGCAAAGGCGCAGGCCGCGCACGGAAGGGTTCTGCAGCTTACGGCTGCAGAACATCGGCTCTGCCTGTGCCGCCACTGGCGGCACAGGCTCCAAAATGCGCGCCCGCTGGGCGTCCAAGGAAGCGCGCACGTCCAGTCGCGCACGGTCTGCACAATCATCAAAGGATGACGGCGTGCGGGAAAGGCCACACCCGTCGAGGTTATTCCAGTTCAAATAATGATTAGCGAATTATGATTATTGATTGGTGGTTTCATCGTCATCCCTCTAAAATCAACAATCACTAATCAATCCGATCACATCAACTGGAAATCAGCCTCAACCCCCAAACCTCCAAGCGAAAACATAGGGGCGGGAAGTCGTGATCGTACTTTGGCTCTTGGTGAGAACCCAAGCCCATCGGCGTATCGTGCCGAAGGGCGCGGCCAGCAGATAAATGCTTTTTGCAAAGGCGCAGGCCGCTCACGGAAGGGTTCTGCAGCTTACGGCTGCAGAACATCGGCTCTGCCTGTGCCGCCACCGGCGGCACAGGCTCTAAAATGCGCGCCCGCTGGGTATCCAAGGAGCGCGCACGTCCAGTCGCGCACGGTCTGCACAATCATTGAAGGACGACGGCGTGCGGGAAAGTCCACACCCGTCGAGGTTATTCCAGTTCAAATAATGATTAGCGAATTATGATTATTGATTGGTGGTTTCGGCGTCATCCCTCTAAAATCTATAATCACTATTCTATAATTTATTATCTCTAATTAATCCGATCAAGCGAAGGGAGAATCAAATAGTAACCACATTAGAAGCCCACCGCAGTGGCATGACACTAAAACGCTGTTGCCTCAGCAATCAGCCGCTCCATCTCTTTCCTTTGATATGCCGCTTGTGCCTCGTCCCATCGCAGCAGGTCTTTCATGACAGCAGCCAATGGCTCCATCACTCGCTGCAACCGCGGCATGTCAAAATAAAGCATGCCCGTTCGGCGTACAAAGAAATCGGAAGCCGATGCGACCATCTCCTTCTCGATACAAAAACGAAGTTCTGCTAGTGCAAGTCGAATATCATGATCCGCGACGCTCGCGTGTTCGAAGAGCGAAAGGATCTCGTCGGTCTGCCTTCCGTAGGTGCTTACAAGGTAGCCAGCATAAGCCTGCAACCCTTCACGTTGCAATCGCTCGTCGATCGACTGCCTATAATTCTTTACCTCTTCTACATTCTTTAGGAAAGGATCAGTGACATGGATCGAGCCCGTCAGGCATGACAACAACTTGTCTTCGTCAAAATAATTCTTCACGACAAGGTCAACGGCACGTTCTGCCATTTTGCGATACCCCGTGAGTTTTCCGCCCGCAATCGAAATCAATCCCGACGGCGAGTGGAAGATCTCATCCTTCCGCGAAAGCTCAGATGCCGACTTACCTTCTTCGTGGATAAGCGGCCGCAGCCCTGCCCAGCTCGATTCAATGTCGGCCAGTTGCAGGTCGGCGTTGGTGAACGTCTCGTTTACCGCTTTGATCAAATACTCGGCATCTTCCCGCTGCGTATGCACGTCGTCTATCGCCGCCGAATAGTTTGTGTCAGTGGTGCCTACGTACGTGATTCTCCCGCGTGGAATCGCAAAAATCATCCGGCCATCACCTACGTCGAAATAGATGGCTTGCGCCACGGGGAGCTTCTCTTTGGGGACCACAATGTGCACTCCTTTCGTCAAGTGCAGTCGTTTGCCCGACTTGGACTTGTCTTTTTCCCTAAGCGTGTCCACCCATGGTCCCGCAGCGTTCACAATGGCCGTAGCTTGAATCTCGAACACCTCGTTGGCTAAATGATCCATTGCCTTTAGGCCGACGACCATTCCTTGATCATAGATGAATTCGGTCGCCTCGCAGTAATTGCACACCGTTGTTCCTCGCGCCTTCGCCGTTTTTATGATCTCTATCGTCAGCCGCGCGTCGTCCGTTCTATACTCCGCGTAAATCGCCCCACCCTTGACATCGTTTGAGTTCAGCAAAGGTTCTGTCTTCAGCGTTTGCTTTCGCGTCAGCATCTTTCGCTGATCTTCCGGCTTCACCCCCGCCAGCCAATCATAAAGTTTTAGCCCGATGGACGTAAGCGTGCTGCCCAGTCCACGCTTCTCGTACAAGGGCAACAACATTTTCTCGGGGATAACGAGATGCGGCGCCAAGTTGTGGACGACCGCCCGTTCGCTGCCAACTTCTTTCACCAACCCAAACTCCAGCTGCTTCAAGTAGCGCAGACCTCCGTGGATCAGCTTGGTCGATCGGCTGCTGGTGCCGTAAGCAAAATCTTTTTTTTCGATCAACGCCGTCCGGAGTCCGCGGGATGTCGCGTCGAGGGCAATCCCGGCGCCCGTGATCCCTCCTCCGACGATGAGCAAGTCAAAAGGTTCTGATCTTAGTTTCGATATGGACTCCGTTCTTTTCAAATGCCATTAAAATACATTGTACGTCGACGAATTGATCACTGACAATCACTCCACCCATCTCATCGTTCGCTCCACGGCCTTCTTCCATCCACGATACAGCTTGTCGCGAAGCGAGCTGTCCATCTCAGATACAAATCGTTTTTGGATTTTCCGGTGCCTGACAATGTCTTCCTTCTTCCAGAGACCGGCTTTAATGCCTGCGAAGTAAGCAGCACCCAACGCGGTAGACTCAATGACTTCGGGGCGCTCTACGTCAGTTCCCAGGATGTCGGCCTGAAATTGCATGAGAATATTATTGGCACAGGCGCCGCCGTCCACTTTCAAAGCGGAAAGTTTCAGTCCGGCGTCTTCTTGCATCGCATTCAAGATATCCTTGGTTTGATACGCCAATGACTCCAAGGTTGCTTTAATGATGTGATCTTTTCCCGTGTCGCGCGTGAGACCGAAAATCGCGCCGCGTGCATACATGTCCCAGTAAGGAGCACCGAGGCCCGCGAAGGCAGGCACCATATACACTTCGTTAGAGCCAAGCGCCTTTGCAGCGAAATATTCGGAGTCTTTGGATTGATCGATCAGGTGCAGGCCATCACGGAGCCATTGCACCGCAGCACCGGCGATGAAGACGCTTCCTTCCAAGGCATATTCAACCTTACCATCAAGTCCCCAGGCGATGGTAGTCACCAACCCGTTCTTCGACTGCTGAATTTTGCTTCCCGTGTTCATCAACATAAAGCAACCCGTGCCATAGGTGTTCTTGGCCATCCCCGCTTCAAAGCACGCCTGACCAAACAGCGCAGCTTGCTGATCGCCGGCGACGCCCATGATCGGGATTTTGTTTCCGTCAAGCTCCCAGTCGCCAAAATGAAAGGCGGATGGGTTCACCTGAGGCAATATTGACTTGGGCACGTTCAAGGCGTGCAACATTTTGTCGTCCCATTTCAATTCACGGATGTTGAAGAGCATGGTTCGCGAGGCGTTGGAATAATCCGTGGCATGAACCTTTCCGCTCGTCAACTTCCACATCAACCAAGAATCGATCGTGCCGAAGGCGAGCTCGCCCCTGTCGGCCATCGGTCGGGCCTCTTTTACATGATCGAGTAACCATTTAATCTTCGTGCCCGAAAAGTAAGAGTCGATCACGAGACCTGTGTTTTGTCTCACGTAATCGGAAAGACCTCGCGCCTTCAACTCTTCGCAGGTATCGGCCGTGCGTTTGTCTTGCCAAACAATGGCATTGTAAATCGGTTCGCCTGTTTTCCTATTCCAAATGACGGTGGTCTCACGCTGATTGGTAATGCCGATCGCCACAATCGATTTTGTCTCTATTTTACTCTCTGAAATCACCCGTTGCAAAACGCCAAGTTGCGTAGCCCAAATTTCATTCGCATCATGCTCCACCCATCCCGACTGTGGGAAGATTTGAGTAAACTCTTGCTGTGCGATCCTTACGATAGCACCTTCTTCATCAAAAAGAACTGCGCGTGAACTGGTAGTTCCTTGGTCGAGAGCGATGATGTATTTCATAGTCGATGGTCAATGGCCGATGGTCGATAGTCGCTACTTCGCAGCCGTATACTATGGACTATCGACTTTGGACTCTGGTTATTCTAATAGATTAGGTTATAGACCCACGCACCCAAAAGCCCACCGATCATCGGCCCCACCACGGGAATCCAGGCATATCCCCAGTCAGAGTGCCCCTTTCCGTGAATAGGTAAAACAAAGTGTGCGATACGCGGGCCAAGGTCTCGCGCTGGATTAATCGCGAAGCCGGTAGTTCCTCCCAGACTCAAGCCAATCGAGATGATGATGAGTCCAATGACAATCGGATTCAGTCCTTGGGTAAATTCGTTGGCACCGATAAAGAGGATCGCAAGAACAAGTACGGCGGTGGCAGTAATTTCACTGACCAGATTCGAAACGGTGTTTCTAATGGCCGGAGCTGTGCAAAAGACGGCGCGCTTTGTGTCTGGATCCAAGGTCTCCTTCCAATGAGGCAGGTAATGCACCCAAACCAGCGCGGACCCCACAAACGCACCCGCTAGTTGCGCCACGATGTATCCAATCATTTGATCGGCAGGAAGCATTCCTCGGTAAAACATTGCCAAAGTTACTGCGGGATTGAGGTGTGCGCCACTGATGCTGCCTACTGCATAGATCGCCAACGTCACTGCTATCCCCCACCCGATCACGATCACAAGCCAACCTGCATTTTCCGCTTTCGATTTTTTCAAAAGGACGGCAGCGACCACGCCATCGCCCAATAACAGCAGCAATAACGTCCCGAAGAATTCAGCAAAGTAAGGTTCCATGATAATCTGTTGTTTAGTAGCCGGTAAAACTAAAACTATTTGTGTGCTTCAGCACATTCGGGGCTCTTTTGGATTATCCCCTAATTGACCTTAAATTTGCGCACTTTTCAACAACTGATGCTCAATCATAAGCAGCAAACCATTCAGAAGTCGGTAACCATCTCAGGCGTGGGCCTCCACACTGGGGTTCAGGCTACCATGACTTTTCTGCCCGCCAAACCCAATCATGGCATCAAATTCCAGCGCATCGACCTGCCCGGCTCCCCGATCATCGAGGCAGACTGCGATAGAGTTGTGGACGTTTCGCGCGGAACCACCATTGAACAAAGCGGCGCACGCATCAGCACCATTGAACACACGCTGGCTGCCCTTGTCGGATTAGAGATTGATAACGTCCTGATCCAGATAGATGGGCCGGAAGCACCTATCATGGATGGCAGTTCCATTGAATTCGTAAATGCCTTAAAAGAAGTTGGAACCGAGGAGCAAAATGCCCTTCGCGATTTCTTCGAAGTTCAAGACTCTATATTTTATCGTGAAGCCGCCCGTAACGTAGAGATCGCCGCCCTCCCACTGGATGACTACCGCGTAACGGTAATGGTTGATTACAATTCGCCGGTGTTGGGAAGTCAGCACGCATCCATTACCAGCATTCAACAGTTTGAAAAAGAAATCGCCTCCTGCCGCACATTTTGTTTTCTGCATGAACTAGAAATGCTCTACAAAAACAACCTGATCCGTGGGGGTGACTTAAATAATGCGATAGTGATTGTCGACCGCGTGGTTGAACCGCACGAGCTTGACAACATCGCGCGCATGTTGAACAAACCAAAAGTAGAAGTAAAAAAAGAGGGCATCCTCAACAACATAGAGCTTCGCTACAACAATGAACCTGCACGCCACAAGTTGCTGGATATCATCGGCGACTTGGCATTGGCAGGACGCCCGCTGAAGGCCCAAATCCTCGCCGCAAGACCTGGACACGCCGCCAACGTGGCTTTCGCAAAGAAGCTTAAGAAATCAATGGCCGAGGCCGACAAAAAGGGAGTACCAAAGTACAACCCCGCCTTGCCTCCAGTGATGGACATCAATAAGATCACTGCCACACTGCCTCACCGTTATCCCTTCCTGCTCATCGACAAGATCATTTACCTCGACAAAGAGCGCGTGATCGGCGTGAAGAACGTGACGATGAACGAAAACTATTTCCAAGGGCATTTTCCTCGTAATCCGGTAATGCCTGGTGTACTTCAGGTGGAAGCCATGGCGCAGATCGGCGGTATTTTGGTTCTCAATACAGTGCCTGATCCAGAAAACTACTGGACTTACTTTCTGGGCATCGACGAGTTCCGTTTCCGCAAAATGGTTTTGCCCGGCGACACACTGGTGATTCAGTGTGACCTCCTTGCCCCCATCCGAAGAGGAATAGCTAAAATGTCGGGTCGTGCTTATGTGGGGAATACCCTGGTATGCGAAGGCACAATGACCGCCAGCATCGTGAGAAAAGATTTATGAGTCAATATCCGTTAGCCAACGTTCATCCCGATGCAAAGATTGGGAACAATGTTACAATCGAACCATTCGCGACTGTCAAGAGCGACGTAGTCGTAGGCGATGGCTCCTGGATTGGCCCCAATGCCGTTCTTTGGGAAGGAACTCGACTCGGGAAGAATGTGAAGATTTATCCCGGCGCATCGATTTCGTCCGTTCCGCAAGACCTCAAGTTTGCAGGAGAAAAAACAGAAACATTTATTGGCGACAATTCCTCCATCCGTGAGTTTGTGACGATCAGCCGGGGCACAAACGATAAGTTCAAAACGGAGATTGGAAAAAATTGCTTGTTGATGGCCTACGTGCACGTCGCCCATGATTGCATCATCGGCAACAATTGCGTGCTGGTAAATGCAGTACAGGTGGCAGGTCACGTTACCATTGATGACTGGGCGATTATTGGCGGAGCAAGCGCTGTACACCAATTTGTGAAAGTGGGCGCCCATGTGATGGTGTCGGGTGGATCACTCGTGAGGAAAGATATTCCTCCATTCACGAAGGCGGCGCGCGAGCCTCTTACGTATTGTGGCATTAACACGATTGGTCTACGTAGACGCGGATTCGACTCTGAAAAGATTTCAGAAATTCAAGAAATCTATCGATACATCTTCTTGAAGGGCCTTAATAATTCCAAGGCACTTGACTTAGTGGAAAAGGATTTGCCAAACAGCCCTGAGCGTGACCACATCGTCAATTTCATAAAGGCCTCTGAGCGCGGCATCATGAAGGGTTTTTCTTCGGGAACCTCCTCATTTGAATGAATGTAGCTGCCAACCATCTCGGCAAGCGCTTCAACCGCGAGTGGGTATTTAGAAATTTCAATTACGAGTTCGCCACTGGAAAAACATTTGCTATTACTGGGCCGAATGGCTCAGGGAAGTCTACGTTGATGCAGGTTCTTTGGGGGCAGATGCAGCCGAGTGAAGGCTCTCTCAGCTACTCCGGGCATCAACCCGGTGAAATTTTTAACGCGGTATCGATCGCGGCACCATACATGGATCTGATTGACGAATTTACACTTGAGGAAATGGTTCGTTTTCATTTCCAATTCAAAAAAGGCAGGTTGCCGGTAGAGGAGATCATTGATCGAATCGAGTTGAAGACGTCCCGTGACAAATTGATTTCTTCGTTTTCATCGGGCATGAGACAGCGACTGAAACTGGCATTGGCATTTTATACCGAATGCGGTCTATTATTCTTGGACGAGCCCTGCACGAACCTAGACAAGAAATCGATTGAGTGGTATCATTCCCAGCTTGGAGGGGTGCCTACGCATACGACTCTTTTTATTGCGTCAAATCAGGATCATGAATACCCAACGACGGCGGTGAAGGTTGACATATTGGGATACAAGTAGGTTACTAAAAAGCGGTATTCGCGATTAAATGCGTGGAAATTTACCATTCAAATGACCTACGTTTTTTGAAAGAGAACTGATTTTCGTAAGTTTAACCGATAAACTAATACCATGAAGGCTTTACGCGCTGTACTTTCAATTGCTGTTTTGGGTTCGATTATTGCATTTTCGGGATGCGGCCCGAAGGGCGGAAACTCTGAGCCGTTGCCAGACAAACAATTTGGGCTGCTCTCAAAGACGTGGAAAGCATCCACCGTTTCCTTTGGAGGAACTGACAAGACTTCTGATTGGACTGGTTTCACGTTGACGATTTCGGGCACGAAAGGTCAAGCGTCGTCTTACGCCTATAGTTGTACAGGACGCCCGAAGCCAAGTGTATGGAAAGACTCTGGTGCATGGACTTTTGGCGATTGTGATGCAACCACAACCAACGACGACCCCGCTACACAAATTTGCCGTGATGATGGCGCAAAGATCACCTACTCGATTGATGCTGCTGGTAAAAACCTTCAGCTGGCCTTCAATTTCTCGGGGGCTGGATATACGCGGGTGAGTAATGTGAGCGGTGACTGGGTTTTTAATCTGGTTCCTCAGTAACCTCAACCCATTACGGGCGACATTCAGTAAGCTATCTTAAAAGGGGTAGCTTTTTTATTTTGTGCCCACTTTCACGGAGAGTAACTTAAGGAAATTCACTACCTTTGCATTGGCAAATCGGCACGACCAGCTCCTGCTGAACTCCCCCAGGATCGGAAGGTAGCAAGGGTAGGCGGTTGTAGCGGTGCGATGTTGGTTTGCCATTTTTTATTTCCGCTCAGGTTTCGCTTAAGACACGCTGTTCACTGGAATTTCCTCCCCCTGCCCATCACGGCGGAGACGTTGAAAAAGCCAACTACTTTGCTTCCTTTTGGGTTACTGTTGAAAATATTACTGGAAACATTGTCAATCGGCCGCGCAAATAGCGCCCCAAACCCTCCATTACGCTGAGTTTGGATCTCTACCTGCTGCATGTGATCGAATGCGGCGTTTGAAATCGAGTAAATCTCTACAGCAATAGAGTCGCCCTTAACGTAAGGAGGCAAGTTCTTCCGATCATCTTTTGGGTCTTTCTCTACCGGGTTGATGGCCTGCCTGATAGGGGGAATGAATGTAGCACCGTCGAAGTTACCGCCGGCAGAAAACCCGGCATCATAGGCCAAGGTTATTTCCGAGGGCTTCCCTAACAGTACTCCGTTCTTGTACGCCTTGATCCAGTAAGAATCGCCTTGCCCTACGGGGTCCTGACCCCAAAATTCGGCGACGTACGAGCCGTCTGGAAATTGAAAGTCGGGCTTGATGGTGAAAGTAATGCTATCCACTGAGGTAGTCCTTTTCATCTCGCATGAAGCGACAAAAGTCTCACCTCCCGTCTGCACAGAAAGGTTATATTTTCGCCCAACACCGCCGAACCCTTGTCCATTGCTCGGCAACCATTGATACGTGCCTGTGTTTGTTCCGTCATCTACAAAGGAGTAGACGTTATTCAAGTCATCAGTGATATTAACGGCAGCGCCACTCACCCCTGTAGGTAAGGACTCGTCAAAATAAGGTTGCGTCATCGTGAGCTGCACAATCTGCTTCTCGGGTTTGTTATTGATCCAAGCTTCAATCACCAACACGGGTACCGCACTTTGCAATTCGGGATTAATTATTTTTTCACATGAAATCAGAATCACCGACAACACGATCAGCTGCGCTATGATATATTTTCTTTTTACCGGATTCATGATCAAAAATTAAAGTTGTAAGAAAATGACGGCACAATTGAACCAATAATCGCCACCTGCTTGGCTTGTCGTTGTATTATCTGCCCCTGCGGCACACGTTTGTCATCTTGTGTGAAGTAAATCGAAAAAGGATTTTCACGCCCGTACACATTGTACAACGAAAACACCCAATAGTCGTGATTCTTCCTTACATGGCCTTTCTTTTCGCGCTTACCTTCCAAGCGGAAGGAGATGTCCAGTCGATTGTAGGCAGGGATACGAGCGTTGCCGCGAGAGTTGTTTGCATTATATGGGATGTAAATACCGTTTTCATAGTAACCCGATGTTGGGAAAGTTGCAGGTGTTCCAGACATAAAAGCAAAATTGGCTGACGCAGACCAACGCCTATTGATTTCATAAAATGCCACCACTTTTAAATTGTGTCGTTGATCATAACGCGTGGGATACCAATCTCCGTTGTTTATGCCGTTGACTTGCAGCTCGGTCTTCGCCAGCGTGTAACTTACCCAACCATTAAGCCGGCCCGACTTTTTGTGCAAATACAATTCGACGCCGTAAGCTCGGCCTTTGCCACTGAGTAAGTCGCCCTCCAAGTGCTTGTTGATTAACAGATCAGCCCCCGGGATATAGTCGATTTGGTTTTGGGTAGTTCGCAAGTACGATTCTACCGAAGCTTCCCATTCGTGATTCTTCCCGATTGTTCTGAAATAGCCAACGGCAAATTGATCACCGATCTCCGGCAAAATGTTCTTTGACGATGGATTCCAAACATCAAGCGGATTTGATGCGGTTGTATTTGAAATCAAATGCAGGTATTGGACCATGCAATTGTAACTCGTTTTGATCGAGCTGACTTCATTAATCTGGACTTTCGCAGAGAATCGTGGCTGCCAATTATTGTATTGAGCGAACGACTGACCGCTTTTATAAACCTCGAATGACTTGATCGGTTTGCGAATACCCGGAACCGTGTCGCGGTATTGATAAACTGTATCTGGGCCAAATGAGTTGAACTGAGAAAATCTCAATCCATATTCAATTGATATGGCTGGACTTAATTTCTGAATATTATTTGCATAGAGCGACGTTTCGAGATTGTATTTTTTGGGCACATTGAGTGGTCTTCCTACACCATTGGTTACACCATAGGTTTCTGCGGGAACAAAGAAATAATAGATGGCCTCTCCGCCGAACGATAATTCATTATTCGAATTAATGAAATAGGTCATGCTCGGCTTGAGTATATAATTCGTGATGGCAGAATTCCACCTGAATTTGTTTAGGTCATCATCACCAAACTGAAGTTTGTAGGAATACTCGCTATAGACACCGGTGATGTTGGAGAACAATTTGCGATTGAAAAGATGATTCCATCGCACCGTTGCTGTTTGATTTCCCCAACTGAAGCCTTGGTCTTTGCTAAACAAAAAATTGTCGCGCCCGAAATAGCCCGACAGATAAATGCGATCGCGTTCGCTGAATTTGTAGTTTGCTTTGGCGGTCAAGTCATAGAAATTGAGTGCACCTCCATCTTTCAACACTTTAACAAAAGGTCTCGCCAAGACATCGATATATGACCTGCGTGCCGCCACAATAAATGAACCTTTGCCTTTAAGGATTGGGCTCTCCAATGCCAGGCGGCTGAAAATGGTGCCAATCCCCCCTGTGGCCTCAAATTTTTTGTTGTTCCCCTCTTTCATCCTTACATCGAGGATGGAAGAAAGCCTGCCTCCATACTGAGCGGGAATTGCGCCTTTATACAATTTGGTGTCGATCACGGCGTCCGGGTTAAACACGGAGAAAAAACCAAGCATGTGTGATGAATTGTACACCGGAGCCTCATCGAGCAAAATCAAGTTTTGCCCAACGCTTCCTCCACGGGAATTATAGCCTGAAGCTCCTTCCCCCACGGTGCTTATCCCAGGCAGAGATTGTAAGGCTTTGATCACGTCCACTTCACCAAGAAATGCAGGGATTTTTTTAATCGTTCTGATGTCTAGCTCATGCGTGCCCATTTCGGTGCTCTGTACTTTGCCTAACGGATCTTCTTTTGCGCTCACCACTACTTCGGTCAGTAGTTTGGGCTCTGTTTTCAATTCAACATCAATACGTTGATCAGCGTCCAGTGAAATCTGCTTTTCGATTTTTTCGTATCCAACAAAACTATAAATCAACGTATAGGATGCCGATGGAACGGTGATCGAATAAAAGCCGTATGCGTTGGCCATCACACCGGCGTTTGCCTCCTTGAGGAACAGCGTGGCGCCGATCAAAGCTTCGCCATTGGAGCCATCCTTGATATATCCACTAAGTGTGTGCTTGGCTTGCCCAAACGCAAAGGGCTGAGTGAGAGTGAGAATACAAAGGAGCGGTAGAAATCTAGTCATGTATATTTCAAGTCAAACAAAAAGGCAAAACGCACGAAGTAACGAAATGTTACATTAAAAATTCAGCCTTTAATAATCAGGCAACGCTTCACTTCCATCGGTCAAATCTATTAGCTTTGCACTACAACCACCTTATTCACTACACATGAAATTCTTCATTGATACAGCCAATCTCAACGAGATTAAAGAGGCTTACAATCTGGGCGTACTTGACGGCGTCACTACAAACCCGTCGTTGATGGCAAAAGAAGGAATTGCTGGCAAAGAAAAAGTGATGTCTCATTATAAAGCCATTTGCAACATCGTTGACAACAACGTGAGTGCCGAAGTCATTGCCACGGACTTTGACGGCATTATTGCCGAAGGAAAAGAGCTCGCGAAAATTGACAGCAAAATTGTTGTCAAGGTACCCATGATCAAGGATGGCGTAAAGGCAATCAAGAAGTTCTCCAGTGAAGGCATCCGTACCAATTGTACGCTTGTCTTTTCCGCTGGCCAGGCACTGCTTGCCGCGAAGGCAGGTGCGAGTTACATGTCGCCTTTCATCGGTAGACTTGATGATATTTCACAGGATGGACTTGAGTTGATTTCTCAAATTCGTTTGATCTATGACAACTATAGTTATCGTACTGAAATTTTGGCTGCCAGTGTTCGCCATACCATGCACCTTCTCAAGTGTGCAGAGATTGGCGCGGACGTAGCGACGTGCCCGTTAAAGGTAATTACCGATTTGCTTTCTCATCCGCTGACTGATATTGGGCTGGCCAAATTCTTGGCAGACCACAAAAAGGCCAACGGTTAAAAAATTTCTAGGCAAGTGTTATTCTCCTCCGATTCCGTTGTACGAGTTCAAGATGTGTCCGTCTTTCAAGGGCACAATTCCGTATTGAACGACATCAATTTCGAGATTGAGAAAGGGGAATTCGTTTTTCTGATCGGACGGACAGGATCGGGGAAATCTTCTTTGCTTAAAACCATGTATGCAGACCTTCCCTTGCGAACGGGAACCATCGACGTAGCAGGATATAACATCCATGGTATAAAAGGCAAACATGTGCCTATGCTGCGGAGGAAAGTCGGCATTATTTTTCAAGATTTTCAGTTGTTGCCTGATCGAACGGTGGCCGAAAACTTGACTTTTGTGATGAAGGCCACTGGCTGGAACGACTCCGCGAAGATGAAAAACAGGCAAGCTGAAGTTCTCATGCAAGTGGGACTAGGATCTGTTGAGAAAAAAATGCCGCACCAGCTTTCGGGAGGAGAGCAACAGCGCGTGGTGATTGCCCGTGCATTGCTCAACGAACCATTGATTCTCATTGCGGACGAGCCCACGGGCAACTTGGACCCAGAGGTATCTCACGGGATCCTAAAAGTATTTCAACAAATCAATAAGAGTGGCACAGCGATTCTAATGGCAACGCACAGCTACGGCCTAATCAAAAAATTTCCAGCGCGAATCCTAAAATGCGAGGAAGGAAAATTGCTCGATTCGAAAAAAGTGAACTTCGAATTGGAGGCTGAATATTAAATACGGGTCTGGTCTTCCTTCTGCGGGCGATCCAATTTATTGAGCTGTTGATTAATCAGGTCAATTCTCACCAACAAGTTGAGCACGAGTGCATCACGAACATCTTGAGTAGGTCTGTTCTTCATTTCCTGTCTTAAAACAAGGTACATTGCCTCAAGTTTTTTCAGGTTTTGCGTGACGTCATCTTCCGTTATGTCGGTTTGGGATTGAAACCGGTGCACCAGCGTCATCTTCTCTTTAATTTGAAGGCTATAGTAAGATTCCAAATCACTGAATCCTTGGAGTGCCGTGACATCCTTTTTTGCCGTACCCATATCGTTCTTGGTAAAAAACAAATACGACGATATGCCGAGCAACACTATGGCAGCTGCTCTCCAAAACGCAAGAGAGTTGATAAAGATTTGTTTGCCCGCACGAGGCAATGAAGTCTCTATTTTATGCCAGGTACTTTCGGGTGGAGTCTGGGCATCAAATGCATCTCTGTTTTTTTCGATGAACTCTTTGAATGAATCTTTCATATTGTGCCTCCTTCTAAAATTTCCCTTAATTTTTTTTTCGACCGATTGAATTGGGATTTCGAGGTGGATTCGGTAATGCCCAGGATTTCACCTATTTCACTATGGTCATAACCCTCCAACAAATACAATGACAATACAACGCGATATCCATCCGGTAATTGTTCGATTGCCTTCCTCACCTTTTCTACTTCAAATGGATATCCTTCCAATTCATCTGTTTCTGTTTCTTCTTTTACATCAAAGGTGTCGTGCTCGGGCAATCGTTCGAACCTCCTTCGTCTAACTAAATTGATGGCCTTGTTGACTACGATCCTTTTCAGCCAAGCGCCGAATGCTGAATCGCCTCGATAGGTCTCCAAATTATTGAAGGCACTAATAAAAGCGTCTTGAAGTACATCCTTGGCCTCATCCGTATTGTTCACAATCCGAAAACCCACGTTGTACATGGCACGGCTGTACAGTTTATACACCTGATAATAGGCTTGACGATCGCCCCCCCGACATCGGGCAATTAGCTCATCTACGTTATGTTGGACCGAATACTGCAAACACCTTTACGCTAGTCAAAGACAACCCAGTCTTCGGAAGGTTGCACTCCTATTTCAATTTTAGCAAGTTTTCTTTAGCAGGGGGGAAATCGGCTGAAATCGCCAAGGACTGCTGAAAAAGGGCCTTTGCCGTCACTTTATCCCCTTGTTCTTGCATAACCATCCCCTTCAAATTCAAAACAGCCGCCCTCATTGGAAACTCTTTGGTTTTATTGTCACTGCCTGTATAGGAGACCTTCAAGGAATCGATCGACTTATCCGCGATCAGAATATCAGATGAGGTTATACTTTCCTTGTAGCGTTTCAGTCTGAGTTGTAAGAATGCCATTTTATAGAGGACGGTCGGGTTATTTTGGAGCAAAAACAAGCTCTCGTAGCTTTGCAAGGCTCGATCATACACACCGATATTTTCGTATCCTACGGCCGCCATTTCCAAAGCCGCGGGGTTCTTTGGGTTCCTCTTCAGCAGCTCTTGCGATACAAGCACAGCCGAAGGGTATTTCTGATTGGAGAAATAATAGTAGGCCAATTCATAAATCAAAGAATCATTGCCCTGATTTTCTACAATCAAATCATAAAGTGCATCTTTGGCTACCTCGGCGTCATTCCATTGCAACGCCACCTGATATTTGATCGCGAAGTGCCTGACCAAAGGATTAATTTGTGGAACCGTGTCTTTTGGTGTTGGCGCGGGCTCCGTCTTTGTAGGCTCCGGTTTCTGAACTGTGGCTTCTTGCTTGACAGGTTCTATTTTCTCATTTTTCTTTTTCTTCTGCGCAGACACGCCAGAGACGACGGCAATTAAAACAAGGGCCAGTACACTTTTTTTCATAACGTTTTTATTGGTTTACATTTTGGTCTATCAGTCCTTTTTCCTTGGCAATCTTGTTCAGGAGTTCCAGTGCCTCTTCGCGAGAGTTCTTGATCTTACCGTCTAGTATAGCTTCTTTGATTTCCTCTTTCATATCCCCCACGATTCGGCTGGCGGGCAAGTTATACATTCTCATGATTTCGTCACCTGAGACCGGCGGTTGAAAATTTCTGATTTTATCGCGCGCCTCCAGTTCGATCATTTTCTGCTGCACCTTCTCAAAATTGCCCAGGTACTTGGAGACTTTCTCCGCATTTTTTGAGGTGATGTCAGCCCTGCACAACGTCATGAGCGCATCCACATCATCGCCTGCCTCAAAAAGCAATCTTCGCACCGCCGAATCAGACACTTCTTTCACAAGGGCAATAGGGCGCAAATGCAGGCGTACCAATTTTTGTACAAATTCCATTTTTTCATTCATCGGCAACTTCATCCTTCTGAAAATACCAGGAGTCATCCGTGCGCCTTTATCTTCATGGCCATGGAACGTCCATCCTACTTGTGGATCAAATCGTTTTGTCGCGGGTTTTGCAATGTCGTGCAGTATCGCTGCCCATCGAAGCCACAGATTGTCAGAAGCTTTGGCAACGTTGTCGAGCACTTGCAAGGTGTGGAAGAAATTATCTTTATGTGCTTTGTTATCGACGTATTCAACGCCATGCAAGGCCACCATTTCAGGAAAAAATTCCTTGAGCAGGCGAGAGTGGAAGAGTAGCTTGAATCCATAAGAGGGCACAGGCGACAAAATAATTTTATTCAGTTCGTCAGTAATGCGTTCCAAGGAAACAATCTTCAGCCGCGCCGTATTTTTGGTGATCGCTTCATACGAATCCGCCTCGATGTCAAAATTCAATTGTGAGGCAAAGCGAATTGCGCGCATCATACGCAGCGGGTCGTCAGAGAAAGTGATCTCGGGTTCGAGGGGTGTTTTTATAATTTTTTTGGACAGATGGTCAACCCCACCAAATGGATCGATCAGTTCACCATAGTTTTTTTCGTTGAGGCTGATAGCCATCGCATTGATGGTAAAGTCCCTTCGTTTTTGATCGTCCTCTAAGGTACCGTCCTCGACGATTGGTTTTCGCGAATCGCTTCGGTAGGACTCTTTCCTGGCGCCAACAAATTCGAGATCAAAGTCTTGGTATTTGATCATGGCCGTGCCAAAATTCTTGAAAGTAGTTACCTGCGCATTTCCCAATGTTTGTGCCAGCGCTTCGGCCAACTGAATTCCGCTCCCTACACAGACAAAATCAATGTCTTTACAAGCGCGCTTGAGTAAAAGATCACGAACAAAACCGCCCACCGCATAAGTTTCACAACCTAAGTTTTGGGCCGTTCTGGCTACGGTCTTAAAAACCGAGACTTTGTCCAAATCGCTTCGCAGATTCACAGTTTGTTCGTTTCTGACTTTGATAAACCGACAAAGTTAATGAGAATTGACATAGTGGGGAGAAATAAAAAAATCCCCTGCAAGTCAATGCAAGGGATCCTTTATTTTTATTGAGATCTACGACTAACCGAGGTGATGTGTCGTTGTTTGTCCGGCAGAAGTTATGGTGTAAGTTCTGTCGCACGTTCCATCCCCAAAATCAATCGTCGAGGTGACTCCGCTTGTGACTATGTCTATCGTTCCACTTACCGGCATGAACTTATGCCTGTGTCCAAAGCACCCTGCTTTGAACACCACGTCTTTAGTGATGTTTCCTGAGAAGCTTGTGCCGCTTCGAGTTACCCCACCCCAAGAGCCTGTCGCTGTCATTGATGCCGTGTAGCTATTGCCAACGCCGCTTTTCTCAGTTGTAAACGTCAAGTCACCCGTCCACGATGAAGACGATCCATCTTTATACCGGACTTTCGTGCCACTGATTTTGACCACCGTCGGTTGTCCGGTGCCTGAAGTAATCGAAAAAGAGCCATCTATGCTTGTTGAATCTCTCCAGTAATTGTCGAACGCAACGAATTCAGAAGCGCGGTGCACCGTTTTTGAAAGCACCACATAAATGGAGTCAATGATTTTGCCCTTCTTCATCTCGGACGTATCGGTACATATTGTGCCGAAATCAATAATGAGCTTTCCCGAAATCACTGTGCTATCGCCTAGTCGAGTAATCGTTACTGTGCTGGTAATCGTAGGTTTGCACTCCACGCTGTCGTTGTCATCGCCATGCTCGGCAAATCTACCAAAGGTCAACCCTTGACTGGAAAATGCGCTCGCCGTAGTACTCAC
>Ga0310811_10004210_pt1 | contig 18116 bp, 27 predicted proteins | sample YCmetagenome_FD_207642 | JGI IMG/M metagenome (GOLD analysis project Ga0310811, IMG submission 207642) | Soil microbial communities from experimental microcosm in Duke University, North Carolina, United States - YC | ecosystem: Engineered > Artificial ecosystem > Soil microcosm > Unclassified ...
TAAAAGAACTAACTCCACCAGTTGCGGTAGAACTGACTTGCAGGTTACCGTTAGCATCCGTAGTCAGCGTTATACCGGATCCTGGCACCAGGCGCTTTATCTTGATATTGCCAGTAGTTGCGCCGCTGTCGCTAATAAGAGAAGTACCAGAAGCTGTACTGGTATCCGTGGCTTCAACAATAACGTCACCAGTTAGTCCGTCGACCGAAGTAACGTTGCCGCTACTTGTAGATGCGATGGTAATGCCGTCGGTTGTTGTAGTAAGGGTAATGTTCGCCCCAGCAACCAATTCCTTTACCAATGCTCCTGCACCACTACCGCCGCTGGCTTTAATCAGCGACTGTCCACCTGCTACATTTGTGCTTGCTACCGACGTAACGTATTGGGGTGCCGAAATTGTACCATCGGAGGCAATAGCAAGTCCGGTGCCTGCTTTCACGCCGCCTAGGTTAGCGCCTACAGGCGCTACCAAAGTAATCAGTCCAGTGCCGTCTACACTGAAGCCGGTACCGATAATTACACCACCGATGGTACTAGTGGTTGCAGGCAACAGCACCTGATTGGCGGATATAGTTAGCGTTTCAGTGTCGGTAGACTGCGTTATAGTGATGTTCTGACCGGCCGTTATAGACTTAATCTGTGCCACACCACCTATCGTGCCATCGTTGAATACCAAGGCATTACCAGTGCCAACAGAACTTACCTCAGTTATGTTGCCACTGGCTGTAGATGCTATCAGCAGATTGCCGTTTGCATCCTGGGTTATGTTTATGTTGTTGCCTGGTACTAAAGTACGAAGCTTTATATTGCCAGTAGTACTGCCACTATCACCTATCAGCGAAGTACCAGATGCTGCATTAGCGTCCGTGGCTTGAATCACCACGTTGCCCATCGCATCTGGTGCCTGACCATCTACAGAAGTAACGGTGCCTGCGCTAATATGGACATCCACCTTAACGCCCCAGACGATTGAAGGGGGCCCGGAGGCTACAGTCCCTGGTATCGGCTGACCGTTACGCCACAACACTGCACTGACAGTCTGAGAACCAAAGTCCACATCTGATGTAAGGGCCGTAGCTACGGTCAGCAAGGAACCATCTATGACGGCTTCACAGATATCGACATAAGGGACGGTGAACATCCAGTTACGACCTGTCCAGAAGTACAAACCTGCTTCTAGTTTGCCTTGTTCATCGAACAAGACTACCAAAGCCACATCTGAAGGAGTGAGCGCTGGAAACGTATCCACATACGGTGTGGTGTAGACAGTACTTACATTTCCCGTCCGTATCGTAATAGGGTAATAGAATACATTATTCATAATCACCACTGTAGTATTTCGTTGACTTTATTCAAAACTGGCAATCGCTGAGGAACCGTTGCAGTAGACCCATTGATTACCTTCGTTGCTTGGGTGAACTGGTCTGCATCCGCCAAAGCATTCATTTGATTTCTATTCCAGAACCAGCCTGCAGAGAGAAAAGCATCCGCTGGTTGACTCACTAGATCAGGATCTGCCATTATGTGACCGTCACCAGAATAAACATCTGCTTCGTACTCCTGATAGTTACCTCGGAACGTCAGGTGAAACGCGCCACGTCCTCTGAAGTTCCAACCATCGCACGTACTAGGATTTCCATTACCATCTCTATTAGCGTATACCAGGTTAGCCAACTTCTGTGGGTTGTTGGTATAGTCAGGAGCGTACGCCTTTCCACTATCCTGTGCGCTCATGGAAAAACGCGAAGGCCATACAGTGACCAACCGTTGGGCTGTTGTGTAGTTTAGATTTTCCGACCAGTAGGTATAACTTAGAGTTTCGAAGAAAGATTGGGCGACAAAGTAACGAACACGGCGTGCATTCTGATCTATTCCAAACCTAGAACACGTTTGATTAATAGACTGGGCTATACCTGATGCATCCTTAAGTTGTCCGTTGAGCTTAAGAATTTGTTCCTCTGTAACCTGGTAGCTACTCATCGATCCTCTCCACAAAGCTAAGTGCTGCTAGTTATCTACCTGCCATTGCCATCGCAGGAGATGGTTCTACAACTAATGTCGTCAATTCAAAATCTGCAGTTCCATCCTTAAATGGGTTGAACCACCAGGATAGTTTAGCGTGAACGGTGTACTCACCAGAAGGTAGGTTAGGTACCTGCATCTGATAGTTGTCCAACTTGAAATCCTTGTTAGAGGACGTCAGCTTTTGTTCCGGGAAAATATAAACAGGAGTGCCCTGCTTGTCGCGAATAGATAAATGGTAGTTTGCCCTTCGGCTATCAGTACGAAATGATACCGGGGTGGAGACTTCGATAAAGTCTCCCCGTGATGCTTCGACAAAGTTGTGTGCTTTGAGGTATTGGACTGGGGGTTGTTCCAAGCTCCAGATAACAGCCGAACTAATAAGTATCGTAACTGCAACTACGGAAACTATGGTAAAGACTCCGTCCAATACTCTCATCACTTTTTGAACCGAAGGGCTCGCTGTGAGAGTGTTCACCTTTGTTCTCCTCCAGGAATATCGCGCTCAGCCGCTTCCTCCAACGGGGAGCGTGGCTGAAGACCCATACGAATACGATAAAAGTTTTCGATTTCACGGAGCAAGCGAGTACCCATCAAACCTGAGGTAGCTATAAGGATCGCTGACAGGGGCCCTTGTATATTCATCCATTCACACATCCAGTTAGTAAGCAGTCCACAAAATCCGGCTGTTACCAAGTCTCTGAGGAGAACCCATGCACTGAATTTGTCCGTGTGGTTAAGGTACTTGACTAGTCCCCCGAGGATAGCCAGGCCCACTGCGTACAAGAGAGTGCTGAGGGAATCTCCAAACGGATTCTTTTCTAACATCATCTATGCTCCATCTTTTCGTAAACCTTCATCATTAAATCTAGTGTGCTATACAGAGCAAACGGTGGTCTTCCTCTTAGCTTTTAGGTGAGACACCAACTGAACAGGTGCTCACTGAGCATGTAATGAAATTGCCTAAAAGCGAATTTCACAGCACTAAGGTTAAGTGTAAATAAAAGCAAACGGAGTACGAAAATGAGCATTCTAGTCGGCTTTACCGTGAGTCCTAGGGCACAGTTGGAAGCACATATACCTAAGGAACTCCAAGTGTTTGTGGAGCAGAGGATGGGCAGCCTGCCAGACTTCCTTAATCAGGAAATGCTACTCACAAGTTTCAACAAGGAATTGAAAAATAAGTTTGGTCCCCGATTCGAGGCTTCGTACCTCAGCGCCGTGACCAATCTTCCTGCAGACGAATACGATGACGAAGTTATGCTATACGTGGACGCTTACACCTACAATACCACGCTGCATTGAGGTCCTATGAAGCTAAAAAGAATATTTGCAATCGATGGTAACTGGTACCTCTGGCGTTCATTCCATACAACCAAAACTAGTAGGACCCTAAATGAGGTTCTGCCCTACAATCTACTTTCCTTAATATGCAAAGATGCGGTTGCTGTTCGTGCGGACTATGTAATGGTAGGTTTCGATGGTAACAAAGTATTCCGCCATACGATCTATCCAGAGTACAAAGCCAATCGCAGTGGCAAGGTTGCGTCACCTTCTGATGATGACACCGACCAAGACGGGACGACGATCAAGGATATGGTGTACGGATGTTTGCCTGATATCTATAACCTGTTCAACAGCGTAGGCCTTGTGTATTACACGCCGAAGAAGCGCGAGGCGGATGATGTGTTGTGTTCTGTAGCCCGACACTATGGTCCTATATACAAGGTGATATGCGGAGCACAGGACAAGGATGCATACCAGTATCTGGAAAATCCTAATGTGATTCTCTACGATTCGAGTGCCAAGAGTAAGGACGGTAAACGCAAACCCAAATACATCGGTCGTGCCGAAGCGGAGAAAAAGAAGGGTGTGAAGGTAGAACAGATGGTGGACTTCCAGACATTGATCGGTGACGAACTTGATAACGTTATGCCAATCAAAGGAATGACGCCAGGCAGAGCAAAGAAGATATTGGCCGAGTACGGATCGATCCGCAACTGGTACAAGAAGGATAAGGAGAGCAAAGCATTCATAACATCACAGCTGGAACGTTTGCGGTTGAACCGTCAGCTGGTGACACTTATGGATGATGCTGTTCCTCCTACTGAGGTAGAAGAATGGAAGCTCCTGCGAAAGAAACCTAATGATAAGTATCTGTCGAGGAGCTTCCATGAACTGCACCTACAACTGTGGCCCAAGACTAAGGGCTTGTTTCGTTAGCAATGTTAAGGCGTTACGTAGGGCCCGACTCGGATAGTAGAACCAGGTAGCACCTCTCCGCTGCTACCTTGGAGAAGTCGGGCACTACCAAATCTCACCACTTCCGAAATGGATGATTCATTGGCAAAGCCAGTGCTAGTCCTGTCAAACTGCCCAAAGAACATATGGGACTCATCATCTGGTATCTGTGCTGTGTCTGCATGCAACACAATATCAGTACCATTATCCATTATGTACAAATAGTAGGTGCCCACTGCGGCATTCGTCATATCCAGGAATGATGACGGGAGGCTAAACTCCTGATGGTTTAGTCTGCCGTTGATCGATCCTACCTGCAACAAGAACTGGTTGTTGATGCTCGACAGCACCAATATCTCCGCTAGATTATTGTCAAGATTCACAGGGGATGTGACAGTTTGGTTACTAGGATTGGCGATAGCAGCAGTGTAACCGGCGACTAATCCATCAATGGTAGTCACGGTACTGGTGCTATATCGGCTGATCGGCAAATCAACCTCCGGCACGTTCACACCACTGAAGAACGGCTGAATTCCAAGTCCACCTTGTTGTGGATTGCAGGAACATCCACTACGACCGATTGAACGAAGCGCGCCCCCAAAACTCGTTGTGACGCCTGACGGGTTCACAACCATTGCCCACACCCCGCTTGTATTGTCACCAGTAACACTCAATGCAATACCAGGAATCCAATAGATATAGGTATTGCCATCGCTCGGGTAAGTAACGAACACCCGACCTGGTTCCAGATCATTTGAGCCAGGTGTACCGATAACAGTAGTGGTTGCCGCACTAAGCTGTTGAAGGTTAGTAACTGACGCAGGATTGGTAAACTGCAGAGTTCCATCACCTCCTATAGCCATAGGTGTCATAAAGAACGTATGCTGTTCTAGCGGATTACTTCCAGTGCCTCCAGTGTGAAGCATGCCTATTGCGCGTGTTATAGTTCCTGCGCTGTTCGGCAAGGGCACGACTTGAATGGTGTAGACACCAAGGTTCCCAGTACCAGGAAACGCAGCCTGAGCCGCAGCTAACACATTGGCCTTCAAGGTAGCTAGCTGGGTTAGAATGTTGGTGCTGTAGGTTCCTTTTGCAGGGGGAGACGTATAGAAGCCATTTATCAACTGCCAACTACCTTGCCTGTACGTTTTGCCGTTAGGATTAAACCTCGCATCGTCGGTTCTATCACTAAGACTAGGGAACAGAAAGTTCGTCGGATTGTTAATATTCGATTGTCCATTGACCCACATATTCAGGAAAGTATAACCCTGACTATTGGCATCATTTGGTGCGCCCATACCAGTAACGTTGAACTCTGCAACGCGGCCGCCAAATCCTGGAATAGCTTCTCCAAATCGCGAATACGTCGCATCCGTAATATGAGAATTAGCCGGAAGTTGCGATACCACCCAGCCTTGTGCTCCGCTACTAAGGACGGCTGTAGAAAGTACCAAGTCTTGGGCAATCATATGGCCAGTGAAGCTTTGAGTCATTTTGCCGCTAGGCTGCACAATTGACGCAGACATTGACGCACCTGTTGGGCTAAAATCAAAGCGCTGAGTCACGTTGTACATCGGCCATATATTCGCTAGCTTATTTGCCTTTGCAGCGGCGGCGCTCCCCTTTTGCAGACCAGTGTTGGTAACACCCCTTATATCTGAAGCACTGCCTGTAGCGGTTATTGCAAGCGTCCCGCTGTAGTACCAATGGTGCGTTAAGGCTTGGCCCCACCTAGTTCCGTGACCAGTGTAGTAATCAGCAACAGGTAGTTTATCAACACAAGTGAGAGGTGCTGCAGGATTTGATGCGACCGTTTCATTAGGTTTGCCAAATGTTGGGGATACACCAACAATAAACGGGAACGGCTGTTGATGGAACGCATCCGCACCGTTGGCCCCAATAGCGTTATACGTTAGGTTGCCAGTTGTAAAAGCTCCTGGGCTGCCTGCAGTAGGCGTAAAGGTAACGTTGTAGATGATTTCAGGGTTCGGACTATTGTTATCTGGCATAATCATAGGGATGACCGCGCCCACGATTAAGCGAACAACACCACCGGAATCAACCTCGCCTTCTAGCGTTGCTCCGATGTTGGTGCTCCACAAAGCATCGATAGGTAACGGCGCTGACAAGGCAACAGGCTGAGCAATCGCGCCTGTCGTGCGATTGTAGACGCGAAATACCGTGCGATCGCTAAGGCCGTTGTCTCCAAACAGGTTAATCGAAGTCCCTGTGGCCTGGCCTTTGGTGCTAGGCCAGCCCACCGTCGTTAGCGTGATAATCTGTGGCGAGTACGGCGTGATGCTCGACGGCAGTGCGGCAGTCGTCAGTGATTCATCCGCGTTCCATGCGGCGAAGAAGTACGAACTTTGAAACCAGTCCATACCTACTGCAAAGAAGAAGGCACCAACGCGTACAATTTTCGGAATACCGCCGCCACTAAGTTTCCAAGTACTTTGGAAAGATTGAACGACCTGTGTGATCTCCATGTACTCGTGTTGCGTTGGGTCGATCAATGTGCCATTGTGCTTGACCCACAGATAGCGGTAAGCCGAAGTCGGTGATGCAGTATTACGCAGTAGCAGAACAAAGCCATTTATATCACCGCCACATATTGCACCGGCCTGCCACACACTACCAGACAAAAAAGGTGGAACATACGGAACAGTGGTGTACTGAAGGGAGACCTGATTATTGGCTCCACCACTATAGTAAACTTGTTGATTCAATCCATCAGTTCGCCCGTATAGACCATAAACTATACCATCCGCCTCTTCGAATTCGTACACGCCTACGCCAGTGCTATCAAAAGTCGTGCCATTCAAAAAGATGAAGCCTTCACCTAAGGTCTTCGCGGATGAAATGTCCATTACATCCTGAGCGTATTGTGAAGTAAAGGAGTTCACTGGTGTAGAACCTTCGGCTCCACCCAGGACGACAACGTTATCGTCGCTATCCTTAGTAAGGAGTTGACCGTCAACTACACCAAGTTCACCTTGGGTCAAAGGGTCTGATGATGTTTGGACTATGTATTGAGTCATATTATATCCTACGTTTACCAGGTCATGGTACCACTGGCGCCGGAAACAGGTATGCCTGTCGCGCTATTTATCGTACCTGCTACAGTCTCATCCGTAAGCCATTTGCTGTTCAAGCGGCCTAGCTGAACAACTGCAGTTCCATTGGTTGTATTAACGTTTATTTGACAAAGTTCTATAGGTGCATCCTCAGGTACTATAGTAGAGGATTGGACTAGGGCAACTTGAGTAAGACCCCAGTTATAACTCACCACCAAACTCCAGGTACCTGTACTGGTCGGCGCGGTTATAGAACCTGCTACTAAGGTTTGAATTACACCATCCCAAAATACCGGGACGTTAGGATAGTTCACTACCAGGTTATTGCTTGATATGTTCGCGGTAAAAGTGTTAGCAGGAACCCTTTGGCTGTAGTTCCGAATATCCAGGTCGCGCGCTAGTTGAGTGATACCGCTAAGCCCATCAGAGGAACAAGGCACTGCCCCCACTAAAACCGGAGGAGTGCCTGAAGACTCTTGCAGGTATATCGACCACGAGGGATCATCAACAATGAAAGCGCCAACTGCTGTATTGATAGGTACCGTGCTGGACAGAAGGTCCGCAGGTACCGCGTGGGTAAAAATAACATTGGTGCTTGTTGTCATGGGGTTCCCCAATAAGCAGTTGCAGGCGCCCCAGCAAATCCAGTAGACACCGGTATGGCCCCAAAGGTTTGAAAGGGCGATATCCTATACCAACTGCAATCACCAGTATCGTCCGTACCTTGTGCCCCAGCTAGGTAGAAGAACGGATACGTCTGTCCGTTAGAATAAACAACCATGCTAAATGTGCCTGCTAGAGGATTAAAGGTACCGCTGTTATCGAGTGCTGCAGTATCCTCGAGAACGGCCGTGCGCGCTCCAGTATCCACGGTAAGCAAGTAGTTGCCATTAGTACCTACAGGACACGTTGTCTCTGGTAGGTAGAATAGCTGACCTAGGGCAAACACTGCAACAGGAGACATAGTAACAGTGCCTCCTGCTATGTTGAATTTAGCCGTCAGACTAGCTGCTGTTTCGTTGATACCGAATTGCGCTACTGGATGGAAGTCAGTAGGTATGTGCACATTCAACAAGGAGCTCGCGTTAGCTACAAACGGAGCTCCGGCACTAAACTTCTGAATATTGCCTGTAGGGTCAGGTGCGTATACCGTCTGGTCTGGTATGTTGATAAATACCTGTCCCCTCAGTAGCGTGGAGGGGACAGCCCCTGGATTATTGGAATACAAATGCTGAACCTTAGCCATTATATTGTACCAGCACTGAACACAAAGTTAGTAAAGTTGACTGCGATCTTTATCCACTTACCTGCAACCACAACAGCCAGGTCATCCACATCCCATTGAGCAGTACCGTCCAGCGAAGTAGTACCTGCGTTGGTACACCGATACACCATACCTTCTGCACTAACCGTTTGGTAGTCAGGGAAGACGGTACCTGGTGCTCCACTTGAGTTATACGAAATATCAATGGTCTGCATGCCACTATCGAGTAGCGCAGTGTTCGTATCGAAGATCGAAGGATTGCCACCAGTCTGCGAAACGTGATTGGTTGAGGCATCCCAGAGACCAGCATTCCACCAACTACCAAGAGTGTTCTGGTAGAAACGCAGACGTCCATAGTTATATGGATCAGTCGGTGGGTTAGATACTGCAACAGGAGTTAAGGAAGCAACGCCTCCGGGTTCTCCAACCTCTGACACAGGTACAGCACCAACGTCGCTTGCAGTCAAAACAGTTGCCTGATCCGACTTGCCGTTGATTGATTGGATCACGGTGGAGACAGTGCCATTCGTTACGCTTAATCCTGCACCTACCTGCATAACACCAAGCTGGGTAGTACTAGTTATAGGCAACGTGCCACTGGTAGTCATTTGTACCCATATCGACCACGAAGCACCTGCGCTGTTATAGCGACGGAAGAACTGAGTGGTGCTAGTCATCAGGCGTTGGATAACATCGCCACCACTGGCCGTAGTAGTCAGTGGTTCAATATCGAGCGTGCCCCCATCCGTTGTAGCAGGATAGTTGGTAAGCGAAGCAACATCCGCATCGAGGATAAAGAACAGTCCAGCTGTCTGCAACGTATTCATATCCGTGCCAGAAGCCACCTGGGTAGGATCCACCAGACCGATAGTTGATATGGAAGGAAGCGCTACATTACCATTAGCATCAGGCGTTACGCTATTGACCGATTTGACCGGGGAGAAACCAAGATCGATAGTACCATCACCTGCGATAGTGATGTTAGAATCTGCCGGAGCCTTTACACCACCAAGCACTGTCGTGGTAGCAATAGGCAATGTGAATGCTGGAGGTGCACCGATCAGGTCAGAGTATTGCCCGGTGATTGCTACGGTGGCCAATCCAGTTATATCAGTAGCCGTCAGGTCAACTGCACCGGTCTTGCCATTAACGGACACCACTGGGAACGCAGTAGGATCAACGTCAATCAAACCAGTGATATCTACTGTCAGAGTGTCACCTATCACCACAGCACCAAGTTGCGTATGTGAGGCGATCGGTATGTTAGGAATGGTAGTGGACAGAGCCTGGCGACCAAAGATAACAAAGGTATCACCAGCAACCGGCTGTTGCATGATAGGTGATTGGAAGTTCAACGTTGCTGTCGAACCACTCTTAACCACCGAGAGAACATAACGGCAGATGCTGTACAAGGCACCAGTGTTGAACTGCAGGATAATCTGGCCAAAGTACGCAGGACTAAACGAATCCAGGTAATCAGACAAGTTGATGGTAACCGATTGAGCCGTGGATGACACAATGGTTGCTACTGCCTGGTTAGCATACTGGTAGGCATCGAAGTTCCACAAACCGTTCCGATCAGTGTACGCCTCGAATGCAGATTGTTGGGCAGATGCTCCACTTATGATGTATGCGTTGGGAACTGCTGTTGCACTCGGCGGCAACTGATCCGGGGACGCCAGGATCGCCATTTGGAATTCGTTGTTCGACGGTATGAGATCCAACCACATCTCGTAGTTGGTTTCGACCACCGACAGGTATTCGTCGATACGAATGGCGTTACCAGTTGCTCCAGAACTAATAGGAATCTTCGGAATCAGTTCATCACCAGTAGCAAGAGCAAACAAGGTGGTGCCAACGAACAGACCTACTTCGCCAAAGTTAAACGGTCCAAGATTGTAGTCCAAGAAAATGGAATACTTGACGACGTTTGCGTTAACAAGCAGGGGAGAACTGGGGACACCACTGAAGATCAAGGTACCGTGGATGTTCGTGTCTGCCGGTTCAGGAATATACCCAAAGGCGGAACCAAGTTTATAGGAGTCGACGGTTACCGGACCTTGATTTGCCTCAAGAAGGGCCTGGCCGGCTGTAGTTAGAACGACGCGCATTTTTCGTGTCCTTCGAATTGGTATTAGTAAATAATGCAGTTCTCTCTAAGTAGAACGCTGTCCTAATGAAATTTGATTGTGTAGGACAATGAAGTTCTACAGAAAATGTGGTATAGGCAATAATGATCAATATCAAACCGTTGTCAAAGCACGGCTTAGCTGCCGATTTCCTCAGAACCTATAAGAACGCGATACGCACAACCACATACTTCGAACGTACCAGTCCATCCCGAGTTTTGTATCTTCGCCCTTCACAGTTACCCTTTTGTGCAATGGGCTTCTTCGTCAACCACGCGACGAAAGGAATGCGAAGACAACAGGACTTCTCCAGCGCCTTCTACACGACTGTAGGTACTGCTGTTCACTCTGTGATGCAGAACTTCCTGTGTCAAAGCGGCAAGTTCCTAGCTGACTATAAATGCCATGAGTGCAACACCTGGCATCGCATGTCCTACAAATATGAGTGCTGCGGATTTCCCACAGAGTACCATGAGGTAGAGATAAGCTACAAGGGAATCAACGGGCACATCGATTGTATCTACCGGGATGCCCAAGGTAAGTTGTGGATCGTTGACTTCAAGACGACATCCATCAAAGGTGCGCCTTATAAGAAACGAGATCCCGGTGTAGCATACAAGGAACAGATTGAGACATATGCTGTCCTAGTGGAACTCCAGTACGGAATTCGAATTGAAGGCTTCGCCGACGAATTTATCATCCGTGATAACCCGATGAAGAATGATCCTGTTATGTGGAACCGGCCACTAACAGACGACATTCGGAAGAGGGTTAAACAGAAGCTGTCCCGGTATAAGAAGATGCACCGTGCGGCCCTTAACGTTAAGACTGAGGACGAGGCGCTAGCCCTGTTTGAATGGGGACGATGCAAGGACACCTACTGTCCTGTTTGTACCGATAAATCGGACGCTAAGGTCAAGCAGAAGCTAGTGGATGCCTACAAGTTCGGACGCAAGCGGAAGCATGTGCCAGTACGTCGGATGGCAGAACTGGAGCAAGAGCGGATTGACGCACTGAAAGTAAATAAGGGGTGATATGGAACTTAAGGAATTCTCTGCCGAACAACATCAGTTGATTGATGATTTCGTTTATCTCTACACTGAACGAAAGAAGAAGGGAAAGGAGCACACCATGTTCCACCCTGAACCAGAATGGCTAGAACTCTTTGAGGATTTTCTTAACAGCAGACGAGGTATGTTAGATGGCGAAGACAGAGAAGCAGCGTGAGCAACGAGTACCAAGCGAGATAACAGTAACCATCAGCCGAACAATCCAGATCCGACAGTATGAGCCAGTGACGGTTACTGTTACTGAACGACACGAATTGGAAGAAGGTGAGGATCCAAAGGTAGTGCGCCTCCAGGTATACAATCAGATAGCGCCGGACGTTGCACGCTTCATGGACAAAGAGGTTAAACGTTACTCCGAGGAAGAAGAATGACCTGGGGCTATAGCCAAGAGACCTGTCCTCATAGCGAGACCCGTCAGGTGTGGGTGGAAGAGGAAGATGCTTGGTCCGGCGAGGACATTAGCCACTGGGAGGATAAATGGGAATCCTGGGACGTCGATATTGACATACATCGCTTCAAGTGTACGAGATGTGGCAGGATCGGATACTACAGTGGCGCAGCACGCGCCTTTTATGAAGATGGAAAACGTAGCCCTGGAATTCGAGGATTAGAATGACATCCCTTTCTTACGCACCTAACCAAAAGCAAATAGAAATCATCGAAGAAAAAGGAGATTGGCAGGTTACTAGCATGTCTCCACTGGAGATAACTCACAAGGACGGCAGCTACGCTACTGGTTTCGCTGCCTCCCTTCTTTGGCCACAACTCCTTATTGAGGCAGCGGCATGAGTACTGGTTCGGAACACGAATACCATCTCAAGGTAGAATCTCGATACTACGATATCGATAAACCCTTCCAGCAGATTGAGAACACCTTCAAGGACATATACGGAAGATATGCGAAGAATGAAATCGTTGAAGTCCGGATCGCTGAGGTGTTGTGGGATCACCTGGTAACAAAGTCGAGCTCCGACTTCCTGCAGAACATAAACCCTGCATCAAGTATTCCTGAACTTGAGATGGGACGCCTAGGTACTGCATTTGGTATACCTATCTGTTCAGAAGCTATTTTGAAGAAGGAACTCCGGCAGATTATGGTCCTTCCGGAATACAACTACCTAGTGTTCTACCGAGACTTTGATATTCTAGGTAATGCGCAACAAACATCTACTGTTGATTTGCTGTCCCTGGCACAGCAGATCGCACAACCTTAAGGAACGAAAATGAAAGTTCAAATCCAAAGCAACGAAGAGGTAACGAGCCTCAAGACCAATCGCCAGTTTCTGGATTCTGCCTTTAAGCCCGGTAGTGTCCATGAATTCACCGAAGCTATGGCAGCCATTCTGTCTGATCACCTGATGAGCTACATGAACACGGAAAGCCCGCTGCGTAAGATCATCCGTAGTTTGGAGCAGGATCGCCTGATGGCAGCGGTGAAGGAAACCACTGATCAATTCTAAGGAGAATCAAATGGTTAAGATTACTGCGGCTATGGCTAAAGAGTGGCCCTTCCCTGGAGAGGCAGTTACGGCTGCTATCAACAAGGAAGTAAAGAAGAACAAGATTGAGGCATCAGTACAAGCGCACAAAGAGGTTGTGGCACGGCGTGCTGTCCCTCAACTGGTTGCTGGTGTTGATTTCTCGAATCTCCACGCAGCGCAAGCTAAACTGACGAAGAAGATTCGGAGTATCAAATGAAGGTTAAAATCAAGAGTACGGACCACTGCCCCAAGATTCTGCTTACTGGTGAACTCGGTACGATGTATGGCTATACCATCATAGGACACAGCGAGTTCAACACGGAGTCGTCCCACATGCCAGAGTCTGGGTTGATTACGTTCACGATCACCTTTGACTCAAGCGTATATGAAGGTAAATAATTCACCACTTTTGAGCGCCGTAGCCTTGTGCTACGGTGTTTGTTTTTGTTTCGTCGTCACAGGGTGCGGTAAGAACAAAGGCACTGTAGACTATCCGCCAGCAGACAATCATCAGGCCTTTGAACTTGGAACGCGAGACCATCCTAAGATGTGGAATACCGAAAAATTCTATTATTGTATTGAAGGACACGAGTACTATTGGGCGGATCGTAGCTTAGTGACTCTATACGATGATACAGGGCGCCCTCTTGTGTGCCCTTTTACGACGTCCAAAGGTAAATAATGCACGTAGAACTTAACACATACACAGACTTCACTGACTTCACTTCCAAAATCACTGCTGTTTCCAGTGCTGGTAACCAAGTGGTTGAGGTAATGATCTCCAAAGAAATATGGGAAAAGTGGATTGCGGATCCTGCAGTCATGATGCTCCTTGATCCAGTTGCCAAAGTGGAGGATTTGGATCGTGGCTGGTTGGCTACTCTGTTCGGGTTCGAGATTACTGGGCAGTTCTATATTCCAGGCCACGATCAATGGCACTGTATCCCCCTGATGGACCCTTATTATATGATTGTATCCCAACCAGTGGCGCAAGCTCCTGACCTTCTTGGATTGGCACAACAGATAGCGACTCCTTAAACATGAGCGAACAAAACCTAACACAAACAGCGTTGCACCTTAAGTATAGGCCTAAGACGCTGGACAAGATTATCGGCCATGAAAGTGTGGTTACTAAGCTGAAGGGGGCGCTGAAAACAGGTAAGCTCCCTTCAGCTATTGCCTTCTTCGGACCGCCGTCAGCAGGTAAGACTACCTTGGCCCGTGCGTTCGCTACTGCGATCAATGGTTCCCTTAATGCAGACTACAAGGAAGTAAACGCAGCGGACGAGCGTGGTATCGATGATGTGCGTGAACTCGTTAAGGTGTCGAAGTTTCGGCCGACTTCTGGCAAGAAGCGCATCATCTTTATCGACGAGGCGCATCAGCTTTGCAGTAATAATGCTGCCGCGCAGGCTTTGTTGAAGTCACTGGAAGAACCGGCCCCTTCCACCATGTGGGCTTTGGGCTCGATGGAACCGTCAAAGTTTAGCTCCACAGTAGGCAAGGCAATCCTGTCGCGGTGTACTCAATTCGTGTTGGAACAACATACTGCGTCGGATCTGTTGAAACAAGCTGTACGTATCGCCAAAGGCGAAGGCATGGACTACGCCCTTGATGAAGAAAAGAAAGCCTTAAAGCAGCTGGTACGTAACTGCAATGGCGAAATGCGGACACTTGCCAATCTGATGCAAAGTCTGCAGCAGTATGTGGACGGATTAGACAAAACACCGAAGAAGCTAACCAGTGAGCATTTGTCGGAAGTAATAAGTACGACAGAATCTTCCGACGACAGGTTGGCAGTCCAGATGATGATTGGTTTGTATAGCAACAAGTTTGCTGTAGTCCAGCGTTCGCTTCTGGATGTATCCGATCCATTCTCGTTTATTAAGAAATGCTGCTGGATTGCGTCCTTCATGCTGAATGTAGCAGTGTTGGATGGTCAGAAACACTCTAAGGTATGGTGGTCGCAGAACAACCGTGAGGTCCACACGGCGTGCAAGGCGCTGAAACTCAGCTTGGGCACTTTAGCTGCTGTTAATGCGATGCTGGTCAAAGTGCAATCGCAATCTCTGTCGTTCCAGGTACCAGCAACGGAACTGCTTTCGATGGAATGCTATTACCACATCAAATCTATGGCGAGCTAATATGACTACCTATCTGTTTAGAGGACCACCTGATGAAGCCAGCTAACTATGCTCCAGTGTATGCTGCGGCTTTGTATCCAGGCTTGGCAGAGATAACGCGTAAGCATGGATATGCTTTAGCGGTTCATGGCTCTTTAGCCCGTGATATGGATCTGATCTGTGTACCTTGGACCATTGAAGCTTCCGAGCCTCAGGTAGTGGTAAATGCTATAACCAAAAGATATGCAATCGAGCAGCTGAAGGACGATCCTTGGTCCTATAAGGAACATGGTCGTATAGTAACTGTCCTAACTGTTGGTTTCGGTGAATGCTTCATTGATCTGTCCTTCATGCCGAGGCTATATGACTAACGTGACCATTGGACCTTACGCGGATCCACCCCAATGGGACAGATACTTCATTAAAAGTGCCGACGGAAGGAGAATTGAGCGTACTCATCAAAAGTTGGCCAATGGTGGCTACCACTACATCGATATCGATTGTTCCACATGTGAATGGGAAGAATGGTTCGAGGTTCCTGACGAGGAAGGCGTGTGGCACGACATTTATCCTGTTTCTTGAATAAGGTTCTTATGGAAAAGTCAAAGGTTGTTATCGATCTAGGTAGCGACGCTGCAGGTGCCAAAACTGTAGAGCTTAACGGCTTTATGGGCCATGATGTATGGTATTTCTGCCGAGATGGTAGGATGATCCGCTCCGTTGAATGGGCTAGCCTTGAATACGATTTGATATCAAAGCTTGTGGAAAAACTTTTGGAGAACAAACATGATTCGGAAATTCGCAGTTGAGATATACAAGGATTATAACGAGGATGTCCTGAGCGCCGTATGTGACGAACTTAATAATAGCCATTGGGCAATCCTCTGCTACATGGTTGAAGGTGCTGCGTTGGATTACGCTAACCAAAATAGAGATAAGGACGTCCCTTATACCGTTAAGGTAGCGCTAGACATCCACGTACTGGAGAACGAATGAGCACCGTCCGCATTGGAGATATGCTGATCTATGAAGTGGAAGTAGATGACGACAAGCCTATTCTCCGTCTCACGTCGAAGGCATTGCGAAGCATTCATTTTTCGAATCGGGAAGATCCTAAACAATATGTAACGTTGCCTTCAATTCTGGCCGATGGTAAACGATTTATCAACTGCCTTTACTTGGGGTCGGATACTTGGAACGCAGGTGAGCTTATTTTCCAGTATGAAAGATCGGAGAGTATTATTTAATGGAAGATTTCGTCATCGAATGGTTAGAGCCATTATACAATGGACTAGGTGCAACGGTATGCCGGGCGTGGGCAAGCGAGGTAGCTAAGGCATATCGGGCTGCGGAGCCCAGATACTTGTCTGATGAAGATGCGGTGGATGATTTTATGGTTATCAATTGGGCGTGTAAGGCAGACCTGGACAAGCCATGGATCCCTCCAATTACTCCTGAGAGTAAAGAATAGTATAGCTAACGCACTCAGTAATACAGATGATCTACCTACATGCCCTTCGACTCCAAGACTATGCGTCCTTCAAAGACGTAACCTTCAAAATCAAAAAAGGACTTACCACTATCTATGGCTTGAACCAAGCAAGCGGTAGCAATGATAACAATAATGGTGTTGGTAAGTCCGCTCTCTTTGCCGCTATACCTGAAGTGATTCACGAGGACCCTATCATAGGGGAAAAGTCCGACAGAACTAAAACAGGTACAAAATCTCTTTCGTGGACAACATCGAAGGGTGATCGTATTGCCGTCCAACGTGCAGAAAAGGGCAAAGGAGAATCCATCAGCGTCCGGGTTAATGGCAAGGACAAAGAACTTCGCACTAGTCCTATCGCTAAAGCCTTCATCCGGAAATCCTTCCCTATCACGGCTTCGGACTACAGCACGTACGTCCACCTGGATTCACGTATCCCCCACCCACTAGTAATGGGCAGCACTGCGGAACGCAAGGGCTTCTTTACCAAGTTCTTTAACTTGGATAAGATTGATGCCGAGCGAAAGCTGTACGTGGCGGAACTAGCAGGTCTAAAGCGCACACGTGCTGCATTCAATGAGTTACGTACCCAGTACGATCGGTTGAAGGAGCAGTTGCTCTCGCCAGAGGACCTAGACAAGTACACTGCATTGGAGCTCAAGTACAAGAAACAGGTGTCTGCTTTGCGCACCGAGTTTTCTGACATACAGGAAACGTTACGACTCATTCAATTTGCCCAATCCTCAGTAGAACAGATTAAAGAACTGAAGAATGCCTGTGGTGGAGATATCACAGAGGAAGCATTCGAGGAACTGGAAAAGCAGAATAGGTTCGACCTCAAGGATACAGCAGAGAAATTGGAGCACGCTGAGAACTGGGAACAGTATCAGCGTGATAGCCGTGCATATGATAAGGCATACGAAGGGTTGTCACCATTGACCAAGAAATGGTTGGCCAAGTATGGTCTTGATCGTTTGAGGGAACGTGCAGGTCTGAATTATGAGAAACGGTTAGAGATTTCAGATAAGCTGAAGAAACTAGCACTGACCATGAGCGAATGTAAGAGCGTCATGGATGAAGGACTGCCACCTAAGATTAGCACTCCTGAAGAAGACGTAGGTGATTTGGAAACACTTAGGCGTGCATACAAACATCAACTGGAGCATGCGCAGAAATTCAAGCAGGGCAAATGCGAGACTTGTGGTCAGATCGTGAAGATAAAG
>Ga0310811_10004212_pt1 | contig 18109 bp, 17 predicted proteins | sample YCmetagenome_FD_207642 | JGI IMG/M metagenome (GOLD analysis project Ga0310811, IMG submission 207642) | Soil microbial communities from experimental microcosm in Duke University, North Carolina, United States - YC | ecosystem: Engineered > Artificial ecosystem > Soil microcosm > Unclassified ...
CATTCGCCATGGCCAACGAACTGGCCGCCGCCCAGGGGTTCCCCGCACCGCCCTTCGACGTAAGGCTCGTTGGCATGCGCAGACGCATCCGTACCGCGCATGGGTTGGCGGCGCTGGTCGAACCGGCAGGTACTGTTCGTCAGCCGGATTGGGTGGTCGTCCCTGCGCCGGGTGCCAGACAGCCGGAACGCCTGATCGAGGCGCTGGAGCGTCGTGATGTGCGCGACGCGATGGCTTACCTTCGTACCTGGCACGCCGACGGCGTCGGCATCGCGGCGGCATGTATCGGCACGTTCGTGTTAGCTGAAGCCGGGCTTCTGAACGGCCGGGAGGCGACGACCACCTGGTCGCTGGCGCCCTTCTTCCGGCAACGCTATCCGGCTGTCAATCTGGATGATTCACGCATGGTCGTCGCGTCGCATCGCGTAGTCACAGCGGGATCCGCGATGGGTCATCTCGACCTCGCGCTATGGTTGCTGCGTCAGGCGAGCCCGGAACTGGCGACGCTCGTCGCTCGCTTCATGCTCATTGACAAGCGTTCATCCCAAGCCGAATACATCATTCCCGATCATCTCGCTCACGCCGATCCATTGGTCGCGCGCTTCGAGCGATGGGCTCGTGAGAATCTTTCTTCAGGGTTTTCGCTTCAGGCAGCGGCGAGCGCGTTGTCCGTCGGACCACGCACCTTGCAGCGCCGCACCGAAGCAGTCCTTGGCAAGTCGCCGCTGGCGTTCTTCCAGGACGTGCGAATCGAACGCGCGCAGAACCTCGTCTCAATTGGCTACGACCTCGAGACAATTGCGAGCGAGGTTGGCTACGCCGACTCGGCGACATTGCGCACTTTGTTGCGTCGAAGGCTTGGGCGTGGTGTGCGGGAACTTCGTGCCGACATGAATTAGCGTCTGATTGGCACGTCGAGTCCTGCACAACTATCGGTGACACGATCCAGAAACTGGCGCATTCGTCGTGGTGGCCGGCTCAACAGAAGTCTCTGCTTGTGCTCACCAGGCCACCCAGCAGATGCGACATGTCGACGAGCCGCTGCGCCACCAGATGGCGCACTTCCCCCTGGCATTGCCAGACGCCGTAGACCGCTAGCAGCGATGCGCCTAGTGCTTCCTTTCTCTGTTTCTCAAGCAGATTCGGCCACACGATCACGTTGACGTTGCCCGTCTCGTCTTCGAGCGTCACAAACATCACGCCCTTCGCCGTGCCTGGCCGCTGACGCACAGTGACAATCCCACATCCGCGTGCGAGCCGCCCGTCCCGGTAGCCGCGCAATGTCGACGCCGGCATCAACCGGTTGGCAAGCAGTTGCGGCCGCAGCAATTCGAGCGGATGCCGGCCGAGCGTCAGGCCGACAGACCGGTAATCGGACACTATGTCGCTCGCCTCAGTCGGCGCGCCAAGCTCCGGTGTTTCGTCCTCGACCGCAGCCACCGCGAGCATATCCTTGTCTGGTACAGCGGCGACGGACTGCCACAGTGCCTCCCTGCGATTACCGGCGAGCGATGCCAGCGCATTGGCATCGGCCAGCACATGAAGGTCTTTCCGATCCAGTTGCGAGCGGCGCGCCAGATCCTTGACGCTGCTGAATGGCCGGACCGCTCTCGCATTCTCGATGCGCTCCGCTGCGCCATCCTTCATGCCGCGCAACAGCGACATGCCGAGGCGCACCGCCGGTCGCTTCGCGTCAGGCAACGTCACCAATACTGAGTCCCAGTTGCTCACTGTCACGTCGACTGGCAGGACCTTGACGCCGTGGCGCTGCGCGTCCTGCACGAGCTGCGATGGCGAGTAAAAGCCCATGGGCTGGCTGTTCAGCATCGCGGCAAGAAACGCCTCGGGCTCATGGCATTTCAGCCAGCTACTCGCATAGACCAGTAACGCGAAACTGGCCGCATGGCTTTCCGGAAAACCATATTCCCCAAAACCCTTGATCTGCTCGAAGATGGATTCGGCGAACGCAATGTCATAGCCGCGCTGCTGCATGCCGTTGACGATGCGGTCGTAATACTTCTCCAGTCCACCCTTGCGCTTCCAGGCGGCCATCGCACGCCGCAGTTGATCAGCCTCCCCAGCGGTAAAACCGGCCGCGAGAATCGCGACCTGCATCACCTGCTCCTGGAAGATCGGCACGCCGAGTGTCCTGCCCAGTGCGGTCTTCAACGCGTCGCCCGGATAGGAGACCGGCTCGAATCCCTGACGCCGCTGCAGATAAGGATGCACAGCGCCGCCCTGAATCGGACCTGGCCGGACGATCGCGACTTCGATGACCAGATCGTAGAACGTGCGTGGCCGCATGCGCGGCAGCATGCTCATCTGGGCACGCGACTCGATCTGGAATACACCGACCGTGTCCGCAGCCGAAATCATGTCGTAAGTCTGCGAATCCTCAGCGGGTATGTCCTGCATCTCGAAGCGCTCCCCGCGCCGCTCCGACACGATGTCCAGGGTTCGCCGGATGGCCGACAGCATGCCGAGTGCAAGCACATCGATTTTCAGAAGGCCAAGCGACTCGAGGTCGTCCTTGTCCCATTCGATGACGGACCGGTCCGCCATCGCGGCATTCTCGACCGGCACGAGGCGGGTCAGCTTGCCACGGCTGATCACGAAGCCACCGGAATGCTGCGACAGGTGGCGCGGGAAACCGAGCAACTGCGACGCCAGCCTGGCCCAGGCCTGGATCAGAGGTTTCTCCGGATCGAGCCCGGACTCCGCGAATCGCTTGAGCAGGTTCTGACTCGTGTCGAACCAGTGGTGTGATTTCGCGACGAGGTCGACAATCTGCGGATCTACTCCAAGCGCCTTGCCGGTTTCGCGCAGCGCGCCGCGCGGACGATAGGTCGAGACGGCCGCGGCAATGGCCGCGCGATCGCGTCCATATTTGCTGTAGATGTACTGGATGACTTCTTCGCGCCGTTGATGCTCGAAGTCGACGTCGATATCAGGCGGCTCACCACGCTCCTTCGAAATGAAACGTTCGAACAGCATGTTGCCGCGAGCCGGATCCACCTCGGTCACGCCCAGGCAGTAACAGACCGCCGAGTTTGCAGCCGAGCCACGTCCCTGACAGAGGATGTGCTGGCTGCGTGCGTAACGCACGAGGTCGTATACCGTGAGGAAATATGGCTCGTATTGCAGGTCGGCGATGAGTTCCAGTTCGTGCTCGATCTGCTCCTGCACTGTGTGCGGAATGCCTGATGGAAAGCGCCGCCGCGCGCCGATGTAGGTTTCCTGCCGAAGGTAGGCCTCAGGGGTGAAGCCCGCCGGGACCAGTTCGTCCGGATACTCGTAGCGCAGCTCATCCAGCGAGAACGTGCAGCGGTTTGCAATATCGACGCTCGCCGCGAGCGCCTCGGCGGGATAGAGATTCGCAAGCCGCAGTCTGGAGCGCAGATGCTGCTCGGCGTTCGGCGCGAGGTCGTATCCGCATTCGTGTACCGGTTTGCCGACGCGGATCGCCGTCATGGTGTCCTGCAGCGGCTTGCGCGAGCGTACGTGCATGACGACGTTTCCCAGCGCAACAACCGGCACATCCTGATTGCGGGCGACAAATTCAACGGCGCCCCGATGGATGTCGTCCATCGCCCGCTGATGGAGTACCAACCCGACCCACGCGCGGCCCGTGAATGTTTCGTCGAGCCACTCGACCTGCGCGGCCAGCACATCTTCTTTCGCAGGAAAGTGCGGCACCAGAATCGCAAAGCAATCCGGCATGCCCAGCAGATGCCGGTTTTCCCTGTCCGGTCTCGACAGGTCCTGAGGTGTGAGCCTGTATTCGCCCTTCGGCGCCCGTGTGCGCGCCAGCGTGATGAGCTCGGACAGGTTGCCGTAGCCTTCGCGATTTCTGGCGAGCAGGATCAGCCCGAACGCGGGGGACCCGTCAGCGTTCACGAGTCGAAAATACGAACCGACGATAAACGGCAGCTTCGCTTCCTTCGCGGCGACGTGCGCGCGCACGACACCGGCCAGCGAGCATTCATCGGTCACGGCGAGCGCCGAATAGCCGAGCTGCGCTGCCCGTTCGGATAGCTCCTCAGCATGCGAAGCACCATGTAGAAACGTGAAATTCGAAAAGCAGAAAAGCTCGGCATATGCCGGCAGAATGTTGAAGGTCGAGTCCATGACCGTTCATCCAAACAGGCCATGTAGAAACCAGCGTGGCTCTTCTTCCGCATCGCGGCTGCTCACGCGTTCGCGGTAAATCCAGTAGCAGCTCTGGTCGTCCGCCTGGGCGACGAAGTAGTCGCGCGTGACCAGTTCGCCGTCGAACCAGCCGCTCTCGATCCGCTCACCCGGCGAGACCATGCGCAGTGCCGAGCCATAGAACGGACGGTGCTGGCGCATCAACAGGCGCACCGGATCGTCCAGCATCCATGTCGGTCGTGGCAGCCCTTGCGGCAGTTCCTGAAGCTTTGCCTGCTGCGTCACCGGCACCCAGCGGTTGGCGATTTCAGGCCGGTGGTCCGCTGTCGGCGCGGGTCGAAGGACATTCTCTTCGCCAAGCCGCGCGACGAGCAGTTCGAGCAAGCGCGCATGATCCTCTTTGGAGCCGCCGGGCTCGGGGAAAAGCGTATCCGATGCGGGCGCGGCAGACTCCACCTTCGACGCCTCAAGACGGAGCGCAATAACGGGTGCGCTCAATTCGATACGATGCAACCGCTCCCTGAGCAGCCGGACGAGATGTTCTTCCCGCCACGTCGGCTCGCCCAGCGCGATGTCGATGATCGTCGGTTCGATGGCGTCGCGTCCACGTTCGTGTTCCAGCAGGAGTCTGATCGCGGTGACCGCCAGCTGCTTCGCGCAAAGCCATCCACAAAGCTGCACGATGAGCCGATGCGCGCCGAACACGGCGCCCTCTGCATGTTCGAGCCGATCCGGCATTTCGATGCGCGCAGCGAACGTAGGCGGCAATTCAAGCCAGTCGAAGAGCTCGGGCGCCGTCCCGAACGCCCGGTCGAGCGAGTCGAGCAGATGTTCACCACAACGGCGTTGCAGACCTGCTCGCGGCAGGCGTCTGACGTCGGCGATGCTTTCGCAGCCAAGACCGGAAAACCAGTCGACGAACCGCCGGATCTCCGGCACGGCGTTCATCGGCAACATGGACAACCGCTGTTCGAGCGAAGCGAGCTTGAGCACGCGCCGGTTGCCGTATTTCGCCAGTAGCCATGCGCCCTGCCCGGTTGGCGCCGCGCTGATGCGCGCGGTGAGCCCGAGCGTCGCGAGCACGGCTTTCGCCTCCCGGCACAAGGCGAGCAGTCCGCCGAACAGACGCAAACTTGCGCCGACTTCGACCACGACGCTCGCCTCATCGAGCAGCGCGACTTCGGGTGAGAAGCGCATCAATGCCACCCCGACCTCCCGCTGGGCGGCTTCCTCTCGCCCCACGTCCCGCTCGTGCATTTCCGTCTCCGGCGACAGCGTGAGCACGCCACCGCGCTTCATTCCGAGACGTATCCCGGCAGCTCTCGCGACGCCATCGGCGATGATCACCTGGTCTTTCTCAAGCACGGCACTCCCGTGAGACGGCTCAGGCGACCACTTCGGTCGGAAGACCTCGAGCGGCAATTTCGGCAAGTGAACGGCGAGAAAGACGCGCATGTCGGGAAAGCAGTACAGGGGTGGGTTGAAGAGGAATCGACAGAGGCTCTGCGCGAGCGGGCCCTCGTCGTTTCACGATGTCGACGGTCAGGCCGTCGGATGAAGGTCGTAACGCCAACCGTAAAAGCGCCGGAGACGAATCCTGCGCGGCGGCGAGCGGCCTCACCATCACGAACAGCGTTTCGGAAGACTGCGCAGCGAGATGCAAGCGCCTGAGCGACGACGACTTCGCGTACTGCGCCCAGAAAACCAGTGCGCTGCAACTGCCCGCACGCAGAATCTGCTCCGCTGCCCAGAGTGCGTCAGCGGTCTTCTGCGCATTGATGCGCAGCACCTGTTCGATGGAAAGGCCGATGTAGCTCAGGCCGAGCCCGTCTGGCGTGTGCGGCGGCTGCACGAATGCGACCGGCCGGTTCCCCGCGGCGCTGAGCGCGGGTCGCAGGAGCCGAAGCTCCCCGACGCCCGCCTGCTGGACCAGCAGGTCCACGAGCGCGCCGACCGGCCAGCCGCCGCCCGGCAATTCGGCGGACAGCGCCGGGTAGCCCGTCTCAACGACCCGTCCACGACCACGGGCGAGCTGGGACGCCCGCCACAGGGACGGGTGTATCTCTTCAGCCGGAACGATAGCGGTGGACATGAGTGGATCAAAAACCTGTATATTTATACAGTATCGTACACGCAATTTTGAGACAGTGGACTGACACTTTTAATTCGAGGCTGAACTATGGATGCACGCGTTCGCCACGTCGGCTATCCGATGCCGGAGATTGCCGTTTCACCGCGAAATTGCGGGCAGCGATTGGCGATGAGGCGGTCGACAAAGCGCTCAGGCGCGGAAAAGCTGCAAAGCCGACCTTCTACGCCAGTGAAAATGGCCGCACAGTTGGCACCGCTTCATCGGCCACGGGTAACATCTGGCACGTCGACGGCGCAGTCAGGGACCAGCGGTATTGCCGCGGCTGCGATGGCGGGTGCGTCGGGCTCGGGAAAGCTTGAAGAAATGGCTAAGGCGAACAGGCTGCAAGGAGAGTTTGTGAGAAAAATTGCTGGATTGACCATACTGATGGCGTTTGCTCCGACCGCGTTCGCGGCCGGCAGCTATGTCGAAGTCTGGAATCCGCCCGAAGCACGGGCGAGCGCGCCGCACGTGAAGGCCACCCATAAAGCCTTACTTCATCGCCGCGGTGCCATGCATGCAGTCAAGCTCTACAGGCGGCGCGCACCAACGCCGGTTGCAAAGCTTGCGACGAAAACCAACCCTCGAGAGAACGTGCAGGCACACGCACCCGATATGTCTCAAATTCCGCGGCAGATAACCCCTGAAGGCAATGTGCTTCGTGTTGATTCCCGAAGCATGTCAGCAGAGTTGATCCGCTGATGGAGTCGCAGAGCTATCGCGGCTACAGCATCTGGGGTCATGCCATCCTCCAGCAGGAAGACATATTGCAACCCGAACGCTACGCTGCCAGCGGGACTATCACCCGGTTGGGCAAGCTTGTCGAAGCATCGGGAATCCTCAGCTATTTCGATACAGAGGACGAAGCACACCACGCTGGCCTGGACTGGGCTCGTGCCTGGATTGATAGTCATGGGTAAGCGCTGAAAACCTTATGGTTTGAACTTCCGCATTCGGCCCTGTTGCCGCCGGTCGAGCCGTCAGGGGTGCAACAACAGGTACGAGGGCAACACGAAAGCGGTCACTCAAGGCCGACCGCGAGCGCACCAACCTGAGCACACAGGAGTTGGCCCCATTCGCACCGCTCGCGCTCCGGCATCATGCTGCGGGTACGGCCACTTCCATCTGCTGGTACACCGCCAAACTGGAGCGCCGCCGTAGTGGCCACAGCCTTCGTCATCGAGGCGTTGCGGAACATCGTGTGGTGGCCTGCCTCGCCGGCGGCCTGATGGAACAGCGGACCGCCGCGGTCAACTACCACTGCCGCAATGCCGTGAACGGCACCTTTCGAGACCGCGTCGTCCAGCAGCGCCTTGATGGCCGAACCGTCGAAGGTTATGGTTTTCTCCTGTGTTCATGATTGGGAACCCGTTCGCGGAAGCGTCTCTGATATGGGGCGAGCCGGTTCTCCAGGAGGCTGGGCGCAATTGTCTCTTCGGCCGCGAAAAGGTCCCTGGCTTGCGTACTCAATTGACCTGCGAGCTACATCGGCGGTTTGACGCCATCCTTCTCAACGACGACGCTGACTGCACTCATTTGCCCATGATCACCGGGCACCACGACTGCGAACACGGCTGCTCCCGGCTTGAGATCGGCAAAAGCCGCTGGGGCGAAGGTGACAACCGGCGCTGAATGCGGTACTGAGACGGTGAGCGTCTTTTCGCCATAGCTCACTTTGAGGTCACGGGCGTCGGGTTTCTCGGTGACTGACGTTACCGTGGCGCCCGTCATGGTGCTTCCCGGCGTCAGGTCCCAGTCGTAATGTCCTTCTCCGGTTCCACGCCGCTCCTCCCTGAACACCATTACCTCCATTGCCTGGACGCCACTGGCCGTTGACGTTCCGGCAGCACCGACATAGGTGCCGGGCTTGATGATGGCAGCATCAAAGGGCTTGACCGCGGCGAATCGCGTCCGGTCTCCGAGCGTCAGCTTCATATGCGCACCCTCACGGGTGAACACTGTGAATTCACGGCTGTCAACCGATTCGATTTGACCTCGGACATGCGTTGAAGCGAAGAACTGGTTAATTTGCCGGGCAATATCGATATGGTCTTCCTCCAGCGCGAAGTGACCCGTGTCGTAGTAGTGGACCGATGCATCGGGCACTTCCCGCTTGACGGCTTCGGCGCCCGCCGGCAAGAAGATCGGGTCGTTCTTGCCCCACACCACGAGCGTCCGCGGCTGATGCGTACGCAGATAGGCCTGCCATACTGGGAACGATGCGACGTTACTCGGAATGTTGAGCTGCAGGTCGGTCATGATCCGGCGGCTATCGGGGTTCGCAAGGGCGACCGCGTCATTGGTCCAGGCATCAGGATTGAGCGCCGCAGCGTTGCGTGCGCCGTGCTGATAGAGCAACAGCGCAGTCGTGAGTGATACATGGCTCTCCGCCAACGCGCGCTTCTCCGGCGTGATCTCACCAGAGATCGCTTCGTCACGCTTGCGCCGGGAGGGGTCGATGCCCGCGACGGAGATAATGGCATTCTGAAAAATGAGTCCGGAGATCCAGTCCGGATGATGCACTGCCATGCGCATGCCCACTGGACCGCCGAAGTCGGTCATATAGACGATGAGATGCGGATCGCCGAGACTTGCGACAAATTTTTCAATAACGGCCGTCACGTTGTCAAACGTAGGCGTGAATTTGTCGGCCCGAGGTGCATCGCTGTAACCCATGCCTGGAAAGTCAGGGGCCACGACGTGGAAGTTCTGGGATATCAGCGGAATCAAGTCTCTGAACTCATGCGAGGACGAGGGAAAGCCATGGAGAAGCAGCAGCGTCGGCTTCGATTTGTCTCCGGCCTCTCTGTAGAAGATCTTGATGCCGTCAACGCTGGCGTATTGGTACGACACCTCGGCCGCCTGCGCACCGATTCCGGAAAAGGTAAGGACCGGTGCCGTAAGAATGCACACGGCAAGTCGCATGAGTTTGCAGAGCAACATGAAATTCCTTCCAGGCGGGCGAGCCATGTTTACGGAGATCGGTTCTGCCGGTCTTGCGTGGTTGTTCAGGGTCGGGTGAGCGAAACGCAGCCACCGACCTCAGCGGCATATTTCTCATCCATCAAGGGATTGAATTGGGCACTTTTAAGATCGCGCCGCGGCGCTCCCCAATGGGCGTGTCATCTACCGCGGTCACGAGGACAGACTTGCCGTCGGGAGAGATGGCAAGGTTGCTGTGGTGCGATGCAGGTAGTTCGACAGTTCGAATCAACTTGCCAGCCGATGAGAAAACCGCAAAGCCACCGCCCCGATACAGCGCGACAAACACATTTCCGTACCGGTCCATGCGCACACCATCCGGTGTGAACGCCTGCGGTCCTGCGTTCGCAAGAACGTCGTCCAGCTTGACGAATTCTTTCGGGTCACTCAGCCCGGCATCCGGGGCGATCGCGTAACTCAATAATCTGCCCGCCGCGCTCTCGGCCAGATACAAGCGTTTCCCGTCGAGCGAGACAACCAGTCCGTTCGCGTAGTGGATGTTTGAAGCAACCTCCCGCACACGGCGATCGGCCCCGCGGTAGTACACCTTGCCGGGTGCCGTGTCGGATCCCGATGCGGTGAAGTACACACCGCCCTTCTGGTCGGCGGCAAGATCGTTGGGGTGGAGGAACGGCAGCCCTCTGACGTCCGACCTGATTGTGTCGATCAATCGTCCGTCCAGCGCGATCTCGGCGATCGTCCCGCTGTCATAGCATGCAACTAGCAGACTCCTGCCGGCCTGAGCGAGGCCGTTCGCGCCGCAGCCATCTTGATGCCACACCTTCTGGACCGCGCCGTCTACCAGACGGAGCACATCCGAGGATCCGTAGTCGACGAAGTACAGCGTATTCCCAACAAACACCGTACCCTCGGGAAACCGCAGGCCCGTAGCAACGGTCTCGACTTTGCCTGGTTCGCCGGCACTCAGGTGGCCGACGACGAGGAGCATTACCAACGCGCTTGTCGCGTTACGGGAAAATGATAGCAATCGCGCTAGAGGCTGAATCGTAAAAAGTGGCCGGATCATTGAATCACTCCTCCTGTGTCAGCCAGGGCCCGCCTAATCAAAGACACGTTCAAGGTCGTTGACTCCCTTGTTGCATCACGCCGCTAGATCGGGCCCAGGCGTTGTCGATGATCGGTTCACATGGGAACAATGCCTTGAAACATGAAAGTCGTAAAATTGATCTTCCGCGCTTCAAGTATTGATGCGATCAATGAGGAAGATGCGATGCGGTTTAACAAGCTTGATTTGAACCAGTTGGTGGTTCTGGACGCGCTACTGGATGAATGCAGCGTGACGAAAGCTGCCCAGCGGCTATTTCTGAGCCAGTCCGCCACCAGTTGTGCAATGGCACGATTGCGCGATTATTTCAGGGACGACCTGCTTGTTCAGGTAGGAAAGGCAATGGTATTAACGCCCAGGGCCGCAGGCCTGAGGCGCCCGGTCCGCGAGGTGTTGCTGCAAATTCAGGCAATAACCAGCGACAGTCCTGAGTTTGATCCCGCGACGTCGGATCGGAAGATCGTGGTGGAAACGTCCGACTACGTGATTAGTGTGTTTCTCGGAGAGGTCCTGAGGCGTGCCTCCGTCGAGGCACCGCTCATGAAGTTCCGCGTGCGTACCGCAGCGACACTGGGGCTTTCGCATCTGGAAAATGCCGAGATCGATCTGCTTATTACGCCCGACTTCCGCGCCGGGCCGGCTTACCCCGCCGAACCCATATTCGAGGATTCGTGGTCATGCCTGGCATGGGCGGAAAACGACCGGATTGGAGATGTCCTTACGTTGGCCCAGTATCTCGAACTGGGTCACGTGATCATGGAGTGGGCTGGAGGCGCAATTGTCACATCTGACAGCCGCGCTGCAGCGGCGTTGGGATATGTCCGTCGAGCGGAGGTAACCGCGGAGACGTTTCGAGTCGTCCCGCATTTCCTGATTGGGACCCAACGGATTGCTACATTGCAGACCCGTCTTGCATTAATGCTACAGCGCGACTCACCGTCACTACGGTTGCTTCCGTGCCCATATCCCATTCCCAGACTTGTCGAAGTCGTTCAGTACAACAAGTTTCAGGAGCGTGATCCGGCGCTGCTTTGGTTCAGGCAGCTCATGCGGGAAGTTGCGCTGGTGAACTAAGCATCACCCCGCCCAGTAAACGGCCCATTAAACTGGCGAAGATAAACTGCTTTCCTCCGCCAAAAGCTGCGTCTCGCGAAGGGGCGTGCGCGTGTCCGCCAGCGCTGATCAGACGCCAGCGATGGCTGTCCTCGCGTTGATCGCCGAATCTGCGCCCCGTCATACTTGAACATCAGACGGCCGAGCTGCGCAGAGACGTTCGCTGGCGCCGATGACGCGAAGTATTGATCCATCACGCCGATCAACGCATTCAGGATATGTCCGCAAAATGAACGGGAACGTGCGCGTTTCATGTCTCACTAGCCCGCCCCCGCCCTCATCCAAACCGGACACAATAAACAGGCGGCAAATGCGCTGAAATCAATTGCCAGCTTTCGCCGCCGTCGTCGGACGTCCACAGCGAGCCGGTGGTCGACCCCATCGCGAGGCGCTTGCCGGAGTCATCTACAGCGAGCCCGTGCCGATACACGAGGTCATACGCTGGTGCAGGCGGCAACCCGTTCGAGAAGCGGTCGAACGTGCGGCCGCCGTCGTGTGTGCGCGTGACGACGAACTGGCCGTCAACCGGGAACCGGCACTGGTCTTTCACGGCGGGCACGAACCACGCGGTGTCTGGATCGCGCGGATGTACGGCAACCGCGAAGCCGAAGCTCGATGGCTGCGCTTCGATCCGCTGCCAGTGCGCCGCGCCGTCGATCGAACGGAAGATTGCGCAGTGATGTTGCATCCACAGCGCATCGGGATTTGCCGCGCATTGCACGACGCGGTGCGGGTCTTGCACGTTGGCATCGCCGCGCCGCTCCGGCGGCATGTAGTCGGCCTCCATGCCCTCGGCAGTCACGCGCCAGGTCGCGCCGCCGTCGGTGGTTTGCCAGACACCGCCACACGATACGCCGATTGTCACGTGCCGGCTGTCACGCGGATCGACCATCACGGAATGGATGCCCGGCGCGTCGTAGCCGCCTCCGAACCATTCGCGGCGCTCCGGGCGATCCCATAGCGCACGGTTGAGCACCCATGTGTCGCCGCCATCGTCGGAACGGAAGAGGCCGCCGGGAATCGTGCCGGCCCACAAGACGCCCGGCTCGTCCGGGCCGCCGGTTTCAAGCGACCAGATTTGCTGAAGCGTCCAGGGCGGCGGCGGGCTGGGCGAGGCTGCGCTCGCATTGTCCGCGCTGGTGTCTGCACTCGCGTTCATGCTCGCGTTCGCGCCGTCAGCGGGGTGCGTCTCGTCGGCAAGCTGCGGCGGGTAGACGGGAACCCCGCACTCTTCCCAATCCGCCATGCCCGAGCGGCGGCGATGCAGCTTCACCCCGAAGTGGCCGAGATTGAGCGCGGTATACAGCGATCCGTCGCGCGGATCACGCAGCACCATGCTCACCGGCTCGCCGGCGAAATACGGCTCATGGAGCTTCCAGCCGCCCTCGCCATCGGCTTGCAAAATGAACAGCCCCTTGCGGGTTGCGACGAACAATCGATCGCTCATGTCGAGTGTCTCCTGTCGACCAGAGTTGGCGCTTCAGCGCTTATGTCGATAGGAGTAAGTGCTTCAGCACTTACACCGGTCCCATGCTTCGCACTCTGGTCCTATGCAAAGCTCGGGGTACGGATGGAAGCCTCTTATCCGCCCGACAGCGCCTGTACGACGTAAACCCGGCTTTGCTCGCTGAGCGCATCGCCCAGATGCTGTCGGTCGCGCACCCGTTGGCCGTCGACAAACACGGCGAGATGCCGCCGCAGTGAACCCTGATCGTCAAGGATGTAGCCGCGCAGTCGAGGTTGCGCGGCGAAGACGGCCTCGAGCGCCTCGCCGAGCGTGCGCGCGTCGATCTCGCGCTCGGGCGTCGCGATATGCCGCTGAATCGAAGCAGCGAAGAAGATGTGTGCCATGGCGGGGTTGTGTCGCGGGACTGGCCGTGTCCGTTGGTTCTGTAGTTTAGGCGTTTCGCCGTGTGCGTCGGGGCATTGCCATGCACCACGATTGGTCTCGGTACATTGTCAAAGCGGCATGATTCACCGCCCTTCACAGACCGACCAGACGAGGTCGACCCGACGGGCGTCACACTCTGCACGATCGAAGCGCGCGACGAAAAGCGCTGGCGCGAACTGCGGAATGGCGTCGCCCAAATTCACATCCATCGAGATCGAAAGCAGATCACCATCATTTCCATCAAGCGACGACGGGCTCCCTTATTTAAGCGGTGTGCGAGTTGAGATCAGCGAGCGGCAGCTATGGCCGCCGAGATGCTCCCATCAAGCGATCCAGCAGGTTCGGAGTGGATCAGCCGTTCGAATGACGGATTTGTGGGGTCGGCGAACAGCGGGCTATGGCCGGATTTTGCCTTTACCCGGCCAGACAGATTTCAGCTCTTTCTCGACGTTTTCGCAACAAACGGCGTGGGTATGTGCTGAACCTCCTCGCTTCCGCACTTCGGACAATTTGGATGAGCGGTTTCATGCTCAGCAAGGTGTTCGGCATGTTCGAACATTTCACCGCACTTTTCGCACTTGTACTGATAAGTCGGCATGGCATTCCTCCAACACGAATCCCGCGCGTCGTGCTGGCCAGATACCAACACCGACGCCGACAGTGTAGTACCCCATTCTAGTGCGGGAAAGTGGAGGAAACGCCCGCTAGCGCTTCTCGCCCCGTGTTCATCGCACGCGCCGCAGGCAATACCAGAATTCCCGTGCATGGCCAGGCGGTTGCACGTGCCAGCCGCCCCACATTGGCTGGGTTCGGGTCGTCGTGACGGGCCCCACCCCGACCCGTTACAGACGCCTGGAATCGTCGCGGGAATGTTCGTTTGAGTGGGCACAAGAGACCCTCAGCAGTAGCGAACAGCACTACCTCCTGGGTTTCTGACTTCCGATCGGCGCAGCCCCCGCTGCGAAGAGTCGTAACGTCCCATGCAGCCGTCTCTTATCAAGCGCCATGCCCCCTTGGAAGGCTTCCCCCGCGACCGGGCCCTAGCGAAACGAGACCGTGCCAACGTCGATGGCAACCAGCAGGGGTTCGTCAATTTTCTGGCCATCGGCGTCACGAGCGAACACGCGCCGGGTCGACGGCACGATGATGCCGTCAAACTCCCGGTAGTTCGACGCATAGTTTGCGCCTGTAGCGCCGCCCATGATGTCCACGGTGTAATCATGGCGCCGCAGCAGACCATCCGGGCCAAAGTACGAAACCTGCTCGCGCGAATGCGTATCAATGGAATCCGGGAATGTTACTTTCAAGCGGCGCCATTGCTCACCGTTTTCACGCCATGGCGACAACTCTTCGGTGACTACGCCTTGGTAGGTGTAGAGAAATGGCGTGCTGAAATAGGTCCACAGCGCATAACTGCAGAAATAGGCTGCATGAAGATCGTCCCACGGTGTCTGTTGACTATGTCCGGCGAAGGATGAACGCGGATTGTCGCGACTCTCGAGGATGCGTCCGTCCGTCGATTTGACAGCGATGCGGCCAGGGGTAAAAAGGAAGTGTCGGTCGGGCGTCGTGAATGATCGCAGTTCGACACGCTGGGCTTGCGTGTCCATCGCGGCCACAACGTGCCTGAAAATATCTGGCTTCTGCTTCACATGCCAGATGCCGCCGGTAATCGACATTTCAGCTTCGAGCGTTCTGAACGCGTTCCAGCGCGCAAGGCCTCCATGGGCCTCGACAGCCAGCTTCAAAAGATCATTCGTCATATCGTGCCTCTACCGTTGGTCTGCCCCGGTGGCCTATCGCCTGTCCGATGCAGGGTCCTGAACTGCCGCGATGCGCGCCCAGATGGCGGAGCGACTCCTGTTCGCCATCCGTGGTCAGGCGACGAGAAGCGCTCGGTCGCAACGTAGTCCTCTCTCGTCGGACAGGGTGTCGAACGCTTCCAGCACGAGCGCCTGGTTCTGCTCCGAGGTCGCCTGTATCACCACCACCTATCCCGCGGGCAGCCATTCACCCACCCAGCACTTCCGCCATCTGTGCATTCAAGCCATTGACGAACCCGTGCTCATCAGGCCCCGGGTTCTCGCGGAACTGCTTCGCACCCTCAACCAGAACCTCGTCCACATCCGTTCCGAGGACAGCAATCGTTTCGTCGATGAACGCTTCAAGCGGCATCGCCTGTTCGGCTTCGCGGCTGTTCATGAGGTCCGTACGCACCCAGGGCGGTGCGATCTCGAGTACGCGAACCGTCGTGTCCCGCAGCATGAAGCGTTGCGAGAGGATGTACGAATGAAGCGCCGCCTTGGTTGACGAGTACACGGCGGTCATGGCCAACGGCACGAAAGCCAGCACCGAGCTCGTATAGGCGACGACAGGGTCATTCCTGGTCTTGAGGTGGTCGATCAGCGCCGACGTCATGCGGATCGGTCCCATGAGGTTCGTCGTGATGGTGGACACCATCAGCGCGTCGTCGATGTGGCCGCCCGCCTGGTCCGGCTGCATGACACCGGCGTTATTGATCAGCACGTTGAGATCGGGATAGTCCGCAATCAACTGAGCCGCTACCCGCTCGATGCTGGCGACATCGCCGATGTCGAGCTCGATCGCGGCGATGCCAGGGTTCGCCGCCATCACCTCGTCCAGGTGACTGCGCCGGCGGCCGCCGATGATGACCTTGTTGCCGCGCTTGTGGAGCGCCTCGGCTAGCCCGCGGCCAATGCCCGAACCACCGCCCGTAATGAAGATCGTGTTTCCGGTGAGTTTCATGATCGCTTCCTTGTTGAAGTTTGAGTGATTAATGCTGATGTGGTCAGGCAGGAAACCGGTCGCCGAACATCGGCAGGCCGCTCGCGGATTGGACCTGGGTCGCTTCGTCCTGCAAGACATCCCAGTGCTCGGCCAGCTTGCCGTCTTCGAAGCGAACCACGTCGGCTGCAATCCACGCGGCGGGTCTGCCGCTTCCCGAAAACCGGCCATGTGCGATGACATAGTCGCCCTCGGCCACGATCAGCTGGTTCTCGTAGCGCAAGGTATCGGGCAGCGTGCGGATCAGATCGAACAGGCCTTCGCGCCCCGGCGCGATATGGGCGCTGTGCTGAATGTAGCGATCGGACCAGAAGTGCTCTGCCGCAACGTAGTTGCGCTTGTTGAACAGGGTGTCGAACGCTTCCAGCACGAGCGCCTTGTTCTGTTCAGGGGTTGTCTTCGTCATCTCGAGTTCCTCTTTAAAGACTCGGCTGACGACGCGCTCAGGCGTCGCAAAGCCGCTGTGCCCCCTACTGCCTGAACATTCAGGCAAAGAAGGCTATACTTAAGACAATGGTGAATGACATTGTCATCAGGTCGGATTCTGGGCGCACGCCGCGGCAATGTCAATGGTGATCAACATTGTATTTTTCGATGAGTCTTATTGGGTCGTTGTTGACTGAGGAGAGGGAGAATGGGTGTTTCCAGGCAGCAGGCGATTGAAAACCGGCAAGCAATCGTGGCAGCCGCCGAGAAACTGTTTCGGGAGCGCGGCGTCGATGCGGTCGGGCTCGCCGAACTGATGAAGGCGGCGGGCTTTACACAGGGCGGTTTCTACAACCACTTCAAATCAAAGGACGCACTGGTCGCTGCGGTGATGGACAAGGCGATGGAGGATGGTGGAGATGCGTTTGCCTCGATAATCGAAGGCGCCAGATCGGCTGACGCCGACCCGGTCAGGCAACAGATTCAGTGGTACCTGTCCCCCGAACATCGCGCAAATATCGACGCGGGGTGTCCCTTGTCGGGTTTTGTAGGCGACGCCCGCCGGCTGGGCGAAGTGGCGCGCAGCGCTTACGCAGAGGGTCTCGCGGGGAACTTCGAACAATTCACCAGAGTTATCGAAGAGACGAGTGGAAGCAAAGAAGGTAGCCGCAGGAAGGCGATCACGCTGTTCAGCCAGATGGTTGGCACGCTTCTGCTTTCGCGTGCTGTTGCCGATATTGACCCGGCACTGGCTGATGAAATTCTCGATGAGGGCCGCCAGCATCTCCTCACTGCCGTGGATGCACAACCCGGAATTCGATCACGTCGTCGCTCGCGCCAGGCGTAGCGCAAAGTCCGTTGGCGGGTGTTGTCCGACACCTGCAAGAACGGAATAGGCGGCGATGCCGGCATGCGTCCGCACGAGTTACTTGAAAGTGCACTCGCGGCGTGCGTGTGCATTTCGATCGATAGGGCCACACAGAAAGCAGGCACGAATCTTCCGCCTGACTGGGTCGAACTTGAAGCCGGCAAGCCCTTGCATGACTACCACCGTTCCGACGGTTCCTGAAACCAAGGCGAAAAACCAAAGAAAGCCCCTACACCGAGAACACCGTCCGGTATCGCTATTTGCCTTTAACAGTCATCCCACAGATCGTCTGCGCCGTTTTACCGGCGTGTTCTGACCATGCCATTTTTCTTCGTCAAGAAGCCGGTCAAACAACCGGTTGCGATCCGCGTCCTCCAGCGGAGAGATGCCCAGCAGAGCGTGAAATGCGAGACCGCTGGCAGCAAAGTAAAGCAGCAACGACAGATCCGGGTCGAGCGCTTCATCCTGCAACGTCTTCATCTTCGCCTCGTCCGACGTCTTCATTTCATCCAGCAGGTTCGGACTCTCGATCAGCGCTGCGAGAACCGCCTTCGCTACAGAATGCGGCTGATTGATCGATTCCTGGTAAATGGCGATCTGGGCCGCGAGCTGACCGCGTTGAGCTGGTTCGGCTGGCCGTCATCCGAGCCACCGGAAGCCGCGGTCGATGTCTCTGGG
>Ga0310811_10004214_pt1 | contig 18098 bp, 11 predicted proteins | sample YCmetagenome_FD_207642 | JGI IMG/M metagenome (GOLD analysis project Ga0310811, IMG submission 207642) | Soil microbial communities from experimental microcosm in Duke University, North Carolina, United States - YC | ecosystem: Engineered > Artificial ecosystem > Soil microcosm > Unclassified ...
AAATTACTATGGCGCTGAAGCGGTGGCCCATGATGTCAGCGCCCATAACAATCCTTCATTATTACATATATTTTCTGCGGGTAACTCGGGGGACCAGGCTGCGACCTCGGGAGCCTATAGCGGTCTCCGCGGGCTGGCCGATCTGACGGGCAATTACAAGATGGCGAAAAATATCCTTACGGTAGGCTCTATCGATTCCTTTGGGGCCGTGTCCCCGCTGAGTTCCAAGGGGCCGGCCTATGACGGGCGGCTCAAACCCGAGCTGGTGGCCTTCGGGCAGGATGGCAGTTCGGGAGCAGCGGCGATCGTATCGGGTATCGGCCTGCTGTTGCAACAGGCTTATAAGGAAGGGCATAACGGGCAGCTGCCTTCTTCCGACCTGGTGAAGGCGATACTCTTGAACAGTGCCGATGATGTGGGCGCACCCGGCATCGACTATGCATCGGGGTATGGCAGTGTCAATGCCTATCGGGCCCTGAAGATCCTGGAAGAGCGCAACTATTTTACCGGGTCCCTGCAAGCTGGTGAAGTGCAAACCTATCCCCTGTCCGTTCCGGCCGGAGCCTTGAACCTGAAGATCACGCTGGTCTGGAACGATGTGGCGGCCGGACCGAACGCCTATACGGCCCTGGTGAATGACCTGGACCTGGAGCTGTACAACCCCGCCACCGGCGCCACCTGGCTACCCTGGGTGCTGAACAGCGTCCCTTCCGCCGACTCCCTGCTGACCCTTCCCCAACGTAAACGGGATAGCCTGAATAATGCAGAGCAGGTCACTTTAGAAAGTCCTCCGGCGGGTGATTATATCCTTCGTGTCAGGGGAACCCAGGTTCCCGAGGGTCCGCAGTCCTACTCCATCGCTTATCAATGGGACAGCCTTTCTTCTTTTAAATGGGCCTACCCTACCGGGGACGATAACATCAGCCCGGGCGCTGCCAACCTGCTGCGCTGGCAGACCTCTTTCCATAGCCCTGCCCTGGTGGAATATAGCCTGGATGGAGGCCATCAATGGACGGGCATCGATGGCGCAGTCGATTTGTCCCGAAGAAATTATTACTGGAAGGCGCCGGACACGATGGCTACGGGGCTGCTGCGGGCAACCATTGGAGGGCAACGCTACTATTCCGATACCTTCTCTATATCCCGGCCTCTATCCCTCTCCGTTGGGTTCAACTGTCCTGATTCTGTCTTCCTCTATTGGAATGCGGGGAAGGGGGTATCTTCCTACCAGGTGCTTGACCTGGGAGCACAGGCGTTGGAGCCGTTGACAGTCACCGGTGATACCGTACTGCTATTCGCCAAAGCGACGCACTCCTCTTTGTATTATGCGGTAGCGCCTTTACTGCCTTTTGGGGAAGCCGGGGTCAAAAGTTATACCATCGGTTATACGGAACAGGGAGTAGGTTGTTATCTGAAAAGCTTTACTGCAGACCCCCAGTCCGGCCGGGAAGCCTTGTTGAATCTCGAACTGGGTACTTTATACCAGGTTCAGCGTATAAGCTTTGAAAAGCAGGCGGCCAGCGGGTTTCAGACCCTGAGACTCATCGAGCCGGCGGATGCGCTGCACTATTCCGTCCCGGATGAGGCCCTGTTGCCGGGTGTGAATGCGTATCGGGCAAAGATCGAACTGGTGGACGGGCAGGTAGTTTACAGCGAGGTGGAGCGGGTGTTGTATCTGGCCGGGAAGGATCATATCCTCTATCCCAATCCCCTCAATGGGTCTAGCTTTTTGAATGTCTTGTCAGCGGATCTGGCGCCCTTTCTCTTTCAGCTTTATAATGTGCTGGGGCAAAAACTGGTTGAGAAGAAATGGCCTGGTGGTTTGCAACAGTTGCCGGCAGGTGGTCTGGCACATGGCGTATATTTTTATAGGATCCTGAAAGATGGCAAACAAATGGAGAGTGGGAAGGTGGTGATAAATTGAAAACGGCCGCTGTTGCGGCCGTTCCTTATGCGTGGTGCAGATGTCTCTTTTTTCTTACGCTGACTTTTCTTTTTTCTTCTGTGGCTTGGGGGCCCAGATGGCCAGCATCCTTTTACCTTCCATCTTGGGCATGCCTTCCAGTACGCCGGCGTCGTTGAGGCGCTCGGCAAATTTCAGGAGCAGCAATTCGCCTCTTTCCTTGAACTGGATTGCCCGGCCTTTGAACTGTACATAGGCCTTTACTTTGTTGCCATCCTTCAGGAATTTCTCGGCATGTTTGGCCTTGAAGTCGAAGTCATGGTCATCGGTATTGGGAGTAAAGCGGATCTCTTTTACTTCGGAGGCTTTACTCTTGGCCTTCATCTCCTTTTCCTTCTTCTTCTTCTCGTAAAGGAATTTATTATAGTCGATGATCTTACATACGGGGGGATCAGCATTCGGAGAGATCTCAACCAGGTCGAGCTGCTGTTCCTGCGCCATTTTCAGCGCCTCCTGGATCGGATAGACCCCTACCTCTATATTGTCTCCGACCAGTCGTACCTGGGGTACCCTGATCATATTGTTCGTACGGTGTTCTTGTTGTTGTTCTTTTCTGAATCGTGGATTAAAATTACCTCTCGGTTGTCTCGGTGGAAATGCCATTTACAATTTTTAAGTTTAGCCCCTTCCCTTTAGAAGGGGTTTATAAAGTTACTTATTCTTCAACAAATTTGAAATCGAAAATTAAGCTTCCTAAGTGCATTTATTCTGATGCCCGGGAGCTAATTTCCAATTTTGCGCCTTCGATGAATTCGTCGATCGACTTTACTCCCAGATCGCCTTTTCCCTGTCTGCGGACGGCTACTTTTCCCTCGTTCATCTCTTTTTCTCCGATGACCAGCATATAGGGAACTTTTGCCAATTCTGTGTCGCGGATCTTTTTGCCGATCTTCTCGTTACGGTCGTCGACTTCAGCACGAATATCCGCTTTTTTCAGGGAAACTAAAAGGTTTTGTGCATAATCGAGGAACTTATCGCTGATCGGCAGGATCTTTACCTGCAGGGGGGCCAGCCATAGGGGGAACTTCCCGGCATAGTGTTCCAGGAGGAAGCCGATGAACCGTTCGTGGGTGCCCAGGGGGGCCCGGTGGATGATCAGCGGGGTCTCCGCATGGTTGTCCTTATTGGTGAATTCCAGCTTAAAGCGTTTGCCCTGTGCAAAATCGACCTGGTTGGTAGCCAGGGTGAATTCCCGGCCGATGGTGCTCCAGATCTGTACGTCGATCTTGGGGCCATAAAAAGCCGCCTCGTCCTGAACTTCCACAAAGGGGGTGTTGGTCCGGATGAGCACGTCTCTAACCAGGGCCTCGGTCTCTTTCCAGAGTTCGGGCTCATCGATGTATTTCTGGCCCAGTTTCGCCGGGTTGTGCAGGCTGAGCCGCATCACATATTTATCGACCCCGAAGATCTTGAAATATTGCAGGTACATCTCGTTGACCGCCTTGAACTCGTCATAAAACTGCTCTTTGGTGCAATAGATATGGGCGTCATTCATGTGCAGGCAGCGGACGCGCATCAGGCCGAACAGCTCGCCGCTCTGTTCATAGCGGTAGCAGGTGCCATATTCCGCCAGGCGGTAAGGGAGGTCCTTATAGCTTTTCTGCTCCGCCGCAAAGATCTTGTGATGATGGGGGCAGTTCATGGCCTTCAGGTAATATTTCACCCCTTCCAGTTCCATAGGAGGGTACATACTGTCCTGGTAATAAGGCAGATGGCCGCTGGTGAGGTAAAGGCTTTCCTTACCGATGTGGGGGGTGACCACCCTTTTGTAACCGGCCCGTTCTTCGCTTTCTTTCGCCAGCCTTTCCAGTTCCTCGATCACGATGGCGCCATTGGGCATCCAGAGGGGGAGGCCCGGCCCAACTTCGTCGTCGAAGGTGAAGATGCCCAGCTCTTTGCCCAGCTTGCGGTGATCTCTTTTCTTTGCCTCTTCCAGCAAGACCAGGTATTCGTCCAGCTCTTTCTGGGAAGGGAAGGTGACGCCGTAAACCCGTGTCAGCTGTTTGTTCTTTTCGTCGCCTTTCCAGTAAGCGCCGGCAATATTGGTGAGCTTTACCGCTTTGATAAAGCTGGTGTTGGGGATATGGGGCCCCCGGCAGAGGTCGGTAAAGCCGCCCTGGGTATAAAAGGTGATCTCCCCGTCCTTCAGGTTCTGCAGGAGATCCAGTTTATATTCGTCGCCTTTCTCCGTAAAATATTGTACGGCATTGGCCTTGCTGATCTCTTTGCGCTGGTAAACTTCATTCTTTTTCGCCAGTTCCGCCATTTTGGCTTCCAGTTTACGGAGGTCTTCATCCGAGATGGCCCGGCCCCCAAGGTCCATGTCATAATAAAAGCCATTGTCCACCGCCGGTCCCACCCAGAATTTTACACCCGGGTAGAGGGATTCGACGGCTTCGGCCAGGAGGTGAGCCGAAGAGTGCCAGAAAGTAGATTTTCCATCTGTATCGGACCAGGTGAGCAATTTTAAGGTCGAGTCTTCCAGGATAGGGCGCGTCGCGTCCCATACCTGTCCGTTGACGCTGGCCGCTAATACTTTTCTTGCCAATCCTTCGCTGATGGACCTGGCGATGTCTAATGCAGTGGAGCCTTTTGCATATTCTCTGATGGCTCCGTCGGGAAAAGTGATCTTGATCATAAGGGTGCAAAATTAACGATTCCATTGACCAACGGCAAAGCCAAAACAAATTATTTCCTTTAACTTGCTAAAGTGAAACAGCCTAAGCATGCGTAAGATTTTTATTCCAATCTTATTATTTACATTGATGGGTTCCCATGCGCAGGACCTAACCGGGGTCTGGCAGGGGCATTTTCGTTCCAGCAATATGGCGACCCGGTCTTCGCTATTTGATGACCGTTATAAGTTCGAAGTGCAGATAGCCCAGCATGACAAGATCCTGGAGGCCGTCACCTATTCTTATCTCTCTTCCCTCTTCTATGGTAAAGCTGCTGCTGCCGGCACGGTGAACCCGAAGACCAGTAAAGTGTTGCTGCAGGAAGGAAAATTGCTGGAGGTTCGCAATCAGTCCGGGGATGTTTGTATCATGACCTGTTTCCTCCAATATTCCAAATCCGGTGATGAGGAATTCCTGGAAGGGAATTTTATCAGTATGAATATCCGGGATTCGTCCAATTGCGGCCGGGGGACCGTCTTCCTGCGAAAAGTACCTTCTTCCGATTTTTATAAAGAGCCTTTTTTGGAGAAAAAAGAAGAGGCGTTAAAAGAAAAAGAAGCCGCCCGTACCCCTTCGACGGCCAAGGCAAATCCGCCGAAGAAGCCGGGGGCTGTCGTGCCGGCACCGGCGCCGGTGAAAAAGCCCGCTGTGGATAAACCCAAGGGAGGCGATATCGCTGCCGGCAAACCGGCTGCGCCCCTGAAGAAACCGACCTCAACGAGCAAGACACCGTCCGTGGCGTCCTCCAAGCCGGAACCCAAAGCTCCGGCCCCGGCGCCCCTGGCCCGGATCAATACACCCCAGGCGACTCAATCCGGTGGGCGTATGGATTCCTCTGCGGGGATTGGAAAGAAGTTCCCTACCATCACTCCCCGGGTATTGCTATCCCGGACGAACCAGCTGGTGAAGACCATCACGGTACACACCAATGAAGTGGTGCTGAACATCTATGACGATGGGGCCATCGACCATGATACCGTATCTGTCTACCTGGATAACCGGCAGGTGATCACCCGCGCCATGCTGACCGACCGGCCGTTGGTGGTGACCTTACACCTGGATGAGAACCAGGATTATCATGAGCTGGTGATGGTAGCCGAGAATGAAGGGGAGATCCCGCCCAATACTTCCCTGATGATCGTCAAGGCCGGCGACAAGGAATATGAGGTCCGCATTACCTCTACCGAGCAAAAAAATGCCGTGGTGGTCTTTAAATTCGAAAAGCTTAAATGACCCCTTTACCACCCATGCGCCGACTCCTTAATTGGGCTCCGCCCAATTCTTACTTGAGGCCCCAAGGCCGAAAGTACAGACATTATGCTTTGCCGATAAAAAATTATTTTTGTTCAATTTTTTATCGGCACATTCTCCTTTATCTGCTCTTACTGCCTTTCTGCCTGCGGGCCGATGACCTGAACGGGATCTGGAAAGGGACGCTGACCCAGGGGCCGGGAGGATGTTATCCCCAGTATTTCCTGGAGCTGCAGATCAATTTCAACGGAGACCTGATCACGGGTAAGGCCTATGATTATTACGATAAAGATCATTTTATCAAGATGAGCTTTACCGGGCGGTATAATGCCCAGACGCACCGGCTGGTCTTAATAGAAAACAAGGTGTTGCTTGAAAATATACCCCTGGACTGCGCCCCCTGTGTCAAGACCTATGATCTCCATTATGCCAGGAAAGGCGAGGAGGAAACCCTGACCGGTGACTGGAAGGGACTTATTTCGGGGAAACGCGCTGTCTGTCCTCCGGGGAAGATAGAGCTGAAGAAGGCCATCGTTTCCGACTTCCCGGTCGATATCGAGCAAAGCGATACGCTGGCGACCTTACAGCATTCCCTGCACCTGAAGGCCCGGGAAACCGATGTCGTAAAGACCATTACCGTCAACAGTCCCGCCATCCGGATCGAGTTATATGATAATGCGGAGATCGATCACGATACGGTCACCGTCCTGATCAACAATAAGCTGCTGTTATACCGGCAGATGCTGCGGGAAAAACCGCTCACTCTCAACTTCAATGCTTTTCCCGGGGTGGAATACGAGCTGGTCATGTATGCCGACAACCTGGGGGAGATCCCGCCCAATACGGCGCTGATGGTCGTGACGGCCGGGACCCGGAAGATGGAGGTTTTTCTCTCTTCGACCGAGCAGCGAACGGCGGCAGTGAAATTCATTTATAAACCGGAGTGACGGGGGCTGGGGCCGGCCAGCCAGGGGCCAGCACTTATTTCTTTGCGAAATTCAGGGAGTCGATGAGTTCGCCGCAGCCCAGCATTTTCTCCTTGTACACCGGATGTTTCTTACCCAGGTAGGGGTTGATGACTTTGGAAGTATTACTCAGCCAGAAACCTTCTTCGGAGTCTTTGAATGCCATGGGGCAACGGATGTGGTAGATGGTCTCCCCGTCATAACGAACGGCATTGATCAGCGTATATAACTGGTCGGTAAGGGCGTTGAATGCCCGTCTTTTTGCTTCGATAGTCGTCTCGCCTGTAAAACCTTTGGCCTCTCCTCCGATGCTGGCGGCCATGCTCTGGGCGGTCATGATAATATTGGAGTCCGCCTTCAGCTCTTTTATGGGCAGGCTATCCGCCTTTTGTCCCAGGGTATAGGCTGCCTGGTCGGCCTTTAGGGTATCCCATTCCACCAGGGCGTCTTTCATGGTGTAATAATCGGTCATTAAGGCGGCAAAAGCGTTGTTGAAAGGCCCGGAATTCTTACTGATCCGCAGGGCCTGATCCTTTACTTCCACAGGCTTATCCTCTTTTTTGGACAATAATCTGTAGGCCAGCAGACCTGCCATGGCGAAAATAATGATCAAGATTACCCATTTCCTCATACGGAGAATTTTTTCCAAATGTAAGTCATAAAAATGAGTGAACGAAGCACCGATGCCCTAATGCTTTACGGCCTGTTTGTAGTAACTTTGCCGAAACTTTTGAGGATCTATCATGTTAGCAGGACTACAGAATGTAACTTTTGAATTCGGGGCCAGGGTAATTGTACGGGACGCCACCTGGCATATACAGCCCAACGAGCGGATCGGGCTGATCGGCTACAACGGGACGGGGAAATCCACTTTATTAAAGCTATTTTCCGGGGATTATCAGCCCTCGGCGGGTACGGTGGAAAGGAGCCGCACCACCACCATCGGCTATCTGCACCAGGACCTTCTCAGCTTCGATACGAACGGCTCGATCCTGGAAGTCGCCATGACGGCCTTTGAAAAAGTGCTGCAGTTGGAGAAAGATATCGACGAGCTGGGCAAGAAACTGGAGCAAAACCCTGAGGATGAGGCCCTTCTCCACCAATATACGGATGCCCTTCATGAAATGGACACCCTGGACGGATACAGTATCCACCACCGGACGGAGGAGATCCTTCAGGGGTTGGGTTTCGCCAATGCCGATCTGCAACGACCTTTCCGGGAGTTCAGCGGGGGCTGGCGGATGCGGGTGTTGCTGGCAAAGATGATCCTGCAACAGCCGGAGCTGTTGCTGCTGGATGAGCCTACCAACCACATGGACCTTCCCTCCATCGAATGGCTGGAGAAATACCTGCAGCATTACCAGGGGTCGGTGGTGATCGTCAGCCATGATAAATACTTCCTGGACCGGATGGTCACCAAGATCGTGGAGCTGTATCAGAAGGAGCTCCATATCTATAAGGGCAACTACAGCTATTATGAGACGGAGAAAGCCCTGCGGGTGGAGCTGCAGCAGCAGGCATTCGAGAATCAACAGGACTATATTCGTCAACAGGAACGATTTATCGAGCGATTCCGGGCCAAGGCCAGTAAGGCTGCTGCGGCACAGAGCGCCATGAAGCGGCTGGAAAAGATCGACCGGATCGAGGATGTGGAGATCGAACGTCCCAATATAAAGATCAATTTCCGGGTGGATAAGACCCCCGGGCGGGTGCTGGCCACGTTGAAACATGCCACGAAACGGTTTGGCAACCTCACCATTGTGGAGAATGCCTCTGCGGAGGTGAACCGGGACGATAAGATCGCCCTGATCGGGGCCAATGGAAAGGGGAAGTCCACCATGTTGCGAATGATAGCGGGAGCCGAGCCTTTTGAAGGAGAGCGGGTGTGGGGGCATAATGTAGACGAGAGTTTCTATGCCCAGCATCAGTTGGAAGCCCTGGATGTCAATAATACGTTGTTAGAGGAAATGCAGGCCTGCGGCAGTCAGAAGACGGACCTGGAATTAAGGGCGCTGCTGGGATGTTTCCTCTTCAGCGGGGATGATATCGATAAAAAGATCAAGGTGCTCAGTGGAGGGGAAAAAGCGAGGATCGCCCTGGCCAAGACCATTGTCAGCAAGGCCAATTTCCTCTTGCTGGATGAACCTACCAACCACCTGGACATGCACTCCTGTGATCTGCTGATCGACGCGTTGAACAAGTATGAAGGAAGTTTTCTGCTGGTAAGCCACGACCGGTATTTTATCTCCAAAACGGCCAATAAGATCTGGGAGATCGATGACCATCAGATCCGGGAATTCAAGGGAACTTATACGGAGTGGGTGGACTGGAAGGAACGGAACCTGGCCGCCAAACAGCAGGCTGCCGCGGCTGCCGCCAAACAGGCCCAGGGGGGTGAAACGGCGGGTAAGAATGGGGGCAAGGCCAATGGACAGGCCGCTGGCGCGGGCAAGGGGGGAAATGAAGGAGGCCGGCAAGGGGCTTCGGCCAATGGGGGGGCGCAGACGGGTTCTGCGGTGGGTTCGTCCAATGGAGGGACGTCGAAGGGTTCGGCGATAGGGTCGGCCAACGGAGGGGGGGACAACGGGAAGTCCGGGCCCGGTAAATCCGGTATGCAGGCTGCTCCGGCCGCCCCTGTGGTGAATACGCCCATCAATAAGGAGCAGAAGAAGGAATTGCAGAAACAACAGCGATTGTTCCAGGAGCTGGAGCAACGTATTGCCACCCTTTCCAAACAAAGGATCGAGCTGGAAGCATCCCTGGCGGATCCTGGTACGTATTCCGATAGAAATAAGTTTGTCAACGCGGAGGCAGCCTATAAAAAGACCAGTGAAGAGTTGGAGAAAGCGAATAAGCAATATGAGCAGGTGTTTGAGAAGATCATGGAGCTGGAGAAGACGTTGTAAGGGGGAAGGCCCTTTATTATTGAGAACATTTTTAAATGAATAGTCCATCGAGATATTTTCTCGTCTTCAGTGTATTGGTAATTCTCCGGTTTCCCGTATCTGCACAGACGCTGACATTAACGCAAACACCCGCGGACCCGGGCTCGCACCGCCCGAAGATCGGGCTTACCCTCAGCGGGGGTGGAGCCAAGGGGCTGGCGCATATCGGTATTCTGAAGGCCATCGATTCGGCCGGGCTGAAGATCGACTATGTAACGGGAACCAGTATGGGCAGTATCCTCGGCGCCCTGTATGCGGTGGGTTATTCCGCCGATAGCATTGAAAAGATCACCCGTCATATTGATTGGGACCTGCTGTTCTCCAACCAGTCCACCATGAAAGGCATGATCATGGAGGAAAAAGACGAATATGGCAAATACGATATCGAGCTGCCCTGGGTGAACCATTGGTTTCGGTTTGCCACGGGATTGATCGAAGCCCAGGAGCTCTGGCTAAAGTTCTCCGAGCTGTTTCACCCTGTCTACAACCTCAAGGATTTCTCCAAATTTCCCATTCCCTTCAAATGTATCGCCACCGATGTCTCTACCGGCGATGCGGTGGTGATCGACAGTGGGGAGATCGTGTCAGCCCTGCGCGCCAGTATGGCCATCCCCTCCATCTTCACCGCCGTGGAATATGACGGTAAGAAATTAGTGGATGGGGGCGTCGTACGGAACTTTCCCGTGAAGGATGTCCGGCAGATGGGCGCCGACCTGGTCATCGGCAGCAATGTGTCGGGCTCCCTTCGTACCTCCAAGCAGGTGACCAATCCCATACAAGTTTTGTTACAGGTAGCTTTTTTCCGGGAGGCAGAGGATACGCGAACCCAGATCCCTCTCTGTAATATCTATGTCCATCAGCCCCTGGACAAGTTCGGGATGGGCAGTTTCGGAGAGAGTAATGAGATCCTGGATGCGGGGGTGGAAGAGGGCCGCAGGCTCTATCCCCGTCTGAAACAGCTGGCCGACTCTCTGAATGCGCTCTATGGACCCCGGGAGCTGGACACGAACCGCCTGGCGGCGGTCTATCCCGTAAAAATCTCCGGGTATGAGGTGAAAGGGTTGGAGCAGACGGGCCAGGGTTTTTTTATTCAAAGCATGGGGCTGCTGACCAATCATTACTATACGGCAGAAGATATTTCCCGGATGATCAGAAGGGCCTATGGGACCCGTTATTATACCCGGGTCACCTATTCCCTGATCCCACAGGAGAACGGGACCAACAAAATCATCTTCGAAGTGGAAGAAAACCCGCTGACTTTTGCCAAGATCGGGTTGAATTATAACGATTTCAGCGGGATCAGCGCCATCATCAACCTCACCAGCCGGAATTTTTTGACGCCTACTTCCCGGAGCCTGGTAACGCTGAATATCGGGCAGAATTTCAGGATCCGGGGAGAGCATCTTCAGTATTTCAGCCGGAGGGCCAATTTTGCTTTTACGCTGGGCACGCAGTTCGATCAGTTCAATATCACTACTTATAATAATTATAAAGAGGCTGGGTTGTACGATCAGAATTATTTCCGGCTGGATGGCCGGCTTAGTTACTTTTCAAACAGAAATCTCACTGTGGGACTGGGCGACCGGTTCGAATGGATCCATTATGATCCTTCCATCACTTCCAGTCTTGAATTCAAGGGGAGGAATAGTTTCACCACCGGTTATGTCTTTGTCCGTCACAATACCCTGGACCGGCCCGTCTATCCCCGGAGAGGGATGAAGGTAGAGGTGGAAGGGGATTATGTCTTCACGCAAAGCCCCAATGCTGATTATTTCGCGTCCAATACAACCCGGTCGGATACCAGTTTCTCCGATAAACCCTATACGCGGGTCCTCTTCAACCTGGACCGGTATACACCCCTGCCGGGCCGTTATACGCTGATCACGCATGCGCAGCTGGGGATGAATTTTGCGTACTACCATAATATCATGAATGAGTTCTCTATCGGGGGCATGACCAGCCAGTTTCACAACCAGATCACTTTTGCCGGTTTGCGGGAGGGTACTTTTTATTCGCCCAGCATAGCGGAGCTGCAATTGGGGCTGCGCTACCAGCTGTTCAGCAATACGTTTATCACGGGGAGAGCCAATGTCCTGGTCAATAATTTCATCACCAACAGCAGTTTCTTCAATACGCCGGATTTTCTCTCGGGTTATGCGATGACCTTTACCTATAATTTTGCGCTGGGGCCGTTGGAGGTCAGCGCGATGTACAGCGATCAATCCAGGAGAGTGATCGGGTATGTGAATATCGGGATCCCTTTCTAAACAAAAACCGCCCCAGGGATCTGAGACGGTTTCCAAGCCTATTACGTCGTGCTGACTAATTAGGTCTACCCGTGCCTGCGGATAGAGATCTCGGAGCCTTACCCCGCCATCCGAAGGCGGCTTTTTAAACCTTGCTGTAATAATAAACAGAAAATCGTTTGTGCTGTATGTCAAGATTTGACGTATACGATGTCATATTTTGACGATTTATACGTAAATGCTTGACATGTTTTATGTCTGAATAAGACTTTGCCCCTTTCTTTGTCAAATGACGAAGGATAGGCGCTATAAGACGGTAAATAATCTAATTTCATCCGGATACATAAAAACCTTTAGGGAAATATTGGATACAATACCTAAAAGTACGATTGCCCGGGATTTAGGGATGCATCATCAAACGTTTACGAAACTCACCGCGCATCCTGAACGATTTACCTTCAAAGATGCTTTCCGGATTGCGGCCCTGCTGGACGTAGAGGACAAGGTAATGTTGAACCTGATCTATAACCAATACGAGTCGGATAAGAAGAGTAAGAAGAAACCGTAAGTCCCCTACTCTCTTGCCTTGATAAAATCCGAGACGATATAACTGATAAGCTTACCCGTCGAAGTGTCTTTGCTTCCATCTTCCATGGCTGTAGCGCCTTCGCAGATATGCAGATAAGCAATTTTGGAATCCGTTGCTGCGAACGTGACGTATTGCCGGGCATGGAGGGGGGAAAGCCCCGAGGGTGTCTGCCCGGCGCTTAATACCTGCTGAATGCCGTCCAGGTCTAATTCCAGTCCGATATAATTCTCGTCGGTGAAGTCTGTCGCATGGGCCACTGCCTGGGGGAAGGTCCTTTTTTCCAGGATGAAAATATCCTCATACGTAATGAGATCCATAAAGGGATTGTTGGCAATGTCCAGCCAGACATTCTGTTGCAGGTAATTTTCATGAACGCCGATGACGCAGTATTTCTGGAGGTAGCCGTCCTCATCGGCATAACGGAAGGGGTTGCCGCTATGTCTTCCTTCGGAGGGGCGGTAGTCGGTGTGGGCGTCCAGGTTGACGCAATTGATCTGGGCAAGGGGTATCAGGCCTGCCTTATACAGGCCTTTGGCAGCTCCCTTGATGAGGGGATAGGCATTGTTATGGCCCCCGCCGATGACGATAGGGATCTTCCCGCAAGCGGTGATGATCTTTACCAGGGCCTCTACTTCTTCATCGATGGTTTGCACGGCATGGCGATAGGCCTCGATCTTTTCTTCCCGGCCATGGGCGTTGGCTTCGATGAGCTGCTGCAGGTCGCTGAAGTCGAAATGGCCCAGTACGAGGAGGTTTTCTCCCTGCATAAAATCATTACTCTGAATATTGAGGAAGCTTTGCAAAAAAGGAAGCCAGGCTGTGGTCGCCCCACCCTGTCCTTCATTGGCTTTTATCCCAAGGTCTTCCGGGATACCGAAGAGAATATATTCCGCGGGGGATTTTTCGATACATGCCGCCAGGTTGTTGGTGGGCAGATTGGTGGTGGGAGCGGAACCGGCGGGTTCAGCCCCGAAGGCGGAGTCAGATAACTGTCCGGCCATAACGTGGGCAGCCACTGCCGATGCGGTTGCGACCTTGCCGGCCACCTGGACCCGTTCACCCAGCTTCGTCTCGAACTTGCGGATCTTTGTCACGGAGAGGATGTCCTGCTTGTTGTAAATCTTTAGGTGTTGCATAAGACGTTCCTTTTTTTTTAAGTTAAATATACCGATTCGGGGGCGGGTTAGGTGCAGGGGCAGGCCCTCAGCTTCCGATCTTTTGGTTGACGATGGCCAGGATGCGGGCTTCCATCTCCATTGCCTGATCTTCCAACTTTTTACCTTTAGCGATGCTATCGGCTGCGAATGCCTTGTCCGCATATCCTGCTGCATTGATCCGGACATTCATGAAGGCGCCCATCACCCCGGCCCTGGCGCATAAGGCTCCCACGCCTGCATCGGAGACGGAATTCGGGTTGCCCCTTTCCGCCATGGTCCGGATCACGTCCATGCTGGCATAGGCAACCTCCATGACCCGCAGCGGGATCTCGATGGCCGTCTTTGTCGCGGCTGCGATGGCCCGGGTGCGGAGCGCCTTTTCCTCTTCCGTTCCTTTGGGCAGGCCAAACGCGTCCATGATGCCGTTAAACGCCCGGGTATCCGCATCTACGAGCCGGGTCAATTCATTCTTATATCCCTGTCCTTTTTCTGCCCAGTGGCTGAATTCCTCCCACCGGTCATCCCATCCTTTCTTATGGGAGGAGAGGTTAGCCACCATGGTGGCCAGGGCGGCGCCCAGGGCTCCTACATACGCTGCGATAGAGCCTCCGCCGGGGGCCGGGCTTTCGCTGGCCGTCTCGTCGGCAAAATCGGTCAGGCTAAGGTTTACCAGTTTATAGTCTGCTTTGTTGCGGAGCAGGTATTCGATGATACGTTCTTCCGGGTTGAAAGGCCCCAGTTCATCCAGCCCCATGGACAGGATGGCGATACGGATCAGTTCTTTTTCCGAGACGCCGGTGGACCGCTGTTGTTTCAGCAGGAAATATTTCCCTGCGTCCAGCATGGCCTGTAAGGGAATCAACCCCACCAGCTCACTACCGGTGACCCTTATGCCACGCTGGTCCGCTTTCCTACACACTTCATCAAAGGCGATATGGACGGGGGTCGTATGGATGTTGGTAAGGTTCATGGAGATCTGCGCCCTGCCGTATTCCTCGATATACCAGCCGATGGCTTTTACCGCCTTGAGGCTTCCCGGGACATAGACCGGTTTACCCTGGTCGTCGGTCACTATTTTCCCGTTGACGGGATGGCCTTCCCGCAGCACCCGTCCAGCTTCCCGGACATCGAAGGCGATGGAATTGGCCCGGCGGGTAGACGTCGTATTCAGATTGACGTTATAGGCCACCAGGAAATCCCGTGCGCCGATGACGGTGCCGCCACGGCGGGCGTCAAATTCCGCGGGGCCATAGTCCGGGGCCCATTCCGGTTGTTTTATCTTTTTAAAGAAGCCTTCGTATTCTCCTGCCCGGATGACGGAGAGATTGCTGCGGCGCCGGTCCGGCTGGGCTGCTTCATAGAGATAGACCGGGATCTGCAGTTCCTTCCCTACCCGTTCCGCCAGTTTCTGCGCCCATTTAGCCGTCTCTTCCATGCTGATGCCGGCGATGGGGATCAGGGGGCAGACATCGGTGGCTCCCATGCGGGGGTGTTCGCCCGTATGACGGCTCATGTCGATCAGCTCTCCGGCTTTTTTGATGGCCAGGAAGGCTGCCTCTACAACGGCTTCGGGGTTGCCCACAAAAGTTACTACCGTTCGGTTGGTCGCCTTACCCGGATCGACATTGAGCAATCTTACGCCCTCGATCTTTTGTATCTCATCCGTGATCTGCTGAATTACTGCGCTATTCTGTCCCTCGCTGAAATTGGGGACACATTCAATGATTGGGGCCATCGTTACTATTTCGGATTAATGATGCGAATCCCGGGCAATTTAAGGAAAGAAAACTATTCCGCCTCCGGTAAGCTTTTATCCTGGACCAAACGCCTGCGGGGGCGGATGAAATCCAGGGGGCTGTTCCGGAAATAGCGCCATAAGATGCCCAGGAATTCGGGATAGTCTTTCAAACGGATACCTCTTGACCGGACGGCTACGAAGAAGGCCAGGGAAAAGCTGACCAGGAAATTCAGCAAGCCGATCCCCAGTACGCCCAACAATACCTGCACCAGGTACCAGCGGTCGATATTATGTATTCCCAGGCCATAAACGGCGATGGCCGTATTACCGGCGGAAATCGTGATATGCCGGATGTCGAAACGGGTGCCGGTGATCTCCCCGATAAATCCTGCCATTCCCAGGAAAAAACCCAGGGCAATACTGCCGACAATGGCTCCGGCATGATGCTCTGCATAATGTCCCAGGCGACGTAACCTTGTTTTGGATAAGGACAAGCGCAGAATGGGATGGGTCTGTAATCGTTCCGGGATACGGCCGAAGCGGATCTTGTTTTGAACGTACCCGGCGATGATGCCGCTGAGAAAGAGAAAGAAACCCGTATTACAAGCGTAGAGCAGCGAAAGACTATGCCAGGGATGCTGGTCATTCAGCATTTTGGCGGCAGCGGCCCCTTCCACCATTTTTGTGTGCAGGAGTTTTTCGTACGCCCAGGCGATGCCCCACATGCCGGGAAAGACGATGAGGAGATTGCCGGCAAAAGAGGCGATCTGGCTCCGGGAGACTTTGGCCACCGTTACTGCGAGATTATAGAGATTGGGCTTTTGCGTATTCTTCTTTGTATCCAGGGAGCCCGCTACCGCGCTGGCCGTATAAGCCGGTTGTTTGGTGGCCAGGGTGGTATGGGTTTCCTCGATGGCGACGAAGCCAAGACTGTAATTGACGCTGTAGGCGAAGCCATGCCAGAAGATGGGCATTTCCAGTTTGGTAATGATGTTCTTGACCAACACCATCAGGCAAACCCAGGCGCCGCCGCCCATGGCGCTGGTCAGCATGCTGCGAAATTCCGCGGGGGTCGAGGTGATATATTTCCCGCCTTTGGATCCTTTGTGTTCGGCGATCTGGTAAGCAAGGTAGCCCAGGCTCTGCGACATAAATTCCCGGAGACTGTTCTTCCGGTTCTCGTTGCGGACCAGCATCCTGAAAAAATCCGCGAATTTCCCTGTATCCAGCTGGTGGTCATTGTCCAGGAGGTCGACCAAAATTGACATCCGTTCGATCTTATTGGCCAGCAGGATCAGCATATAGGTCTGGTGAAGGCTGGCCCCTCTTTCGGAGGAGTTGGCCCGGATAAAATCGATGGTGGCTTCGCATGCATCGAATACTTTTCCCACCTGCTGCGAGAGGGCGCGCAGGGAGGGCGCGGGGGCAACGGGGTCGACGGCCGTGGTCCATGCGGAGGACGGGTGTCCGGGGGAGGAGGCGGCCGGTGCGGGAGTGGGTTCCGGGCCGGGGACGGACAGGACGGCGGCAGGGTCAGGGGCGAAGACGGAGGTGAAGAACTGATGGATGAGGTAGTTCTGTTCGACAAAGGGATTGTCCTGCTGATCTTCCTCCGTCATATAGTTTCGTACATCTTTTTCCAGTCCCAGCTGCGCCACCTGGAAAGAGAGATTCTTCAACGATGTCAGCAATTGTTGCAAAATTCTCCTGTCATCCACATGAAAAGCCAGGCCCACACTTTCAAAGAAGCGGGTCCAGGTCTCCCGGGGTATTTCCTCCACCCATTGGTAGTCGTTATTGCGGAAGAAGACCCGGTTGACAACATAGAGGAAATCGTTCTCACTTTGCAATGGGGGCAGCAGCTTATGGCGGAGCCTTCCAAAAAATTCCTGCCAGAATCCCCTGGCCAGCGGGATACCGCTCTCGGTCAGCGCCGGGGAGAGGTCGGTCCGGATGAGCTGAGAGAGCAGGGCATGCTGAAGGTTGGTCAGCAGGATCGGGTGTTGGTGCAACTGCCCGGTGACGAATTCCAGGTTGCGGGTGGCGTTTCGTTTTTCCTTCTGTGAAGATGGCCGGATAACCGAAAAGAAGCCGACCAGGAAATCCAGGCCCTCTGCACTGTCCGTTATAGGAAGCACGGTACTTTTTGCAATCACCGTCTCTATGAAATCGGGCTTGTTCTTTTTTTTCTTTCCAAACATACAATCCTGTTTTGACGGCAAGCAATGGCAAAGGGTGGGTGGGACGGCCCACTGCCCACTAGACAAATTCTCCCCGGATCATCACCTTATCGATGAGGTCCGAGCCAAAAGCATAGGGCAGGTAAGCCAGTGAGGGAATGGGCCGGGTAAAAATAAGATTGGCCTTTTTCCCTGGTGTCAGGCTGCCCAGGGTATTCCCCAACTCCATCGCATAAGCGCCGTTGAGGGTCGCCGCATTAATGGCTTCTTCCGGCAGCATCTTCATCTGGATGCAGCTCATCGCTACTACCAGGTTCATGTTACCGCTGGGAGAAGAGCCGGGGTTGAAATCGGAAGCCAGGGCTATGGCGCACCCGGCATCGATCAAT
>Ga0310811_10004215_pt1 | contig 18093 bp, 18 predicted proteins | sample YCmetagenome_FD_207642 | JGI IMG/M metagenome (GOLD analysis project Ga0310811, IMG submission 207642) | Soil microbial communities from experimental microcosm in Duke University, North Carolina, United States - YC | ecosystem: Engineered > Artificial ecosystem > Soil microcosm > Unclassified ...
CCAGTTCACAGCTAGTTCACAGCGATCCCTCGCCGGCGGGAATTCACGATCACCCGCCGCGCGACCGGCAACCCGACGTGTCCGCCAGCTCTTGACTAGCGCTATGAGACGACCCAGAAGGCTTGTGCGACAGCCATTCTCGTTAGACTCCGCGAACGCACCGCGCCGCAGGCTGCGCAAAGCGAGAAACTATATATCTCGAGCTATGCATTGACGTACAGGTGCTACGGCCGGCGGGGCCGGTAGGCCTTCTGCGACTCCCATTCCTGCTGTTTTTGTTGCTGTTGTTCTTGCTGCTGCTGTTGCTGCTGCTGCTGTTGGGGCGGTGTGTCCGGGGTGGGGTCAGACATGTGCTTCCTCCTTCATGAGGCGTTCATTTCCAACGGTTGTGACGGCAGTGCTCGCCGTCGGATCGGGCGCGAATATCTGCCGCGCCACGACCACGATCTCCTTTTTGTGGCCCGCCCACCTCCAAGGCAGACGGGATTCGAACAACAGAAACTCGGGTTCGGTGGAATCGATGTCGAGCAACAGATCGTCGGAGACGGTCTCCCCCGCCTCGATCCATTCGTGGTCGGTCAGGACGTTGAACACGCGAATGACCTCCCACTGCACCTCGGCAGGGGCGTCGGGCTGTTCCCGCGCGAGCACGCTGACCCGTAGTCCCATGCCTCCGTGTCGTGGTGTCACTACGGAGGCACCGATGTTCTTCACGGTGATCCGGGCGTGCACAAGATGCCGCTCGTTGACCACGCACCATCGCGCCTCCATGCCGACCGATAGCCGCGGCCGATAGGTCCTGCCTCGCAGAAACTTGAAGTAGGCCCACAGGCCACCCACCACGACTGCCAGCACAGTCGTGGTCGTGCCCAGCAGGCTCACACCGGTCTGAACATCGCTGAAGGCCAGCGCTTCTGTCCGCGTCCCCATGGCTCCGCCTCCCCCTGTGGACGACGGTAAGACGGGGGTCGACGTGGGTCGCGAGTATCCGGGTACTCGAATTTTCGACTTCAAACAGTCCGTCAACTGCGTCCATCGGCAAGCCCCACGGCCTAGTGTCGGGATTATTCGACGAGAGCGAGGTGCGCGCCATGAGTGATCGCCCGGTCCGAACGAGGAGGCCGTCGAAGGCCGCCAAGAAGACGCCCGCGAAGAAGACCACGACCGGCAGATCAACTCCCGCGAAACGCCCCGCAACCACCACCGCCGCAGCGAAACCCACCCGCGGGGCCAGGGCCACCGCCAAACCGCGCGAAGTCAGCGTCGGCACCGATGCGGCCTTTGCTTCCGCTTCGGCGCAGACGCGGCGACGGCTGAAGAACATCTCCGAAGTACGGCATTTCTTCCGCACCAACGACGTACCGATCCTGTTCTTCGGCGCGACACCGTTCAACCTGCTCGGCCTCGACCGCTGGATCCGAAACTTCACGTACGTCACCTATTACGACGCCTGGGACGGCGCGCATCCACGGGTGTTCACGCCAGCTGACAAGCCCTACCGCGAGTTCGAGAGCGGCGAGGAGATCAACAACTGGCTTCTCTGCCACCCCGAGGTCCGTGCCCACATCGACGCCGCCACCCCGCGCGGGGTGCGACCCAAGGTCGCAATGGTGTTCTTCAACAGCGAGACCGAAGACATCTGCAAAGAACTCGGTTACGACCTGATCCTGCCCGCCGCCAGCCTGCGTCAGCACCTGGACTCCAAGATCGTCACGACCCGGCTTGGCAACGAGGCGGGCGCACCAAGCGTGCCGAATGTCCTCACCCGTGTCGATGACTGGGCCGGTCTCCAGAAAGTCGCTCAAAAGGCGGGCCTCGGTGACGAACTCGTCGTACAGACCCCGTACGGCGACTCGGGCAAGACCACCTTCTTCATCTCGTCGGAAGCCGACTGGAAGAAGCACAGCGCCGACATCGTCGGCGAGGAGATCAAGGTGATGCGCCGCATCAACAACCGGCCGGTGGCCGTCGAGGCGGTGCTGACGCGATGCGGCACGATCGTGGGGCCGTTCATGTCCGAGCTGATCGGTTACAAGCGGCTGACCCCGGCCCGCGGCGGCTGGTGCGGCAACGAGATGTTTCCCGAAGTACTCACCGGTGAAAGCCGCAGGACCGCAACGCAACTGGTGCGACGGCTGGGAGACCGCCTGGCCAAGGAGGGCTACCGCGGCTTCTTCGAAGTCGATGTCCTCGTCGATACCGACACTAGCGACGTCTACCTTGGCGAACTGAACCCGCGGATCAGCGGGGCGTCGTCGATCACCAACGTCACCGCGGGCGCGTACGCCGACGTGCCACTGTTCCTCTTCCACATCCTCGAGTACATGAACGTCGACTTCAACCTTGACGTCGATGAGATCAACGAGCGTTGGGAGGAGTTGGCCGCGGCCGACGTCTGGAGCCAGATGGTGATGAAGGAGACCGACGACATCGTCCAACGGCTCACCGCCACGCCCCGCACCGGGCAGTACTCCCTCGACTCCAGCGGAGGGCTGGTGTTCCGCAGGTCTGCGCTGGACTGGCACCAGTTGCAGAACGAACGCGAAGCCTTTTTCCTTCGCATCTACGGACCCGGCGACTACCGGTGGAAGGGCGCCGACCTCGGCGTGCTGGTGACCAAGGGCAGGCTGCAGGTCGACAACGGCCAGGGCAAATCGTCGCTGGCGATCCGGGCGCGGCACCTCATCGACTCGATCCGCGCTGAATACGCAGGTACACCGATCACCGAGCCCGCTGCGCCGCAGACGGATGTGGGCCTGAAGTAGGGCCTGAGTTAGGGTCGTCGCCATGGTTCTCGGCGGTGATCCCGGACGTATGCCGTCCGAGGTGACCCTGGAGAACTGGCAGTCGGCAGCCCAGTTGCACTGGACGTTTCAGCACATCGCCGAGTTCCTGCCGACGGCCGTGATCTCCCGTGGCACGGGACCGGTGGCCGAGCTGCCTCAGACCCCCGCCGAGCTGTCCGACATCCCGCTGCTGGACAACACCAGCGGCAAGCGGACCACCGTCGGCGATCTGATGGCGGCGACGGCGACCGACGGCTGGATAGTGACCCAGCACGGCAAGGTGCTCGAGGAGCACTACTACGGCGGGATGACCCCCGACACCTCACACCTGCTGATGTCGGTCAGCAAAACTTTGGTCGCGACGGTGCTCGGTGCGTTGGTCAGTGACGGGGTGCTGAACGTCGACGCCGAGCTCACGACCTACGTGCCGGTCCTTGCCAACTCGGGCTACGCAGGTGCGACAGTGCGCCACCTGCTCGACATGCGTTCGGGCATCGCGTTTTCCGAGGAGTACCTCAACCCGATGGCCGAAGTGCGACTGCTCGAACAGGCCATAGGATGGGCGCCGCGGACGGTGCCGGACCTGCCGAGCACCATGTACGACTTCCTGGTCACGCTGAAACAACAGTCGGCCCACGGCGGTCCGTTCACCTACCGGTCCTGCGAGACGGACGTACTTGGCTGGATCTGCGAAGCGGCCAGCGGAATCCGGATGCCCGAACTGATGTCGCAGTTGTTGTGGAGCAAGCTCGGCGCCGACAACGACGCCACCATCGGTGTCGACTCCGTCGGCACCGGCATGTTCGACGGTGGCATCAACGCCTGCCTGCGCGATCTGGCCCGATTCGGGTCGCTGTTCCTCAACGACGGGGTATCGCTGACGGGCGAGCGGGTGGTGGCGCAGTCGTGGATAGCCGACACATTCGCGGGCGGGGCCGATTCGCGGGCGGCATTCGCGGCAAGCCCCGACGACAACCGCATGCCTGGCGGCATGTACCGCAATCAGTGCTGGTTCCCCTACCCCGGCGACAATGTGTTGCTGTGCTTGGGGATTCACGGACAGATGATTTACGTCAACCGGGCCGCCAACCTGGTCGCGGCAAAGCTGTCGAGCTGGCCACTCCCCCAGGACGCGACCAAACTATTCCCGACCATCGCCGCCTTCGACGAGATCGCGGCGTCCTTGTCCTGAGCTGTAGGTTCGGCTCATGCCTGATCGAACCGCCGGCCTCCGCACCGCCGCAGCGCACGCGGAGGCGTTTCTAAACACCTTGGACGATCGGCGGGTAGCCGCCCGTTCCGACGCAGGCGCCGTGCACACCGCGCTCGGCGGCCCCTTGCCCGAGCACGGCGAGGATCCCGCCGCGGTGATCGACGCGCTGGCCGCTGGCGCCGAGCCAGGCCTGGTCGCCACCCCGGGGCCGCGACACTTCGGCTTCGTCATCGGCGGCGCGCTGCCCGCCGCCCTCGCCGCGGACTGGCTGGTGTCGGCGTGGGACCAGAACGCAGCCTTCCATTCTCTGTCGCCCGCCGCGGCCGCCATCGAGGAGATCGCCTCGACGTGGACGCTGGAGTTGCTCGGTTTACCGCGCACCGCAAGCGTCGGGTTCGTCACCGGCGGCCAGGGCGCCAACACGACGTGCCTGGCCGCGGCGCGCCACGCCGTCTTCGCTCGTGCGGGTTGGGATGTGGAGCGCGACGGGCTGATTGGCGCCCCGCCGATCCGGATCCTGTGTGGCGAGCAGGCGCACGCCACGATCTACACCTCTCTGCGTCTGCTCGGCCTCGGCGAACAGACCGTGATCCCGATACCCGCCGATGCGCAGGGCCGGATGGAGCCCGCCGCGTTGGCAGAAGCGTTGGCCGCCAACGCCGGACCGGCAATCGTGTGTGCACAGGCGGGCAATGTCGCCACCGGTGCGTTCGACGCGTTCGAGCCGATCGCCGATGCGTGCACCGAGCACGGCGCCTGGCTGCACGTCGACGGTGCCTTTGGTTTGTGGGCCGCCGCGGCGCCGGCCACCCGGCATCTCACCGCGGGCGTCGAGCGTGCCGCGTCATGGGCCGTCGACGCCCACAAGTGGCTCAATGTGCCCTACGACGGCGCGATGGCGATCGTCGCCGATCCGGACGCCCACCTCGCCGCGATGCGGTTGGCAGGGCCGTATCTGGTCGCCGATCCTGGCCAGCGTGACAGTACGAACTACGTGCCGGAGAGTTCGCGTCGCGCCAGGGCGGTGCCGATCTACGCAGCGATTCGTTCGTTGGGCCGAGTGGGGATTGCGGAGATGGTCGAGCGCAATTGTGCCCAGGCACGGCGAATCGCCAAGCAGCTCAGCACCATTCCCGGCACCGAGGTGCTCAATGACGTCGTGCTGAACCAGGTACTGGTCCGACTTCCGGGCGGCGACGACGGCAACCGCGCCGCCGTCGCAGCGATTCAGCGCGACGGGACGTGCTGGCTGGGCGGGACGACGTGGAACGGCGAGTACGTGCTACGGGTGTCGATCTCGAACTGGGCGACGACCGATGAGGACGTCGATCGCTCGGCCGCCGCGGTCGCGGCCGCAGTCACGTGATTCTCTGCCCAGCGTTTACCTGGGCTGGTTCGCTACACCAGGGAAGAGCTGCCCGGTCGGTCCCGAGGTGACATAGCCACCCAACTTCGTCACGAGGTGGGGTGCGAAAACGGCGCCGTAGAGCACGTTTCCGATGACGATGACCGCGACGATGGACAGAATTGCCGATCGCACAGGCGTCTTGCCGACTTTGTCGGACCACATCTCGATGACATTGCGCCCTTGCGAGTCCGTCCGGCCCAGTAGGTAGGTGAAGACCATCATCTGGATGCCCATCGCGATGGCGTCGTAGATCGGGTACTGGTGCAGTGTCCCCTCGAACAGTCCCAGTCCGGGAATGACGTAGGCGTAGTGGAAGACCCCGAGCCTGGCGCCGAGGCCGGCATTGAACATCAAGGCCCAGCAGAATCCGACGACCAGGCCGACCGTCAGCAGCGTGATCGGTCGACGCCATCCGAACCGTGCGCTCAGCCGCCGCCCTAGTGCTGCGCCTATCACCGCGGGCAGGCAGAAGTAGCCGATGTATCCCAAGGGCACCGACGATGGCAGCCCGCCCCATGTCATGTTCAGCGGCCACCATGAGGGCATACGTGGCAGCGCGGGCGGGAACTGCGCGTACATCGCCCAGTCGTAGGGTGCCTCGATCCAGGAGAACGAGATCGCCGAGATGCACAGAAGAAGCAGCGGGTGCAGACGGCGGTGCCGAACGCTCAGGTAGATCCCCGCGACGGTGAAGACGATGCCGCTGAGCCAGCCGAAAGCGACTGCGGCGGTCAGTAACGGCGTCAACTCGGTGTTCATCGATCGCGCTCGTCAGGTGCGGGTCCGCGGGCCTCGGGGTCGAAGTAGATGACCAGTCCGTAGATCAGGATGATCAGCCCGAACAGGGTGCCGAGCATGATGAGTTGACCCACATTTAATAGTGCACACTATTCTAAGGTTCAGGTCAAGACCGGGCTAGGGTGAAAAGCCGTGCCCCAGAGACGTTCAGCCAAGTCGGCGCAGACAAGCCGCCGGCCCCGCGGGGAACCGCGACGTCTGTTGTTGGACGCCGCTCGCGAGCTGTTCGCCCAGCGGGACTACCGCAGCACGACAACCCGCGAGATCGCCGAGGCCGCCGGGGTGAGCGAATACCTGTTGTTCCGCCACTTCGGCTCGAAGGCAGGGTTGTTCAGGGAAGCCCTCGTGCTGCCCTTCACGAACTTCGTCGACGACTTCGGCAAGACGTGGCAGGCGGTGGTGCCCGAGGAAACCGATGAGGAGGAGCTGTCTCGGCAGTTCGTCGGGCAGCTCTACGACGTGCTTGTCGAGCATCGGGGGCTGCTGTTGACCCTCGTTGCGGCAGATGGATTGAGCGATGAAGAGATCGACAGCGCAGGCATTGCCGACATCCGGCGAGCGCTCACGGTGCTCAGTCGCATCAGCGCGGAGGGCATGCAGATCCGCGGCATGCGGGCGAACCAGCCAGACTTACCGGCGCATTCGACGGTGGCGATGATCGTCGGCATGGTGGCGATGCGTTCGACATTCTTCGGAGCCAAGCCGCCGTCACGCGAGGCGATCGTCGACGAACTGGTCCATGCGACGCTGTACGGGTTCCTGCATCGGCCCGATTGAAATCCGGTTATCCCCCGGGTCCGTTGGGCCACTTGAGAAGTGAGCCGGCGTCGACGCGGATCTGCTGACCGGTGACGTAGCGGCTCTCATCGCTGGCCAGGAACACGCCGAGGTTGGCCATGTCCTCCGGCTCGATATACGGGATGGGCATCGCCTGGAAAATGGTGAACAGTGGTTCGGCTTCTTCGCGGGTCGCCTGCTTACCCTGCTGGGTGAGGTCGGGCCGGAACATGCTGTACATCCCGTCGTTCTGCAACAGGTGGGTATTGCAGTTGGTCGGATGTATCGCGTTGACCCGGATCAACCTGTCCGCCAACGCCAATGACATCTCTTCGACGTACTCGATGATCACGCGCTTGCTCCAGCCGTAGCCGCGCCCACCGGGGCCCATGTTCGGGTTGTCGGTGGTGCCGCGAATCATGCCCGCGGTCGACCCGGTGATGATGACGGAGGATCCGTTGGGCAGGTGCGGGACCGTGACCGCGACGGTGTTCATCACGCCGAGCAGGTCGACATCGCTGGCATCGACGAACGACATGGCGTCGTGCGGCCGGCCCATTGCCATCGGCAGGATGCCCGCGTTGGCGACGACGACGTCGATCTTGCCGAGGTCCGCCAGCCCCGCCTCGACGGCCTCACGCAGTTCGTGGCGCTCGCGAACGTCGGCGACACGCGCCACCACGCGGCGACCGATCTCCTTGACCGACCGCTCGGTTTCAGCCAGGTCGTCGGGCGTCGCCAGCGGATACGGATTCGACGGGATGTCGCGGCAGATGTCGACCGCGATGATGTCGGCACCCTCCTTGGCCATCGCGACGGCGTGCGCTCGACCCTGCCCGCGCGCTGCACCAGTGATGAATGCGACCTTGCCCTCAAGCCGTCCGGTCATGCGTCACCCGCCGTTCCTCCAAGGCGCGGGCGAATCCCACGCTTGAACGCTGACCGAAACCTATGAGATGGGGGCCATGCAGGCAATAGTTTCGGGACAAAAATTTGGTTCAGACGATGTCGAAGATTGCCGCCGCCGACGTCACGGCCTTGTCCCCATTGCCTTCGTCGTGAAGCAGCATCCGCACCCCGACCTTCCCCGAACCACTCGGGTGCGCGGTGCCTTCGACGCGGAACGGACCGACCTTGCCTCGTGCCATGAACATCACGTGCCAGCTGATCACTTGCAGCTTCCTGGTGCCGACGGCTTCGGCCGCCAGATCGATCGCCGCGGTTTCCAGCACCACGTGCTGGGGTCCGATGTGCAACGCTGCGTCAGGTGACGCGAGTTCGACGCTCAGGGCGGGCAGGATCCAGTGGCCATCGGCGCGCTGCGACGCGCCGAACGCCTCCCACAGCGGCGGCAGATCCGGAGAGTCCTCGATCACCAGCTCAGTGCCCGAAACATCCATCCTGTCAAGGCCTTCCGGCGGAATGCCGATGATCGCGCCCTGACCCTCGTTGAACGCGATGACCCTGTCGGGATTGTCGGCGTCGACGATCTTGCAGCGCCCGTAGCCCATCGTGCGGCCCTGGTGCACATTGCCGGAGTCGACGATCTCGACCCTCTTCACGTCATAACCAGGATCGACGATCTGCACAGAAGCGATCACCGGGTTGGGCACTGCGATCAGATCGGCCTGACAACCCTCGGGTGAAGCTATGGCCAATGGCGCCACCATGATTCCGCCCGCCTCGTTCCGCATGTCGCGGCGGATGACGACGGTGTCGTCGGCATCGCCGACGTTCATCGACGAATGGTTGCGGCCGATGTATCGATAACTGAGCAGACCTGTCCAGCGGCGATACAACTCGTCCCGGTACGCCTCTGGGTCGTCGCTGAACTCCCTGATGTCACGCAGTCGATCACTCACCGCAGGCTCCATTCCGAGGTTGCATGACGGTACCGCAGTCCAGACGGCATATGGTCAGCCTTCACCACGGGCGCGTGCGGTAGCCACCGCCGCACGCTCGAGATATGGCCACGCCAGCTCTGGCGGCATTCCCCCGCACAGCGGATGGAGTTGCAAGCCGGCGCCACTGCGGATCTGGGCGACAGCGTCGTCGAGCGTCATCACCGTGTACGGCCCTCGTGCGGATCGCAATTCGTCGACGGTTTCTGCGCGAGTAATGCTCGCAACGGATTCATCCCCCCGGCGGTACGCCGCGGCCATCCGTGCGTCGTGCAACAGGTACGGGCCGATGTCCGTCCACGCGGTGTCGATGTCGTCGGCGACGAATACCGCGGTCGGGCTCCGGCCGTCGGGAACCTGCGCGACACCTGGCTCGTGGCCATGCGCCCGTGATTCCGACTCGAAGATTTCCTTGAGCTCTGGGGTGTTGGCGAAGGCGATGAAGCCGAGACCGTGACGGCCGGCCCGCTTGGCGGCCGCTGCGCTGCCGCCGGCGATCGTGATGCGCGGCCCGCCCTTGGTCGCAGGCGGCGGCGTCACGTGCACTCGCCGCCCGTCAACCTCGACCGGATCGCCCGCGAGCAGGCGAAGCAGTAGCGCGATGCTGTCGTCGGCGATCTTTCCGCGCCTGCGGCTGTCGATGCCCATGTGCTCGTATTCCTCTGCGCGGTGGCCGATTCCGAAAGCATAGTGAACACGGCCCCTACTGAGGTTGTCGAGAACGGCCATGTCCTCCGCGAGCCGGACGGGATGGTAAAAGGGCAACACCGCAGCAGCCACCAGAACGTTGAGCACCGACGTTCGCGCAGCGATCGCCGAAGCCAACAGCAGCGGTGACGGGAGGTGGCCGTCAGAGGTCGCGTGGTGCTCACTGAGCACCACCATCACCGCACCGCGAGTCTCGGCCCACGCGCACATCTCCAGCGCCGCGGCGTAGAGCTCTGGCGTCGGCGCGCCCGACTCCGGACTGCGCATGTCGAACCGCATCGTGTACATCTGCGGGACGAATGTCAGGCGGCCGACACGGGATCGAACTCGATGTGCAGTTCGGCCAGCCCGCGCATGATGAAGGTCGGCTCATAGGCGTATCTGCGCGCTTCGGCTGGGCCGTGGTGCTTCTCCGAGATCCGGAAGTGGGTCATCCGGTCGAGGATCCGGCTCACCGAGATCCGGCCTTCCGAGCGCGCCAGCGGGGCGCCAGGGCACGAGTGCACGCCGCGGATGAATGCGATCTGTTCGCGGACGTTGCGCCGGTCGGGACGGAAGGTGTGTGGATCGTCGAATTTGCGCGCATCCCGGTTGCACGCACCGGGCAGCAGCATCACCGTGGTTCCGGCAGGCACCTCGGTTTCTCCGATGGTCGTCGACGTGCGCGCCATCCGGAAGTGTGATTTGACCGGGCTCTCCATCCGTAGCGTCTCCTCGAGGAATGCCGGGATGCGGCCGCGATCCTCGCGCAGAAACGTTTCGTACTCCGGGTTCTCTGCGATGATTCGCATCGCGGAACTAACCAGCTTCGTGGTGGTTTCGGTCCCGGCGGCGAACAGGAACGTCGACAGGTTCATCACGTCTTCGACGTCGGGCGTCGAACCGTCGTCGTATTTCGCCTGCGCCAGTTCGGTGAGCACGTCGCCCCGTGGCTGGCGCCTGCGGTCCTCGATGTAGGCGTGGAACTTTTCGTTCAGCCACTGCAGTGGATTGTGTGTGGTTGGCGCTTCTTCGCCCAGCTGGCCGACCAGCTCGCCCGCAAAGACCGCACGAAACTCTTCGTGGTCCTCGGCAGGCACGCCGAGGAGATCCGCGATCACCAACAGTGAGAACGGCTTCGCATAGTCCTCGAGGAATTCACATGATCCCCGGTTGACGAACGTGTCGAGTTGCTTATCGGCCAGCCGCCACATGAAGTCCTCATTCTCCTTGAGGCGCTTCGGAGTAATGAGCTTGTTCATCAGCCCGCGGGTCCGGGTGTGCAATGGCGGATCCTGCGTGGTGATGTGCTCACTCATCGGGACCGCGCCGCGGTGTTCCTCGATCAGGTCGGAGACGTCGTCACCACCTGGTCCGAACGGCAGTCCGGAGAACGGTCCCGCAACCGAGATGCACGACGAGAATGCGGGATCCTTGTAGACCGCCAGCGCCTCCTCGTATCCGGTGACCGCCATCAAGTTGAACGGCGTCGCTTGTGTCACAGGGCATTTCGATCGCAAATGATCGAAGTACGGATACGGATCGGGAACAAGAGCCTCATCGGTGAAGAAGTCGACTGTTTCGAAATCGGTCAAGACGCACTCCCTGTCGACGGGTCGAACAGCACCGGTAGCGACGTCGGTGAGCGGAACACCATGCCACGGATGTGCGGATCGTCGCCGTCGGGATCCAGCCGCAGATTGGGCAGCCGGTCAAGGAGAAGATTGATGGCCGTGCGCATCTCGAGCCGGGCCAGGTGCATGCCGAGGCAGACATGAACACCGTGCCCCCAGCTGATGGGGACCTTGGCCTGCCGGAAGATGTCGAAGCGGTCCGGATCGGGATACCGGTCCTCCTGCCGGTTGGCGGCGCCCAACATGGGCATCACCGAACAGCCCTGGGGAATGTGTACTCCGCCGAGTTCGGTGTCGCGCGTGGTGACTCTGGTGATGTTCAGCAGGGGCGCATCCCACCGCACCGCCTCCTCGATCGCTTGCGGAATCAGCGAACGGTCGGCACGGATCGCGTCGAGCTGATCCTGGTTGGTCAACAGTCCGAACAGCAGGTTGCCGAGTGACCGGTAGGTCGTCTCCACTCCGGCGGGCAGCAGCAACCGGATGAATGAGTAGATGTCCTCGTCGTCCAGCTTGTGCCCGTCGATCTCGGCGGCCGCGAGGGCACTGATCAGGTCCTCGCGTGGCTCGACCCGGCGGGCAGCGAGGATCGGCTTGAAGTAGTCCACCAGCGCCTGCGACGCTGCCAGGCCGCGTTCAGGATTGACGGTGAAGCTCAGCATCGAGATCGACCAGCGCTGAAACTGCGGGAAATCCTTCTCCGGCAGACCGAGTAGCGCGGCGATGATCCGGGTCGGATACGGAAACGTGAACGACTTGACCAAATCCGTCTTGCCGTCCGCAGCGAACCCGTCGATCAGTTCGTTGCCGATGCGCCCGACGATCTCATCCTCCCAGCGCGCCAGCGCCTTCTGGGTGAACGCCTTCGTCACCAGCGACCGGAGTCGCCCGTGGACAGGCTCGTCCATCCCCAGCATCACGCCGTGACCGAGGACGTCACCGAAGATTTGGATCACGACATTGGACGAGTAGGTCTCGTTGTCCCGCAACATCGTTTGGATGTCTTCGTGCCGGTACACGATGAAGACCGGCTTGCCCTCCTCGCCGGGCATCGCCGACATGTCGATCCGCTGGATCGGTGTCTCAAGGCGCTGCTTGGCCAGCTCCGGGTAGGGGTCGCGGACGTTGCCCGAGACAACGTCGTCGAACGCCCCGAAGTCTTCGAGGTCTCCGAGGTCCGAGTACAGATCTGACATGGTGCTCCTATGAAGTCGCCGGATAGGCGACGGATTTGACTTCCGTGTACTGGGTGAATCCCGCGATCCCGTTCTGCCGTCCCACGCCGCTGTCCTTGTAGCCACCGAACGGTGTGTCTGCGCCGTACCCCGCGGTGCCGTTGAGTCCGATGAATCCGGCACGCAGCCGACGCGCTATCGCAAGCGAATGCTCGAGTGAGCCCGACATCACATTGCCAGCGAGGCCGTAGACGCTGTCATTGGCGATTCGGATCGCGTCTTCTTCGTCCTCATAGGGGATGACGACAAGGACGGGTCCGAAGATCTCCTCCTGAGCAATCGTCATCGAGTTGTCGACATCGGTGAAAAGCGTTGGGGTGACCCAGAATCCCTTGTCAAATTCTTTGGGCGGCTCGGTGCTTCCGACGAGCATCGTCGCGCCCTCGTCGACACCCTTCTGGATGTAGCCGAGGATGCGTGACTGCTGCTTGGCGGAGATGACGGGACCGCAGATCGTCCCGGGGTCCTGCGGGTCACCGGCCTTGATGTTCTCGTAGATGCCCCGCAGGATCGCCACACCCTCGTCGTAGCGGGAGCGCGGCAACAGCATTCGGGTCGGTGCGGCACAGCCCTGCCCGGCGTGCATCAGTGGGCCGATGCCGATCAGGCACGCCGTGTTGAAGTCGGCGTCCTCCAACACAATGGTCGCCGATTTACCGCCCAGTTCGAGGAAGAGGCGCTTCATCGTCGCGGCGCCCTTTTCCATGATCCGCTTGCCCACCACCGTCGAACCGGTGAACGAGATCATGTCGACCTTCGGCGATAACGTGAGCTCCTCGCCCACGAAGTGATCGGATGCGGTCACGACGCTGACCACACCCGCTGGGATAGCGGTCTTCTCAGCGATGAGCCTGCCGAGCCGGGTGGCGTTGAACGGGGTGTTCGGCGCGGGTTTCAAGACCACGGTATTGCCTGTCGCCAGCGCCTGTCCCAGCTTGTTGATCGTGACTTCGAAGGGGAAGTTCCACGGGACGATCGCACCGACCACGCCCACCGGTTCGTGCCACACCTTTCGCCTGGTGTTGACACCGGTGACGGACACGACCTTGTCGCCCAGATCGGTTTCCCACTCGAAAGAATCGATCAGCCGGGCAGGGTATTTGAGGCCGTCCTCGAGCGGAGCGTCCAGGTGCGGACCGTGCGTCACCGCCCTCGGAGCGCCGACCTCGAGTATGAGTTCCTCACGCAGTTCCTCAAGTTCGCTTTCGATCGCCTCGTGCAACTGCAGAAGGCATCGCTTGCGAAGTTCGCGGTTGGTCGACCAGTCGGTTTCGTCGAAGGCCCGCCGCGCCGCGTCAATGGCCCTGTTCATATCGGCCTTCGACGCGTCGGCGACCTCACCGAGCACATCCTCGTTCGCCGGGTTGATGTTGGTGAAGGTGCCTGCCTCACCGTCGACGAGCTTGCCGTCGATCATCATCCTCTGTTCAAAACGGACGTCAGCCATGGTTCTCGCTCTCTTGCGCCTGCGGGTCTGGTGCTCCCATGGTTGCGGCAGGCGAACCGCGGAGGGCGCCGAATCGCGGGATTCCCATCATCAGTCGCGTCATGTGGTGCATGGCCGCATCCGGCAGCAACCGATCAGCGATCAACAGCAGTCGAGCGTCAGGCCCGACGGGGCGACGGACGAACGGCGCCGAGCCGTCCAGCGCCTTGGCGAGTCCAATGGCGAACTTCTCCGGTGATCTGGCGGCGCGTTTCATCATGGCTCGGCCGCGTTGGTCCATAGTGCTGTGATGGGCGGCGTAAGGACCGTCGAGGTCGCGGTTGTCTGTCGTTCCCGCGTCCGTGATGATCTCGGTGTCATAAGTCCCGGTGACCAGGATGCTGACGCCGATACCGAACGGGCCGACTTCACCCGCCATCGACTCCCCCCAGCGTTCGAAGGCTCCCTTGACGGCGGAATACGGTGCAGTCGCGGGCATTCCACGCACCCCGCCCACACTTGACACCAGAATGATGCGGCCGCGCCCGGCCTTTCGCATGGATGGCAGAAGCGCCTTGGTGAGCGCAACCGGACCGAAGACATTGGTGGCGAACATCCGCTCCCAGAGGCTCATCGGTGCCTCTTCGAGCATCCCGGCTGCAGAGATACCGGCGTTGTGCACGAGAGCGTATGGGGCACCGATTGCCTCCTCGATCGACTGCGCCGCGGCTGCCACGGACGCGGCGTCGGTGAGATCGAGGGTCACGCCGATCAAGCGTGGATCACCTTCGCGCGCTCCGGTTGCTTCGCGTAGTCCTTCCATCCCTACGTCGACGGACCGCATCGCGGCCACCACCTGCCACCCCTGCTTGTACAGATGGCACGCCGACGCGAACCCGAGTCCTCTTGAGGCGCCGGTGATGACGACGCTGCGTGGCTCAGCCATCCGCACCGTCTGTCGCGCATCGGTTGCTCTTCGAGCCCAGTTCGACGTCGGGCCGGCCGTCCGGAAGGTTGTACTGCCAGGTGGACCACTTGCCTACCGAGTACGGCCCCTCGGCGCCGTTCTCCTCGTAATACCCCTGCGGGTCAAACACTTTAGCCTCGGGATAGGGCCACGGGCAGGCTACCGATGTGGCCAACCCGCTGGCCTTGATGGCCCAGAACCAGCCGCCGTAGGCGAAGTACGACACGTTGATGATTGTGAACATCACCAGGAACGTGCCAAGTACCGGCTTCGTCGGAAACAGCTTGGCCTTCGCGGCGAGCTTTTCCGCCACCGACTTTCCGGTGTCGTCGCGGTAGACGAGGATGGCCGCCGGGATCATCACGAAGGTCACGGACAGGGACTCCCAGATCAGCGGGAACTGGAACGTGCTGCCAGGGAACAACGTGCCGAACGGGATTGCCTGCGAGTAGATATACAGCCCCGTCCGCACCAGGCTGATCTCCAGGATGGCGTCGAAGATGAAACCGATCACCAGCACCAGTGCACCCAGGCTGATCAGCGGGTGCCGCGTGACGAACGCTTCCGGACCACGCTTGGCCTGCCACTTGCGGAGAATCCAGATCGCGGGGAAGTACGGGCCGAAGTAGAACGTCACGTACCCGAAAACGATCCAGGGTTCGACGGTCGGCGACATCATGATCAGGTACCAGTTCTCCGGCCAATGCAACAACGCCGGGTTGTACACCGCGTACGGCGACCAGTTCATGATCGGGTCCTGCCACACGATCAGCGTCGTAACCAGGACCATCATCAGCACCGGGCTGCCGGGGTTTTTTCGCCAGCCACGGATGAAGACGATGGTCAGCACCACGACCATGATCAGGGCGCCGACCTGCGGGATGACCTGCCAGTGATCGAATCCCGTCAGGAAGCCGACGGGACGGGGTCGTCCCTCGACGTTCGGATTGGCCACGCGCGGGTCGACGTCCGTCCGCGCAACGGCTGCGAACAACCCGAGGAAGCCGAGCCACGCAAAGAGGGAGATCACCCGCCACCAATTCGGGCCCCTACGCGGCGGTGAATCCGGCTTGACGTCGATCTGTCTCGATTCCGTGTTCGTCATGTCATTCCTCCCCGAAACGGTCGACCAGGTGCGAGTTGATACCGTCGGCGTCGAGTGTCCGGGCCACCAGATATCCGGAACCCATCCACGCGCGGCGGGTCCACTTGCCAAGGGAGACACGGGTTCCCGGCGCGCCCGACGCGGCGGGTAGCATCTTCACCCGCTCAAGGGCTTCCTTGACGCCGCGGGGACTCAAGGGATGTGAATCAGCGAACGCACGTACCAACGTGGCTGCGACGTCGCGGTTGACCACGGACACGCAATATTCGGGCCGACTGCCGTTGTACTTCTTCGCGTAGCGGTCAAGGAAGTCCTGGCCGATCGGGTTGCCTTCGTCGTACTGGTCGACCCCGATCCAGCCCTCGAACGCCTTCCACATGATCGGGTTGACCCACGCATTCTGAAACGCCGTCGTGGTGAAACGCGGCGGATCCCAATCCACCGCCTCTAGTGCGGGATTGATGAAGACAATCCCGAAACCGAACCCAAGGTGCACGATCGCCTCGGCCTTCGCGTCGTGCAGTGTGCGCACGGCGTCGTTGATGTCCTGCGCGGTCTGAGCGATCGCCGCCTCTGCGACAATGCGAATACCCTTGCGGGCACACGCACTTCGCAGGTTCTTCACGTAACTCTCGCCTATCAGATTCTGCTCGACCAAGACGCCGATTTCGGTCAGGCCCCGCTTGGCGACAAGATCGGCGATGAAGATCGGTTCGTCGGTCATCGACCCCTGCGGGAACGCGAACGTCCACTCCCCCAGCCAGTCGTCGGTGCCGGTGACGCTGATGGCGGGAACCTTGAAGCGCTCTTCGATCGCCTCGCGCGTCGGCACGCAGTTGTCGGTGATGTGTGGACCGAAGACCACCAGGCAGCCCTCGTCGACGAGTTCGCCGAACGCGTCGATCACCGATTTCACCGAACCCTTCGGCAGCCCCTCCACCTCTCGGTAGATCATCTGCACGGGCCGGTCCATCAACCCCTGTTCGACGGCCTCGGAGAAGACGAGGTCAAAGCACCGCGTGAAGGAGGCCATCAGTTCCTCGGGGAACCCGGGGGGCAGGGTGAAATCCATCAAGTAGCCGACCTTGATCGGCTCAGCGGTGCTTTCGTAGGACATCGAACCTCCGCGACCTAATATTTGTTCAGACACTAGCTGCGACGCTGAGCAGCGTCAATCATCGTGTCGCCTCGGCCTCACCCAGGTAGACGTCGATCATCTCGTTGAGTCCACGACCCACCGACGCGTCATCGGTGAGCGGCCCCGCGATGGCGGCCCTCGCGGCCTCGCGGGGCATCAGACCCTCGACAATCAGCCGCCCGGCGGCGATGAGCACGCGCGTCGACGCCACCTCGCGAAGTCCCCCCGTCTCCAGCCGGCGAATCGCCTGGCCAAACCTCACCAAGTCACGAGCCGTGGCCGCATCGACGCCTGCCTCGTGCGCCACGATGCCCTCCTCGACCTCAGGAGCGGGGAACCCGAACTCGATCGCGACCATCCGCTGCCGCGTCGAGTCCTTCAGATCTTTGAGGACACTCTGGTATCCGGGGTTGTACGAGACGACCAGCCCGAATCCCGGCGCCGCATCCAGGGTGACCCCGAGGCGCTCGATCGGCAGCTGGCGCCGGTAATCGGCCAGCGGATGCAACACGACAGTGGTGTCCTGCCGCGCTTCGACGACCTCGTCGAGGTAACAGATGGCGCCCTCACGGACCGCCCGTGTCAGTGGACCGTCGGCCCACACCGTCTCATCACCACGCAGCAGGTACCTTCCGACCAAGTCCGCCGTGGTCAGGTCGTCATGGCAGGCGACCGTGATCAGGGGACGGCCGAGGTCGTGCGCCATGGCCTCGACAAAGCGAGTCTTGCCACAGCCGGTAGGTCCTTTCAGGACGAGCGAAAGGCCCTGACGGTAGGCAGCCTTGAAGACGATTTCCTCGTTGCCCACCGACTGGTAGTAGGGGCGTGCCGATGCGGCCTGCGGCATTGCGCCATTCTGATACGCGACCACGGCCTCGTTGCCCATATCGCCCCTTCCGTCGACCCGCACCGTTGCGGCCGTCGTAGCCTAACGCGGAACAGATGTTTGGTTCAACTCCGACACTGCTGCTTACTTCACACGACGCCGGACTTCGGCAGACCGCAGGGCGGAACGAAA
>Ga0310811_10004216_pt1 | contig 18091 bp, 10 predicted proteins | sample YCmetagenome_FD_207642 | JGI IMG/M metagenome (GOLD analysis project Ga0310811, IMG submission 207642) | Soil microbial communities from experimental microcosm in Duke University, North Carolina, United States - YC | ecosystem: Engineered > Artificial ecosystem > Soil microcosm > Unclassified ...
GAGAACGTGCGGCTGTTTGATGAAGTGCGTCAGCGCACAGATGATCTGTCCGAGTCGCTTGAGCAGCAGACCGCAACATCGGAAGTGCTCAAAGTTATTTCCAGCGCGCAGGGCGAGTTGGAAACAGTGTTCCAGACTTTGCTGGCAAATGCGACCCGCATTTGCGAGGCCGCCTTCGGTTCAATGTTGCAGCTGGATGGCGACATGTTCCGGCGTGTGGCGCTGCATAACGCGCCAGCTGCGTTTGCCGAATTTCATGCGAAGACGCCCCTGGTCGATCCGCGGAAAGTAAGCGACCTCAAACGCGTGATCGAAACCAGGCAGGTCGTCCATGTGGCGGATACCGCAGCCGAACATCCCGACGCCCCGATCGCCAAATATGCCGGGGGCCGTACCCTTTTGATCGTGCCGATGCTCAGGGACGAGGAGTTGATCGGCGCAATCGGCATCTACCGCCAGGAGGTGCGGCCGTTCACCGACAAGCAGATCGAACTCGTCAAGAATTTCGCCTCGCAAGCGGTGATTGCCATCGAGAACACCCGGCTGCTCAGCGAGCTGCGTGAGTCGCTTCAGCAGCAGACCGCCACCGCCGACGTGCTCAAGGTCATCAGCTCGTCGCCTGGCAATCTAGAGCCGGTATTCGAGGCGATGCTCGAGAAAGCGGTCCATATTTGCGATGCCAAATTTGGCATGCTGTTTCGTGGGGAGAATGGCGACGCTGTGAGCGCGGCTGCAATGTTTGGTGTGCCGCCAAAATTCGCCGAGTTCTGGCAGCGGGGTCCACAACGGCCCGGTCCGGGGACCGCGCTCGCCCGCGCAGTCGAAACGAGGCAAACGGTTCATGTCACCGACGTCAAGCAGGAACCGGCCTACGTCGAAGGTGAACCGATCTTTCTGGCCGCCGTCGGCCTCGGCGGATTTCGGACCCTTATTGTGGTGCCGATGCTCAAGGACAACGAACTGGTCGGCGCGATTGGAATTTACCGCCAAGAGGTGCGTCCGTTCACGGAAAAGCAGATCGAGCTGGTTCAGAACTTCGCTGCGCAGGCGGTCATCGCCATCGAGAACACGCGGCTCCTCAGCGAGCTTCGTGAATCGCTTCAGCAGCAGACGGCGACCTCCGACGTTCTCAAGGTCATCAGCCGCTCGACGTTCGACCTGCAAACCGTGCTTGACACGCTGGTCGAGTCCGCCGCGCGGCTCTGCGGTGCGGAGATGGCAAACATCTGGCGACCGAGAGACGCTGGCTATCGCCTTACGGCAAGTTTTGGAGTTACTGCCCGGTACAAGGAGTACCTGGAGAACAAGGAATTCCTGAACACGGTGGTCATCGAACCCGGCCGGGGCACGATGGTGGGCCGGGTCCTGCTTGAGAAAAATACGGTCCATATTCACGACATCCAGGCTGATCCGGACTACAGGCTGAGCGGCCTTGTCGAGCTCGGTGGTTACCGCACGATGCTCGGGGTCCCAATCCTGCGCGAGGGCCAACCGATCGGCGTATTCGTCATGGTGCAGTCCGAGGTCCGGCCATTCACAGACAAGCAAATTGACCTCGCCACGACATTCGCCGACCAGGCTGCCATCGCGATCGAGAATGTGCGGTTGTTTGACGAGGTGCAGACGCGTACGCGCGACCTTTCGGAATCGCTCGAGCAGCAGACCGCGACGTCCGAGGTTCTGAAGGTTATCTCGAGCTCGCCCGGCGACCTGGAGTCTGTGTTCACGGCCATGCTGGAAAATGCGACGCGGGTGTGTGATGCGAAGCAAGGCTTTCTGTTCCGCGCTGAAGGCGATGGCTTTCGCGTCGCGGCAACCTTGGGCGATCGCACAGCCTTCATTGAGCAGATGAAGAACCGGGCTCTTAGACCGGGGCCACTGACGCCGATCGGCCGGGTGAAGTCGACACGCCAGATTGTTCACGTACCGGACCTTTCAAAAGATCAGTGTTATCTGGAGCGCGATCCGCTCATTGTCACTGCAGTCGAGCAAGGCGGGGTGCGGTCCGTTTTGATCGTGCCGATGATCAAGGATGGCGAATTGGTTGGCGCGATCGGCATGCATCGGCGCGACCAGCGGCCATTTACCGAAAAGCAGATCGAGCTACTCACCAACTTCGCCTCGCAAGCCGTCATCGCCATCGAGAATACGCGGCTACTCAGTGAGCTGCGGGAATCGCTTCAGCAGCAGACCGCCACCGCCGATGTGCTCAAAGTCATCAGCAGTTCGCCTGGCGAACTTGAGCCTGTTTTCCAGGAGATGCTTTCGAATGCGATGCGGATTTGCGACGCGAAATTCGGCATTTTGCTCGAATTCGCGGATGGAGCGTTTCGCGGGCTGTCGTCGTTCAATCTTCCACCCGCATTTGCCGAATATCACAACGAGGCACATGTCTGGGGGCCGGATACCGGTCTCGGCAGGTTGGCCGCCACCAAGAAAACAGTCCACGTTAATGACGCTCAAGCGGGACGCGCTTTCACCGAGAGAGATGCGGGCCGCATGGCGGCCGTCGAACTCGGCGCGGTCCGTACCTTTGTCGCCGTTCCGATGCTCAAGGAAGGCGAGCTCATCGGTGCAATAGTCATCTTTAGGCAGGAAGTTCGTCCCTTCACAGACAAGCAGATTGAACTTGTCAGCAATTTCGCGGCCCAGGCGGTCATCGCCATCGAGAACGCGCGGCTGCTGAACGAACTTCGCGAATCCTTGCAGCAACAGACCGCCACCGCCGATGTGCTCAAGGTGATCAGCGCGTCGCCTGGCAACCTGGAGCCGGTATTCGAGGCGATCCTTGAGAACGCCACTCAAATCTGTGAGGCCGGCTTCGGCACCTTGACGTTGTTCGAGGACGGCGCCTTCCGGAGTGTTGCGCTCCACAACCCGCCACCTGAATTCAGGACGCGGCTGGGCGAAATCATTCATCCGCATCCGGACAGCGGTCTGGCCCACGTAGCCCGGACCAAGCAGATTGCGCATATCGAGGATATCAAGACCCAAAGACCCTACCTTGACGGTGATCCGGCCGTGGTCAAATTGGCCGATGGTGCCGGCGCCCGCACGCTGTTGATCGTGCCGATGCTGAAAGAAGGCGACCTCGTCGGTTGCATCTCCATTTATCGCCAGGAGGTGCGCCCCTTCGCCGACAAACAAATTGAGCTGGTCCAGAATTTTGCCGCGCAGGCGGTCATCGCCATCGAGAACACGCGGCTGCTCAGCGAGCTGCGTGAATCGCTGCAGCAGCAGACCGCGACCGCCGATGTGCTCAAGGTCATCAGCCGGTCGACATTTGACCTGAATGCCGTGCTGCGAACGCTCGTCGAATCAGCCACACGCCTGTGCGAAGCAGAGCAGGCCATCATTTCTCAGCTGAGCGACGATGGACTTTACAGGATAGCTGCAAACTATGGATTTTCTTCCGAGTTCGAGGACTGGGCCAGGCGGAATCCATTCAAGCCGGGACGTGGAAGCGTCACCGGACGCACGGCACTGGAGGGCAAAGTCGTTCACGTTCCGGATGTTCTGGCCGATCCCGAGTATACAGTTCGGGAAGGACAGAAACTCGGCGGTTACCGAAGCAATATCGGTGTTCCGCTGTTGCGCGATGGAGTCGTGATCGGCGTCTTCGTGCTCACGCGGCCGACTGTAAAACCGTTCACCGAAAAGCAAATCGAGTTGGTAAGGATCTTTGCCGACCAAGCGGTGATCGCAATTGAAAATGCGCGCCTGCTCAATGAGCTGCGCGAATCCCTGCAGCAGCAGACCGCCACGGCTGATGTATTGCGGGTGATATCGAGCTCGCGCGGCGAGCTGACACCGGTCTTTGAGGCGATGCTGGAGAACGCCGTCCGCATTTGCGAGGCCGGCTTTGCCAATCTCTGGCTTCACGATGGTAAGGACTTCAGGGCCGCCGCCATTCATGGCGCGCCGGCTGAGTACCGGGATCTGCTTCAAAAAGAGATCAAGATACGCCCAGGAGCCGGCACGCCTCTCGCCGGCGTGATCGAGACAAAGCGACCTGTGCAGATGGCCGATATGGCGGCCGCGGAGGCCTATCGGAAGGGCGATCCAGTCGTTGTCGCCAGCGTCGACATTGCCGGGACGCGAACCCTGGTCTGTGTGCCGATGCTGAAAGAAAACGAGCTTGTCGGCGTGATTGCCATCTATCGTAACGAAGTCCGCCCGTTCACGGACAAGCAGATCGAGCTCGTCAGCAATTTCGCGGCGCAGGCGGTCATCGCCATCGAGAACGCGCGCCTCCTCAATGAACTGCGTGAATCGCTGCAACAGCAAACCGCGACCTCGGACGTGCTCAAGGTCATCAGCCGCTCGACGTTCGACCTGCAGGCCGTGCTCGACACGCTCGTCGAATCCGCGGCCCGCGTTTGCGAAGCGGACACCGGCATCATCCGCCGCCGCGAGGGTGATATTTATCCGCTCGCTTCGACCTTCGGGCTCACAAAGGAGCAACGCGATCTCTTTACACGGTATCCGCCGACACCCGATCGAGGATCGGTCTTCGGGCGCGCAATTCTTGAACAGCGCACAATTCATGTTCCGGACCTCCTGTCCGATCCCGATCTCGACCAACGCCGGCTACGGGATTACGCCGGGGCTGCCAACATGCGCAGCGGGCTGGGCGTGCCGCTCATGCGAGAAGGAGCGATCGTCGGTGTTTTCACGCTGCAACGCCGGGAACCGCGCCCCTTCACAGACAAGCAGATCGAGCTGGTGGAAACCTTTGCCAACCAGGCGGTGATCGCGATCGAGAACGTGCGCCTGTTCGACGAAGTGCAGGGACGCACGCGCGAGCTCGCAGCATCGTTGGAGGACCTGCGTACCGCGCAGGATCGCCTGGTGCAGACCCAGAAGCTGGCTTCGCTCGGCCAGCTTACCGCCGGCATCGCGCACGAGATCAAGAATCCGCTCAATTTCGTGAATAATTTCTCGGCCATTTCCACCGAATTGATCGACGAGTTGCAGGACACGCTGAAAGGCATCTCGCTCGATGGCAAAAGGCGCGCCGAGGTCGACGAACTGACGACGACCTTGCGGAGCAACCTTGAAAAGGTCGTACAGCACGGCAAGCGCGCCGATGCCATCGTCAAGAACATGCTGCTGCACTCGCGCGAAGGCTCGGGCGAGCACCGGGTCGTCGATATCAATGCCCTCGTCGAGGAGAGCCTCAATCTTGCCTATCACGGGGCACGGGCCGAGAAGCAGGGCTTCAATATCACGCTCGAAAGATCATTCGACGCTGGCGCAGGCACGGCCGACCTGTTTCCGCAGGACATCACACGCGTTCTGCTCAATCTGATCGTCAACGGTTTCTACGCGGCAACCAAGCGCAAGGCCGAGGCAGGCGGAAATGGCTACGAGCCGACGCTGACGGCAGCGACCAGGAGCCTGGGCGACAGCGTCGAGATTCTCATTCGTGACAATGGCACCGGCATTCCGCCCGATGTGAAGGAAAAGATCTTCAATCCGTTTTTCACGACCAAGCCGGCCGGTGAAGGGACGGGGCTCGGGCTTTCGCTCAGTCACGACATTGTCGTGAAGCAGCACGGCGGATCGATCGAGGTCGACACCAGGCCTGGTGAGTTCACCGAGTTTCGCGTCATTCTTCCGCGCGCCGGCGCTGCGCTTGTGAAGACAGAATAAAGAGTAAAAATGCAATCGTGCGCGCCGGGAGCAGCAATGAGACGGCGAGAATTCATCACACTTTTGGTTGGCGCTTCAGCGGCGGCGCCATTCCCGTCCTTCGCCCAAAAAATCTCCCGGATCGGATGGCTTGTCTTTGGTGACGCCTCGCTCGGGCCCACCGACCAATCCCTGAAAGACGCGCTCGCCCAGAACGGTCTCGTCGATGGGCGCACGATCAACATTCTCTATCGCTTCGCGAACGGCGATTTGAAACGTGTTCCGGCGCTGGCCGAAGAGCTGGCTGACCAGAAGCCTAATGTCATGATTGCGATCGGCGGCGACCTCACCAAGGCGCTCTTCGATGCAAGCAAGGGGAGCATTCCCGTGGTCGGCGGGGTCAGCGATGACCCGGTTCGGATGGGATTGGCGTCATCGCTGGCGCGGCCAGGAAGAAATTTCACGGGCGTGACATTCCTCACCAACGAAATGGCCGCCAAACGGATCGAGTTGCTCAAAGAGATCGCGCCGGACACAAAACGTGTTGCGGTGATATTCAATCCACAGCACGTCGATGATGAGCTGACGTTTGCACGAAAGGCGGCGCAATCGCTCTCGATCGAAATAACATCGCATCCGATCAATAGCGCCGGCGATCTCGATGCTGCGCTTCGCGCGGTCAAAGACAGCGGAGCGGACAGCCTGTTTGTGATTGCGTCACGACTGACCAGGCTAGTTGCCGGAAGAATTGCGCAATATGGCCTCGAGCAGCGGCTTCCCGTGATTACAGCGTGGCGGGAATTCGTAACGAACGGAGCTCTTCTGTCCTACGGGCCCAGCCTGGTTTTCGAGGCCAAGCGTGTCGCCGGCTACGTGGAAAAGGTCGTCAAGGGCGCGCAGCCCGCCGATCTGCCGATCGAACAGCCGGTGAAATTTGAACTCGTCGTTAACCTAAAAACTGCCCGCAGCATCGGGCTGGCGCTTGACCGGAGCGTTCTACTGCGGGCGGATGATCTGATTGAATAAGCGCTTAACGAAAAACGCAGTTGTGTGACCCGCATCACTTGCAAAAGGGCGAGGTCGAGATAGTTTATAAAACAGCTCCACTGGGGAGCCAGGAAAAAGGATCAGGCCATGACCAAGATTGAGCTCGAACAGATCGACGTTTTGAACTTCGACATTTCCGATGAGGCACTCGAGTCCGCGGGCGATAACGCCGTCGCGGCCAATTATACGCTCGGTGCCTGCACCGGCCTGTCGGTCTGCCCGGGCTGATCGACGTCTATCGCCGATCTACTGCGATAACCGCAGAAACCGGTTTCGATTTGAGATTGCACCCGCGCCGTGACCGGCGCGGGTGCAAAACTATTTGAGGCAAAGATCTCAGTGCCGCGGTCCGCCCAGTACCGCGCGCATATGGTGGAGCCTCTGCAGGCGCCGGCTCAGCGTTTCTTTCCTGGGCCGCAACTCCGGGCGGGCAACGCGCAAAGGCGGCCGTCCTTCGGTTTCCACCACCACATTCGCCAGCCAGAAATGCCGCCAGGCAATGTCGTCGGCGGGTTGGTGCATCTCGGCCGTACCAATTTCCTTCTTGGTCATGGCACGCCTCCAGTCGGTAAAATTAATCTTTGGCGCCCAAATAAGTTCCCCGGGCGCGCTAATGCGATGATTTGCCGCCGCTTTTGCCTTTGCCTTTCGGGGCTAGGCCTCCCCCGAAAGGATGATAGGTTCTCGCAATCGGGATCGATCTCGGCGAGGGGGCGCTCATGTCAAAGTTGAATCGTCGCACACTACTACTCGGTGCCACCGGCGCCGTGGCCGCGGGCCTTACCGGTTCGCGTCGAGCTTGGGCGCAAGGCTCGGACTGGCCGACCAGGCCCATACGTTTCATCGTTCCTTTGGCCCCGGGCGGCGCAATCGATTTCATCGCGCGCGCCGTCGGCGAACGTATGTCGCTGACGATCGGGCAGCAGGTCGTGGTCGAAAACCGCACGGGCGCCGGCGGCACCATCGGCATGGACGCCGCGATGAAGAGCCCGCCCGACGGCTACACCGTGCTGATCACCAACGACAACGCGGCGAGTGCGCCACACATCATGAAGCTAAGCTATGACTACACGAAAGAATTGGTCCCGGTCTGCTATCTCGGTCGGCACGGCCAGATTCTTGCCGCGCACAGCTCGATCGGGGTGAGCACGGTCAAGGAGCTGGTCGAATACGCAAAAGCCAATCCGGGCCTCGGCATTGCGACCTCGGGAGTCGGCTCTAATCAGCACGTGCTGTGCGAATGGCTCAAGAAGGAGATGGGCGCCAAGTTTGATCACGTGCCCTATCGCGGCGCGGGTCAGGCGATCAATGATTTCATCGCCGCTCATGTCAAGGTCGCGATCCTTGGGCCGACGTCAATGATGCAGCATGCGCAGGCAGGTACGATCAAGATGCTCGCATCATCGGCGGCAAAGAGAAGCAAGTTGCTGCCGGATGTGCCGACCATCGAGGAAGCAGGCTATAAGGGCGTCGTGCTTGAGGCCTGGTATGGCGCTTTCGTTCCAGCGGGCACGCCGGCGCCGATCATCGCGCGCCTGAACGAAGAGATGAATAAGGCGCTCAAAGATCCGAAATTGATGGCCACGTTCGACAAGGGCGCCATCGAGCCGGTCGGAGGCGCAAGTGACGACCTTGGCAAGCTGGCCAAGGCGGACTCCGAGAAGTACGCCCGCCTGGTGAAGGAGGTTAATCTGGTCACAAACTGACTGATCGCCGAGGCTTTGCCCGGCGAAACGATCAGTAAGTCTGGCGGTGCGCCCAGCCCTGCCTGAGCTTGCGCCAGAACGCGCCCGCAATGTTCGAATAGTCGTCGGTCCAGACGCGCTGGACGGGATCGGGCGCGGTCAGCGTCCATCGCTCCGATGTCGCGATCGTCCCGACGTCTCCCGCGCGCTCCGCGGCCACTGCGACGTGCGACGGCGACGTCAGCTCGGCGATATTCGTTCCGAACCTGGGATCGTTCCAGAGCCAGGTCTGCATCCCGTTCGCGGCCGCAATGCCGGTGGCGACGCTTTCCAGCTCGAGGTGGCGGTTTGAAATGTGCATGACGACGACGCCCTGCGGCGCGAGCCGCGATTTGTAGATCGCCATGGCTTCCCGCGTCGCGAGATGGACCGGGACAGCGTCGGATGAATAGGCGTCGACGACGATCACGTCGTAGAAGCCCGCCGGCTCGGCGGCCATCGTCAGCCGCGCGTCACCCAGCACGACCGGAAGGCCGGGCGCGCATGTGCTTACGAAGGTGAAATATTTCGGATCGCGCGCGATGTCGATCACGGTCGGGTCGATCTCGAAGAAACGCCAGGTCTCGCTTGGCATGATGCGGCAGGCGAGCGCGCCGGCTCCAAGACCGATGACGGCGACGCGCAGCGGTCCGGCCTTGCGGGCCCGCACCGCTTCGATCGCCTTCGTAATCGGCCCGCCATCATGGTAGTAGGTCAGCGGTTTAGGCCGCCCGGGCACCGGCTTGCCGTCTACGAGCTCCTCGGCTCCGTGAATGGTCGAGCCGTGCTGCAGGATGCGGAAGCGCTTGTCGTAGGTGTCGAACACGACATTGACGCCGAAGAAACTCCGGATCGACGTCTGGCCGGTGTGCTGCGTGTGCGTGACGATCAGCGCCAGCACGACGATCACAGCAGACTTGCGGGCGTGACGCATAAACAAGATTGACAGCGCGGCGAGGGAGAGCACCGCCATGTCGAGCTGGCGCACGGTCGCTCCCGTGCCGTTGACCGGCAAAAACGCGACTATGACAAAAGCGCCGGCGCCGAGCGCTGCAACCCAGAACCAGATGTCGTTTCGTTGCCGGGGCGTCCAAGGGCGGCAGAGCACCGCCAGCGCAACGAGAATTGGATATTCCGCGATCCACGAGAAAATATACGGGGCGGCCAGACCGGCAAAGAGGCCGCCGAGCATGCCGCCGAAGGACAGCGAGACATAGAACGACGACAGATACGCAGCCGCCGGGCGCGTGCGCGCGAGCTCTCCATGACAACCCATGGCAATGATGAAAAATGCAAACAGATGTCCGATCAGGCTCGGCACCATCGGCACGCGATGGCCGAGATAGAGCAATGCGACGATCCCGGCGACTGCAAATGGCTGCAGCCTCAAGACGAGCTCATGCGAAAGCGCCGGCTTGCGCTGGAAGACCAGAACCCAGGTGAGAAGATAAAGCGACAGCGGCATCACCCATAGAAGCGGCGCCGATGTCAGCTCGGTTGAAATATGTGCGGTGACGGCGACCAGCAGGCCCGACGGCGCGGTGGAGAGAAAAACCCAGCGGCCGATCAGCAGCCAGGCCGGTCTCGCTCCGGCGAAGTGCGCCTGGTGTTCGGGGACTGCATCCGAACCGGATCGCAGCATGACGATGCCGCAGGCAGCGATCAGTGCGACGAGCAGCGCGAAGCCGCCACTCCACAGCCAACCTTGCGTCTGCAAGGTGAAGGCCGGCTCAAGCAGCAGAGGGTAGGAGAGGAGCGCGAGAAAGCTGCCGATGTTGGAGGCGGCGTAAAGAAAATAGGGGTCGTGCGCTTCGCGGTGCCCGGTGCGCACGAACCACGTCTGCAGCAACGGGTTGTTCGCGGCGAGCGCGAAGAACGGCAGCCCGATCGAAACCGTGAACAGGCCCAGCAGCCAAAAGGCTGTCCCGGACGCGGGCGGCGCGCCCCAGTCGGCAATCGACAGCGGCAGCATCAAAAGCGCGCCAGCCAGGAGCGCAAGATGCACGGCGACAGCCAGCCGCCGATTTTGCGTGCCCATGAGGAAATGCGCATAGGCATAGCCGGCCAGCAGCATCGACTGGAAGAACACCATCGCGACCGACCAGACCGAGGGCGAGCCGCCGAGCTGCGGCAGGACCATGCGGCTGAACATCGGCTGCACGCCGAACAGCAGCAGCGCACTCAGGAATACCGCCGCGGTAAAAAGTCCCAGGACCAGCCTTTCGCTGCGCGCGACGGGGATCGACTCCGACGATGAGCGGGCCATGGCTTTGATCTGACTTGGGTCGGTCGTGCGGGCTGAAACGTTTTCATGAAAGGCCCCGCACAATAGGCCGGACCCTATAAGCAACGCGTGAAAGCGGATGGTTAGCCATTTCTTGCCGCTGCCCGGGCTAACAGGGCAGTTCCACCGAAAGCTGCGGCGATATCTCCCTAATTTCACCGAAATCCGGCAGTGGATTGGTTGGCCAAGGGGACCGCAATTTTGTTACCCTGCGGCCCAGGGACGATTCAGGACAGGGGGCTTCGCTTGCTGCCGCCACGCCGGACTCCTGCGACGGCCTCGCTGCTGATCGCGACAGCGTTTTTCGCTTTTTCGACCACAGCCTCTCAGGCGCAGGGCCGGTCCGGCGCCTGCGAGGAGTCGAATCTCGCGGTCCTGGCCTCGCCGGTTGCGCCGTGGAAGGGCGCCCCCTTGCGCGTCGTCTTCACGTCGGAGAAGCCGCTCAACGGGGAATTGTCGCTGGTTACGCCGGACGGAAACGTTGCCGTCAAATCGCGCCAGCGGTTCGGCGGGCCGCCCTATTTCTGGTTCGCGGAAGTCAACGCGCCTGCCGCCGGCAAATGGCGGGCGACGCTCGCGTCGTCGGATTGCGGCAATGTCGCCCGCGAAATCTCCGTGCGCGCCGATCAGCCGCCGCGGCCGCAAGCCGCCGTGGGATATGCCTGGCCACTGCGCAACACGTGGGACCGTGGCATGGAGAACCTGTTCTCCGCCTGGATCGAGAAGCTGTTCGACGCGCCGCTCGATGCAGCGCCGTCGTGGACTGCGCTGCATGAAGTGTTGCGCGACAAGTCGCGTAACGTCCTCTTCAACCACCTCGGCCTCGGTGAGGACGAAATGAAGATCGCGCTCCGTCCCGATTGCGCCGATCTTCCGTATTTCCTGCGCGCCTATTTCGCTTTCAAGATGGGATTGCCCTTCGGCTATTCGAAATGCTCGCGCGGCGGCGGCGGCAACGCGCCGACGTGTTTCGGCTGGACGAGCATCCAGAATGCGGAAGCCGGGAAGGGCGGGAACATTGCCGCATCGTTCGGCAACTATATGCGCGTCGTTGCCGACGGCGTGCACTCGGGCACGGGACGCACGCGCGCGATCGACGACAATACCGACTACTATCCGGTGTCCCTGACACAGGACACGTTGCGTCCGGGTACCATTTACGCCGATCCCTACGGGCATATCCTGATGCTGGTGAAGCGCGTGCCGCAGACCAGCGATGGCGCGGGCGTCTTCCTCGCGGTCGACGGCCAGCCGGACGGCACCGTCGCGCGCAAGCGCTTCTGGCGAGGCAACTTCCTGTACGCGGTGGACCCCGCGCTCGGAGGCCCTGGCTTCAAGCGGTTCCGCCCGATCCTGCCCGACAGGAACCATGCACTGCATCGTCTGACTAATGCCGAAATCGCGAAGAATCCGGAATACGCTGATTTTTCGCTCCAACCGTCGCATCTCAAGGTCGAGGACTTTTACGACCGCATGGACGACGTGATGTCGCCGGCGCCGCTCGATCCACAGCGTGCGATGATGGAAGCAATTACCTCGCTTGAAGAGCAGGTGAAGACGCGCGTCACGTCGGTCGAGAACGGCCGCAAGTATCAGAACAGCGGCAAGGGCGAAGCGTCGATGCCGGAAGGGCCGGCGATTTTCGAGACGACCGGCGCATGGGAGGATTTCGCGACGCCGTCGCGCGATCTGCGCCTGCTGATCGCGATGGATGTGGTGCGTCATTTTCCGGATCGTGTCGCGCGGCGGCCGGAGCGCTATGCGATGCCCAGCGGCAGGAGTCCGGCGGATGTGAAGGCCGAACTGGAGCGTGTCCTCGCCTCCGAGCTTGCGTCGCGCAAGTTTTCCTATCCGCGCACCGACGGCTCGCAATGGACGCTGGCGCTCAAGGACGTGATGGATCGCGCGACCGCTTTGGAAATGGCCTACAACGTCAACGATTGTGTCGAGCTGCGCTGGGGCGCGCCGGAAGGCAGCCAGGAGGCCGCAACCTGCAAGCGGCACGCGCCCTCGGCGCAGCGCGCCAAGATGTCGCAATACCGCGCGTGGTTTCACGAGCGCCGCCGTCCGCCGCGCGCATAGCCGGCCCGCAGGGCGCGTAATCCTCTTCCAAAGTGGAGGTTTCGCCCGCTACGATGACGTCTGGAATTCCGGGGGCGGTTGTGAGGCGGCGCGACTTCATCACATTTCTGGGCGGCGCGTTGGCCGGGTGGCCGCGAGTGGCGCGGGCGCAGCGGGCGACGACCCCGGTGGTTGGATTCCTGGGCTTCGGTACTGCCTCCGCCTCGGCTAACCGGGTGGAAGCATTGCGGGAAGGCTTGCGGGAACTGGGGTACGTCGAGGGAAAGAACATCACCATCGAGTTCCGCTGGGCCGAGACCGCCGACGAATTGCGCGAGGGGGCGGCCGAGCTTGTGCGTATGAAGGTCGATGTGATTTTCGCTACGTCATCGACGGAGGTCGGGGCAGCCAAAGAAGTGACAAAGGCGATACCAATTGTGTTCGCCACCCATGCCGATCCCGTCGGCACCGGGCATGTGACGAGTCTGCCGCGCCCAGGCGGCAACATTACCGGGATGTCGGTGATGCAATCCGATCTCACCGCGAAGGCGCTGGCGATCCTGAAGGAAGCGGTGCCGCAGGCGATGCGGTTCGGCGTGTTCTGGAATTCTACGGTCGCCTCGGGTCGACCCACGCTACAGGCGGCTGAAGCTGCCGGCGCAAAGCTCGGGATTCAAATCCATTCGGTGCCGGTGCGCGCCAGCAAGGATTTCGATGGAGCGTTCGCGACGATGGCGCGGGAGCGCGTCGGCGGAGTTTTCGTTGCCGCTTCGACGTTGACGCGCGTCGAGCGAACGCCTTTGGCGCAGCTGGCCATCAAATACCGGCTACCGAGCATGTTCGGGACCCGCGAGAATGTGGAGGCGGGCGGTCTCATGAGTTACGCGCCGGACCAGGCCGATCTCACCCGGCGCGCCGCCACCTACATCGATAAGATCCTCAAAGGCGACAAGCCGGCAGTCCTGCCCGTAGAGCAAGCTTCAAAATACCGGCTGGCAATTAATCTCAGTACGGCAAAACAGCTCGGCCTTCACTTGCCGCCGACGCTGCTCGCTCTCGCCGACGACCTGATCGATTGAGAGCCGCGCAGCCCTCCTCCATCTTGGACGCGAATATCCCCGCTTTTGGGGGCTTGAATCGTTTTGATCTGCGTCAAAGGGCTTCCGCCTTGGCTCGTTAGACTAATTTCATCGATTCGGTGATGCGTTGGCGTAAACAGCGCGCTGTAGTTGCGTTAGTCGCGCGCGGAGAAAATCCTTAGCGGGTTTCGGGAAGACCGCCTGATGGCGGTCTTTCTGTTTGGTACGGATGGCATCTTGTTTTTTAACGGCGGACAGGCGGCTCCGCGCTCCTTTGATCTGAAGCAATCGCATCAGCGAGTAGGGTGTTAAATTTATATATGGTTGAGCATCCTGAAGTGCCGGCGACGCTCAGACGCCGGCTCGGACTGCCCTTACTGGTCCTTTATGGCACTGGCATCACGATTGGGGCCGGCATCTACGTGCTCATCGGAACGGTGGCCGGTCACGCAGGACTATACGCGCCGTGGTCGTTTGTGATTGCGGCTGTGGTGATGGGCCTGACGGTCGCGTCCTACGCCGAGCTATCGACGCGTTATCCCGTGAGTGCAGCGGAAGCAGCGTATGTGAAAGCCGCGTTTGGTTCGCGGGTGCTGTCAACGTCGACGGGCCTGCTTACTATAGTTGTCGGGACTGTCTGTTCGGCAACGGTCGTCCTGGGCGCGGCGGGGTATATCCAGGAATTCACTGATCTCTCCAGGGCCACCGTTGTAATTGGAGTGGTGCTTTTTCTCGGCGCCGTGGCGGGGTGGGGTATTCTGGAATCCGCGGTGCTTGCGAGTCTTTTCACGCTCATCGAGATCAGCGGTCTTGTCGCCATCATTGCGGGCGGCTTCCATGCCGAAGTGCCACTGTCGGCAGTATTTTTGTCATTTCCTTCCGGCGTGCCAGCCGTTTCAGGAGTAGCCTTTGCGAGCTTGCTCGCATTTTTCGCATTTATCGGTTTCGAAGATCTTGCCAATGCCGTCGAGGAAGCCAAGGTTCCGCATCGCGACATCCCGCGCGCCATGGCCGCAACGTTGGCGATTTCGACCATCCTTTATGTGCTGGTTGCTGCGATAGCAGTAAGTACGGTGTCCGCTGACCGGCTTTCTGCGTCGTCTGCGCCATTGAGTCTTGTATTTCGAACGCTGACGGGCGTCAGCCCTGCGGCGATCAGCGCGATCGCCATCGTCGCAACGCTCAATACGATTCTTGCACAGATGACGATGGCGTCACGCGTGATCTATGGCATGGCCCGGCAGGGCGATTTGCCGAGTTTCGTAGGCCGCGTCCATGCAAGAACGCGCACTCCGCTGGTGGCAACCGCGCTTAGTGTCCTCTCCGTCATCGTGCTGGCACTTGCATTTCCTTTGGAGCGACTGGCCGAGAGCACGTCGATCGCGACGCTCCTGGTTTTCGTACTTGTCAACGCTTCCCTGCTGTGGTTGCGCCTCAAGAGAGTGCAATCTACGGTGCCACATGTGCGTGTGCCTCTGTGGGTGCCGACCGCAGGCCTGATCACCTGCATCGCAATGATTACTGCGGCGCTTCTGAACTGATTGATGCGGCCGCAAGCTCGCCAGCTCGCGTGCGGGTGTCCTGCGGCGCGCAAAAATGATAGCGTTGTGCATTGATGCCGGGCGGAGGAAGCCATGTCGCAAGTCGCGTCAGCAGCCAAGAATGATTTCACTGATCGCACGAAATACGATGCGCTCATGGAGGTCATCAGAAACAGGATTACGACGCGGGCGTTCGACCCGAATTGCGTGGTGCCACGTGAGCACTACGACATGATCCTCGAGGCGGCGCGTCACGCGCCTTCTGGCGCAAACGCGCAGCCGTGGCATTTCATTGTGGTCACCGACCAGAGTTTGAAAAACAAGATCATGGAATATTTCCGTGAAGAACAGACGGTCCGTGCCAAGCTGAAGATGAAGTTTCCGACGCCCGACTATCGCGGGCTCGCCACCGCGCCGGGCTTCATTGTCGTTGCCAGCGACTTCCGCTGGGTCAAAGCCTTCCCTGTTCTCAACGACGGGTCGGACCTCGACAAGATGTATAAAGAAAACGCCGAACGCATTCTGCTGCAAAGCGTGGCGGCGGCGACGATGTCGGCGCATCTCGCGGCGGCCGCGCTTGGGTACAATGTGTGGTGGGTGACTGCGATCGGACAGGAGAAAGCGCAAAAGGCCATGAAGCCTCTGCTCGGCATTCCCGACGAATTGTCGGTGCTGGACATCATGTGCTTCGGCCCGCCGGCCAAGCCGCCTTACAAGAGGTGGAAAAAGAATCTGAGCGACATCACCAACTGGAATGCTTTTGATCGCTCCCATTACATGACCGACGCCCAGATCGATGCCTGGGTGGCGGAGACACGCCACAAGGTCATGTACCGCGACGCGCAGAACGTCGACTAGAGAGGCTACGCGCGGGGGCACATGCGGCGGCGCGACTTCATGATGCTAGTTGGCGGTGCGGCCGCTTGGCCGGCTGCCGCGCGTGCACAGCAGGATGGGCGTCAGCGCCGCATTGGCGCGCTTATCGGCCTAGGGGAAACCGATCCTGAAGGGCGGAAATGGGCTGACGCCCTGCTCAAGTCACTGAACGGACTCGGATGGAAGCAGGGCGAAAACATCCAAATAGACTTGCGGTGGGGTGGAAGTGATCTGGACCGCATAGAAACGGCGGCAAAAGAACTGGTGGCATCTAATCCTGAGTTGATAGTGGTTTCCACCACGCCCGCCGTCGCCGCCGTCGTTGCAACCAAGGCGACTATTCCGGTCGTATTCACCGCAGTTTCGGATCCGATCGGTCCCGGCTTTGTCAGCAATCTTGCGCGGCCAGGCGGCAACGTCACGGGGTTCATGAATGTGGAAGGGTCGATCGGCGGCAAGTGGGTCGAACTTCTTAGGGAGGTTGCCCCGCGGCTTTCGCATGTCGGCGTTCTCTACAGCCCCGCCACGGCCAGGTCGCAGCTGGCCTATTATCAAGGTCCTATCGAAGCCGCTGGCAAATCAAACGGTGTCACGACGCAGCTGGCGCCATGGGACGACATAAAGAGTCTGGAGCAGGCAATCGTCAGCTTGGGCCAGAGGCCTGACACCGGATTGATTGTGGTGCCGACGCCGCACACGAATGCGGAGCGCGAGCTTATTATTTCGTTTTCCCGCCGTTATCGAATGCCCGCCGTATATCCGTTTACGTTTTGGGTCAGCCAAGGCGGCCTGATTTCTTACGGTGTTGATCTGACTGATCTGCATCGTCGCGCGGCCGGTTACGTTGACCGAATCTTGAAGGGTGCCAAGCCGGGGGACCTTCCGGTGCAACTCCCCACCAAATTCGAGACGGCAGTCAATCTAAAGACCGCGGCTGCAATCGGTCTGACCGTCCCGCCGAGGCTTATCAGCCGCGCCGATGAAGTGATCGAGTAAGCGCGCCGACGCTGCTTTTGGGCAGACTCCTACAACAGGCGCTGACACTGCGGATTTCCCTGCCTTAACGAGTCTCGCTTGAACCGGTAGGATACCTGGGTGGTGGCTTCGAGGGCGGCTATGAGGCGACGTGAATTCATCAAGGTTGTTGCCGGCTCGGCCGTACTGGCCTGGCCGCTGCGCGCGCGCAGCCGCCGCCAAAGCCGGTCGTCGGTTTTCTAAACACCGCCGCGCCGCAGGACTACAAACGGCAGCTGGCGGCCTTTCTGAAAGGACTAAGTGAAGCAGGCTATGTCGAGGGGCAGAACGTAACAATCGAATACCGCTGGGCGGAAGGTACCAACGATCGATTGTCGGCGCTGGCGGCGGATCTGATCGGTCGTCGGGTCGCGGTCATTGCTGCAACGAGCACTCCCGCCGCGATCGCAGCGAAGACTGCCACGGCCTCTATTCCGATCGTCTTCGAAGTCGGTGCCGACCCGGTCCAACTCGGCCTCGTCAGCAATCTGAACCGCCCGGGTGGCAACGTCACGGGCGTCACGCAAACCAACGTGGAGATGACGCCAAAGCGGTTACAGATATTGCATGAATTACTTCCCACGGCGCGCGTCATGGCCCTCCTTGTCAACCCGGCGAATGAAGCAACAACCGAAACAACAACGCGCGAGGTGTTGGCGGCCGCCCGCACATTGGGGATCGAGGTCCATGTGCTGAATGCCAACGTTCCGCGTGACATCGAGGCGGCTTTCACAAAGGCCATTGAACTACGGGCAGGCGGAATGGTGGTCAGCGGAGGTCCGTTCTTTTTCAGCCAATCCGAAAATCTGGCCGCCCGATGCCTTCAGCACA
>Ga0310811_10004217_pt1 | contig 18085 bp, 17 predicted proteins | sample YCmetagenome_FD_207642 | JGI IMG/M metagenome (GOLD analysis project Ga0310811, IMG submission 207642) | Soil microbial communities from experimental microcosm in Duke University, North Carolina, United States - YC | ecosystem: Engineered > Artificial ecosystem > Soil microcosm > Unclassified ...
TTCGGTACGCGCCTGGCTGGGGGTGATCTCGCTCGCACTGGGCGCCGCCATCATCGTGACCACCGAGTTCACCCCTGTGGGCTTCCTGCCCAACGTCTCCCGCGACCTGGACGTGTCACTCGGGACTGCGGGACTCATGGTGCTCGTCCCCGGTCTGAGCGCGGCCGTCGCGGCGCCGCTGGTCATCGTCGGCGCCGGCCGCCTCGACCGCCGTCTGTTGATCGTCGCCCTCGGTGTGCTCGTCCTGTTGTCGAACGCCGTCGCGGCCGTGGCGCCGAACTTCGGCGTCGTGGTCCTGGCCCGTGTGTTCCTCGGTGTCGCGATCGGCGGGTTCTGGGCCGTGGTGCCCTCACTGGGATTCCGGCTGGCCGGCCCGCAGTCCGGAACACGTGCGACGTCGATCATCCTCGCGGGCCTGGCGGCGGGCACCGTCGTCGGCCTTCCCGCCGGACAGTTCTTCGGCGATCTCATCGGATGGCGTCTCACGTTCGCCGCCTCGGCCGTCCTCGCCGTACTGATCGTCATCGGGCAACTGGCGGTCCTGCCGGCGATCACGACGGCAGGCCGGATGACCTTCGCCCACCTCGGAGAGGTCTTCCGAGTCCCGATCGGGCGAACGATCCTCATCGCCGGCGGAGTCGCCACAACGGGACAGTTCGCGGCTTCCACCTTCGTGACGCCGTTCCTGCTGCAGAAGGCCCATCTGGGTTCCGGCTTCGCCACCCTGCTCTTCGTCGGCTACGGGCTCGCGGGCATCGTCGGCACGCTGGCCGGCCCCGCTCTGGTGGAGCGCAACCGCATGCTGGCGTTCGGCGGCGCCGCCGCCGCGTTCGGCATCGTCCTCGCCCTGCTGCCCGCGCTCGCCGGGGCGCCGGTCATCGTCAGCGTCCTGATCGGAGCATGGGGCGTCCTCTGGGGCCTCGTCCCGCTCGCGCTGCAGACCCACATGCTGACGGCGACGCCGGACGCCCCCGAGGCCGCCTCCGCGATCTTCATCACGGTGATGCAACTGGCCATCGCGATCGGCTCGGGCCTGGGCGGCATCCTCGTCGACTCGGCGGGACTGTCCGTCGTGTTCGTCGTCAGCGGCGTCACCGCGATCGCGTCAGCGTTCTTCGCCCTCTTCGCCCGCCACGGCGTGTGATCCCCACCAATGAAAGGAATGCTTCCATGAGCCTCGTCATCCACCAGTACGCCTTCGGCGACGCCGGCACCTTCACCGCGGAACAGGAAACCGTCGGCGAGCCGGGGCCCGGCGAGGTGCGCCTGCGTCAGCGGGCCGTCGGCGTGAACTACATCGACCTGGCGTTCCGTTCCGGTGCCGTGGGCGGAGGCGGCTTCCCCGTCACCATCGGACTCGAAGCGGCCGGTGACGTGGAGGCCGTGGGCCCCGGCGTCACCGCCTTCAATGTGGGCGACCGCGTGACGTACACGTCGGCGCCCGGCGCCAACGCGGAGAAGCGGCTGATCCAGGCGTCGTCGCTGCTCCGCCTCCCCGACGGGATCACCTACGAACAGGGTGCGGCCATGACGGCCAAGGGCCTCACCGCCGGGGCGCTGATCACGAAGGCCTACCCGGTCGGCGAGGGAGACGTCATCCTGGTCCACGCCGCGGCGGGCGGAGTCGGGTCACTGTTGATCCGCTGGGCCAAGGCGGCAGGGGCCGTCGTCATCGGCACGGTCGGCTCCACGGCGAAGACCGCCGCCGCCGAGGCGAACGGCGCCGATCACGTCTATGCCCTGGATTCAGGCCAGGACGTCGTCGCCGAGATCCAGCGGATCACGGGCGGCAGAGGCGTGGACGCCGTGTTCGACGGCGTCGGGCGCGACACCGTCGGCCTCTCCCTCCGCGCGGTGACGGAGAACGGCACCGTCGTCCTGTTCGGCGCCTCCTCCGGCCAGCCCGCCGTGGACGAAGAGCTGGTCTCCCGCAGGGGAATCACCCTGAGCCGGCCGAGCCTCGACTCGCTCGTGCCCGGTCACGACGAACGGCAGTCGCTGGCCGACGAACTGTTCGGGCTCGTCGTCTCCGGTGACCTCGGGGAGACGGTCGTCACCACGTATCCGCTCACGGACATCGCCCGCGCCCACCGCGATCTGGAGTCACGGCGCACCACGGGTTCACTGGTCCTGACGGTCTGAGCGGCGAAGACATCGATCCTGACAGGGCCGGGCTCAGCGTCGGGCGGCCCTGTTGGTTTCGATCTCCTGCTGGTGGTCCTGTGCCCAGGCGACCATTGAGAGGGCGCGGCAGAGAAAACTCTCGCCCAGCGGCGTGAGTGCGTACTCGACGCGCGGCGGTGTCTCCGGATACGCCGTCCGGCTCACCATGCCGTCGCCCTCCAACGTTCGCAGCGTGACAGTGAGAATGCGGTGCGAGATTCCCGGAAGCGCGTTCATGAGCGCCGTGAAACGAAGGGGACCATGGGCCAGCTCGTCCAGGGCCCGCATCGACCACTTCTCACCCAGACGTCCGAAGAGGTCACGCACGAACGCGACCCTGCTCTCCTCCGGATCGCATATGTCGCCGATCACATCCGGCAGGGACTTTTCCATGCTCACCAGCTTCCCCGGTGCCCGCAAAACGACATTGGGACCTACAAGCGGACGACCTTGGGTCGTATTCCCGCTGCACAGAGCACTGTTTCCGGCGCTGCGCTCGTGCCGCCGGACAACCGAGACCGCGCCGCCGCCCCGTCGGGCGAAGGGTCCCGCCGCGACGCGGGCCGAGGAGGTGGTACGGATGTCCTCATGACGGAAGAGAAACGCGACGTCCGGCTGTTCTCCTACGGCACCCTGCAGGATCCCGCCGTGCAGACGGCCAACTTCGGCCGGCTGCTGGAGGGACGGCCTGACGCCCTGCCCGGCTATCGGACCTCCATCGTGGAGGTCACCGATCCCGATGTCGTCGCGGTCAGCGGGGCCGCCTGGCATCCGATCGTGACGGCCACGGGAGACCCTGCCGACCAGGTCCAGGGCACCGTGTTCGACATCTCCGCGTCGGAGTTGGCCGCGGCCGACGAATACGAGGTGTCGGACTACACCCGCATCCGGGTGATTCTGCTGTCCGGCCTCGACGCCTGGGTGTACGTGGAGGCGGAGCAGAGCGGCGAATGAGCGCGCGGGGCGAGACGCCGTACCCGATCTGATCGGGAAACGTCCCGGGGAATCGGTGGTGTGCCGATTCCCCGGGGATCACGCTGGTCAGCGGACGGTGACGGTCTTGGCGGCGGTGGCGGGGGTGCCGACGCCGTTGGTCGCCTTGAGGGTGAACTTGTAGGTGCCCTTGCGGGTGGGTGTCCCGGACAGGGTGCCGCCGGTGGCCAGTTTCAGGCCCGGGGGAAGCGTCCCGGAGGCGCGGGTGACCGTCGGTGCGGGTGACCCGGTCGTCGGGAAGCGGAAGGCGTAGTACTTACCGGCGTGCGCAACCGGTGTGGTGGCCGAGGTGAACTTCGCCGGGGCGTGGACGACGATGGTCTTGGCGCCTCTGGCGGTGGGAGCGGTGCCGCCTGTCGCTTGCAGGGTGAAGGTGTAGGTGCCGGCGCGGGTGGGTGTTCCGGACAGGGTGCCGCCGGTGGCCAGCTTCATGCCCGGGGGGAGCGTCCCGGCGTGCAGGGTGATCTTCGCCGTGGAGTAGCCGCTCGCCGTGAATCGGTAGATGAAGTACTTACCGGTCTGCGCGACCGGCGGGGTGCCCGTGGTGAAACGCGCGTACACGCCAGTGGCCGCCGCGGTGGTGGTGGTGCCCTTGGCGTTGATGCCGGAGGCGGTGCAGGTGACCTTGTGGCCGGCGTCGCCCGCAACGGGTGTGTAGGTGGCGGCGGTCGCCCCCGAGATCGTGGTCGTGTCCCGTGACCAGCTGTATTTCACCGAGGAGGCGGCGAGGAAGGCGGCCTTGCAGGTCAGCTTGTCTCCGACGATCAGGGAACCGGAGATCGCCGCCGTGGCGGTCAACGCCGGCGGCCCGACCTTCGCCATCGTGTGAAAGGTGCCGGCCGAGACCTGCGTCACCGAACTCACCCCCGGCACGGTGATCGGCTTGTACCGTCGGGTGGTGGTTCCGTCACCGAGTGCCCCTCCCTCGTTGTCGCCCCAGGCCAGCACAGTGCCGTTCGAGCGGAGCGCAAAACCATCCAGATCGCCCGCGCTGACCTGGACGATATTGGTCAGCCCTGGCACGGTGACCGGAGTGGTGGGGTCGTTTACGGTGGTGCCGACACCGAGTTGCCCGTTGGCATTGGCACCCCAGCCCCGCACGGTGCCGTCCGAGCGCAACGCCAGGCTGTGCGAGCCGCCGGCGGAGACCTGGGTCGCCCCGGTCAGGCCGCTCACCTTCACAGGGGTGTGACGGTTGGTGACGGTGCCGTCGCCGAGTTGCCCGGTCGGGTTGTATCCCCATGCCCATACGGTGCCGTCCGAGCGCACCGCCAGGCTGTGCCACGCGCCCGCGGCGATCTGGGTCACCCCGGTCAACCCGGCCACCTTCACGGGAGCAGAGCGGTCGGTGACGGTGCCGTCACCAAGCTGCCCGAAGTCGTTGTAGCCCCACGCCCGCACGGTGCCGTCCGAGAGTAACGCCAGGCTGTGCAAGCCACCGGCGGCGATCCGGGTCACCCCGGTCAACCCGGCCACCTTCACGGGGATGAGGCGCTGGTAGGCAGTGGTACCGTCACCGAGTTGCCCATAGGTATTGGCACCCCACGCCCACACGGTGCCGTCCGAGCGCAACGCCAGGCTGCGGGACCCGCTGGCTGCAATCTGCACAATGCCAGTCAGACCAGACACCTGCACCGGCACGAAGCGATCCGCCGTCGTCCCGTCGCCCAACACCCCGTCCCTGTTCTCACCCCACGCCCACACGGTGCCGTCCGAGCGCAACGCCAGGCTATGGACAGAGCCGGCGGCGACCTGGGTCACCTGGCTGAGCCCGTGCACTGCGGCCGGAGAGGTCGCGGGGGCCGGGTTGTCCGCTGCCCCGGTGCCCAACTGCCCCCAGGAGTTGTTGCCCCACACGTACGCGGACGAGGTGCCGGTGGAGGTCGCCGCCTCGGCCGGACCCGAGGCCGCCACCCCGGCAGCGCTCACGGCCAGCACCAAACCCACCGCCACGGCAGGCACTCGAGCGCCCCGCCGCCAACCTCTCAGCCGCCCGCCCGCAGTTTCCGCGGAAACAGAGCCAGGCAAGGCCCCAGCCGTCGAACCAGTCATTCACGTGCCCCTCGTGATCAACACAGCCATGGCGCTCGCTGCGGTTTGTTCCTTCTCGTTTGGACCGGTCCGCCATTATGATCTATGCCGCCTTGGGACGATAAGCGGTTTATGTGGCTAATGAGTAAATTGTGATAATCGCCGACGTGCCGTCATTCCTCCGCCGGCTTCGCCAGCCTGCGGGCGATGCCGTCCAGGAGGAAGTCCAGCCCGAGGGCGAACTGTTCATCTGCGGTGAACCCGGTGGGCTGCGCGAGCCAGCCGGCGAGGTGCGGGACGCCTCCGTCCGCGACGGCCAGTCCATGAAGGGCCCTGACGGCGGCGACCAGTTTCGCGGTGTCGTCCAGGCCGTAGCGCCGGTCGAGGCGCGCCTCCTCGGCCTCCTGCAGCCCGCTGCCGAGGATGTGCCGGTCGACGAGCGCCGCGTAGGTCATCGCCGCTGCGACCGTCGCCCCCTCCCCTGTGAGCACGGTGAGCATGAACTCCAGACGGCGCATCATGTGCGGGCCCGCCGGGGGACGGGTGTGGACCAACTGCGCATACCAGGGATGCCTGTGCGTCATCCGCCGACTGTCCATGGCCAGGCCGTACAGGTCGGAACGCCAGTCGCCGCCGGGCCGTGCCGGCAGCGGGATCTCGGCGGTGGCCGCGTCGAGCATCAGGTCGACGAGACCTTCCTTGTTGTGCACGTAGCGGTACAGCGCCATCGGTGAGTAGTCCCCGAGCCGTACGGCTATCGCCTTCATCGTCATCGCACCCAGACCCGCCTCGTCGGCGAGGGCGATCGCGGCGGCCACGATCTCCTCCCTGCCGAGCGCGCGTTGTCGTGGCGGCGGTGGCGGCTGGGTCCAGATCAGCTGGATCGGCCCTGGGGTGGACTCACGCATGATCGGAGTATACGTTATAAACGATTCGTATATGACGTACACTTTCCCCGAGAGGCGCCCCCCATGTCCGACATCACCGCCGCCACCGGTCCCTTCGGCCCGCAGGGCATCCGGCTGGGCATCGTCCGCGGCATCAGCTACGGCCTGTTCGGCAAGCCTGACGAGTTCGTTCCCCAGGCGCGCTCCCTGGGGGCGCAACTGGTGCGCGCCTACGTGTACTGGGGCCAGGTCGAGCCGGAACTCGGCCGCTACACCTGGGAGACCGTCGACGCGCTGCTGGACCAGCTGGACGGCGACGAGGAGGTATGGATCACCCTGTGCTCCAGCTCGCCGTGGGCGACCCGGCAGCCGACCGACTTCCTCCCCCCGTCCCCGGCTCACGACCTGAACGCCTATGGCGAATTCGTCCGTCAGGTGGTGCGCCACTGCGCGGGACGGGTGCACTACTGGCAGTGCGACAACGAGCCGAGCAACACCGACCTGTTGTGGGCCGGCACCTCCGCCGAATACGTCGCACAGCTCGAGACCATGTACGCCGCGGTCAAGGACGCCGCCCCCGCCGCCGCCGTCGTTCTCGGCGGCTGCGGTTACGACGTGTTCAGCAGCGAGGACGGCAGCGCCGCTCGGCGGTTCTTCGATCACGTGGTGTCCGCGGGACGCGACGCCTTCGACCTGTTCGACGTGCACCTGTACGGCGACGCCTCCACGGTCCCGGCGAGTCTCGACGGCGCAAGGCGGCTGATGCGCGCCCACGGCTATCTCAAACCGATCGTGGTCGGCGAGTACGCCGCACCGGTGCCGTTCGAGTTCCCCGAGGTCGGAGCGGTCATGTACGAGACCCTCGCGAGCGCGTTCACTGACGTGCCCGCGACGCAGAGCACCGAGGAACTCATCGAACGGGCGGGTCAGGACACTCCCGAGCGGCGTGCCATGACCGCGCTGTACGACCGGATGTCCCAGCTGCCGCCGAAGCTGCAGATGTTCCTGGCCGGTTGCCCCGCCGACCTGGAGGCCAGACGACACCGGATCAACTGCCGCCAGCTCGTCATGTGCAATCTGCTGACTCTGGCCGAGGGGGTCCGACGCACCGTGTACTGGAACCTCGCGCCCGAGGTCCCCGGACCGGTCGACCCCCGCCAGGTGATGCACCTGATGTTCGGGAAGCTCGCCCTGCTCGACTACCGGGGCACCTCACTCAGCGCCCGGCACCCGGCGGCGGACACGTTCGCCCTGCTCGCCGAGCAGCTCGCGGGGGTGTCGCGCGTGACCCGCGTGGAGGTCGCAGACCGGCCCACGCTGTACGCGTTCCAGGTCGATCGCACCGGCCGCGGGCCGCTGCTCGTGCTCTGGGACCACCGGGACGTGTTCGACGGGGAGGACGAACCACCGGTCACCGTGACCTGGCCATGGCCCGCCTCGACCGCCACCGTGATCGATGCGCTCGGCGACACCCCCGCCACCGAGATCCACGACGGGCAGCTGATTCTGCAGGTCTCGCTCACACCGATGTTCGTCAGCGCCTGACCTGCCGTCCGTCCCGGACATCCGGCCGGCATTCTCCCGGAATGCGTGGCATCACAGATCTGTCAGGACGTGGTGTCCGGCCGCCAGATCCAGTTCTGCCGGACGTACAACTGCCGCATCCCGGCTCTGAGCATGTTGTTCAGCGACGGATTGGTCTCGCCTTCCGCGGGCCGCCCGGTTTCGGCGACGAGCCATCGGCAGCCCGCGTTCGCGGCTTCCTTGGCACGAGCCGACAGCAGAGCCGACTGCGCCCCACGATTGCGGTGACCGGGCAGCGTCGAGCCGGTGTTCAACGAGCCGACCTCGCCGTCGACGAAGAGATTGGCGCCGGCGACCAGGGCGTCACCGTCCCAGACCGCGAACGTCCGGAAGTCCGGGTGCCCGACGCTGGCCGTCAGCATCTCGGCGACGCCCTCCGGCGGCATGCCGAACCCGCGCAGGACGACCGAGGCCCACTCCTCCGCGTCGTCGGGACCCACCGGCCCGACGCGCATTCCGGTCTGCCCCGGGCTGAAGGCGTCGACCGGGCACCACAGCTTCACGATCTGCGACCCCGGCCGCAGATCATGCCTGGACCGGATGTCGTCCCAGTCCGGCGGCAGCACGGACGGGGCAATCTGGATCACCGCGCCCCTGCTGCCCTCCCCGCGGTAGAAATCCACCACACGGTCGATGAGATCGAGGGTGATCGGCTCGTCGAAGCCGAATCCGAGCGCCTTGCTCCAGTAGCCCGTCGGATCCCGGAGCATCGACAGGGCGACGCCTCCACCGATGCGGGTGGTCGTGACCCCGAACGCGGACCGCGTGGCCGCCGGCATGTTCGACTCGTACTGGTACATGAACTCCGCCTCGGCGCCTTCGGCGAGAGCGGTCGGCACTGTTCGCGACATGATCTTCCTTGCTGGGTTGCTGCGGTACGTCCCGGATGGCTGACGCCCGCTGTGGAACCTGACACCCGCAAGATGCATCGATCATGCAGAAAGTTCGATTCCCGGCGAAATCAGCCGCGATTCGGGGGTCCCCATGGCCCGCCAGGCCGGCGTGAGACACCGTCACCGTACGGGGTGGAACAGCCTGACCCTCCGAACCCGACCCGCCTCGAGGAAGTTCACCCACACGACCGCAGGCGGGCAGTGGAAGGGATCGTCAGACGGGTTGATCAGGTCGTTCTCCCAGATGACCACCCCGCGACCGGCCACGACGTTCGCCAGGCGATGGCGTACGCCGTCACCGAGATCGCGTTCCATCGCCGTCACCAGGTAGTCGAAACCCTTCGTGCGCTTGCCCTGAGGCCAGGTCACCTCCACCTCCGGCGACCAGAGCGCCGCCAGCGCCTGGGCGAACGAGCCGTGATGCGCGGCCCGCAGCGTCTCCTCGGCCTCCCTGCGACGCGCGTCGGTCAGCGCCGCGACGTCGTCGTGGGCCCGGCTCGCCGTCGCCAGCAGGGCCTCGGACAGCTTGGCCCGCGCCTGGCTGAGCCGGCTGCGCACCGTGCCGACGGGAACCGCGCACAATTCCGCGATGTGCTCGTAGGCCGTCACCTCGGTGAAGTAGCGCAACATCATCACCAGCCGGAGATCCGGCGACAGTTCCCCGACGGCGTGCCAGACCCAGTCCCGCATGGCGTACCGGTCCAGGAGGCGCTCCAGATCGGACTCACCGCGGGGCGGCGGCGCCAGTGCTTCGAGATCTCCCACGGGGACCGGCGTCCTGGTGCGGATCTGCATCCGGCAGGCGTTGCGGACGACCGCCCGCAACCACGGCGCGAGCGCGGCCGGATCACGGACGTCCCCGATACGGCGTAACGCGATCAGGGCGGCCTCCTGGACGGCGTCCTCCGCGTCGGGGCCGTGCCCCAGGATGCTCAGCGCGACCGCGCGCATGCCCGCCTGGTGCCGGGCCAGCAACAGGCCGAGGGCGTGGACATCGCCAGATTGCGCCTCTCGGACCAGATCAGCGTCGGCCGGCACGACGTTCCCCATGCCGCCAAGGCTACAAACACCTTCCGACCTGCGATGACGGGCGCCTGCCCGGCTACGGCCGCCGGCCCGGCATCGCTCATGGGGCTCACAGAAAAAGACGACGGACCTGTCACGAACGCGAGGGCTGCCCTGTCTTAGCTGGTTGACCGTTACGAACGGGCCGTTCACGCCGATCATCCGGACTGCCGAAGGAGTGAAGATGACCTCGACCGCGCCCACCCAGTGGCCGACCCAGCAGGACCGGTTCACCGCCGACGCCGCCCACGAACTCTGCACTCCTCTCGCCGGGCTCAGGGCACAGCTGGAAGAGGCGCTGCTGCATCCCGGCGAGACCGACCTGCCCCGGCTCCTCGACGCCGCGCTCCGTGACGTCGACCGGCTCGAAGCGATCACCGCCGATCTTCTGCTGCTCACACAGGTCGCGGCCGGCACGCACCTCAAGCACCAGACCGTCGATCTCACCGACACGGTCCGCAGCCATGCCATCCGGTGGACGGGCCGCCCCGAGATCCGGCTGCGGACCGCGCCCGCGGTCACCGTTCACGCGGCCCCCGCGTACCTGGCGAGACTGGTCACCAATCTGATCGACAACGCCCGGCGGCACGCCCGGCAGTCGATACAGGTCCAGGTACGCCACTACGACGCCCTCGCCGAGCTCACCGTCACCGACGACGGGCCCGGCATCCCCGCACAGGACCGCGAACGCGTCTTCGAACGCTTCACCCGGCTCGACTCCGCCCGCTGCCGCCGCCGCGGAGGCACCGGCCTCGGCCTGGCCATCGCCCGTGACATCGCCCACGCCCACGCCGGCACCCTGCATGTGGAGGACGCCCCCGGAGGCGGCGCGCGTTTCGTGCTGCGGCTCCCCCTCGCCCGCTACGTCGCGGTTCAGCCGTGACGATCCACGACCCGTCGTGACCGATCGTGACTGTGCGTGGGCCTTCCTGGCAGGGGCGCGCGTCCCGCCTCGCCACGATTTCCGGACCCCCGGCGACGCCGGTGAGGGTGCGCCGTCCCCCCTTCGTAGGCTGGAATGAGCTCGGGTACAGGGGGAGGCGGTCGCGATCATGCCATCAGGAGACTCCGAGGCGGCGAGTGCACTCGATCAGGCCGCCTCGGTCTTCCTCGGCCTGCGTCCTCGGCTCTTCGGCATCGCGTACCGCATGCTCGGCAGCTCGGCGGAGGCCGAGGACATCGTTCAGGAGGTCTGGGTACGGTGGCAGACCACGGACCGCACGGCGGTGCTGGACCCCGCGGCCTTTCTGGCGACGGCGACGACCCGACTGGCGATCAACCTCGCCCAATCCGCTCGCAAACGGCGCGAAACCTACGTCGGCCCCTGGCTTCCCGAACCGGTGGACACCGGCGCAGACCCCGAAGCCGGAGCCGAGCGCGGCCAGGAACTGGAACTCGCGGTTCTGCTCCTGCTGGAGAGACTTTCGCCCACCGAACGAGCGGCATACGTCCTGCGGGAGTCGTTCGACTATCCGTACGGCCAGATCGCGGCCATCCTCAAAATGAGTGAGACGAACACCCGGCAACTCGTCAGCCGCGCGCGCAAACGCATAGCCGCCGAGCGCCGCACGCCGGTGAGCTCGGCCGCGCATCGACGCCTCCTGACGGCCTTCCTGGCCGCCGCCCAGACGGGCGACCTCGCCGTCCTGGAAGAGCTCTTCGCCGCGGATGTCGTCAACTATTCCGACGGTGGAGGTGCCGTACGCGGCGCTTCTCGGATACCCGTGATCGGCCGTACCCGCGTCGCGAAGTTCATGAAGGCGTTCGCGCCACGGTTCTGGCCGGGCACGACGATCGATTGGGTCGAAGCGAACGGACGACCAGGCGTACTGATCTCGCACGGTGACACCGTCACCGCCTTCGTGACCATCAGCGCCTCCGCGCGGGGAATCGACCAGATCCTGTGGGTGATGAACCCGGCCAAGCTCGCCGGCGTCTCGCCCGGGCCCGCCGGGTGATCCGCTCGCGGCTTCACGCCGAGTCCGCCGTCACCTCGCCACTCTGCCGAGCAGGTCTCGGATCGCCTGGACCACGGCGTCCTTCCCCATGGCGGTGAGAACGATCATCGGCGTGTCCGGGGTGGCTCCCGCGTGGCGGACGTCATCGTGGAACCGGCGCAAGGGCGGCGTCACTCGAAGAGCCACGCCGAGCATCCGCAGCCGGGCGATGGGGCCGAGCAGCCGCTTCGGCGTGTGCTCCGGACAGTCCTCGTGCCCGGGGTCCAGCAGGAGGAGCCCGGCCACCTCGCCGGGGAAGCGCCGGGCGTAGTCGCGCGCGTAGAGCCCGCCCAGGGAGTGGCCGACCAGCACGTAGGGCCCCGGGATGCCGGCCGCGCACAGAAGGTTCCGCAACTCGTCGGTGACATCGGCGGCGGAGCGGGTCAGCGGGACCTGATCGCTCCAGCCCGTCCCGGCGCGGTCGTAAAACACACTGGTGGTGAACATGCTGACTTCGTCATGGATGTTCAGGTAGTAGCGGCCGATCAGCCCGGCTCCCGGCAGGAACACGACGGCCGGGCCTCCGATGCCCGAATGGTGTAGGGCCAGCCGTCTCCCTCCGTCCTCGTGGCGACGGCCCGGCGGCGGCATGCCGCCCCCGGCGCCGCCGGCGTGTCCGGGTGAGACGAGCGCGGCCGCCACGCCGGTGGCGAAGGACAGGGCCACCATTCCGCCGGTCTCGACGGCCCCCGGTTCTGCCGTCGTCCGCCGATGCCGATCGCTCCACTTGTGCCGCATCGTGACTCCCTGTGGTGTGAAGGACCGCAGTCCATGACCACTTGGAGTGTCAGCCGCGCGGGTTCTGCCGCACTATCGCCGCGCTATCACCGCGGACTCGGACGCTCGCCGGCCTGAGCGGCGGCTCTTCCGGCGCCGTGCCGGTGGTCTTCATGACGTTCACGAGGGCTGGTCACCGGCGCGTTGCGGCGCCGCCTGCGCGTGGTGCTCCAGCAGGCGGGTCAGGAGCCGGGTGAGCTGGTCGCGTTCGGGCTGAGTCAGCGGCGCCAGCAGGTCGTCCTGGATGGTGGCGAGCAACTCGTCGAGCCTGCCGAGACGGCGGCGGCCCTGGGAGGTCATGGTGATCACGTTGCGGCGGCGGTCGGCGGGATCCGGTGCGCGTTCGACGAGGCCGCGGTCGGCGAGTTCGTTGATGACCGCGACCAGGTCACTTCGGTAGATGCCGGTGCGGCGGCTCAGCACCGCCTGACTGGCCGGGCCGAACTCCCGGAGTGTGACGAGCACGGCGTAGTGCCATTTGCGAGCGTCCGCACCGGCCAGCCCCTCGCTCACGAGGCGGTCGGCGTGCAGCGCGGTCAGCGACAGCAGCCGGCTCGGCAGGCTCCGCAGTCGGGCGGGTGTCGCCTGGTCATGCCCGGTGTCCGCCATGTCGGCGGTACGGGGGTCGGTCCTGCTGCTCATGCCGGTGATCCTACTCGATTGCGTTAGTCGCCCTAACGATGTACTTTCGTTAGCGCCACGAACGTTAGTGGCATAAACGTTTAGACGGCGAACGAAGGTGGCTCGTCATGCCCACGATCGATGTGCTCGACTCGACGATGTACTACGAGGAGACGGGGAGCGGGACCCCTCTCGTCTTCCTCCACGGCAACCCGACCTCGTCACACCTGTGGCGGCGGGTGCTGCCCCGCATCGGCCGGCCCGGCCGCTGCCTCGCCCCCGACCTGATCGGGATGGGCCGCTCGGGCAGGCCCGACACGCCCTACCGGTTCGCCGATCACGCCCGCTACCTCGATGCCTGGTTCGACGAACTCGGGCTGGACGACGTGGTCCTCATCGGGCAGGACTGGGGCGGGGCGCTCGCCTTCGACTGGGCTGCCCGCCATCCCGGGCGGACCCGCGGTGTGGCGTTCATGGAGACGATCATCCGGCCGTTGGCGTGGGAGGAGTTCCCCGCCGCCGCGCGATCCCGCTTCGAGGCGTTCCGTACGCCCGGGGTCGGCGAGTCGCTGGTGCTCGACCAGAACGTCTTCATGGGGAGCTTCGGCCAGACCGTGCTGACCGGGCTGAGCGAGGAGGACCTGGAGGTGTACAGCGCGCCGTATCCGACCCGCGAGAGCCGGCGCCCGCTGCTGCAGTGGCCGCGCTCCCTACCGCTCGACGGCGAGCCGGCCGACGTGGTCGGCCGCATCCGGGCATACGACGACTGGCTCGCGGGCAGCGGGGACGTGCCGAAGCTGCTCCTGACCTTCGACTCGTCGCCGACCCTGATGGTCGGGGAAGAGCTGATCGCCTGGTGCGCGGCGAACATCGCCGGGCTGGAGATCGAGCACTGTGGTCCGGCGGGCCACCTCGCGCCGGAGGACCAGCCCGAGTCCATCGCGACGGCCGTCACCGAGTGGGCGGATCGGCACCGGCTCCGCTCAGCTGACGCCCCGCGGATCCGGGCCGATGCGACCGAAGCCGGCTGACGACCGTCCGCGGCTTCGGTCATGCTTCCTCAGCCGCCTACAGCGCGGCCGCGATCCGCCCGACCCCCGGACCGGACACGCCAGAGAGCCCCGCGGCTCGCCCTGTCGCCAGAAGGAGCAGATCACCTCCGGGCCCTCGGACCTCGTCGGGGCCGTCACCTGCCGACCAGTCCAGGTCGGTGGCGACCAGCCGCGTGCCCCGCAGGCGCTTGGGAGCGCCGTAGAAGCCGGTGCCCAGGACGCGGCCGAGCGCCGCGATCGCCCGCTCCGCGGGCATCTCCCGCACGCGCCCGAGCGGTCGCGCGACGTCCTGCCCGTGCACCAGCGCGTCGACGAGCGGATCCAGCGGACGGGAACCGGGGTCGCGGAGAGGTGAGCCGGCCGTCTCGCGGAACCGCGCGACGAGTTCCGCCGGCCCGAACCTGGCCGCCCGTTCCCGTGCCTGGTCGGCGATCATCCGGTTGAAGTCACCACGCGCGCGGATCACACCCTTGGCCGTGTCGAGGAGCGCCGTGCGCATCGACACGGTGCGCGCGGACGTCGTCAGGTGGGCGGCCACATCGTGCATCGTCCAGCCGGGGCAGAGGGAGGCCTGCTTCCACTCGTGATCGTCGAGGTCATCGAGGAAGTCGGCCAGGCTGAGCCGTTCGGCCTCCACCCAAGAAAGGATCTCGTCACGGTCCATGTCCAGCTCTCCTCGCCAGGTAGTGCGTGTGAAGCCGGCGACTGGAGTGTTCCGCCGCGGTTCACAGAAGCCTCCCATTCGCCCCGATGCCCCGCTGGCCGTACGACGCCGACGGCTCGCTCACGTGCCGTCGGCGGGACGTCAGCGCTGGATGGATTTGGTCTCGAGGAACTCCTCCAGACCGTAACGGCCGAACTCGCGGCCGTTGCCGGACTGCTTGTATCCGCCGAACGGCGCGAGGGGATTCCACTGACCGCCGTTGACGTCGACCTGCCCGGTGCGCAGCCGCCGGGCGATCGAGAGCGCGCGGTCCTCGCCGCCGAACACCGCCCCGGTGAGCCCGTACATCGTGCTGTTGGCGATCTCGACGGCCTGGTCGTCGTCCACGTACGGAATGATCGTCAGGACGGGCCCGAAGATCTCCTCCTGGGCGATCACCGCGTCCGGGGCCACATGAGTGAAGATCGTCGGCCGGACGTACGCGCCCTCGTGAAAGCCGTCGGGCTTCCCGGGCCCGCCGAACGCGAGCGTGGCCCCGTCGGCGACGCCCCGCCGGATGTAGCCGTCGACCCGCTCGCGCTGCGCCTCCGAGGCCATCGGACCGACGCGGGTGGCCTCGTCGGCCGGGTCGCCGACGGTGTACTCGGCGGCGGCCGCCACGGCCAGTTCGACGATCTCGTCGTGCAGTGACGCCGGGACGAGCATCCGCGGCCACCCGCCGCACACCTGCCCCCCGTTGGAGAAGGCGAACGCCACGCCTTGCTGTACGGCCTGGGCCAGGTCGGCGTCGTCGAGGATCACGTTGGCGGACTTGCCGCCGAGTTCCAGCGCGACCCGCTTGACGGTCTCCGACGCGACGGCGGAGACCCGCCTGCCCGCCCGGGTGGAGCCGGTGAACGACACCATGTCGACACCGGGGTGCGCCGCGATCGCCTCGCCGACGACCGGCCCCGTGCCGTGGACGACGTTGAAAACGCCCGCGGGCAGCCCCGCCTCTGCGGCGACCTCGGCGAGGATCCCCGCCGTCAGAGGTGCGATCTCCGACGGCTTGAGGACCACGGTGTTACCGGCCAGCAGCGCGGGCGCCGCCTTCGAGACGATCTGCTGCAGGGGGAAGTTCCACGGCGTGATGGCGCCGACGACGCCGATCGGCTCGCGCACCACCAGCGAGTTGCCGATCTCCTGCGTCCAGTCGAAACCGGCGGCGAGGCCGGCGAAGGTGGCGGCCACCATGATCGGCAGGGCTGCCTGCCCTTGCCGGGACAGCGTGATGGGAGCGCCCATCTCGCTGGTGATCGTGGTGGCGATCTCCTCAAGACGGTTCCGCAGGCCCTCGGAGATGCGGCCGACGACCGCGGCGCGTTCGGCCGGGTCCGTGGCGGCCCACCCGGGGAAGGCCGCCGTCGCGGCGGCGACGGCCCGGTCGACGTCGGCGGCGGTGCCCGACGGCACCTGGGAGACGACCTCACCGGTCGCCGGGTTGACGACGTCGATCAGGCCGGTGGTTCCGGCGACGGCCTCGCCGCCGATCCAATGGGTTGACGCACTCAGCGCTTTCGTAGTCATGAACCCACCGTCGCGGTCGCGGACGACGAGAGGAATGTCCTCCCGATCCCTGGATACGACCCCCTCTTTTTCAGGGGCGCTCATCCCAGGATCGGCAGTGCATGGATGGGAGGCCCCGGTCCCGTCACGCTTGGCACCGCGGGGGAAACATCCCTGACCACGCATTTGTTGTAAACGGCGCGACCGCGCCGTCATCTGAGACCTCGTAGAGCCTGAGATCTCGTAGAGCCTGAGACCTCGTAGAGGAGGACCGAGCCGTGGACCGGGCCCGACTGGCCGACTTCCTGCGCTCCCGCCGGCAGGCGCTGCAACCGGAGGACGTGGGACTCCCCCGCGGCCGCCGGAGGCGTACCGACGGCCTGCGCCGCGAGGAGGTCGCCGTGTTGTCCGACATGTCGGCCGACTACTACAGCAGGCTCGAGCAGCAGCGCGGGCCGCACCCGTCGGAGCAGATGCTCGCCGCGCTCGCCCGCGGCCTGCGCCTGTCCCTCGAGGAACGCGATCACCTGTTCCGCCTCGCGGGCCACGCCACCCCGCGACGCGTCCCTCGTACGGACCACATCGAGCCGGGCATGATGCGCATCTTCGACGGGCTCGAGGACGCCGCCGCCCAGGTCGTGAACCACGTCGGCGAGACCCTGACGCAGACACGACTGTCGAAGGCGCTGATCGGCGACGAGAGCGTGCACACGGGGCCGGCGCGCAGCCTGCACTATCGATGGTTCACCGATCCGGCGACGCGGTCGATCTATCCCGAGGACGACCACCCGATCCACAGCAGGCTGATCGCGGCGAACCTGCACCGCGTGTACACGCGCGACGGCGCGGATTCCCGCGCCGCGGCGATCGTCGACGCCCTGCTCGCCCAGAGCCCCGAATTCGCCGGAATCTGGAGCGGGCACCCCGTCACAGGCTCGTACTGCCCGCCCAAACGGGTGCTGCACCCGCAACTCGGCCTGCTCGAGTTGCACTGCCAGACGCTGCTCGACCCCGACCAGTCCCAGATGCTGGTCGTCTACACCGCGACGCCGGGAAGCGAGAGCTACGAGAAGCTCCAACTGCTGTCCGTGATCGGTGCGGGGCTGGACTGAGGACGGGGAAGCCCCGGGACAACCTCCGCACGAGGTGCCGTTAGGCTGCGGGGCATGCGTGATCACGGCGAGGATCCGCGCCCCGCTCACGGCGCGGTGCGAGAGGTGTACGACGTGGAGCGGGCCGCGGCCCTGGAGTACTCCCCCGACCTGGACGGCCTGGCCGACCCCGGAGAGATCGTGTGGGCCTGGGTCCCGTACGAGGAGGACCCCGCGCGGGGCAAGGACCGGCCCCTGCTCCTCGTCGGCCGTCATGGACGCCGGGTGCTGGGCATGATGCTGACCAGTCGCGAGCCCGACCGGGGTTATGAGGACGAGGCGCTGGCGCTCGGCTCGGGCACGTGGGATCGCGAGGGCCGGGACTCCTACCTGCGGCTGGACCGGATCTTCGAACTCGACGAGGACGACATCCGCCGCGAGGGCGCCATCCTCGACGGGGAGAGGTTCGCCCGCGTCGCCGCGGTCCTGCACCACCGCTACGGCTGGCGGTTCGCATAGCCCGCCCGCATTGAGCCCGAGTCGGCCGGTCGATCGCGTAGCCGGCTCACATTGAGCCGAGTCGGCCGGTCGATCTCCCGCACGAGATGGGGGCTCTGAGCGCGGAGATCGCCCCCACTACGATGACCGCGTGGCATTGAGAGATTCCCCGCCCCGGCCGCCTGAGCTGCAGCAACGCAATTCCGGCAACACAGGTGACCGCG
>Ga0310811_10004218_pt1 | contig 18085 bp, 17 predicted proteins | sample YCmetagenome_FD_207642 | JGI IMG/M metagenome (GOLD analysis project Ga0310811, IMG submission 207642) | Soil microbial communities from experimental microcosm in Duke University, North Carolina, United States - YC | ecosystem: Engineered > Artificial ecosystem > Soil microcosm > Unclassified ...
GCGTACCCGTCGCGTAGCACGGGACTGACTCGTCGAAGGTGTTGTGCTGGCCGATCCACTGGAAGAAGACGCGCTGGTTGAGCAGGTACTCGCCCAGCCGCGCCGTCATTGAGAAAGGGTGCGCGGGAAAGGAAGGGACGGGAAGGGGGAGACCCTTATCCGTTCAAGAAGGGGACTCATCCCCTATGTCAGACGTGATCGAGGATTGGCGTACATGACAAACCAGGCGGGTAATAGCATGAGGACCCACAGTAACGGTGTATTCGGGTCCGTGGCCATACCGCTTAAGACCATGCCAACTCCCTGGAACACCACCCATAGGAACGCAAACCAGACAAGCGCAAGGGTATACAGCGTTCTGCCACCGAGCCCAATCAGGAACACGACGGCCAGACCAAACATCGTCGCGATCAGCGCCGCATTCCAGAGCGCAGGGGCGCGAGCCATCGAGGCGACCAGTTGTGCGTCTAAGGCAGAGAGCCCAAACGGCAGGGGCATCATGGCGACATTCTGGAGCACGCTTGTCAGGCCCAACGGTGACCAATAAAGCGGCGCCAGTTGGAATAGCGCGCCGACTGCCCATAGCGCACCAACAGCACGTCGAAGGACAATCAGCAGGTGGGGCGATGACCAGATCGCGTTTGGGAGCAGCAGCGCCCCGGCCAGCAGCACGTACAGCACTGCGGAGCCCGGTGTGCCACTAAGATATGTGGGGCTTCCGGCAAAGAGACCTCCGAGGCCCTCACCAAAGTACCACACGATAAGCCCCCACGCAATCGAGAGGATGAGCCCATTACGGCCCCACATTGGCCGCGAATGACCAACGAGGAGGAGGCATCCAATCAGCAATTCGATACCGATGGCAGCCACATTCCAAAGCACCGGAGCGCGCTCCCAGAGCTGCATGCCACCGATCATCGGTACGGCGATCCAGGCAGGCTGTCCTACAGCGGCGGGCGCCAGCACATTACTGACGAAGCTCGTGCTGAACATGGCGGGCTGGGCTTGCAGCAACGCATTCACAACCCACAGCACGCCAAGGCCATACCACCAGATCATGCGCACCCGCGCAAGAGCGGCCACGTTCGCCACGTCCCTGGCCACGGTAGCGTTGTCGAGTGTGCCAAGCGGATCTTCCTTAATCGTCCCTGCGTGACCGTTCCTGATCGTAGCGTCCCGCGATGCCACCGTGTTTCCCACACGAGTCGGGAGAAGAGCGATTCTCATAGGTTCTGCTCCTTACACGCATCTGTCCACGGTGGCATATCTTTCCACTCTCTGCCGCAGGAATGAGGATTCAAGACAGGATAGGCATCTGGGTCGATCAGCTCAACTCTGCACCGTCAACGTACCCTTCATGTACGCCATGGAGGTCATTGGGCCACCAAAACCGTCTGTGCCAGTACCGCAGGGTGCGTAGCACTGGAAGGTGTACGTTCCGCCCTTGCCTGTGTGGATGCTGAACGTGACGGTCAAAAAGCTGGCGTCGTTTGGCGCATCACCTGGGATTGGCACATTGATGCCAAGCTGCGGAATCGTGAATGTGTGAGAAACCTTTGCCGCATCGAGAGATGAATATTGCTTGCCATTGAAACTTGCACTGTTACCTACGGTCCCCTGCACTTTGGCGAGTGGGGAGTTGTCCGCCAATGCGGCGTCTCCGAGATCGAAGTTGCGAATAGTCACTGTTACGATGCTGTTCGCCGGCACGCTCAGCGGAGTTGAGGCGAGATATGCAGGCCAATCCTCTACGGGCCCACCGGGTTTAACCGGCATGATGTCAAGTGCCACGTGTGTCGTGGTGGCGGAGGCGGCTTTGACGGTTCGGGGAGTTGTTGGTTTGACATTCTGGCTAAGTAGAATCGCTACGGCCGCGACCGCCACCAGGAAGAAGACGGCCACTTCGATCACTGTCAGCGCCAACTTGTTGTCGGGATTTCGCCGGTGCGAAGTCTCCATGAGTGTTTCTCCTTTGTCTCATTCTTTATCAATCAACCGAGTGGTGCTCTCACTGGCGCCGTCTCTCGCTGGACTTGTGACCTCGCCACGTGATGACCTTGCAGAAACCTTACTGGGATAAAGTCACGGCAGCATCACGGAGCCAGTGCACTTGCATCACAGGGGTGTCACAACGTGAGCAAGGTTGAGCAAGCGTGAGCAAGCGCATGCGCTGGACGCTGGCCTTCCCATACGGCCAGGCAGGTATGCGGAACTCAGCACCAACGGCCATTGGTCCGCGAAGCTCAGCTGACGGCCAAGCTGATGCAGCATTGGCAGGTAGAGTGCATGAAGATCCCCGCGCGGTGTGCTCCCTTTGCATCGTTCACGCTGCGAGGAAAGCGCTGCGTACGTGACATGCCTGAGACGTGTCGCTATGCAATCCGTGACCTTTTCGTGACCGGCAGGCCGTAGAATAGCTCGCAGGGAAACTCGGGTGCGTGTTATCGTTTGCCACGGCCGCGCAAGGAGAACCTACATGGCAACGACGGAGGACATCACGCCGTTCCCAAAGACACACCAGATCGATCAGGCCATAATTGCTGTGCTCCGATGGATCCGTTGGGCTGTCGTGGCCGTTGGCATAGTGACTCTGCTGGCCCTCTCGGGCGCGCTTGACGCGATTGCTTTGCCAACAAGTGCGGTACCACCTTCACAACACGCACCAGCAAACGATCACCTCGCCCTCGATATCATGCCGGTAAAGCCTGGCGGCCCGGCGCAGGACTATGCGGCCTATCTGCCGTCGACGATGCTCAGCGTACCGGAGAAAAGTATCGTAACGGTGACCATTCGCAATTTCGATCTTGACGCGATCCCGATACCGGACGATTCTCCATATACCCATGTACAGGGGACTGTAGGCGGTGTCGCCTATATGGGAGGCAAAGCATACACCCGAATCGCACGGACAGATATCGCCCACACCTTCACCGTTCCGGCGCTCCATCTCAACGTGCCGATCCCTGGCAGTGCCGCAGGCGGAACGCGCTACGTGATCGTCACCTTCAGCTTCCGCACAGGGACAGCTGGCGCCTACATCTGGCGATGCTTCGCACCATGCGGCGACGAGCCGGACGGGCTGGCAGGCGCAATGGCTGAGGTCGGCTACATGCGGGGCACGCTGAGTGTTGAACGTTGAGCCGTCAGATAGGCTCTCTTCCCGATCCAATTGGCAATTGCACATCGCCCAGAGGTTCGCCAGAGAGGTGCTATTGGGGTGAGGAATACATCTTCACCCACCCCGCACGCGCCAGGCCACCAGCGTCGCGCTGTCACGACCGTGGGCGTCGTGGACCAGGTCGAGGACGCGGCCAACGCCATCGTAGAGTTGTTCCGTGCTGGCCAGCACGTAAAGCAGCTGCTCCGGCTGGTCGTAGAAGGCGGGGATGGACTCGAAGACACCGTCGGTCGCCAGCGCGATCAGCGCCTCGCCGCGATAGAGTCGCTGCGTACCCGTCGCGTAGCACGGCACCGGCTCGTCGAAGGTGTTGTGCTGGCCGATCCACTGGAAGAAGACGCGCTGGTTGAGCAGGAACTCGCCCAGCCGCGCCGTCTCGGGATGGAGGAAATAGGCCAGGCAGTCGCCGGCCGAGAACCACCAGAGATATGCGCCCTTGCGGGCGACGATCAGGCACGACGCCTCGCCGTAGACCTCGCGGCACTTCGCGCGAAAGTCTCCATCCATGAAGATCGCCAGCAACGCCTCGTGAAGCGCCCGAAACGCCGACGCGACGGGCTGCGCCAGCGCCGCCAGCAGACGCGGACGCTCGGCCTCCAGCGTGGCAAGTATCAGCTCGGCGCTCTCCGCCGAGAAGTGGGCGTCCAGCAGTGCGGCGAACTCCCACGCGCCCGCCGCATCGCACCAGACGAGCGCGCCATCCTCGTTCTTGCGCGCGCCCGCCTCGGTCCGGCCGCCGTAGCACCCGACGACGATGCTGCCACACTCCGCCAGCGCGGGCTGATCGAGATACGCCTCCTCGCTGCCCACCCAGCGAAATGCCACGGCTCGCGACGCATCCGCGCCACTCATGTCCATCTCCGCGTCCATCCCTCCATCGGTATTTTCACCTGCTCATATCATCGCACCTCTCGGAAAGATGGCGCTGGACATAACACAAATTCTGAGACATCCTACTGAATAGAACGAGAGGTCAGTGCGCGCGTTGGGGAGGGGACAAGTCCATGACTACCGATAACGTCAGCGATGCTGGCAATGCTGGCGGTGGCAAGCGCGGCATGACTCCCGCCAGCCGCTGGGACGAAGGCGGCATGTATGAGTCGTACGTGGGCCGCTGGAGCCGGTTGGTCGCCCGCGAGTTTCTGGCGTGGCTGGATACGCCCGCCGATGCCGACTGGCTGGATATCGGCTGCGGCACTGGCGCGCTCACCCAGACGATCCTTGCAGTTGCTCACCCTGCCAGCGTACGCGGAATCGACCGCTCGCCCGACTTCATCGAGTTCGCGCGGCTGCATACCGCCGACCCACGGGCCAGCTTCGCCGTGGGTGACGCCCAGGCGCTGCCCGAGCCAGACGCCGTCGCCGATATGGTCGTCTCGGGGCTGGCGCTCAACTTCGTGCCCCAACCCGAACTGGCCGTCGCGGAGCTGGCGCGCGTCACGCGGCCTGGTGGCGTCGTCGCCGCGTATGTCTGGGACTATGTGGGCGAGATGCAGCTGATGCGCCACTTCTGGGATGCGGCGCTCGCGCTCAATCCCGACGACGAGGCGCTGGATGAGGGCAAGCGCTTTCCACACTTCGCCGCCGAAGGGCTCGCGCGCCTCTTCACGCAGGCGGGGCTGCGGCATGTGGAGACGCGCGCCATCGACGTGCCAACGGTCTTCCGCGACTTCGACGACTACTGGACGCCGTTCCTCAGCGGCCAGGGTCCGGCGCCCGGCTACACGATGTCACTCTCCGAGCAGCAGCGGGCAACGCTCCGTGAATCGCTGCGCAGTCGGCTGCCCATCGCCAGCGACGGCTCGATCTCGCTGATCGCGCGGGCGTGGGCCGTCAAAGGGCGACGGTAACGCCCTTCTCCCAGGTGCCGTCGGCGCGGAGGAGGAAGTTGTCGATCAGCCGGGCCGGGCCAACCTTGGCCGCGATGGCCAGCAGCGCGGGCGGGCGTAGCTCCGTCAGCGGGGCGAAGTTGTCGGGGTCGCAGATATCGGCGTAGTCGAGTTGGGCGCGTGGCTCACCCGCTACCACCTGCGTCATCGCCGCGATGACGGCAGCGACGCCTCCCGCTGGTCGCGAGTCGAAGGCAGCGGCGCCCGCCTGGAGCGCCCGGTTGAGCACGACGGCGGCAGCGCGATCCTCCGGGCCGAGGTATTTGTTACGGGTGCTCATCGCCAGCCCATCGGCCTCGCGCACAATCGGCAACACGCGCACGGCCAGCGGCAGATTCAGGTCCGCCACCAGCCGCCGGACGACGGCCACCTGTTGCGCGTCTTTCTGAGCAAAGTAGGCGTTATCCGGCGCGACGATCTGGAACAGCTTGGTGACGACCGTCGCGACGCCACGAAAGTGGCTGGGCCGCGTCGCCGCCTCCAGCCGCTCGGCCAGCATCCCCGACGGCTCGACATAGGTGGCGTATCCCGGCGGATACATCGCGTCGGCGCTGGGCGTGAAGACAACATCGACGCCTGCCGCCTCCAGCATAGCGAGGTCGCGCGGCAGGTCACGCGGATAGCGCGAGAGGTCTTCCGTGGGGGCGAACTGCGTCGGGTTGACGAAGATGCTGACGGCGACGTGCTCGTTCTCGGCATGCGCCCGCTCGACCAGCGAGAGATGGCCCGCGTGCAGATAGCCCATCGTCGGGAACAGTCCAACAGTCTCTCCCGCCCAGCCGCGCCGGGCCGCTCGCATCTCGTCAATCGTCTCTATCACCTGCATAGTGCTTCTCGACCTCCGCGTACAGATAATGCCGCTCTCTGCCGCGGATTGTACCACTAACCCGGAGGTATGGAGTGAGATGGCTGAGCTTGCCTTGCGTCAGGAAATTTGGGTAGCCTGCGACCAGACGACCTGCCAGCGCCCGTCGCGCTGCTCGTACACATCCATATGCCAGTAGCGGGCAAGCTCCATAGGCTCGCCGCGCATAATGCCTTCGAGCTGCGACCGATAGCGGATAACCGCCGCCTGACCGTAGAAGCGGACCTCAATGGGCGAGTCAGGCTCCCATAGCAGATAGTTGAAGACGCCAGAGCCCACACGGCCAAGATACTCCTCTTTTGAGTACGTAGACCCACTCGGCGTGATGAGCTGGAAGTCGTCGGCATGCAACTGGCCCGCGACATCCATATCCGCCGCGACCAGCGCACGCAACCGCTCACGCTCGATGGCGCGAATCTCCTCTTCATCGTCCATGCCCATCGCCGCCTCCAAGTATCAGTGCGCCGCCTCAGCCTTCGAGGGCTGATAGAGGCTCTCGTAGAGGTCGTGATAGCGCGCGTGGATCTGTCGCCGCCGAATCTTCAGCGTCGGCGTCAGCAGATCGTTCTCCACGGTGAAATCTTCGGGCAGCACCTCGTAGTACTTCACCGTCTCATAGCTGGCAAGCTGCTGGTTGGCGCGCTGGATGCCCGCGTCCAGATACGCCCGGAAGCGCGGGTCGTTATAGACGGTGGTGAGGTCGTCGCTGGCGATGCCCTGGTCGGCGGCCCAAGCCTTCACCGCCGCCGGATCGAGTGTCACCAGCGCCACCAGATAGGGCTTGCGGTCGCCATAGACAGCCACCTGCGAGACGCACGGCGCGGCCTTGAGCGCGTTCTCGACCGCCTGGGGCGCGATGTTCTTCCCCGAGGCGGTGATAATCAGGTCTTTCTTGCGGTCGCGGATATAGACATAGCCATCGGCGTCGATCTCGCCAACGTCGCCGGTATGCAGCCAGCCCTCGTCGTCAATCGCCTCCGCCGTCGCCTGCGGATTGTCGTGGTAGCCGCGGGTGACGCATGGCCCTTTCACGAGTATTTCACCATCGTCGGCAATGCGCAGCTCATGGCCCGCGTAGGGGCGGCCAATACTGCCGAAGCGATAGTCTTTGACGGTGTTGAGCGTGAGGCCGCCGCTCGTCTCGGTCATCCCCCAGCCCTCCAGCAGCAGCACGCCCGCCGCGTTGAAGAACTCCAGGATGGACTTATCGAGCGGGGCCGCCGCGGTGATCGAGAACTTGATCTTGCCCCCGAGCGCCGCCCGCACCTTCTTGAAGACCAGCCGGTCCGCCAGCCGGTAGCGCATGCGCAGCCCCGCCGAGAGCGGCCTGCCCGCCGCCTGCTGGGTCACCGCCTCGATGCCGACGCGGGTCGCCCAGTTGAAGATGCGCTGCTGGGTGTGCGAACCAGCAGCGGCCTTCGCCTGAATGGCGGCGTAGGCCTTCTCATAGACGCGCGGCACGCTGAAGAGGAGGTCGGGGCTATTCTCCCGCAGCGCCTCCGCCAGATGGTCGAACGAGGAAATCACCACCGTTTCCAGTCCGCGATCATGGCCGGAGAGATGCTCCTCGCGGCCAAAGACATGCGCCAGCGGCAGGAAGAGCACATCCACGTCGCCGGGGCGAATCGTCTCCATCATCGCTTTGACGCCGGTCAACTGCGCCATCAGGGTGCTGTGGAGCAGCTCGACGCCCTTGGGCTGGCCCGTCGTGCCGGAGGTGTAGACCAGTGTCGCCAGATCGTCGGGCGCGATGGAGGCGGCGCGTCCGGCGGCGAAGGCGTCGGCCTCGGCGTCGGTGCGGCTGCTCAGCGTCTGGAGCGCGTCGAGCGACATGACCCATGTGTCATCGCCACTCGCCTCGGCGTCCTCGAAGAGAATGACTTTCTCGACACCGGGTATCTGGTGGCGAATGCTAGCGAGCTTCTCGAACTGTGCCCGGTCCTCGGCGAAGACGAAGCGCGCGCGGGCATTGCCGAGGATGTAAGCAACGGTCGCAGGGGTATTCGAGGGATAGACCGTCACCGTCACCGCGCCCAGTCCCAGAATCGCCCAGTCCGCCGCCATCCACTCCCAGCGCGTGTTGCTGAGGATGCCGATCACGTCGCCGGGCCGCGCGCCAATGGCCTCTAGCCCAACGATCAGGCGGTTGACGATGGCCTGGTTCTCGGTCCAGGTGGCTTTGCGCCAGACGCCGTTGCGCTGCTCGCGCCAGCGGATCCGATTGCCATAGGTCGCAGAGCGATTGCGAAACAGTTGGGCGAGATTCACTTCAGCATCCATGATGGCGACCTCCGTTCATCCTGACGTACAGAGATACCCAGCAGATGTGCTATCTATACCCATTCTACGGTTCTGGCTGGAGGAAGGTGACGGCGGCACGCTTCGGAAAAGGCGAGATTGCGCGCATCCGCTGAGCCACCTCAGCCAGAATGCCTATGGCGATGCTGGCGATGTTGGCGTCGCCGCGCGCACATCCAGCAGGACCGCCGCCGCGCGCACCTGATCGCCTGGCTGATAGTGGATCGCGGAGACAACGCCGTCGTGCGGTGCGCGGATGGTGTGCTCCATCTTCATCGCCTCCAGAATCATCAGCGGATCGCCCGCCGCGACGGCCTGCCCCTCGCTCACCAGCACGCCGATCACCTGGCCTGGCATCGGCGCGGTCAGCGCATCGTTGCTCGCCCGCGACACTCCTGGCAGTGGCAGCGGCGAGCGGCGCGTCAGGCAGAGCGTCTCGCCCATATGCGCCCACCACTCCTCCGGCTGCGCCTCTATCACCGTCATCCGCAATACATGGCCGCCAATCTCCAGGGTGATGTCTGGTCCGCTACGCGCGCGCACCCGCACCACATACGTCCGGCTGTCCTCGCCAAACGTGACGGCGAACGCTTCGGCACGCTCTGGGGTAAGATGCAGCGTGACTTCGCCCCCATGTGGCTGCTTATAGTGTTCGAGCAGCGGACGGCTGCGATTGTTTCGCCAGGTCGCGGGCGTCGGCGTCGCGGAGAGGCGCCGCATCGTGATCGCCAGCGCCGCGAGTTGGGCAGGCGCGAGGCCGTCTATCAACTCGGCAGGCATGGCTGGCAGCAGATCGGCGGCATGCTGCTCCAGAAAGGCGGTGCTGATCTGCCCGGCGCGGTGGTCGGGATGGAGCAGGACACGGCGCACATAATCGAGATTGCTACGGATGCCAAAGAGGATCGTCCGCTGGAGCGCGGCGTCCAGGCGGCGCAGCGCCTCGTCGCGGGTCGCGCCATATGCGCTGATCTTGGCCACCATCGGGTCGTAGTATGGTGAGATCGTGTCGCCCGTCTCGACGCCAGCATCCACCCGGACGCCCTCACCCTCCGGCGGACGCCAGAGCGCCACTGTGCCTGCCTGGGGCAGAAATCCGCTCGCCGGGTCCTCAGCATAAACGCGCGCCTCGACCGCATGGCCGCTGAACGTTATCTCATCCTGTGTCAGCGGCAGCGGATGCCCCTCCGCCACCAGTATCTGCCAGCGGACGAGATCGAGCCCAGTCACCAGCTCGGTGACGGGATGCTCCACCTGAAGGCGCGTATTGACTTCGAGGAAGTAGAAGGTGCCCTCGCGGTCCAGGATGAACTCGACGGTGCCCGCGCCGGTATAGCCGAGCGTCTGCCCGATGGCGACGGCGGCCTCGCTCATACGCGCGCGCAGGTCGGGCGAGACGGCGGTGGAGGGCGTCTCTTCGATCACCTTCTGGTGGCGGCGCTGAATCGAACACTCGCGCTCGCCCAGCGCGATCACGTGGCCGTGGCTATCGCCGAAGATCTGCACCTCGATGTGGCGCGGCTCGACCAGCGCTTTCTCCAGCAGCAGCGTCTCATCGCCGAAGGCCGAGAGCGCCTCGCGCCGAGCCGAGGCCAGCGCGTCGGGCAGCTCGCTGGCGCGCGCGACGATGCGCATGCCCTTGCCGCCGCCACCAGCCGACGCCTTCACCATCACCGGATAGCCAATCTCGCGGGCCTCCGCGATCAGTCGCGTATCGGAGGTATCGTCGCCATGATAGCCTGGCACAACCGGCACGCCCGCATCCGCCGCCAGCCGCTTCGCCTCGCGCTTGCTGCCCATGCGGCGAATCACATCCGCCGAAGGGCCAATAAAGGTCAGGCCAGCCTCATCGCAGGTGGCGGCAAAATCGGCGTTTTCGGCGAGGAAGCCATAGCCAGGGTGAATCGCGTCGGCCCCCGTTCGCTGAGCGGCGGCGATAAGTCCCGGAATGGCAAGATACGACGCGCTGGCGGCGTTCGCACCAATATGGACCGCCTCGTCGGCCTCGCGGACATGGCGTGCGGTGGCGTCGGCGTCGGAAAAGACGGCGACGGTGGCGATACCCAGCGAGCGGCAGGTGCGCATCACACGGCAGGCGATCTCGCCGCGGTTGGCGACCAGCACCTTGCGTATTAGCCGCGTCGCTGGCGTAGATGCATCTGCTCCCGCTGGCTCGCGCTGGCGGATGGGTTTCTCGGCGCGTGTCTGTGTCATTCGTCCTCCGCGTCGTCGAAATCGTCTATGCGCTCGATGACCCACGGCGCTGGCTGCTTCTGCAGGAACGCCGTAGCGCCCTGCCGCGCCTCCTCGCCGGTGCGCAGCCGTTCGAGCAGCCCGACGCGATAGTCGAGCGTATCGCCGCCAGCCGCAACGGTAAAGAGCAGCTCTTTGCAGGCACGGAGCGCTTCGGGCGCGGCGCGCAGCACATCACGCAGCACTGCGCGCACGCGGCCGTCCAGCTCGAAGTCGGCGCAGTAGTGCTGTATCAGCCCCCAGCTATGCGCGGAGAGATAGTCGAAACGCACGCCGGTCAGCATCAGCTCGCGGGTGCGGGTGAAGCCCAGCCGCGCCAGCACATACGGCGAGATGAGCGCGGGCGCGAGTCCCAGTTGCGCCTCGGGCAGCCCGAAGCTAGCGCTGTATCCGGCGATGGCAATATCCGAGACGCAGACGAGTCCCAACCCGCCGCCCAGCGCCGCCCCCTGGATGCGCGCGATGACCACCTGCGGCGCCTGATTGATGGCCTGTAACAGCACGTCCGTCTTCGCCAGCGCGGTCCGCTGCTCCTCTGTCGGGCGTGTCATATCGCGCAGGTCACCGCCCGCGCAGAATGTCTTGCCATTCGCGCAGAGCACCACCGCGCGCACATCGCGATAGGCGGGATCATCGCGCAGCACAGTAAAGCATGCCAGCAACTCCTCGACCATGGCAAAGCTGAGCGCATTGCGCGCGTCGGGACGGTTGAGCCGGACGCGTGCGACTGGCCCCTTGACTGAAAGGGTGATGGTCTCGAAGCGTTCCATCTGCGCATCACCTGCCTTTATCGAGATATTTCGCGCCCTTGAAACATCGCGCTGACCGCCAGTTCGCGGCATGAATGCCGCGGCTAATCCAGCTCGCTCGTAACTCTTGCCTATGGCGAGAAGACGCTCGTCCCAGGATTAGCCGTAGGGCTTCAGCCTACGGCGCGTTTCCCTCAGACCGCTGTTGCCATCTGGCGCTAGCGCCTCTGTAAACCGCCCCAGCCGCCAGCCAGCTACTTCGTGTCTTCACGTTGCCTGCTGCGCTCGCTGCTGAAGCCGTCGGGGTAACGCTTGCGCCGCTTGGCAACGTTTGCCTCCATTACCTCTTCCACCGTGAGGCCAGCGGTCTCGCAGAGAAAGACGAAGTACCAGAGCACATCGCCCAGCTCATCGCGGAGCGCATCTTTCTCCAGCGCGTGTCCCTGGAAGAGCGCTTTCTTGACGTTCTCCGCCACCTCGCCCGACTCGCCGCACAGCCCCAACGCGGCGATCAGCAGCCGCTCGCGTTGGGGCGTCTCCGGGCGCACGGTACGAAAGACATCCTGATGATACGTTTCAAAATCCATCGGTTGCCTCGATTAGTTCTGAGTGGCCTCACACCGGGTCAACTGGCATATAGAGCACAGCGCCTGCCAGCGACTTGCCGAGCGCGTCCAGCCGTAGCGAGCGCGTTGCGCCGCCATCCAGCGCATCATAGAGCACGAAGTTCAGCGCCTCGACGTTATCTAGCGCGTAACGCTCGACCCGCCCGCGCACCAGCGCGCCAAGATATTGGCGCACGCGCTCCGCCGTCAGTTTCTCTTTGAGCTCCGTATAAGCGGCGGGCGAGCGCGCAATCACGCAGACGTTGGCAATGTTGCCCTTGTCGCCCGCGCGCCCATAGGCCAACTCGTAGACGCGGCGCGCGGCGGTATTCTCGTTAGGCATCGGCTACCTCCTGTCATGCGCTGGCGGCTGAAGCCGCGTCTACGGGCCTCCGCTCCGCTACGGCCGCAAAGCCCGCCCTTCGGGCCGCTGCCGCTCCGCGCGCTTCGAGGCTAACGCCTCGCGCGGCTGCCCTGCGCGGGCTATCCAGAAGCTCCCTTGACCACTGCGCTGCGGGCAAGAGGTGTCGTGGGCCACCTTCGCGGCATTCATGCCGCGGCTAATCCCGCCTGTTCTGTTGTCTCTGCTGGCTAGTGAGCCAGTGGAGCACAAGCGGATTCTGATGAGTCCGCGCAGGGCAGCCGCGCGAGCCGAGGCACGAGGCGAGAAGCGCGCAGAGCGGCAGCGGCCCGAAGGGTGCGGCTAATTCCTGGATGAGCGTTATCCCCTCGCCCTATGGCGGAACGGCTCGCCTCAGGATTAGCCGCGCATTCATGCCGCGATGCAGCCCATACTACCACCTTCGCCATTCATGCCGCGATGCAGCCCCTATCACCACCAGCGCCCCTTCACACGCTCCTCACCTCGACCTGAATTCCCGGCTCGACCAGTTCGCGGCGGACCAGCGCGGGCCAGAGGCCCAGCAGCGGGCGCGGGTCGGCGCCGACCGATGTGCCAGAGACCGACATCCCCGCCGGACCCGAGAGGCCCAGCGCCATCGCGCGGCGCACCGCCGTTTTCAGCGTCTCCTGGTCGCTCGCCGTGAACATCACGCGCACCACCAGCTCCAGCGGATCGGCGGGCGGCGGCTCCAGCGGACCATAGAGGCTATCGAGGCCCGGATGGGTGTACTCGACGCGCGAGATCGGCAGCCCCTGCCATGCCTCGGCCAGCATGCCGCGCAACTGCTCCTCTTTGCGCCAGACGGCGGGCCAGCCCAGCAGAAAGAGCAGCTCGCGGCTGTAGCCCTCCAATCGCGCGATGTTCACCTTGAGCGAGTCGGTACGCGGATGACCGGTGACCCCCGTGACGCGCACGCGGTCCGCGCCATCATCGCTGAGATGGAGCGTCGTCACGTCGGCGACGACATCGGGCGTGATGTAGGCCGCCGGGTCGTGCATCTCGTAGAGCAGTTGCTCTTTCACCGTCTCGATGCTGACGCGCCCGGCCGTTCCCGATGTCTTCGTGACGACAAAGCCGCCGTCCTCATCCACCTCGGCGATGGGATAGCCGTGGTGGGCCAGCGCGGCGGGCGTCATCTCGTCCAGCAGCGCCAGACTGTTGCCGCCGACCACCTGCCCGGTGCATTCGAGCAGATGGCCACAGATGATACCGCTGGCCAGCCGATCCCAGTCATCCTCCACCCAGCCGTAGCGATGCAGCATCGGCGCGAGGTAGAGACAGGGGTCGGCCACCCGCCCGGCGATGACGATGTCCGCGCCCTGGCGCAGCGCCTCGGCGATGGGGAACGCGCCGAGATAGGCGTTGGCGGTGACGATGGGCGGACCGGAAAGCATCAGCGGCTCGCCCGTCTCGATATTCGCCAGCGGCTCGCCAGCCGTCACCAGCTCGCTCAAACGTGAGAGCAGGTCATCACCCGTGACCGTCGCGATTTTCAGCCCATCCAGCCCCAGCCGCTTCGCCGTCGCCAGCACGCGCTCCGCCGCGCCCGCCGGGTTGAGGCCGCCACCGTTGGTAATCAAGGGGATCTTGCGCTCGAACGACAGTGGCAGGATACGCTCGGCGATGACCTCGATGTCGCGGGTATAGCCACGGGTGGGGTCGCGCATCTGGTCGCGCCGCAGGATGGCCAGCGTCAGCTCCGAGAGCGCCTCGAAACAGACGACATCCACGTGCCCGCCCTCGATCATCGGCAGGGCGCGGGTCACGTCGTCGCCGTAGAATCCCTCAGCGGAGCCGATTCGCAGCATAGCTGCCCCCTCCCCTAACCCCTCCCCCTAAAGGAGAGGGGAACCAGAACCAGACGCACCCGGCGGCGCGGGCGAACATGGTAGTAGTCCAGCTTCGCAGCATGAATGCCGCGGCTAATCCCTCCCGAACTTACCGGCTCGCCATCAGCAAGTGTACGTCTATTCCAGGATTAGCCGTGGTCTTCAGGCCACGGCGCGCACCCTCACTCCCAATGTTGCCCAACGCCTCTAACCCTCCGCTACCCCTTCTTCTTGCCGGGCAGGATGCCCTCGATCTTCGCGATGATACCCAGCATCACCTCGTCGGCTCCCGCGCCAATCGAGAGCAGCCGCGAGTCGCGGAAGGCGCGCGAAATCGGCGTCTCCTCCATGTAGCCCATGCCGCCGTAGTATTGCAGGCAGCTATCGGCCACCTCACGGGCGAGCCGCCCCGCCTTGAGCTTCGCCATCGACGCCTCGCGCGTCACATCCTGCCCCGCCACCATCATGCGGACGCAGTGGTAGTTCAACTGGCGCAGCAGCTCGATCTCGGTCAGCAGCTCGCACAGGCGGAAGTGGATCACCTGGTTGTCGATCAATGGCTGGCCGAAGGTCTGGCGTTCGCGCGTATAGGCGATGGTATCGCGGACGATCCGCTCGGACTGGTTGCAGGCGAGGATCGCGCCGACCAGCCGCTCGCGCTGGAACTGCTGCATCTGCAAGATGAAGCCCATACCTTCGGGGCCGATGGTGTTGGTCTTCGGCACGCGCACGCCATCCAGCACAAGCTCCGCCGTATCGCTCGACCAGTTGCCGAGCTTGCGCAGTTTGCGGCTGACCGCGAAGCCGGGCGTCTTCGTCGGCACCATAATCAGCGACATACCGCGAAAGCCGCCCTCATCGCTGCTGCGCGCCAGCAGGCATACCCAGTCAGCCTGCGTGCCGTTGGTGATAAAGAGCTTGCGCCCGGTAATGACCCAGTCATCGCCGTCAGATTCGGCGCGCGTGCGAATCGCCGCGACATCCGACCCGGCGTCTGGCTCGGTCACGCCGATGCAGCCGACCATCTCGCCGCGGATACTCGGCTCCAGAAACTGCTTTTTCAGTTCATGCGAGCCGTGGTGGGCCAGCGCGGGCGTGCACATATCGGTATGCACCGAGATACCCATCGGGACGCCAGCGCAGTTGATGCGGGCCAGCTCCTCACAGAAGACGGTGGTGTACCAGAAGTCGAGTCCTTGCCCGCCGTACTCCTCAGGATAGGTCAGGCCGAGGAAGCCAAGCGGCCCCATTTTGGCGAAGAGCTCGTGCGCGGGCCAGGTTCCCGCCTCCTCCCACTCGTCCACGTGAGGGTTGATCTCCTGGTCCACGAAGCGCCGCACCGTCTGGCGGAACATCTCGTGCTCGTCGGTGAAATAGAGGTTGTTGGTCATGTGATTCATCCTCCCGTGAACCAGGCTGGCGGCTAAAGCCGCGACTAAGGGCCTGCGGGCCGCAAAGCCCGCCTGCGCGGGCTAGGAGACACCGCTATATTCGCGATAGATCTTCGGGCGCGATTTTTCGTTCGTCGGTGGCGTCGCCGGTGTTGACGACGGTTTTCGGCTCGATGAGCAGGATGTGCGCCTCGTCGTCGGCGACGGGCCGATGCTCGACGCCTTTGGGCACGACGAGGAAGTCGCCCTCGTTGAGCGTAATGTCCTGGTCGCGCAGCTGGATGACTAGCCGACCCTTCAGCACCAGAAATAGCTCGTCATCCTCGTCGTGTTTGTGCCAGACGAACTCGCCCTGCACCTTCACCACTTTGAGATAGTTGTCGTTCAACTCGCCGACGACCTTCGGACTCCAATACTCCTGGAAAAGTGTCAGCTTCTGCGCTAAGTTCACCGCCTCGATCATCGTCGCCTCCTTTGCGAGTCACGCCATCGTGTCAGCGCCGCTACATACGAAAGACGCCGTAGCGTGGCGCGCCCTGCGATACCCAGTCGCGGTTATACGACATCGAGAGGCCGACCGTCAGCGCCATACGCGTCTCGCGCGGATCGAGGACGCCATCATCCCAGAGCCGCGCTGTGGCGTAGTAGGCCGAGGCCTCCACATCGAACTTCTGCTGAACCGCCTGCCGCATCATCTCGATCTGCGCGCGGTCCGGCTCGACGCCACGCGCCCGCGCCGCATCTTCCTGGACGATGGCCAGCACGCCCGCCGCCTGCTCCGCGCCCATCACCGCGATGTGGCTGTTGGGCCAGGCGAAGAGCAGCGCCGGGTCGTAGGTACGGCCACACATGGCGTAGTTCCCAGCGCCGAACGAGCCGCCGACAATCACCGTGAACTGCGGCACGGTCGAGTTGGCGACAGCGTTGATCATCTTGGCGCCATGCTTGATGATACCCTCCTCTTCGTAGGAGCGGCCCACCATGAAGCCGGTGATGTTTTGCAGATAAATCAGCGGCGTACGCGAGACGTTGCACAATTGGATGAACTGCGCCGCCTTCATGGCGGAATCGGAGAAGAGCACGCCGTTGTTACCGAGAATGCCAACCGGGAAGCCGTTGATATGCGCGTGGCCCGTCACCAGCGTCGGGCCGAAGTCGCGCTTGAACTCCTCGAAGCGCGAGCCATCCACCAGCCGCGCGATCACCTCGCGGATCTCCAACGGCTGGCGCGGGTCGGCGGGGATGATGCCTAATAGCTCTTCGGGATCGTAGTGTGGCTCCTCGGGCGTCTCCATCCGCGCCTGCATCGTCTTGCGCCAGTTGAGCCGCGCCACTATCTCGCGTCCGATGCGCAGGGCGTCGGCGTCATCCTCGGCGAGATAGTCGCCCAAGCCGGAGACGCGGGTATGCATCTCCGCGCCGCCGAGCGCCTCGTCGTCCACCTCTTCGCCCGTCGCCATCTTCACCAGCGGCGGCCCGCCCAGAAAGACCTTCGCCTGCCGCTTCACCAGCACGGTGTAGTCTGAGAGGCCGGGGATATAGGCGCCGCCCGCCGTCGAGTTGCCGAAGACCAGCGCGATCTGTGGGATGCCCGCCGCCGACATGCGCGTCTGGTTGGCGAAGGTACGCCCGCCCAGATCGGCGAAAAGCTCCGCCTGGTAGAGCAATTGCGCGCCCGCCGACTCGACCAGATAGACGCAGGGGAGATGGTTGGTCGCGGCGATTTCCTGCGCCCGTAGCGCCTTCTTGACCGAGATGGGATAGCTTGCCCCGCCCTTGGCGGTCGCGTCGTTAGCCGTCACTATACACTCGACACCACTCACCACGCCGATGCCGTTGATGCCGGAGCCAGCGGGCGACTCGTTGTTATACATATCCCACCCTGCGAGCGTGCTCAGCTCCAGGAACGGCGTACCCGGATCAAGCAATAGCTCGACGCGCTCGCGGGGAAGCAGCTTGCCACGGGCGATATGGCGCTGGCGGGAGCGCTCGCTGCCACCCTGGCGCACCTGCCGCTGGCGCGCCTCGAACTCGTCCAGCAGGCGGCGCATGGCCTCCGCGTTCCGCTGGAACTCGGCGCTACGGGTATCGACGGTGGTGGGCAGGACGGACATTGGCCACTTCCCTCAGTAGCAGCAGCTATCTTTAAAGCCACAGACCGGACAGATGCTCGCCTTGCCGCCCTTGAGGTCGGGCATCGGCGCGCCACAGACGGGGCACGGCATCTCACGGCTATCGGTCGCCTCCGCCTGCTGATCGCGCTCGTTCTCGACGGTTTGTGCGTCTCGTTCGGTCGTTGGCTGCTGAGATGGCATGAACACTTGTCCTTTACTTATCTTCATCGAAGAGCAATGGTTACATCTCCTGTATTGTGCGCTGCTTCTCTTGGCGTCGAAGTTGCTGGATACTCTTTGATGGCGTCGGCAACTCTTCAGGCATTGTGCCGCCTAGTTCTTCAATTGTCTGACGCACCTTGCGCCCGACCGCAAAGTGAGTCTGATTCGCCTCTGCCTTCCCCTGAATGTTCTCGCGACGTAGCTTTTCTTCGGTCTATGTCGCGCGGAAGAGATTCGCCGCAAGTTCGGTACTACCCATATGGTCGAGAATCTGCTGGCTCTTCTTCAGACC
>Ga0310811_10004219_pt1 | contig 18079 bp, 19 predicted proteins | sample YCmetagenome_FD_207642 | JGI IMG/M metagenome (GOLD analysis project Ga0310811, IMG submission 207642) | Soil microbial communities from experimental microcosm in Duke University, North Carolina, United States - YC | ecosystem: Engineered > Artificial ecosystem > Soil microcosm > Unclassified ...
CCCGCGGCTTCACCGCGCCGGCCCCGTCGGTCGACAAGGCCGCCAACCCCGACTACTCCGACAAGGACCCGCTGGACGCCTACTTCGACCCGACCCGCTCGGTGCGCGTCGACTCCGGCTGCCAGGGAGGCGGCTGAGACCCGGCGAGTTGCGCCATCCACCCCGGCGAGTTGCGCCACCCAGCCCGGCGAGTTGCGCGAGCTAGTTGCTAGTCCAGGCCGACGGCGGCCGGGGCCTTCGGGTCGGACTCGACGAGCAGCCCGTAACAGCGCACGGCCTCGGGCTCCTCGCCGATGGCCGCCGCCGCCCGGGACAGCGCGGCCACCGCACGCAGGAACCCCTGGTTGGGGCGGTGATCCCACGGCACCGGGCCGAAGCCCTTCCAGCCGTTGCGGCGCAGCGAGTCCAGCCCGCGGTGGTAGCCGGTACGGGCGTAGGCGTACGCGGCCACCGGCTGCCCGGCGGCGAGCGCGGCCTCGGCGAGCGCCGCCCAGGGCGCGCTGGCGGCCGGGTGCGCGGCGGCCACCTCGGCGGGATCGGTGCCCGCGGCCAGCGCTTCGTCCACGACGTCGTCGGCGGGCAGGAGTGTGGGATCGGGGCCGAGCAGATTCCCGTGCAGGCTCATACCCGCAGGCTATCCCCACCCGAGCCGGGCCCGTCCGCCGCTCGATGCCGAAGGCGCGGCGTAGGTCACCCAACCTGATCTCGCGGGGGCGGGTGATGATGTGGCACCGTTGGCCCTCAACGCATCAGACTCAACCCTGAGACCAGCGCCTGGAGTGTCGATGAACCGCGAGCAGCAGCAGAAGGTCCGGTCCGGCGAGGGGTTCATCGCCGCCCTCGACCAGAGCGGCGGCAGCACCCCCAAGGCGCTGGCGCTGTACGGCATCGCCGAGGACCGCTACAACGGGGACGCCGAGATGTTCGACCGCATCCACGAGATGCGGACGCGGATCATCACCAGCCCCAGCTTCGTCGGCGAGCGCATCCTCGGCGCGATCCTCTTCGAGGACACCATGAAGCGCCAGGTCGAGGGCCAGGGCACCGGCGAGTACCTCTGGTCGGTCAAGAACGTGGTGCCCTTCATCAAGATCGACAAGGGTCTGGCGGCCGAGGCCGACGGCGTGCAGCTGATGAAGCCGATGCCCGGACTGGACGACCTGCTCGCCCTCGGCGTCGAGCACGGCATGTTCGGCACCAAGGAGCGCTCGGTGATCAAGCTGGCCGACGCCGGCGGTATCGCCGCCGTGGTGGAACAGCAGTTCGAGGTGGGCCACCAGGTGCTCGGCCACGGACTGGTGCCGATCATCGAGCCCGAGGTCGACATCCACAGCCCGCAGAAGGCCGAGGCCGAGGGGCTGCTGCGCGACGCCATCCACAGCCACCTCGAGCGGGTGCCCGACGACCAGCAGGTGATGCTGAAGCTCACCCTGCCCGACGAGGACGACTTCTACTCCGAGTTCGTGGCGCACCCGAAGGTGCTGCGGGTGGTGGCGCTGTCCGGGGGTTACACCCGCGAGGACGCCAACGCCCGGCTCGCCCGTAACCACGGGGTCGTCGCCAGCTTCTCCCGTGCGCTGACCGAGGGCCTGCACGACAGCCAGAGCGACGCCGACTTCGACGCCACCCTGAGCGCCTCGATCTCCAGCATCTTCGAGGCATCCCGCACCTGAGGCGCCCCGCCCCTCGGGCGCGGAACGCGCCTGAGGGGCCTCCCGCAGCTGAGAGGCGTCCCGCACCTCACCCGGCCACAGGGTCCCGGCGTAGTGTTTGTCACGTGTCAGGCCAATCCGGGTACGAAGGCGGCGCCGCCGAGGTCGTGGAGCGCACGCTCACCCGCCTCCGCCGTATCGACACCCGCCTCGACGGGGCCGTGCCTCAACAAACGGCGCCGCCGTCACTGACCGGCGCCCAGCCGCCGGCCTCCCCCGCGTCGGCCTCCCGGGTGCCGGCCCAGGACCCGGAACCGCCACAGGCACCCAAGACGCTGGCCGACCTCTACGCCGAGCACCGGATGCGGCTGGTCCGGCTGGCCATCCTGCTCGTCGACGAGATGTCCACCGCCGAGGACGTCGTGCAGGAGGCGTTCGCCGGGCTGCACCGCAACTGGGGTCGGCTGCGCGACGAGTACGCGGCCATCGGCTACCTGCGCACCGCGGTGGTGAACGGGTCCCGGTCGGTGTTGCGCCGTCGCCGTACCGCGCGCGACTACGTGCCCCCGCACCAGGTGAACGCCCGGTCGGCGGAGTCGCTGGCCATGCTCTCGGTCGAGCACCAGGCCGTCGTGGACGCGCTGGGCGGGCTGGCACCGCGCCAGCGCGAGGTGCTCGTGCTGCGCTACTACGGTGGCCTGTCCGAGGCCGAGATCGCCGAGGCCACCGGCATCAGCAAGGGCGCGGTGAAGTCCACCGCCAGCCGGGCGCTGGATTCGGTGGCCGACATCCTGGCCCGTGCCGAGGGCCGGATGGGACAGGCCAGGTCAGGGGGAGGTACCCGGTGACCCGGTGGATCCTGATCGTCGCGCTGCTCGTCGGCGCCCTGCTCGGAACGGGACTGGCGCTGGTCTCGATCTTCGAACCGGGCCTGCTGCCGGTGTTCGACCTGCAGTCCTGAACCGGCCGCCAGCGGGCTCGCGGACCGGTCGTCGACCACACTCCGCACGATCGCCGATCACGCTCCGTAGGGCCGCCGGTCGGCTCAGGGAAGGGGCCGGTCGCCCGCCTGGGCGGCGGCCGGGCGCGTGCTGCCGGTACCGTGAGATGTGTGGGTAGCCCTCTGACGACGATCCACCTGGCCTCCGGAGCCTCCTTGCTCGATCCTGAGTACCTGATCCGGGCGCTGGGTCCGTACGTGCTGCTCGGGCTGTGCCTGATCGTGTTCGCCGAGTGCGGGCTGCTCGTCGGCTTCTTCCTGCCGGGCGATTCGCTGCTGTTCACCGCCGGGTTGTTCGTGCACACCGGGATCATCTCCGAGCCGTTGTGGCTGGTGTGCCTGTTGCTGGTGGCAAGCGCGCTGCTGGGCAACGTCTGCGGGTACTGGATCGGCCGCAAGGCCGGCCCGGCGATCTTCAACCGAGAGGACTCCCGGCTGTTCAAGCGCCAGCACGTCGACCGCACGCACGCGTTCTTCACGAAGTACGGCAACCGTGCGATCGTGCTCGGCCGGTTCGTGCCGATCGTGCGCACCTTCATCACGGTGATGGCCGGCGTAGGGCAGATGAACGCCCGCCACTACCTGACCTACTCGTTCATCGGCGGCATCGCCTGGGCTGGCGGGGTCACCGTGCTGGGGTACCTGCTCGGCGGGTTCGCGTTCGCCCGCGACAACCTCGAACTCATGATCCTCGGGGTCGTGGCGCTGTCGCTCGTCCCGCTGGTGCTGGAGTTCGTCAAGGCCCGCCGCGAACCCCCTCGTGAACGCCCCGCGATCCGCGAGGTGGGCTGACGTGCCGTCGATCGGGGGCCTGCTGTTCAGCGCCGGACCGGCCACGGTGTGGGTCGTGGTCCTGGCGTTCGTGTTCCTCGAGTGCGCCTTCATCGTCGGGCTGTTCCTGCCCGGTGACTCGCTGCTGTTCGCCGCCGGTGTGGTCCTGGCCGCGCACGACCATGAGCAGGGGGTCTGGCTGCTCGCGGCGCTGGCCACGGTCGCCGCGGTGGCGGGCAACCAGGTCGGCTTCCTGATCGGCCGCAAGACCGGCACCACCATCCTGGCCCGCAAGAACGGGCGGGTGCTCAACCGCGCCAACCTGGACCGGGCCCGGGAGTTCTCCGACCGCTGGGGCTTCTGGTCGGTTGTGGTCGCGCGCTGGATGCCGTGGATCCGCACGCTCGCCCCGATGATCGCGGGCGCGGCCGGCATGGACAACCGCCGCTACATCGTCGCCAACACCGCCGGTGCGCTGGTCTGGGTGCCCTCGCTGCTGCTGGGCGGGTTCTACGGCGCCGGAATGCTCGACGAGATGCCGTGGCTCAAGCAGGCCACCACCATCGGCTCGGTGGCGTTCTTCGTCGTCGGCACCGCGTACGGCCTGTTCCGCTACCGCCAGGAGATGCGCAAGCCGATCGACGACGACCCGGTGCCCGCCGAGACCCACTGACCCGGGCTCGTCACCAGGCGGTGTCGAGGTCGGCGTGTTGGCGGATCCAGGCATGCATCGCCACCCCGGCGGCCACCCCGGCGTTGATCGAGCGGGTCGATCCGAACTGCGCGATCGACACCGTCATCGCCGCCCGGCCCCGGCCCTCGTCGGACACCCCGGGGCCCTCCGCGCCGAACAGCAGCACGCAGCGCCGCGGCAGCGACGCCCGTTCCAGGCGCTCGGAACCGGGGTGGTTGTCGACGGCCACCACGACGAGGTCCTGGCCGTCCGCCCACAACAGCAGGTCGGCGAGGGTCGCGTGATGCTGCAGGTGCTGGTACCGGTCGGTGACCATGGCACCCCGGCGGTTCCACCGCGCCCGCCCGACGATGTGCACCGCGGCCGCGGCGAAGGCGTTCGCGGTGCGGACCACCGTGCCGATGTTGTGGTCGTGCCCGAAGTTCTCGATGGCCACGTGGAACGGGTGCCGGCGGGCGTCGATGTCGGCCACGATCGCCGGGCGGCGCCAGTAGCGGTAGGCGTCGACCACGTTGCGGCGATCACCCTCACGCAGCAGCTCTGGGTCATAGCGGGGGTCGTCGGGCCAGTCCCCCTGCCACGGTCCGACCCCGACCGGTTCGCCCGCGGTCCACTCGGTCGGTCCCGGCGGCCCCGGCTCCGGCTCTGCGCCGTCCGGGTGGGCGGCGTCCGGGCGCGCGGCGTCGTTCACGTCAGGCGGACGGCAGTTCCAGGTCGGCCAGCCCGAGCAGCCCCCGGTAGTCAAGACCTTCGGCCTCGATGGCCTCGCGGGCACCGGTGTCACGGTCGACCACGGTGACCACACCCGCGACCACGGCACCCGCCTCGCGGGCGGCGCGGGCGGCGGTCAGCGCGGAGGATCCGGTGGTCGAGGTGTCCTCCACGATGAGTACCCGGCGGCCGGTGATGTCCGGGCCCTCGATCAGCCGCTGCATGCCGTGCTGCTTGTTCTCCTTGCGCACGACGAAGGCGTCCAGCGCGAAACCCTCGGCGGCGGCGGCGTGCAACATCGCGGTGGCCACCGGGTCCGCGCCCAGGGTGAGCCCGCCGACGGCCTCGTAGGTCCAGTCGGCGGTCAGCGTGAGCAGCAGCCGGCCGATCAGCGGGGCGGCCAGGTGGTGCAGCGTGACCCGGCGCAGGTCGACGTAGTAGTCGGCCTCCGCGCCGGAGGACAGCGTGACCTTGCCGTGGACCACGGCAAGCTCCCGGACGAGCTGGGCCAGCTGCTCGCGTTCCGCGTTCGCGCTCACGGGCGCTCGGATTCGGGCCGGCGCACCGACTCCAACTGCGCCCCGGAGCGAGCGGACGTGGCGTCGAGGGCGGCGGCCACCTCGACGAGCTGGTCGAGTACGTCCTGCAGGTGTTCGGTGCTGATGTCCAGCGGCGCGGTGCACAGGACCCACGAGTCCTCGGCCCAGAGCAGCTCGATCTCCTCGCCGACGGCGTCGGCGGCCCGCACCAGCCGCGGCGTGATCATCGGCCGGATCAGGGCGGGGTCGGAGACGAAGGCGTAACGCTGACCGACCGGCTCCAGCAGATCGAGACCGGCGTCGTCGGGCAGCGGGGCGGACGGCATCCGCAGCTCAAGTGCGCCGCTCATCGAACCGCGACGCTGCACGGCGGCCACGGCCGAGGTCGGCCTGCCGGCCTGCTCGTGGTCGAACACGTACACCAGCCGGCGACCCTCGTCGGTGAGCAGCGAACCGGTGACCAGGTTGCGGGCCACTCCGGGACCGCCCTGGTGGATGGTGCCGTAGCGCCAGCGGCTGGGCAGGACCGGATCGCTGTCCAGGTACTCCCACTCCATCTGAGCAGCCCAGCGACGGCGTTCCTTGGACCCGCCCCGTCCGCCGCGGGAACCGCCACCGCCGCCCCCTCCGCCGGGCGCGCCCACGCCCTGCGCATTCAGGCGCAGCGCGACCAGCCCCAGCACGAGGGCGAAGACCGCGATGGTGAACCAAGCAGCTGTACTCACTCGATCCAGGGTAATGGTGACCGCTGAATCCGCAGCGCAACCGTGCGGCGGGTCGCGGCACCCTCTGCGGGTGGCGAGCCGGCGGACGAGCGCGGAACGCCCGAATCCGGGTCTCTCCGCCGAGGTACCGTCCGAAACGAGCACACAGAGTGCATGAAACGCATGCACCGTGTGTGCACCTTTCCGCGGACCCCTCCCGGCCGGCGGCAACGCCCCCGGCGGGCACGGCCGGTGGAGTTGACCGTCGACCCTGGTCAATGCCCGGTCATTGACACCGCCCGGACCGGGCCGGACCGTCCTAGCCTCCTCGAAGGCCGCACCGGCGAACGTCGGGGCGCCGCCGCGAACGGCGCCCCGTCATGCCGGAGGACAGCATGCTCAGGACCGCACTCAGAACCACACTGACCACGACCATCGCCACCGCGGCGCTGGCCGCCACCCTGCTCACACCGGCCCACGGCCCCCGCACCGTCGAGACCGCCGTGGTCCCCGCCAGCAAGCGCGGAGGCAAGGCCCAGGGGTCCCAGAGCGGCCACCGGTCCGGCCGCCGGATCGGGCAGTCCCTGCCTGCGGCCGCGCTTACCGGGCGGCGGCCGGGTGGTGTCGGTGTCCACGGCAAGCTGTGGAGCACGTGACAACACCCGGTGGTCGACCTTTCCCCGCTCCGGGCGAGGGTCGATCACCCGGATCGTGGGTCAGGTGAGGTGACCGTCGGACACCGCGCCGGTGGCGGCGCCGTCGAGCAGCCCGGTGAACCCGCTCGGGCTGTGCGGCCCGACGACGAGCTGCTCGAGCACCCCGAGCCCGGTGCGGCCCTCCCACTTGGCTCGCACCACCTGCTGGATGTGCACCTGGTCCAGCCCCAGCCCGTCGAGCTCCTCGACCGGGTAGGCCTCTCCGGCGACCATCAGCTCGTCGTGCCAGCGCCCGTGCGGGTAGTCGGGGTGGCTGTAGCCGACGCCGCGCATCCGGAAGGTCTGGATCGGCTCGAGCTCCACGAGCTGCACGCCGCCGGGGGTGCGCACCGACAGCGTCGCCCCCTCCGACCGGCGGAAGCCCGGCGCCCAGCGCACCGAGTGCCGCACCGGGACGTGCTCGATCTCCGGGGCCCCCTCGCCCACGACGGACGAACCCTTGCCGAGCAGCGGCAACACCGCCCCGGTTCGGGCCCATGCCACCCCGTCGGAGTCCTCGAACACCATGAAGTGCAGGCAGCTGTCCTCGAAGTTCAGCGGCGCCCACAGGAAGAAGATCTGGGGCAGCTGCCGGTCGGGGGCCGCCGCCGCGGGGTCGGCCACCGGGCGCAGACCCCATGAGCGGTCCTTGGTGCCGTACATGCCCTTCGGCACCTTCACACGGTCGCCCGCCACCTTCAACGAGCCCGACCAGGTGCCCAGCGAGGTGGCCCGGGTGGCGTCCATCCACAGCCGGGTACCCGACCAGCGGGTCTGGCGAGGCTCCTCGCACACCGGGGTGCGGGCGTTGAACGTCAGGTCGGCGACCAGCCCGTGTTCCGGGGCGTCGACGCGCACCCGGTTGACCCGCAGCGGGTCGACGATCTCGATGTCGATGGGCCCGATACGGGTCCGCGTCCGGTCGGCGGGTATCCGACCGGACGCGAACACCGAACGCTGCACCCCGTCGCGCACCACCGAGAACGCCGCGTCCATCACACCGCGGTTGGGGTAGAACCCCATCGCGACGGCGAAGTAGGTGTCCTCGGTGTAGCCGTTGAACCAGAACCGGTCGTAGAAGTCCTGGTGGCTGTCGCCGGCGTGCGCCAGCGGCAGCGCGGTCTGGTGGACGGGGTAGTCGTCGAAAGGGATCAGCATCTCGGCGTCAGCCTACGACAGACCACCCCGCACCAGCCGGACGATCACCCCGCGGCGGGCGCGCCGCGGCCGACGATCAGCGCCCCGGTGCCCAGCGGATCACCGGACAGGTCCACCCGCACGGTGTCGCCGTCACTGATCTCGCCGGCCAGCAACGCCTTCGCCAGCTGGTCGCCGATCGCGGACTGCACCAGCCGGCGCAGCGGGCGCGCCCCGTAGAGCGGGTCGAACCCGTTCATCGCCAGCCACTCCTTCGCTCCGGCGGTCACGTCCAGCGTGAGCCTGCGGGCCGCCAGCCTGCGTGCCAGACCGCCGAGCTGGATGTCCACGATCGAGGTCAGCTCGCTCATGGCCAGCGAGTGGAAGACCACGATGTCGTCGAGGCGGTTGAGGAACTCGGGCTTGAAGTGCGCCCGCACGTTGCTCAGCACCGCCTCCTTGCGACCGGCGTCGTCCAGGCTCGGATCGGTGATGGCGTGGCTGCCCAGGTTCGACGTCAGCACCAGGATGGTGTTGCGGAAGTCGACCGTGCGGCCCTGGCCGTCGGTCAACCGCCCGTCGTCGAGCACCGCGAGCAGCACGTCGAACACGTCGGGGTGGGCCTTCTCCACCTCGTCGAACAGCACCACCGTGTACGGCCGGCGCCGGACCGCCTCGGTGAGCTGACCACCCTGGTCGTAGCCCACGTAGCCCGGGGGCGCCCCGACCAGCCGCGCGACGCTGTGCTTCTCGGAGTACTCCGACATGTCGATGCGGGTCATCGCCCGCTCGTCGTCGAAGAGGAACTCCGCCAGCGCCTTGGCCAGCTCGGTCTTGCCGACACCGGTGGGGCCGAGGAACAGGAACGAGCCGGTCGGGCGGTTGGGGTCGGCCACGCCGGCCCGGGCGCGGCGGACCGCGTCGGACACGGCCTGGACGGCCTCCCGCTGCCCGATGACGCGCTTGCCCAGCTCGTCCTCCATCCGCAGCAGCTTGGCGGTCTCACCCTCCATCAGCCGCCCGGCGGGGATGCCGGTCCAGGCCGACACCACATCGGCGATGTCGTCCGGCCCGACCTCCTCCTTGAGCATCAGCTCGTCCTTCTTGGACGAGATCGCCGCCGCCGCCGCGATCTGCTTCTCCAGCTCGGGGATCCGGCCGTAGCGCAGCTCGGCGACCCGTCCCAGGTCACCGTCCCGCTCGGCCCGTTCGGCCTCGCCACGCAGGCCCTCCAGCTGCTCCATGAGCTCACGGGAGGACTGGATGGCGCTCTTCTCGTTCTGCCAGCGGGCGGTGAGCGCCGAGAGCGCCTCCTTCTTCTCCGCCAGCTCGGCGCGCAGCGCGGTCAGCCGGACCTTGGAGCCCTCGTCCTCCTCCTTGGCCAGCGCCATCTCCTCGATCTCGAGACGGCGGACGGCCCGCTCCACCTCGTCGATCTCGACCGGCCGCGAGTCGATCTCCATCCGCAGCCGGGACGCCGCCTCGTCGACCAGGTCGATCGCCTTGTCGGGCAGGAAGCGGGCGGTGATGTAGCGGTCGGACAGGGTGGCCGCGGCGACCAGGGCGCTGTCGGTGATGCGCACACCGTGGTGCACCTCGTAGCGCTCCTTGAGCCCACGCAGGATCGCCACGGTGTCCTCCGGGGAGGGCTCACCCACGAACACCTGCTGGAACCGCCGCTCCAGCGCCGGGTCCTTCTCGATGTGCGCGCGGTACTCGTCGAGCGTGGTCGCGCCGACCATCCGCAGCTCGCCCCGGGCCAGCATCGGCTTGATCATGTTGCCGGCGTCCATGGCGCCCTCGCCGGTGGCACCCGCCCCGACGATGGTGTGCAGCTCGTCGATGAACGTGACGACCTCGCCGGCCGAGTCGGTGATCTCCTTCAGGACGGCCTTGAGCCGCTCCTCGAACTCACCGCGGTACTTGGCACCGGCCACCATCGAGCCCATGTCCAGGGCGATGACCCGCTTGCCCTTGAGGCTCTCCGGCACGTCACCTGCGATGATCCGCTGGGCCAGGCCCTCGACGATGGCGGTCTTGCCGACGCCGGGCTCGCCGATCAGGACGGGGTTGTTCTTCGTCCGCCGGCTCAGGACCTGCACGACGCGGCGGATCTCGGAGTCACGCCCGATCACCGGGTCGAGCTCGCCGGCACGGGCGCGCTCGGTGAGGTCGACGCCGTACTTCTGCAGAGCCTGGTAGGTGCTCTCCGGGTCGGGACTCGACACGCGGGTGCTGCCGCGTACCCGGGTGAACGCCTCACGCAGCGCGTCCGGGGTGGCCCCGTGGCGCTTGAGCAGGTCACCGGTCGGGTTGACGCCGGCCAGCCCCACCAGCACGTGCTCGGTGGAGACGTACTCGTCGCCCATCTCGGTGGCCAGCCGCTGCGCGGCGGTGAGCGCGTTCACGGCGTCCCGGTTGAGCTGCGGCGCGCTGACGGTGGCCCCGGCGGCGCTGGGCAACCTGTTGCCCAGGACGGTGAGCTCCTTGCGGACCACGTCGACGTCCGCGCCGACGGCCTCCAGCAGCGGTGCGCTGATCCCGTCGGCCTGCGCCAGGAGCGCGCCGAGCAGGTGGGTTGGTCCGACGTCGGGGTTGCCGGCCAGGGTCGCCGCCTGGACAGCCGCCGAGACGGCCTGCTGTGTCTTGGTGGTGGGGTTGAACGAGTCCACGGGCGTTCCTCTTGTGCTCAGGGTTCGAGTACTGCGGGTTCGAGTACTGCTGTTGTTACAAAGCACAACTTCATGAAACTTGAGTCTATTCCACTCAAGGACGATTCCGCCTGTGATGCGCCCGCCGGCCCCGACGCGACCCCATCGAGTCTGGTCCGCACACGCGCCGTGGAGAACGTCCCGACGGCCCTGCACTTGTAGGTCACAAAGGCACTACCCTGAGCGGTCTACAGTGCGTACTACCTACTACTATGAGTCACTCTGGATACCCGAATAGGTGAATGGCACATGATCGCTCCGTGAGACATCCTATGGTCAGTTCGCCACAGGGTCAGCACGGAACGGAACGTGACCTGCCCGATCGCCCATTCACCCGACAGGAGAGAGCGCGCAGCCGACGATGAGCGCCGAACCAATGGTGACCGATCACCCACCGATGCCCTCCCCCGCAAAGGCATCGGAGATGGTCACCCTCATCCGCACCAGCTTCGAGCTCGTCGAGCCGAGGGCCGAGGAGCTGGCGAAGCATTTCTATGCGGTGCTGTTCGCGCGCGCCCCGGAGACCCGCGACCTGTTCCCGGCGAACATGGAGATCCAGCGCAGCCGCCTGCTGCGTGCCCTGGTCCACGTCGTGCAGATGGTGGACCGCCCCGCCGAGCTCACCCCTTTTCTGCAGCAGCTCGGCCGTGACCACCGCAAGTTCGGCGTGATCGCGCGCCACTACAACGCAGTCGGCTACGCGCTGCTCACCGCGATCGCCCGCGAGGCCGGTCCGGCCTGGACCTCGCCCGTGGCCAACGCCTGGACCGAGGCCTACGGCGTCGTCTCCGCCGCGATGCGCACCGCCGCCGAGGCCGAGCACGGGCCCGCGTCCTGGCTGGGGCGGGTGCTCGCCTACCGCCGCGTGAGCTGGGACGTCGCCATGGTGCAGGTCCAGACCGGGCAGCCGATCCCGTACCGCGCCGGCCAGTACCTGTCGGTGGAGACGCCGAGGCGGCCCCGGCTGTGGCGCTACCTGTCCCCGGCGAACGCCCCCCGCGAGGACGGCGTGATCGAGTTCCACATCCGGGCCGTCGAGCGGGGCTGGGTGAGCCGCGCGATCGTGGCCCACAGCCAGCGCGGCGACACCTGGCGGATCGGTCCGCCGATGGGGCGGCTGTCGATCAACCGCCAGTCCGGGCGCAACCTGCTCATGGTCGCCGGCGGCACGGGAATGGCGCCGATCAAGGCGATCCTCGAGGAGATGTCGCAGTACGGGGAGAACCCGCGCACCGAGGTCTTCCTGGGCGCGAAGAACTTCACCGACCTCTACGACCTGGGCAGCCTGCGCCAGATGTCCTACAGCAACCCCTGGCTGAACGTGGTGCCGGTGGTCGAGGACGACGACAGCGGCTCGGGCGCGGAGAAGGGCACGCTCGCCGAAGTGGTCACCCGCTACGGCGCCTGGGCCGACCACGACGTCCTGGTCTGCGGTTCCCCGGCGATGATCCGGGCCACCGTGTCACGGATGCTGGTCGCCGGCACGCCGCTGGACCAGATCCGGTACGACCCGTTCACGATGGACTAGGAGTTCACCCGGCCAGGTTCGTGCCCAGCGCGGCGGCCGCCACTAACGTGGCCGCATGGGTATCACCGTAGGCAGGCTCTGGCATCACCCCGTCAAGTCCGTGCAGGGCGAGTCCACCGACGAGGTCGTGCTCGGCCCCGGTGGTCTGGTCGGCGACCGAGCTTACGGCTTCGTCGACGTGGCCACCGGGCGGCTGCTGTCGGCGAAGCGTCCGAAGCGTTACGGCGCGCTGCTGCGCTGCCGCGCCAGCTTCGCCGCTCCGCCCAAGCCCGGTGAGCCCATCCCCGCGCTGCACTTCACCATGCCCGACGGGCGCACCCTGACCGAGCAGGCGGAGATCGAGAAGTCGGTCACCGAGCTGCTCGGGTTCGAGGTCGCACTGGTCACCAGCCTTCCGCCGGGCGGCGCCTACGAGCTGACCTGGGGCGAGGACAACGGCGACTCCGACTTCCTGGCACCCGCGCGGCTGCCCGAGACCGAGGACGGCGAGCCGCTCTACGCGTTCCCGCCGGGGGTCGGCGCGCCGGAGACCCTGCTCGACCTGGCCGCGCTGCACGTGCTGGCGACCAGCACCCTGGAGTCGTTGGCCCGGGACTACCCGGACGGCAGCTGGGACGAGCGGCGGTTCCGCCCGAACATCGTCTTCGCCGACGGTCCATCCGACCGCGCGTCCGGAAGTTACGCCGAGGACGAGTGGATGGGCACCGACCTGCGCATCGGCGACTCGGTGCGGATCCAGATCGTGGCCCCCACCCTGCGCTGCCCGATGCCCTCGGTCGCCCAGGAGGGGCTGTCCCGCGACATCGAGATCCTCCGGACGCTGAACCGGGTGGCCAGGCGCGAGCTCAGCCCACTGGGCACCTTCCCCTGCCTGGGCGCCTACGCCGAGGTGGTCACCCCGGGCGTGGTGCGGGTCGGGGATGCCGTGGAGATCACCGAGACCCAGGCAACCGGAAGTGCCCTGGCCGGCGCCCTGGCCGCGATCGGCGGCGGGGCGTAGCCGGGTTCGGCGGCGGGACCGGCGGCGGGGCGTAGCCGCCGATCAGCGCTGCGGCTTCTTCGGCCGCCAGACGGTGATCGAGGTCTGGCGGTTCACCGGTACCAGGTCACGCCGGTAGGAGGCGTGCACGGCGGCGGTGGCGGCCTCGGCGGCGGCGCGGGCCTCGGCGAGCTCGTCGAGCAGCGAGGACACCTGGCCGCGCAGCTCGTCGACGATGTTCTCCAGCTCGATGATCCGCTTCACCCCGGCCAGGTTGACGCCCTCGTCCTGGCTCAGCCGCTGCACCTCGCGCAGCAGGGCGATGTCGCGGGCGGAGTAACGCCGCCCGCCACCGGCCGTCCGGCCCGGGCGTACCAGCCCGAGCCGGTCGTACCCGCGCAGCGTCTGGGCGTGCAGACCGGCGAGCTCGGCGGCCACCGAGATCACGAAGACCGGGCTGTCCTGATCGGTGCCGGGGGGCAATCCGGATACGTCCATCACAGCAACCCGTCCCTAGCAGGAATCACGGTCATCGGCCTACAACCCTGCCCTCGGGTCGAACGACTTGGTCGCCTCAGCGTACGAGCGCAGCGCCTCGCTCGCCTGGTCATCGTGCTCCTTGGGCACCGCGATCTCGACGGTGACCAGCAGGTCGCCCGGTGTGCCGTTGGCCTTCTGCACCCCGCGCCCCCGTACCCGGAAGGTGCGCCCGCTGGAGGTACCGGCGGGCACCTTCAGCGACACCTTGCCGTCCAGGGTCGGCACCGTGAGCGTCGTACCCAGGGCCAGTTCCGGATAGGTCACCGGGACCTTCAACGTCACGTCGTCGGAGTTGCGCTCCGAGCGGCCGAAGCGGCGGTCGGCGTCGACGTGCACCAGCACGTACAGGTCACCGGCCGGCGCGCCCCCGCGTCCCGGCTCACCCTGGCCCTTGAGCCGGATCTTCTGGCCGTCGGTCACGCCGGCCGGGATCCGGACGTTGAGCGTGCGGGTGCGCGGGCTGACCCCGTCGCCACCGCACTCGGTGCACGGGTCGTCGATGAGGCGCCCGGTGCCCCGGCAGTCGCGGCACGGCTCGGAGAAGCCGAAGTGGCCCTGGTTGTTGGTGACCAGGCCGTGGCCGTCGCACTTGGGACAGGTCCGCGGGGTGGTGCCCGGCTTGGAACCCGTGCCGCCGCAGCTGGTGCACCGCGCCGGGCTGGTCAGCCGCAGCGCCACGGTGGCACCGTGCACCGCGTCGGCGAAGGGCAGCCGGATCTCGCTCTCCACGTCGGCCCCGCGCCGGGACTGGGTGGAGGTGCGGGTGCCACCGCGACCGCCACCGCCGCCTCCGAAGAGACCGCCGAACAGGTCACCGAGACCGCCGCCACCTCCCCCGCCACCGCGGGCGGCGCCGCCGAGCAGGTCGTCGAGGTTGATGCCGCCGCCGGCGCTGAAGCCACCGGGTGCGTTGAACCCGCCGCTGAAGCCGCTGCCGAATCCGCCGGCGCCCCGTGCTCCCGCGCCGAACAGCGCGCGGGTCTCGTCGTACTTCTTGCGGTTCTCGGTGTTGGACAGCACGCTGTACGCCTCGCCGACGGCCTTGAACTTCGCCTCGGACTTGGCGTCACCGGGGTTCTTGTCCGGGTGCAGGTCCCGGGCCAGCTTGCGGTACGACTTCTTGATCTCGTCCGCGGTCGCGGTCGAGGAGACGCCCAGCTCGGCGTAGAAGTCCTTGTCGATCCATTCCCGCTCGTTCACCGGGCGCCTCCTCTCGTCGTGATCATCTTTCGACCTTCGTTCTAGCTCTCGTTCTCGCTGCCCCCGGGGGCGCCCTCACCGGAGGCGGCCGTCGCGGCGGGGGGCGCGCCCGGGTCGCGGTCGGTGACCGCGACCATCGCCGGCCGCAGCACCCGCTCCCCGATCTTGTACCCCTGGCGCATCACGACGGTGACCGTCGGGCCGTCCACCTCGGCGGACGTGTCGTGCTGCACGGCCTCGTGCACCGCCGGGTCGAAGGGGTCCCCCTCGACGCCGAAGGACTCGAGCCCGACGCCCTTGGCCACGTTGACCACCTTGTCGGCCACCGCTTTGAACGCGCCGGTCAGATCGCCGTGCGCATCCGCCCGGTCGATGTCGTCGAGCACGGTGAGCAGCTGCCCGGCCACCTGGGCGCGGGCGTTCACCGAGACCGCCTCCCGGTCCCGGTCGACCCGGCGCCGGTAGTTGGCGTACTCGGCGCTGATCCGCTGCAGGTCGGCGGTGCGTTCGTCGAGCTGCGCGGACAGCTCCACCAGCTTCTGCTCCGCCGGGTCGGTGACGACCTGCTCGGTGCCGTTGCTGGGGTCCACCACTACCTCCGTCTCATCGGTCGCGTTTCCGGACGCGCCGGAGGGGCCGGCCCCTCCCGGTGCCGTGGCACCCGGAGGGGTCCGGACCTCGCCGGTCTGCGGATCGATCCGCCGCTTGTCCCGCACCACGACGCGCTCTGGCTGCTCGTCCCGGTCGTCGGTACCGCGCTCGGTCACTTCTTGTCGCCCTCGCTGGGCTCGTCGACGATCTCGGCGTCCACCACGTCGTCGGCACCGGCCTGGGCACCGGCGTCAGCACCGGCGCCGGGAGCACCCTCGGCGCCACCCTCGGCCGCCTGCTGGGCGTACAGCGCCGAACCCATCTTCTGGGACTCGGTCGCCAGCTTCTCCATGGCGGACTTGATGGCGTCGGTGTCGGTGCCCTTGAGGGCCTCGGTCAACCCGTCGAGCGCGCCCTTGACCTCGGTCTTGGCGTCGGCCGGGACCTTCTCGTCGTTGTCGGCGAGGAACTTCTCGGTCTGGTACACCAGCGACTCGGCCTGGTTGCGGACCTCGGCCTCTTCACGCCGCTTCTTGTCCTCCTCGGCGTGCTGCTCGGCCTCGCGCATCATCCGGTCGATCTCGTCCTTGCTCAGGGCGGAACCACCGGTGATCTGCATGGCCTGGCTCTTGCCGGTGCCCATGTCCTTGGCGGACACGTTCACGATGCCGTTCGCGTCGATGTCGAAGGAGACCTCGATCTGCGGAACGCCACGCGGGGCCGGCGGCAGCCCGGTCAGCTCGAACATGCCGAGCTTCTTGTTGTAGGCCGCGATCTCACGCTCGCCCTGGAACACCTGGATCTGCACCGACGGCTGGTTGTCGTCCGCCGTCGTGAAGATCTCCGAGCGCTTCGTCGGGATGGTGGTGTTGCGCTCGATGAGCTTGGTCATCACCCCGCCCTTGGTCTCGATGCCCAGCGACAGCGGCGTGACGTCCAGCAACAGGACGTCCTTGACCTCGCCCTTGAGGACACCGGCCTGCAGTGCCGCGCCGACCGCGACGACCTCGTCCGGGTTCACACCCTTGTTGGGCTCCTGGCCGCCGGTGAGCTCCTTGACCAGCTCGGTGACCGCGGGCATCCGGGTGGAACCACCCACGAGCACCACGTGGTCGATCTGGCCGACGGAGATGCCGGCGTCCTTGATCACCTGGTTGAACGGGGCCCGGGTGCGGTCCAGCAGGTCGGAGGTGATCCGCTGGAACTCCGCGCGGGAGAGGGTCTCGTCCAGGAACAGCGGGTTCTTGTCCGCGTCCACGGTGATGTAGGGCAGGTTGATCGTCGCCGTGTTCTGGCTGGACAGCTCGATCTTGGCCTTCTCGGCGGCCTCACGCAGCCGCTGGAGAGCCATCTTGTCCTTGGTGAGATCGATACCCTGGGAGGACTTGAACTTGTCCACGAGCCAGGTGATGACCCGCTCGTCCCAGTCGTCACCACCGAGGTGGTTGTCACCGTTGGTGGCCTTCACCTCGACGACGCCCTCGCCGATCTCCAGCAGCGACACGTCGAACGTGCCACCACCGAGGTCGAACACCAGGATCGTCTGCTCCTTCTCGCCCTTGTCCAGGCCGTAGGCCAGCGCGGCGGCGGTCGGCTCGTTGACGATCCGCAGCACGTTCAGGCCGGCGATCTGGCCGGCCTCCTTCGTGGCCTGCCGCTGGGAGTCCTCGAAGTACGCGGGCACGGTGATCACCGCATCGGTGATCTCCTCGCCCAGGTAGGCCTCGGCGTCACGCTTGAGCTTCTGCAGCACACGCGCGCTGATCTCCTGCGCGGAGTACTTCTTGCCGTCGATGTCATCGGTGGACCAGTCGGTGCCGATGTGACGCTTCACCGACCGGATGGTCCGGTCGACGTTCGTCACCGCCTGGTTCTTGGCCGACTGCCCGACGAGCACCTCGCCATTACGCGCGAACGCCACCACGGACGGTGTCGTACGCGAACCCTCGGAGTTGGCGATGACCGTCGGCTCGCCGCCTTCGAGGACGGAGACGACGGAGTTCGTGGTCCCGAGGTCGATCCCGACCGCACGAGCCATTTGGGTTGTCCTCCATGCTTGATATACCGATGTCTGGTTCTGGCTGTCATGCCGGCCTTGAGTTCTTCCGGCTCAAGTCTGAACGTACCCGTTCTCTGTTACTTGAGTCCAGTCCGCTCAACCCGCTGTCCGTCACAACGGGGGGCCCTACGGATTTGTTCCCCGGCCGACCACCTCGACGTTCCGGGTCGCCGGCGCCAGCCGGGCGTCGGTCGTCACCAGCGGTGCGCCGAGCCGGTCGGCGAGCGCGACGTAGAAGGCATCGTCGGCGCCCGACACCGAACGACCGGCCCAGGCGGCCGGTATGAGCTCGACGAGGGGATGCCGCACCAGCGGGATCGTCGCCAGCCGCGCAACCGCGTCATCCGCGACCGTCGCGGGCAGGCCGGCTGTCGCCGCCAGCCGCTCCAGACAGGCCAGCACCTCGGCGTCCACCTGTGCGGGTGCATGCGGACGGCAACCCCGCAGACGGCCGTGGACCCAGGAGCCGTTCTCCGTACCGACCAGGAGCTCGACCAGCGCCGAGACGTGCACGACCACATCCTCAGGAAGCACCGCGGCTCCCATCGAGAGCGGAGATCACGTCGTC
>Ga0310811_10004220_pt1 | contig 18076 bp, 15 predicted proteins | sample YCmetagenome_FD_207642 | JGI IMG/M metagenome (GOLD analysis project Ga0310811, IMG submission 207642) | Soil microbial communities from experimental microcosm in Duke University, North Carolina, United States - YC | ecosystem: Engineered > Artificial ecosystem > Soil microcosm > Unclassified ...
TTGGGCAGCTTTTGATCCAGAAGCCCAGGGCTTACGCCGCTCTTTTCGCCTGAGAACGCATTTGCTGATTCATCTGGCGCATTGAGGCTAACAGCCCGGGTGAGCGCTTTTCAGCCCAGGTTGCAAAGCGGTTGGCTGCATTTTCGATGTGAGCGGCAAAGAGTTTGTTCGAGAACCGTTCCCGGCCTTCCTTGATGGTTGGCTTGATGCGCTCCCAAACCCCGAAGAACTCGCCGCTGGTTTCGAAGAACAGGTCTTCGTGCAGTAGCCCGTAGTTGAGCAGCGCGCACGCCTGGTCCCAGTAGCTGATCACCATCATGAAGCTGGTGCCGGCATCTGTTCCCGGCGGAGCGATGCGCATGGCCTCATCCAGAGTGTCGGCGAAACAATTGGCGAAGAACCAGTCACGCGCCTGCCGAAGCCGGGGCTCGCGGCGTTCTTCGTAGATTCTCAGGTGGAGTTTGGCTTGTTCGTAGGTAGGCTTGGATTCCATAGGGCTTTATCTCCTTCCTGTTGTCTGGGTTGATGGTTGGTGGTGAGTCAGCCTTGCGATTTTCTCAGCTCTAGAACCGCTCTTGCTTTAGCGAAGCAGCAGACGCGGCTCGAAGTACAGACGCCTATTTTAACCCCAGCACCGGCTGGGATGTTGGTTGCAGGAACACGCGAGTGCTTGGGATTACAGCATCGTGGAACTTTGCCTGGGTTTCGGCGTAAAGCGCTGATGGGGCGTGAGATTCGGGCAAATCAGACCAGCGGGCGGCGTACTCAAGCAGTTTTTACTTGAGTGGGGGAGTAGCAGGCGGACTCTAAGGACGGATTCAGAAGCGCGCCAATGCTTTTGCCGGAGCGGACCGCGGCGCGACCGACCGCCAATCCAGAATCACGCTGGGCAGGAAGGCGGCCATCGCGATCGTCGTCCATACCACAATCTCGATGCCGACGAAGCCGCTGCGCAGGATGGCCGGAATGGGAATGAGGAGGCGCGCGACGGTGAAGACCATGGCAAAAGGATAGCCGCGAATCATCCAGCGCCGGTGTTGCTGGACGTTGCCGCTGCGGATGCAGTAGAGCGCGACTCCGGTGCAGAACATCCAGCCGAATGCCTGCACGACTGAGGCAGCGACCAGCGAAGGCGTGTCAATCCGGGCGGCGAGAGGAATGGCGATGGGGGCGCCAATCATCACGCTCACCACGTAAATGTAGCCCATGACGCGATGGACGCGGAGATAACGGCTGCGCAACCGGTTGGAGAACTGGAAGGCGCCCATGATCATCGCCAGGGCGGCAAAAAACGCGTGCGGAATGAGAAACAGCGTTGCCGGCGCAAAATGCCGCGCGACTACCGATGAAGGGTCGAAGATCTGCGCGTTCTTCATGTAGGTGACGAACGCGGTGACCGCGAAGAAAATTCCGAAGAAGATCAGCTTTGCCTGTGATCCCGAGCGCGCACGAGTGGCGGCGGCAGCCGTGGCCATCTTTCACCCTCCCCCAATAGTGGGAGGATATCGCGGATATCTCCGCGCGACAAGCTGCAAACTCTTGCATTCACTGGGGGTGGAGGAGCGGCCCAGCCAAGCTAAAGGCAGGATGGAATGGGCCACCAGTATTCTGGGGTTCTACGGGATAGGCAAATTTGCGGGCTCATTTGGCCTTACCTTTCCAGAAGAATGGGTCAAGCGCCGGTTCGCTCCCGACTCGCTGCATGACGCTGAGTCTCCCGAAGGCTGGCGGCCGAGCTAGCCGAAATAGCGATTCCGGGGAAAGAATCTTGCTTTCAGTCCCACTCAAGCTAAAAGCGGGGCTTGAGTGGGGCACCGATTCACGATAGAACTCCCTCTCGCAGTGTGGTGCGCCCACCTGTGCAGGGGTGTTTCGACTCGGGCGTTCGCCCTCGCTCAACATGACAGTTCTGGGGATTATTGCGGCAGAACAGCCTGCTATGCAGCCGCCGCACGACGGCGCTGGAAGGCGTAGAAAACCGGAACGCCGGCCAGGATCAGCGCTGAACCCACGAACGAATTTCGCAGGTTGGCGCTGAAGGTGTAGTAGAGCAGAACGGCGGAGGCGAGGATAAACAACGCCGGCACGACGGGGTAGCCCCAGGTTTTGTATGGCCGCTCGGCGTTGGGTTCGCGGAAGCGGAAGATGAAGACGGTGCTGGTCACCAGCATGTAGAACAGCCACTCGCCAAAGAGGGTGACCGAAAACAGTTCCTGAAAGCTTCCCGCAAAGAGCAAAAAGATAATGGCCAGGATGGCCTGCACCACAAGAGCCGTCGAAGGCGTGTGGAAGCGCGGGTGTACCTTGGCGAGGCCCTGGAAGAAGTAGCGGTCGCGGGCGAGGGCGAAGGGGACGCGGGCGCCGGTCATGGTGCTGCCGTTGAGAGTGACGAGCATGGAGATGGCCATGCCGGCGGAGACGATGGCGGCGCCAGCCGCACCCATGGCCAGTTGCATGGCGTCAGAGGCGGGGCGGGGCGAGGCGGCGACGGCGGAAGCGGGCATGACGTACTGCACGGCCGCGTTTACCAGCATGTAGAGCACGGCGACGGTGGCTACGCCGAGGATGAGCGCAATGGGCAGGCTGCGCTGCGGCTGCTTGATTTCGCCGGCGACGGTGGTGACCAGGTTCCAGCCGTCATAAGCCCAGAGAGCGGCGATGAGCGCCACCATGAATCCGGCAAAGCCGCCGCGCGCGCCCAGGTAGCGGGTGGCGAAATTGGCCACGCCGCCGTGTGCGTAGGCAAAACCCACGCCCACGATGGCCAGGATGATGGCGACTTTCAACAGGGTGAAGAAGAGCTGGAATTCACCCGCCTTTTTAACTCCGATGTAATTGATGAAGGAAATGAAGACGACGGCGGCGATAGCGACCAGTTGTCCCCAGCTAATGAGGAAGGGATGGGTCATCATGGGCTGGGGAAGAATGGCGAGGAAGCTGAAGGTGCCAAGAATACGCACCAGGCCGATGGCGATGGTGGCCATGGAGCCGGGCTTGGCGAGCACGAAGTAGGTCCAGGCGTAGAGGAAGCCGCCCAGGGGGCCGTAGCCGTCGCGCATGTAAACGTACTCGCCGCCGGCTTGGGGCTTCATGGCGGCAAGCTCGGAATAGCTGAGGGCGCCGAAGAAGGAGAGCAGTCCGCCGACGATCCAGGCGAGATAAACGAGGTGAGCGGAGCCCACTGCCTGCATCATTTCCTTGGGGACGAGGAAAATGCCGCTGCCGATGATGGTGCCGACCACGATGGACGCGGCATGGCTGACCTTCAGGTCGCGGGCCAGGTCGGGAGCGGCGGTAGCGTTCTTGGGGACGGATAGCGGCATGGTTTAGACCAGCTTGAGTTAGCAGGTTGCAAGCTGCGTTCGGAAACGCAAGGTCCTTCGACTCACGCTCCGTTCGCAAGCTCAGTCGCGCTCGCTCGGGATGACAGACCGATTAAGCGATGTGGACATTGGCCACCTACGACACACTTCTAGCCACAAGGCTGCTGGCAATATAGCCGATTGTGAAAGTCACGGCAGTTCCAATCACCACGTACCAGGTCCAGGGGACGTGGGTGCCCAGCCAGATATAAAGCTCAACGGCGAAGCCGCAGGCCATGCCGATCATGGCGCCGCGCTCATTGGCGCGCCTGGTCAGAAGGCCGAGCAGGAAGATTCCCAGCATGGCGCCGTAAGCGACGGAAGCGATGGAAAGCCCGACTTCGACTACGCGCCCGCCGCGCTGGGAAAGAATTGCCAGGGCGAAGAGCACCAAAGCCCAGACGAAGGTGGAGGCGCGGGAGACGGCCAGACGGCGGCTTTCGGAGGAGTCGGGCCGGCGGCGCAGATAAAAATCCATGATGGAGCTGGAGGAGAGCGAGTTCAGGGCGGCGCTCAGGTTGGACATGGCGGCAGCCAGGATGGCGGCAATCAGCAGCCCGGAGATACCCCGGGGCATGTCGCGGACGATGAATGTGGGGAAGATGCGATCAGAGCGGGTGAAGGGCGTGGCCGGCGGGAAGTGGTGGTAGAAGACAAAGAGCGCGGCGCCCACCAACAGAAAGAGCGCGAACTGTACCAGGATGAAGACGCCGCTGGCGAGCAGCGCGCCCTGCGACTGGGCTTTGTTCTTGGCGGAGAGCAGGCGCTGCACCATGAGCTGGTCGGTGCCGTGGCTGGCGGTGGTAAGGAAGGTGCCGCCAATCAGGCCGGCCCAGAAGGTGTAGGTGCGGGAAAAGGTGGGAGTGAAGTCGAAAATGCGCAGCTTGCCGGCGGCGGCCGCGGCGGCGTGAATCGTGCCCCAGCCGCCGGGAACCAGGCGGAGCAGGGTGATGAAGCCAACAGCGGTGCCGCCGATGTAGATGATCATCTGGATGACGTCGGTCCAGATGACGGCGGCCATGCCGCCCTCGAAGGTATAAATCAGGGTGAGCAGAGTGATGATGGCGATAGAGGCAATCTCGCCTGTACCGATGGCGATGGCCACGACAATGGAGACGGCGAAAACGCGCACGCCTTCAGCGGCGGCACGGGTAATGAGGAAGAGTCCGGCGGCCAGGGAGCGGAGGCGCGGGCCAAAGCGTCGCTCGATGAGCTGGTAGGCGGTGTACATTTCGCCGCGGAAGTATGAGGGAATGAAAATGATGCAGATGATGACGCGGGCCACCAGGTAGCCGAAGACTACTTGCAGGAAGGCCATGTTGGTGTCATAGGCGAGGCCGGGAATGCTGATGATGGTGAGGGTGCTGGTCTCGGCGGCAACGATGGAGAGGGCGATGGCCCACCAGGGAATGGTGCGGTCGGCGAGGAAGTAATCGCGCAGGGTGCGCTGCTTTTTGCGGAAGCGGAGGCCGAAGAGCGTGATGCCCGCCAGGTAAATCGCGATGATGGCCAGGTCGAGGTGGTCGAGCTTCATGGAGAAGCGGTCAGCAATCGGCAATCAGCATTCAGCCGTAAGCGGCGCATCCACCCATTAGAGGCGCGGGGGGCAGGATTGGCAAAGTGGATAGTTGGGGTCGGGTTTTGGAAGCAGGTCCTTCGCTGCGCTCCCGCTCCCGCAAGCGGGATTGGTCGCGGGAGCTCAGGATGACGAGGCTGCAAGGGTACTCCGGGCCCGCTTAGTACTTCCGTAACCGGGATTGCGCCCGGTCGGTAATCGCCTTCGGCGGCAGCGCAAGCTACTATAAGCAGGGTTTCCGGTGAAGGCGGGCGAGTGGCGGAAACAAGCAGGAGTGCAGCCCGCAAGCGCAGGAATGCCTAGGCCTGTTCCCGCGGCGCGAGGCAGTCATCCAACTCTAAAGGCACGGAAAGAATGGACACATTTCTGCAGCGGCGTTCGAAGCTGGAGCTGATTGCGATTGCGCTGGTGCTGATAGCGGCACCCAGCTACGCGACTCAAGCCACGGGGGGCAGCATTTCGTTCGCCATCTTCTACCTGGCGCCAGTGGCGCTGCTCAGCTGGTACATGGGAACGGTGGAGGGAATCCTGGCCTCCATCTTTTCCGCCTGCGCCTGGCTGCGCGCGGATGCGATGGCGACGGGCACCTCCAATGTGATCGTTCTGTACTGGAACGCGGTGGTGCTGTTCGGATTTTTCCTGATCACGGCGCTGATTTTGATGCGGCTGAAGGCCGCCTACCAACAGGAGCAGGAACTGTCGCGGGTGGATTTTCTGACGGGAGTGCCCAACGGGCGCGCCTTCCGCCAGGTAGCGGAGATGGAAAAGCACCGGGTGCGCCGCTACCGGCACCCGCTCACCCTGGCGTACCTGGACATTGATAATTTCAAGGTGGTGAATGACCGCTTCGGCCACCAGACTGGCGACGTGCTGCTAGTGTGGGTGGCGCGGTCCATCAAGCGCAACCTGCGGGCCACAGACTTTGTGGCCCGAGTAGGGGGAGACGAGTTCGCCATCCTGCTGCCCGAGACGGGCGCAGAAGCGGGGCAATTTGTGCTCTACAAGCTGCAGCGGGTGCTGGTGGACCTGGTGAAACAGAACGCTTGGCCGGTGACCTTCAGCATTGGGGCGGCGACCTTTGTGGCCGAGCCGGAATCGCTGGACGAGATGATTCAAAGCGCCGATGAGCTGATGTACACGGCTAAGCGCAATGGCAAGAACCGCATCGCGCAGGCAGTAGTGGGCGCCTAACCTACACGTGCCAGGCAGGGATGGCGGGTTGCCTGCGGCGGCAAAACGCAAACCTGAACTCTTCTGCTCAGTCCAGTTTAGGCTGACAACCTCCCGGGCCAAACCTGCACCTCACGTACGAGTGCAGTAGCACTTCGGAGGTGAAGATGCTTTGGACCCTGTTTGTAATTCTGCTGATTGCCTGGCTCCTGGGATTGGTCGGAACGTACCAGATTGGGGCTTTTGTGTGGTTATTGCTGGTCGCGGCTGTGATCGTGCTGATTCTGCAGCTGGTGACGGGACGCCGGCCAGTGGTTTGAGGTGGTCAGGCCGGATTTAGCGAAACATACCCGCCGCGAGGAGCAGCGCGGCGGGTAACATTTTCCTGGGGGCGTGCCAAGAGGCACGTTATTCATATGCTGTGGCTGATCTTTTTTATCCTACTAATCTTGTGGCTGCTCGGACTGATTGGCACTTATACGATTGGAGCGTGGCTGCACCTGCTGCTGGTGCTGGCCATCATTGTTCTCATCATTCAGCTGGTGACGGGTAGAAGAAGCGCGGTGTGATTTAATTGGGTAATTTAGTAATTTGTAATTGGGTAATTGAAAAGCACGATCTGCAAGCTGAGGGGAGTCGTTGGGAAGAACTCCCTGTGAACGGCAGGTACGGTTCGGTGGGCGTTGGGGTCCTTCGACTGCGCAAGCTGAGTCGCAACGAATGAGCTTGCTCCGCTCAGGATGACAAAAGAAACTTCGGTGCACCATAAAGCAGGTTCTTCGCCGCGCTGACCGCGGCAAGCAGTGGCTACACTGCGAATTACCCGATTTTCAAACCCACAATTCCTCAGCGAGTGGCGACGGGGACAGCGGCGGCCGGTTCGGGCGCCTCCACGCTGGCTTCACGCAGGAACTTGGCCGCTTCCTCAGGCGGGGTGGGGTTGATGTAGAAGCCCGTTCCCCATTCGAAGCCGGCGGTCTTGGTCAGCTTGGGCATAAATTCGATGTGCCAGTGATAGTGGTCGTTGGTGGGGTCCTGCACCGGCGAGGTGTGGATCACCAGGTTGTAAGGCGGATTATCGAGGACGCGGTCAGCCTTCTGCAGGAGCAGCTTGAGGGCCTTGGCCAGATTCTCATACAGGCTGGAGGATGAGTTCTCGAAGGCGGACTCGTGGCTCTTGGGCAGAATCCAGGTTTCAAAGGGGAAGCGCGGGGCGTAAGGGGCGATGGTCAGGAAATTTTCATTTTCGCTGACCACGCGGATACCGTTCTCCATTTCCTGCCGGATGACGTCGCAGAAAACGCAGCGCTCCTTGAAGATGTAGTACTGCTTGGCGCCCTCCAGTTCCTCGATGACCTGGCGGGGCAGAATGGGCAGCGCGATGAGCTGGGAGTGGGCATGTTCCAGCGATGCGCCGGCAGGCTCGCCGTGGTTCTTGAAGATGAGGATGTACTTGAAGCGGCGGTCCTTCTTGAGGTCGAGGATGCGGTCGCGAAAGGTCCAGAGCACATCTTCCACGCGCTTGGCGGGCAGGGTGGCCAGGGTGGAATTGTGGTCGGGGGTTTCGATGATGACCTCGTGGGCGCCGATACCGTTCATTTTGTCGAACATGCCCTCAGCCTGACGGTTGAGGTTGCCTTCGATGCCGAGAGCGGGGAACTTATTGGGCACCACCCGCACCGTCCAGCCGGAGGTATCACGCTGCGGCGGGCCGCCATTCTGGTTGGGGCGGTAGGCCTGGATTTCCGGCGGGGTCTTGTCTTCGTTGCCGTAGCAGAAGGGACAGAAGCCGCCCTTGATCTTAACCTGCTCGCGGGCAAAGTCGGTGGGCCGTTTAGCGCGGTCGGTGGAGATGATCACCCACCGGCCAACCACAGGGTCTTTTCTTAACTCAGGCAATTTGTTTATGTATCCTTTCCCAAATCAATGATTTTACGATAGGGAGAACGCATTTTTAAATAAGGTGATTTGCGGAGGCGCGCCGGGCTGGTCGTAATAGATGCTGAGCACGTCAAAACGCCAGGAAGGGGAGCCCGCCACGTGGCGCAGATACTCGCCGGCCATGCCGCCGAGTTCGTCCTGCTTGGCGGCGTCAACCGCGGCTTCCGCAGGTTTAACGTCGCGGGTGGTGCGGGACTTCACTTCCACAAAACAGAGCACATCGCCATCCCAGCCGATCAGGTCAATTTCGCCGCGACGGCGTGGGGAGCGCCAGTTGCGCGCTACCATCACGTAGCCCAGGCGGCGCAGATAGAAATACGCTTCTTCTTCGCCCCGGATACCTACTTTTTGATGCGCGGCCACGGCCGGAGGCTTCAGCAACAGCTCGGCCATGCGGTCCAGCAGCCGCAACGAAAACCGGGTCACGCGGCCAGACATGCGCACATCCTGGTGGGTCACCGGGGAGATGCAGCGAGTTTAGCGCCTGAGACGTCGGCTGTCATTAAGAACCCGAGGAGAGGACGGGGGTCGCGATGGGAAATGCCGCTGGCGTCATTTGGCGCGAGGGGGGGTGCGGGTACGCGGGCGAGGCGCCCGCGCCACAGGGTTCCATTACTCGTCGAGGGTGGATTCAATGGCGAAGAGCAGGGCGCCGGGACCGTCAAAAGGATCAATCACCGCGTCGGCGTGGGCGGGCATTTCGTGGATGCGGCAATACATCACCACATGGGTGGTGGGCCAGCGCTTCTTCACTTCCGCGGCCAGAGCAATGCGGTCATCGTAGGACAGGGAAGCGCTGAGCACAGCCACATCAAAGTTGCCGGCGGCGCATTGGTTCACAGCCTGGTCATAGTCCTCGGCGGAGGAGACGGTGTAGCCGGCGTTTTGCAGGACCATGCCGCGGGTGCGCAGTACCGATCCGTCATTACAGACAGAAAGAACCCGAGGCTTGCTTCTGGCGGCGGCAGTGTTGCTGAACTGGTGCGCCATGGCTGGTTGCAGTTGCAAAAAGGCTGCCAAGCTGTCGAGCTTAGGATTCAAGGAGTTACGACGCGGGCGAGATGGGGGCCGGAGCGGGTGGGCAAAAATTGCCGGGAAAAATTACCGGGTGAAAAAACAAAGAGCCGCAGCAGGGCTACGGCTCTTATCTTAAAACAATTTAAGTTATGCGCCTTGGGGTTTGCCGGGACCGGTGGATTTGTGCGCTTTGCCGCCCACCGTCTCGATGCATTCTTCCAGCACGTCGAGGGCTTCGTCGGCCTGCTGGCTAGTGACCACCAGCGGGGGAGCGATGCGAATAGAGTTGGGACCGGCGCCGAGGAACAGAATGCCGCGCTGGAAGGCGAGTTCCACGATGCGGTCGCGCTCCGGCCCGGCGGGCGTTTTGTTCTCGTGGTCCTTTACGATCTCCACACCCAGCATCAGGCCCTGTCCGCGCACGTCGCCGACCATGCTGTGTTTCTGCGGCCAAGTGCCGAGGCGCTGCAGGATGTGCCGCCCCATTTCCGCTGCGTTCTTCAAGCCTTCGCGTTCAATAACGTCAAGCGTGGAGAGGGCGGCGGCGATGCACACGGGATTGCCGCCGAAGGTGGAAGCATGGGAGCCGGGCACCCAGTCCATGATGCCGGCCTTGCTGACGGTCACGCCCAGAGGCATGCCGGAAGCAATGCCCTTGGCAATGCAGACAATATCCGGCTCGACGCCGGCGTGCTCGATGGCCCACCACTTGCCGGTGCGGCCCATGCCGGACTGAACTTCGTCGGCCACCAGCAGGATGCCGTTTTCGTCGCAGATGCGGCGCAGTTCGCGCAGGAATTCCGGCGGGGCCACCACGTATCCGCCTTCACCCTGGATGGGTTCCACGAAGATGGCGGCTACTTCTTCAGGAGGTAGCGTGGTCTTGAACAGCTTCTCCTCGATGAAGCGAGCGCAATCAATGGCGTACTGTTTGGCGTCCGTGCCCTTGGGGCGGCGGTAAAGGTTGGGATAGGGAATGTGGGTAACGCCGGGCATGAGCGGGGCAAAGCGGCGCTTCTGCTGCGGCTTGGAAGCGGTGAGCGCCAGCGAGCCCATGGTGCGGCCGTGGAAGGCGCCGAAGAAGGCGATGATGTTCTGCCGCTGGGTGTGGTAGCGGGAGAGCTTGATGGCGCACTCGATGGCCTCGGTGCCGGAATTGCCGTAGTACACCTTATGCGGGCCGCGCATGGGAGCGATCCTGGAGAGTCGCTCAGCCAGGGTGACCATGTTCTCATAATAGAAATCGGTTCCCGACATGTGGATGAGCTCGCCGGCCTGCTTCTGGATGGCGGCGACTACCTCGGGATGGCAATGGCCGGTTGAGACCACGGCAATTCCGGCGGAGAAGTCGAGGAACTCATTGCCGTCCACGTCTTCCACCACCACCCCCCGGCCGCGCTTGGCCACCATGGGATAGGAGCGGGTATAAGAGGGCGAAATCCACTTATTGTCGCCGGCGACGATACGGCGGGCGTTGGGTCCGGGAAGCTCGGTCTTGATGCGGCCTCCGGCCACGGGTGCTGCGGTCTTGGTTGACATGACATTCCTCCGAGGAATTTGCTGGGCACGCGAACGTGCGTAGAAGCGCGCTCCGGTTTTGGCGGAGCAGGGCGCGCAAGGAGGATGAGTTAGTCGCCGCCGAACAGATTGGGACGGGAGCGCGAGGGTACGTGAAGCAAGGCCACTCGCGGGAAGGCAAGATTCCACCGCAGCCGGCAGGGGGGCGCCGGCAGGGAACTCATGCCGTGATGGCGGTGGTGGTTCATGCCCTTTCTATTATAGCGTTGCGGCGCAAGGGGCAGAAGCCGTGCCTAGTACCTAGTGACAGATGAGAGGGATGTAGGCGAGTCGCTAAATTCGGCGGCACGCGCGTGGTCTGGTATCTTTGCCCATACTCGCATGAAACAGGCAGAGCGGCAGAACCGCTACACCATCCTACTTGCGTTCGGACTGGTGTACCTGTTCTGGGGCTCGACGTACCTGGCCATTGATATTGCGGTAATGCATATACCGCCGGCGCTGGCCTGCGCCGTGCGCTTCCTGATCGCCGGGCCGCTGATGCTGGCCTACTGCGTGGTGAGCGGGCGGCGGGTGCGGGTTTCCGGCGCCGCCTTAACGAGGTTCGCGATTGTGGGTGTGCTGCTGCTCACCGGCGGCAACCTGACGCTGGCCTGGGCGGAACAATACGTGGCCAGCGGACTGGCGGCGCTGATCGTGGCCGTGATTCCCATCTGGATGCTGGTGGTGGATAGCTGGATCCTGCGCGGCGACCGGGTGCCGGCGCGAGGGCTGGCCGGAATAGGGCTGGGAGTGGCAGGAGTGGCGGTGCTGGTGTGGCCGGAATTCAGCGGGGGAGGCAAACTCGGCCTGATGCCGCTGATTGCTTCGCTCAGCCTGGTGCTCGGCTCACTGAGCTGGTCCGTAGGTTCCGTGCTCTCGCGGCGGTGGGACCATGGAGGCGATCCCTTCGTTGCCGGGGGCTGGGAGATCACCGCCGCGGGTATTGCCAACCTGCTGATCGCGGTGGCCACGGGAGAGCCGCGGCGCGTGAGGTGGACGGCGCATGGCATCGAAGCCATTCTCTACCTGGTGGTGTTCGGCTCGTGGGTGGGCTACACCGCTTATATCTATCTGCTCAAGCATGCGCCTACCAGTAAGGTTTCTACGTATGCTTACGTAAACCCGGTGATCGCAGTATTCCTGGGCTGGCTGGTGCTGCACGAGAGCGTGAACCGGTTCATCGTGGGCGGGACGGTGATCATTGTGGCGGCGGTGGTGCTGGTGACCACGGCCAAGGTGGGGGGGCGGGAGGAGTTGGCGGCGGTGGAGGCCACGTAGGGATTGAGTAATTGAGTAATCGGGCAATTGTGTAATTGTTCAAAATGGGGCGCTTCAGGCGATAAAGGTGTCGGCCGCCGGCCATCAGGAATCAAGGGCCCGAGGCCTGAAGGCCCTCGGGATGACGCCCTCCTAGGGAGCGCAGTCGCGGGCGAGGGCGCCCGCGCCACAAGGGCCAAGACGAGCCAAGGCCAAAGCCAAAAGTGTCCGCGACTTCTTCGGTGAAGGGTTTATTCGTAGCGCAACGCCACCATGGGATCCACGCTGGCGGCGCGGCGGGCAGGCAGGCCGCCGGCCACGAGCGCGACCAGGGCCAGCAGCAGCACGGCCATGACAAAGACCAGAGGGTCGGCGGCACGGACGCCGTAGAGCAGAGAGGAAAGCAGGCGATCCGCAGCCAGGGCCGCAATCAGGCCGATGCCCAGGCCAATTACCGCCAGGCGCGCCACTTCCTTCAAGATCAGGCCGGCAACGTTTTCGCGCGTAGCACCCAGAGCCATGCGAATGCCAATTTCCCGAGTGCGCCGGGTGACCACGTACGCCATCACGCCGTAGAGGCCGATGGCGGCCAGCGCTGCTGCCAGCAGTCCCAGGCATAGCGAAAGGAAAGTGAGCAGGCGATCGGTGAATACGGTGTCATCCACCTGTTCGACGAGGGTTTCCAGGTCGTAGACCGGCAGCTTGGGATCGAGGCTCTGCACGGTTTTGCGCAGAGTGGCAGCCATAGCCGCGGGATCGCCGGCGGTACGCACATAAAAGGTGGCGCGGCCGAAGGTTGGATCCTGGGCGTAGGGCTCATAGACGAAGGGACGGATGGGATCGCGAGGATCGGAGTGCTTGCTGTCCTTGACTACGCCGACAATTTCAACATCCGGCTTGGCATTGCCGGGGCCAGTCCGGAGGTGGAGACCCAGAGGATTACGCCCAGGCAGGAAGCGGCGGACGAAGGTTGCATTGACGATGGCAACCTTGGGATTACTGGCGTTGTCGGAGTCACGGAACTCGCGGCCGGAGAGCAGGGGAGTTTCCAGGGTGGCAAAGTAGTCGGGTCCCACATCGTTGCGCCAGACGTGCATATCTTCGTTTTCGCGGGCGGTGTAGCCCTCGAGGGTGACGGAGGAGCCCCAGTCGCTGTTGGAGAGAATCGGAATGCTGGCGGCGCTGGCGGAGTTGACTCCAGGCGATGTGGCGATGGACTGGCGCAAGCGGTCCACGAAAGCGATGGCGCGCGGCGGCGAGTAACGGTTCAGCTCCGGTGCGATGGTAAATTCCATGACGTGCTCGGTGCGCAGGCCCAGATCAGTATTCTTCAGGTTAAGCATACTGCGGGTGAAGAGGCCGGCGGCGGTAAGCAAGACAGCGGTGAGGGCCACCTGGCCGACGATCAGCGCTTTACGCAGGCGCACGCTGGAGAGGCGGTGGGAGACGCTGCTGCCCAGGTCCTTCAGTGAGGTTTGCAGATCGGCGCGCGCCGCGCGCAGCGCGGGAAGCAGGCCAAAGAGGACGGCGGTCAGCAGGGAAAGGGCAATGGCGAAGGCCAGAATGCGGCCGTCGAGCTGCTTTTGCAGTCCTAAAACTCCAACGCTCTCCCGCATGGTTTGGACCAGAAGTCCGAGGGTCCAGCTTGCGAAAAGTATGCCGGCGGCGCCGCCCAGGAGGGCGAGGAGGAGATTCTCGGTGAACAACTGGCGGACGAGACGCCAGCGGGCGGCACCGACGGCCAGACGCACGGCAATTTCACGCTGCCGGGCCTCGCCGCGGGCCACCAGCAGGCTGGCCAGGTTGGCACAGGCGATCAGAAGCACCAGGCCGACCATCAGGGTAAGCATGATCAGCGGCTGACGGGCGTCGGCCTGAAGAATGGGACGGCCGTTGGAACCGGTTTCGAGCAACAGGGGACGGGAGAGGAACCGCTGCTGCGATTGCGGGGAGATTTTCATGAGCGGCAGTTCGGATTGCAGCAGGGCATGGTAGACGGGTTGGAGAGCAACCTGGGCGCGGTCGCGAGTGAAACCCGGTTTGAGCCGTCCAAGAATGGCCAGCCAGTGATCCTTGGGGTCCTCCAGGCCATTCCAGTTGGGGGTCATCTGCGGCTTCATGGTGATGGGAATGAAGACGTCGGTGAACGCACCTACCTGCACGCCGGTAAAGGCAGGACGGGCCACGCCCACAACGGTGAGCAGGGTGCCGTTGACGCTCAACTGCTTATTGAGGATGGCGGGGTCGCGGCCGAAATGGCGCGTCCAATAGCCGTAGCTGAGCACGGCCACGGGATTGGCGCCGGGAGCGGTTTCGTCCTGAGCGGAGAAGACGCGGCCCAGGATGGGCGTCACGCCCAGGACCTGGAAGTAATTGCCGGAGACGAGTTCGCCGACTGCGCGTTCGGTGCTGCCCTGTCCGGCCACGCTCAAAGGTACGGCAAAACGAGCCAGCAGACCGGAGAAGGCCGGGTTGCGGTCGCGCAGGTCCTTGTAGAGGGGATAGGAGAAGGAGGCGGCATCGTCGCCGTCGCTGGAGGTGTGGCCGGGCTTCTCACCAGGGGAGCGCAGGACCACCAGTTGCTCCGGATTGCGCACCGGCAAAGCGCGCAGCAGAACCTGGTAGGTAAGGGAAAAGATGGCGGTGTTGGCGCCAATGCCCAGGGCCAGCATGACGACGGCCACGGCGGTGAAGGCGGGCGACTTCAGCAACATGCGAATGCCGTAACGGACATCCTGCAGCAATGTGTCCATGGTGTCTCCCGGTCGAGGTGCAACGCGCCTACAGCGACACTAAGCCCGGCTGGTTGGGTAGCAAATTCGCTGCCGTGCGGCTAAAGGTAAATGGCTGGTTCTAAAGGGGCTATCGGGGCGAGGGGCGGGGCTTTGTTGCCCGGGTGTGCGCTTGTGGGACAGCACAGTCCGGAAGCGAACAGTGAGGAGTGGGCGATATATGATGAGTTCCGATGCCAAAAAAAGGTCGCAGATTCGGGCTTCCGCTGAAGGACGATATTCTCGCCGCCAAGCAGCGCAAGCCAATCCCGCACGAGTTCGTGCTCGAGGAACTGGCACCGCTGCTGCCGCGAACCAATCCGATGTTCGGCTGCCTGGCAGTGTACATCGGAGAAAAGATTGTGCTGGTGCTGCGCGACAAGCGTGATAAGCCGGAGGACAACGGGGTGTGGCTGGCCACCACCGAGGAGCACCACGAGAGCCTGGGGCACGAGTTTCCCAGCATGCGTTCCATTGGGGTGCTGGGGAAGAAGGTAACCGGGTGGCAGGTGCTGCCGGCGGATGCGGCGGATTTTGAGAAGGCGGCGCTGCACGCCTGCGAGTTGATTCTTGGCGGCGATCCGCGGATTGGGAAGATACCGGGAGCACGGCGGAGTCCCGGGAGAAAACACAGCGCGGCCGGCAAGAATCGGCAGCGTTCCCCGCGTTGACGCAGTTTCTACAGGCAAGTAGCCTACAGGCGGAGTGCAGCAGTGATCGGCGAATTAATCAGCCACTACCGTATTGTTGCGCAAATCGGACAGGGAGGAATGGGTGTTGTTTACCGCGCCCACGACGAGGTTCTGCAACGAGACGTTGCTTTGAAGGTAGTAGGCGAGGGCGAGGTGCGGGAAAAGCTCTCGCGCGAGCACTTGCTGCATGAGGGCCGGGCCGCCTCCGCTCTCAGCCATCCCAACATCTGCACCATCCACGAGGTGGGAGAGTTCAAGGATGAACTCTACATGGTGATGGAGCTGGTGGAAGGCAAATCATTGAGGGAGTTGATTGGGCGCGATGGGCTGGCAGTTGAGACGGTGATGCGCTATGGGGCGCAGATTGCGGGCGCGCTGGCCCACGCGCACAGCCGCAACATTGTTCATCATGACCTGAAGAGCGCCAACATTTTGGTGACACCACAGGGCCTGGTCAAAGTGCTCGATTTCGGGCTGGCCCGGCGCTTGCCCAGGCTGGCGGACGATGAGGCCACGCAAAGCCTGGGTCCGGGCGAAAACGCCGGCATGGCCATGGGCACGCTGTTCTACATGGCGCCCGAAGTTCTGCGCGGGCAACCTGGGGACTACCGCAGCGACTTATGGGCGCTGGGGACGGTGATGTATGAAGCGGCCTCAGGACAGCTGCCGTTTCGTGGAACCACCGGCGTGGCAGTGGGCTCGGCGATTCTGCACGAGCCGGCCTCGCCGCTGCCGGAGCGCATACCGCCGGGCCTGCGGGCGATCATCCAGCGCTGCCTGGCCAAGGAACCGGGACAGCGTTACCAGCAGGCGGCGGAGGTGCAGGCGGCGCTGGAGGCGGTGCAGTCCTCCTCCGCGGTTCCCCAGGCGCCCGAGCAACGGGGGCCGCTGACCACGGTGCATCGCGGCATTCGCCACCTGCGGGTGAAAAACGGCGATGTGCTGCTGATGGTGGGGACCATCAAGGGACTGTTCCTGCTGCGTTCAAACCGGGACCGCCGCCGCTGGGAGGTGGCCGGGCCCTATTTTCATGGGCAGTCCATCTACGCTCTGGCTTATGACGGACGGCAAGGACGGCACCGGTTGTGGGCGGCGACGCACACCTTCTGGGGTACTTTTCTGCGGTCGAGCGATGATTTCGGCAAGGTGTGGACGAATCCCGCGGAAGCCAACCTGAAGTTTCCGGCCGAAACGGGGGCGGTGTTGAACAACATCTGGCAGATTTGCCTGGGGCGTGCCGAGGAGCCGGATGTGATGTACTGCGGAGTGGAACCGGCGGCGCTGTTTGAATCGCGCGACGGGGGAGAAACGTGGTCGCTGGTGCGAGGGTTGTTTGATCATCCCCATCGGCCGCGCTGGGTGCCGGGCAACGGCGGTCTCACGCTGCACACCATTGCCCTGGATCCTTCGAACAAGGAGCGCATGTACGTGGGCATTTCAGCGGGCGGCGTGTACCGGAGCGATGACGGCGGGCAAAACTGGCGGGCGCTGAACCGAGGCATACGGGTGGTCTACCAGCCGGAGAAATACCCCGAGTTCGGCCAGTGCGTGCACAAATTTGTGATGCACCCGGAGCGGCCTGAGCGCCTGTTTCTGCAGAATCACTGGGGCCTGTACCGTTCCGAGGATTGTGCAGAAAGCTGGCAAGACGTCGCTAACGGGGTGCCATCGGACTTTGGGTTCGCCATGGTGACACATCCGCACAATCCGGACTGCGTGTATATCCTTCCGGTGGAGTCGGATGAGTTTCGATGCGCTCCAGAGGGCCGGTTGCGGGTGTACCGAACGCGGAACGCAGGGGCGTCCTGGGAGCCGCTGATGCGGGGCCTGCCGCAGAAGGGGGCGTACGAGACCATTCTGCGCGACGCCATGACAGCCGATGGGCTGGATCCGCATGGCCTTTACTTCGGGACGCGCAGCGGCCAACTCTACGGCTCTACCGACGAAGGAAGAACGTGGAAGAAAATTCTGGAGGGGCTGCCCGCGGTAGTGTGCGTAAAAAGCGCGGTGATTGGCGAGCCGCGGCTTGCGCGCGGTGCAAAGGCGAGCAGGGCGCCGGGGGGCAGGCGAGCGAAACCGGCGGCGGAGAAAGGCAAGAAAAAGCAGGCTGGGCGGCGGTGATCACATTTCACATCCCGGGCCCGTTACGTTCCTTCAGCGGCGGGCGCAGCGAGGTGGAACTCCAGGAGGATACGGCGACGGTGTTCGAGGCATTGCAATCCCTGTGGACTGCGTGTCCGGGTATGCGGGACCGGGTTGTGACGGAGCAGGGGCAGGTGCGGGAACACATCAATATTTTTTTGGGCAAGGAAAGCATTCGCTATACCGGAGGGCTGGCCACGCGGGTGCCTCCGGGAAGCGAAATCTCAATCGTGCCCGCCATCAGCGGAGGGAGCAGCCCGCCGTTTGCCAATGTTGCGGGAAAGAAATACCTGAGCCTGGCCAGCTTTCGCAAGAACGGGCAGGCGGTGCGCACGCCGCTGTGGTTTGCCGAGCAGACGGGTAAGCTCTACGTGATGACGCGGGACGATTCGTGGAAATATAAGCGCATCCGCAACAATCCGCGCGTGCTGGTGGCGCCATGCACGGCGCGCGGGCGCATCACGGGGCCAGACGTGGAAGGGCGCGCCAGAATTCTTTCGCCCGGAGAGTTTCCGGTAGCCCGGGGCGCGTTAAAGCGGAAGTATTGGCTGATGCGGCTGCCGTTCTGGAGTAAGCGCAATATCTTTA
>Ga0310811_10004221_pt1 | contig 18076 bp, 12 predicted proteins | sample YCmetagenome_FD_207642 | JGI IMG/M metagenome (GOLD analysis project Ga0310811, IMG submission 207642) | Soil microbial communities from experimental microcosm in Duke University, North Carolina, United States - YC | ecosystem: Engineered > Artificial ecosystem > Soil microcosm > Unclassified ...
ACAACCTGGGGAACACCCGTGTAATGTTTGATTCACAGACGAGCCCGCTTACGCCGGTACAATCAGACGATTATTATCCGTTTGGACTGGAAATACCCGGTGCTAACATGCCGAGCCTGAAAAATGAGTACCTTTACAACAAGAAGGAACTGCAGGAAGAAATCAAGCAATACGATTATGGCGCTAGGTTCTATGATCCGGTCATTGGGAGATTTACTACCATTGATAGATTTGCTGAAAAGTATAGAACTCATACACCTTATCATTATGGACTAAACAATCCTACCGGCAATATTGATATTCATGGGGACAGTGTCAACATGGCATTAATCAAACAATATGATAATACCAACAGTACCCATATAAATAGTTCTGTAATGGGTGACTTAGCCCCAGAAACAGGATTAAATCTTTCCGAAAACGCCAATGGACAAATGGAGTATGCAAAAGATGAAAAGGGTCAACCTATTTTAAACTATGAAGATGATGGAAACGGTGGCATAAGAGAAGTAGGCAGCGCAACGGCGAGAAATGCCTTGATTAAAGCAATAGACAATTCTACAACTGCTTATGTAAGGGCGGGAACCAATTCGAGCTCCATTGTTGGAGGGACTTTAATAAAGCTTGATCCTACTCAGATTGATAAATTTATCAGTGGAACAAATAATTTAGATGCTAAAACACTGGGGTATGGTATGACTTTTTTACATGAAATGATACATTCACTTCTGGGAGGCAGTCTAACCGATCCCCCAGTCAGCGCTGGTTTTGGACCTACAGGTGCCACAGTCGACAAAATGAATATCATAAGAAGTGAGCTGAACCAAAAAGGTGCCAATTTTGGTCAGAGATCCTCATATCAAGGAATAGTGTTATCAGTTGGGGGGGCGGCTTATCTACCGTTTAACACTACGTCTTTAAATTCATTACAGGGAGGGAATCCACCAAATAGTACAGATCCATTTATATCGTATACGCCATGAAATCGATTAAAATAAAATACCAGATGCTATGTTTTATAGTGACGTTTATGTTCATGTATGAAAATTTATCAGCTCAAAACAAGACCGCATACTGTAAAGCGTTTAAATACATAAAAGGGCAATATCAAAATAAGCATATTATTGTAATTGATACCTTGGCTCATCTTGATCTGTCTGGATTTTATCAGGAAATTAGTTTGAAATGGGGTAAAACAACAGACGAAACAATTAGAATTCTTGATAGTCTCGATCATTCACAGATTGAGTTCAAAAAAAAATACAGGGGGGTAAGCCATTTAGAAATCAAGGGTACTGAACCAACTAAACTTGTCTACTTCTCGGAGTTTTACGATAATATGTTAATGGTGGAGGTGATGAATAGAAAAAAAAATGGTAGTCTAAATCATAATAAGCAATCGACTTTCAATCAATCCAAACAATATTTATTTCTATTTAACAAAAAAAGAATTAAGAAGGTATTTGTAAAAGATGTACAGTATAATTAGGGATTTGAGTGGATTGTATCTGGATAACTTGGAAAAAGAAATCTGAAAATCAAATCCCAACAACTGTTGGGATTTGATTTTATACCCTTCATGATCGCGACTTTATAATTCTCACTAACTGGTCCGAGCCTGTCGGGTTGCCAAAAAAGCAAAGGCGAATAGTGAGTCTCTTTATTAATGACAGACCATTTTCAACTAAATAAACCCAACGACAGCGTTGGGCTTTTGCTTTTTATAAGCTTGCCTTGTTTTAGCATGTTGGATGAGGCCATCTATGGAGTATTGGATGTTTTCTCTATCTTCTTCAGAGAGTTGTTGCACGGCGAGGAGTTTATTCAGTAAGCCCCTATCGACATTCAGATCGGTCTTGTCTACTAAATAAGTCCAGTGATACATCGAGTGCGTCAACTAGTTTGCTGGGCCACCTCAATAGAAGGTGTCACTTCGTCTTTTTCGCATACTTCCATACAAAGCCGTTCCATTGTTTGTATTTTCCTTTGGCAACGTCAATGATGTTTTTGTCCCATATTCCGGTTTGACGCATGGCTTCCTTTACGCTTTTGTATTCACTTAACAAATTTCCTTTGAGGTCATATTGTGACACAGGCCTGCTGGTGTTATCGTTTCGTTTCCAGTTAGTGCGGTCGTCGGTTTTTAAATTGGACACAGGTCCCCGGCCCCGATAATGGGCGTGCAATTGCTTTTCGCTATGCGTGACAGCTTTAAGGTTTTCGGGCCGGTTGTTGTAACCATCGCCAACTACGTTTATGATGTAAAATTTATCTTTCTTATAATCTAATTTTGGGTCGATAAACGTCATATAAACCAACCGCCGGGTATTGAAATAGTAGGACTGATTTTCCACAGTTAGTGTTACACGAAGGTCTATAGTGGGCTCGCCGGTTTTAATATTTTGATTCTTGGATACTGACTGGCTCAAAATCTGACTCTTAACAAACTGTTTATAAAGTCTGGGGTGAGCAATAGTCCGGTCGAGCGATTTGATCCGTCCACTATTGGAAGCTTGGTATATTCCTTCAAAACCAGGAATATCCTTCCAGGTCTCACCAGGCATATCAGCCAGGGATTTATCCTGATAGGGCAATAAGGTGTTCGTGCCTTGCATTCTAATTAAACCGGTTAAATAGTACACTTGTTTAGTACCCTATTTAGCAACGCAAAGTTTGAAAATTTTTGGAAAGCTCAAATTTAAAAGTAAATTTGTACAAACCTTTATCGTTCACCTTATCAAAAAATCATTCATGACTTCAAGATATCCATAAGCCCGGCAGATTGACAATTTTTGTTATGCATCGTAACCAGCTAACCCCACATTTGACCAGATTTAACGATTTATCCTTTAAGTGACTTTTAACATTAGTTATTAAATTATTAAGGATCGTTATAATGTCAGGTTACCACATAGTAAAATAGCCTTGTCACATAACTGCAAGATCAAATAATACAAACCCCGGCGAATTCAGATCACTTCTTATTCCCCTTCAGAGTAATGATTTGAACAAACGGATGGGATAATATCCTATCGGTCCTTCCGGCTGTCATAACTTAAACCCTTGACTCAATTAACCCTCGATGAAAATTAGAAATTTCGTTAAACTTCTGCTCATGGTATTACTTCAGCTTATAAGGAGTATGTCTTTTTCGCAGACCCCTGACTTGGTAAACCTTTATAAAAAGGTAAGCCCGCCATCGCCGGAAGCGGCCAGATTTGCCCGGTGTGGCAATTACAATGTGAGCTATTACACCGGCCGACCGCAAATTGGTATACAGCTTTATACCATCAATACAACAAGTTTACATCTTCCGATCACTTTCAAATAATAACCTGATCTGTTAATCATATGACATTTAAAACCCCGGCCGTGCAATGTCTTGGCCTTCTGATGACCGGTTTATTTTTCTTTCAGACGCTGGCTCAGGCGCAAACGCCGACACAGGTTCAGTTACCTTCCGTCATTCCCCCCTCACCGCAGAGCGCTGCATTTCAGCGATACGGGGAGATTCCTGTTAATTATAACACAGGACTACCAGATATCACAATTCCACTTTATACGGTCAGATCCGGTAATATAACCGTTCCCGTGGTATTGCGCTACTACGCATCGGGCATCAAACCATACGAGCCTGACGCTAGCTGCATAGGGTCAGGATGGTCACTGGACTACGGAGGGCAGGTCAACAGGACGATAGAAGGAAAGGCAGATGAACTGTTTGCTAAGCCTGACCTTTCGCGTCCGGCAAACCAGATCAATCAAAACAATCAAAGTGATGTGTATTACCTGGACGCGATGTTACAGCCTACTTCCGGCACAGATTCACGTTACGACCGCTTCAGCTATTCGGCAGGCGATCAGCGTGGCTCATTTGCGATCCAGGATGATGGAAGTGGAAACTTCACGGCCTATCCTTATCCATTCGTGCCATATAACATAAATGTGCATACAGGCGCGCCGACGTCTTCCCAATATTATAAGTCCATTACTGGAATTGATATTGTAAACGACAAGGGTATCAAATATCAGTTTGGATATTCAAATACAGAAATTTCAACCTACGGTACCACAAGTGCACCGACGGGGTGGTATTTGGAGAAAGTGGCTGATGCTTATAATAAACACCAGATTAGCTTTGCTTACATCGCAGGCGCTGGTGTTAGCTCGGGCAAAAATGAAAATAGTATTGTTATTTCAGAAGGCAGTAGTCCTTCCGGAGACCTCGGCAGTGAGAGCTCACCAGGTGATAATGGGGTATCTCTTAGCGGGACCTTCAACTTATGCGACGTAAGTTTTGCAGCCGTCAATTGGCAGCATTCCCTTAATTATAGTTCTTATAGTTATTCGACAAAGAATATTTCGACAATCACTTTCCAAGATGGCTACTTAAAGTTTAATTGGGATGCTTCTAACCGCCATTTGCAAAGTATCGAGGTCTACAACAACAAAAACGAAAAACAAAGGGAAATAGACTTCAATATTGATAATTTTCCTAACAGTACAGTACACTACCGGTTAAATTCGGTGTCGTTCAAAGATATGACAGGTACACTGATCAACTCGTATTCATTTAATTATGATCTGACGAACCCCGTTGCCGACAATTCTTGCCTTGTAGATCAGTGGGGGTATTGCAGAGGATCTGCTCAGCCAAATACTCCTGCTGCTATAACCATGAGTCGGACAATCAGTGTTACACCGAGCGAAAACGCTATAGGTTTCAGCCCGCCTCAAAATATGAATGTCGGCGACCAGGCTTTTACACCGCAGGATAGCTATACTAAGAGATTTATACTCAATAAAATCACTTACCCGACCGGGGGTAATACACAATTTATTTATGAAGGTAATGTGTATCATGATGTGACCGACTTAACTGGAGGAGGGCTAAGGATCAAACAGGTTATATCCGATGACGGTAATGGGCATACCAATACCAAAAGCTATACCTATTCTCCTGGTTTCCTGGAATATCCGTTGAGCAACATACTGTATTCAACCCAATGCGGGTTTACAATTACGACGGTTCCTAATTGTTATGTTGACGCTTTCGGAAATTTAATGTATTATGTTTTCAGAACCAGAACGATTGTGAACGGCTGGAACAGTGATCTGGGAGCCAACCCAGTTTATTATAACACCGTAACAGAGTACCAGGGTGATGCCACAACAAACGCCGGAAAGACAGTTTATACTTATACATACGATAATCCTAATGGGGCTTCGGTCACTACACTTGGAGACGGTAAACATGGTGTTTTTATGCCGAATTATTATATCTCTGTCTATAAAAACTGGGGAAACGGTTTACTAAAGACCAAAGCCTCCTATAAACTGATTGGCTCCGGCACCTATCAAAAGGTAAGCGACCTTACCAACAACTATACGTTTGTCAACTTGAAGACCTTGCAGGGGCTTTATGTGTATATCGTTGCTTCTTACCAGGGGGCAGGCAGCGAGTTGATAGGTATCGACATAGCCCGAAGCAATGTGGCTACCCATAACATCAATAAAAGCGATTTATTACCCGGAGCAAGTGTTAATCAGCAGAGCATCGTAACGGGAGCTTATTATTTAAGTTCTACAATAGAAAATCAGTACGATCAGAACAATAATGCTGTAACTCTGAACACGACTTATGAACACAGTAACCCGGCTCATTATTATCCTACTAAAATTATTAAAGACCTGAGTACCGGCCAGAAAAGTGTCCGGACACTGTCATATGTAAACGAGTTTGCTGCTAATGAGCCTTATACATCCATGCAGAATCTGAATATTGTCGAACCTTTGATTGAAGCAAAAAATTATAAAAGGGATTTGCTTGGGATAGATCATTTCACTGAAGGTGTTAAAAACGATTACGCTCTTTTCAGTAGTATTAGTCAATACCTGCCAAGCCAAATTGAAACAGGCAATACAGAAAATGTTTATGAACCGCGGATTGTATACCAAAGCTATGATGGCTTTTCAAATCTGCAAAGCGCATCAAAAAAAGATGGCCCGTCAATTTCGTATCAATGGGGTTATAATGGTCAGTATCCGGTAGCAGAAGTGAAGAATTCGTCGAATACTAACATTTTCTATGAAAGCTTTGAGGAAGGGAACGGCACGACTGCAATAGGTGGCGGTAAGACGGGCCATTATGGGTTTAATGGAAGCACAGCGGCTTATACACACGGACTTTCGGGACTGACTCCGGGTACCTACACGCTGAGTTACTGGGAGAAGACCGGGAGCACCTGGGCGTGGGTGATCAATACAGCAGTAAGTGTCGGCGGAACAACCTATACGATCAATATACCGTCAGGCCGCCAGGTGGACGATGTGCGTTTTTATCCATCGAATGCGCAGATGACGACCTATACGTATGACCCGCTGATCGGGATGACGAGTTCGACGGACGCCAAAGGTGAGGTGACCTATTATGAATATGACTCATTCCAGCGCCTGCAGAACATCAAGGATAAGGACGGGAACATCATCAAGAGCTATGTCTATCATTACCAGGGCCAGTAAATACGATAACTTAAACCAAAGACACAAACGATAACAAACCTTATCACGATGATAAAAAGATATTCTATTATAAGGCATTTTATGTTATGCCTTATGGTAACAGGGGGCTGGATAAACAGCAGTTATGCGCAGGCCCCAACGATCAGCTACACGAACACGCAGACGATCGCGGCAGGGACAACGATCATTCCGATCGTACCGACAATGGGCGGGGGAGCAGTCGCCCCCAACGGGCAGACAACGCTTTTAGCGGGTACGGTTCTGACATCGGGTTACCAGGACGGTACGGGCAGTAATGTAAAGTTCAGCAACCCGATCGGTATGACGATGGGCCCCGATGGCAACCTGTACGTAGCAGATGAAGCAGGTCAGCGGATCAGGAAGGTTACGCCTGGTGGGCAGGTGACAACATTTGCCGGTACTGGTGTTGCAGGGGGCAATAACGGGGCGATTGCCACGGCAACGTTCAACGGGCCCTGGGGACTATGCTTCGACAATAACGGGAACATGTTCGTAGCAGAATACGCCGGTAACCTGATCCGCAAGATAACGCCTGGCGGGATAGTAAGCACCTATGCAGGGAGCGGGGCGACAGGCTTTGCAAATGCTGTGGCGGGCGCTCAACTGACAGCACAATTTAATCACCCTACAGGAGTTGTGGCCGATGCTTTGGGAAATGTATACGTGGCGGACTTTGGCAACGAAATGATCAGGAAGATCACACCGGATGGTACGGTTTCGGTTTTTGCGGGACAGGCAGCATACGGTTATGCGGACGGGCAGGGTTCTTTGGCCAAGTTCTGGGGTCCGCAAACGGTGGACTTCGACCCCCAGGGTAATATGATCGTAGCGGACAAATGGAACAACATGATCCGCAAGATCACGCCTAACGGAACCGTTTCCACCCTGGCGGGGCAGTCTGCGGCAGGATATGTCAACGCAACCGGTACATCAGCAAAATTCAATAACCCATCTGCGGTGACAGTGGATGCAGCGGGGAATATTTATGTTACGGATTACAACAACAATTGCGTGCGCAAGATTACCCCGGCAGGGCAGGTCACCACGCTGTCAGGAACAACAGCAACCGGTTCAGCTAATGGAGCAGGGTCTGCTGCGATGTTTAATACTCCTTACACGATCGCGATCGATGGATCAGGTAATCTTTATATCGGTGAATACCTGAACGAGGTAGTAAGAAAAGTATTGTCGACATCGTATACGATCAGCCCGGCCTTACCGGCAGGCTTGAACTTCAATACGTCAACGGGTGTGATCACTGGTGCGGCAACGTCATACTCTCCATCTACTGCGTATACGATCACGGCGTATAACCTGAGCGGAAGCGCTTCAACCACGCTGACACTTTCGGTAGGTTCAGCAACAGTAACGCCCACCCAAAGCATGAACTATATCACGACGTATACGCCGAGGGTTGCAGCAAATCTGACCCTGCAGTCGCAGGTGATTTCTGCGAGCGCGGACAAGAACCAGGTAGAAACCAACATCCAATACCTTGACGGCCTGGGAAGGCCGGTTCAAACGGTACAGGTAAAAGGCTCACCGAATGGCAGGGATATGGTGCAACCAATGGCCTATGATGCCTATGGAAGGGAAGCAACCAAATACCTGCCCTATGCAGTAACTGGTTTTGCCGGCAGTAATGGCAGCTATAAAACAGATGCACTGACCACAGGAGCAGGAGTAGACTATTTTTATGATCCGACAGGATCAGGCATCAGTGGTAACCAGCAAAGCAATGGCATAGTGGTGAACCCCAGCCCTTTTTCGCAAACGGTATTTGAGCCATCGCCTCTGAACCGGGTAGTGGAACAAGGTGCGCCGGGAACCCCGTGGCAGCCGGTAGCTAACTCTTCAACAGGACATACGGTAAAAATAGCCTATGGCACCAACAATGCAACGGTGATAACTGATACGGCCAACACGAAACGGGTGGCACTTTACACGGTAACGATCAACAGCGATCAGAGCAGGAGCCTGAACAGGGCAGCAGGCGATGCAGGGTATTATGATGCCAATCAGTTGTATGTGACAACAACGTACGATGAGAACTGGGTGAGCGGCAGGGCCGGAACGGTGGAAGAATACAAAGACAAGGAAGGTCATGTGGTCTTGAAACGGACATTTAACTATATAGCTGCGGTTACAGGGCCGCCGGCTGTTGCAGCACAATTTCAAATGATGTCGACCTATTATGTGTATGATGACCTGGGCAACCTGGCATTCGTATTAAGCCCGATGTCAGGGGCAGACAGTGCTATCCCATCACAAACCGCGCAAGACAATCTTTGCTACCAATACCGTTACGACGAAAGAAACCGGCTTACGCAAAAGAAAATACCTGGTAAGGGATGGGAATACATAGTTTACAACAAATTGGATCAGCCGGTGCTGACACAAGATGCGAACCTGAAGGCAAACAGTCAGTGGGCGGTTACCAAGTATGATGTGCTGGGGCGGGTTGTTGTGACCGGCTTGTTGAACAGCAGTGCAACACCCGATGTAATGAAAACCAACGTTTATACCTATAGCCAGTGGGATATACGGGATAATACCAATACTACAACAGGCTACCTGATGAACAGTTACCCGGGGCCCAACACGGTACTGACGATTAACTATTACGATGATTACAGCTTTAGTAATGTAGCAGGCTATCCAACGAGTTATACTGCGCCGGGTAACTCAAGTACGATGACCAAAGGGCTGCTAACCGGTAAGAAGACAGCGGTACTCAATACCCCGGCAGATATGCTGTGGGATGTCACTTATTATGATGGGCTTGGCAGAGCGGTAAAAAGTTATGCAGAGCATTACCTGGGAGGTACAGCAAACGTGAACAATTACGACGCGGTAAGTACCACGTATAACTTCACCAATGTGCCGACAAGCGTCATGCGCCAGCATTTTACCACGGGCAGCACGACCATTCCTATGCTCACAGCAACGAACACTTATCTGTACGATCACATGGGAAGAAAGACAAAAACCTGGGAGCAGCTGACGTATAGCGGCAACCTGCCAACCGGCAATACTTTAGTGAGCCAGGTAGATTATAACGAAATAGGACAGGTGCTGACCAAACACCTGCACAGTACGGACAGCCTGAACTTCTTGCAGAATGTGGCCTACACGTATAATGAACGGGGTTGGTTGCTGAGCAGCAGCGCACCGTTGTTTGCCATGAACCTGTATTACAATACGCTGGCCAATAAAGCCTGGAACGGTAATATCAGGTATCAGTACTGGGGTACGCCGGGTAGTGAGAATAGCAGGTTTGCTTACAACTACGATATGCTGAACAGGCTGACGGCGGGAACGGGGCTGACGGGTAATACGGAATATGCCATTTATGACCTGAACGGCAATATTGCGGGACTGAGCCGTTACCAGACAAATACACTGATCGACAATATGGCGTATGCCTATCTCGATGGAGGAAACTATACGAACCGGTTACAAACAGTTAATGATGGCACCACCAACGACCTGGGCATGGTGCACGGGCTGACCAGCTATAGTTATGACAGCAACGGTAATGCGCTGACGCAAACGAATCCGACCAATACGCAGAATAAGACGTACACTTACAACATGCTGAACCTTCCGAAAACGGTTACAGCCAACACGGGGACAACGACAACAACGACGCTCACCTACACCTATGATGCAACGGGAACTAAGCTGAGACGGAATAGTACGGGGCTGAACAATACAACGGATTACATCAGCGGCATCCAGTACGATAGTAATCAGCCCACTCCATTTAATTTTATACAAACGGAAGAAGGTAAAGCCGCTTACCTGCCCAGTACAGGCGGTTTTGATTACTACTATTACCTGGGGGACAACCTGGGGAACACCCGTGTAATGTTTGATTCACAGACGAGCCCGCTTACGCCGGTACAATCAGACGATTATTATCCGTTTGGACTGGAAATACCCGGTGCTAACATGCCGAGCCTGAAAAATGAATATCTTTACAATAAGAAGGAACTGCAGGAGGAAATTAAGCAGTACGATTATGGTGCTAGGTTCTATGATCCGGTCATTGGGAGGTGGAACGCGGTAGACAGGTTTGCTGAGAAATATATGGGTAATTCCCCCTACCAGTACGGTGCAGATAACCCTATTTCCAATATTGACATGAATGGTGATTCTGTAAGAGTCAGTTCAACTATTACAAGCAATAAAGTGTTAAATAAAGCATTTAATGATTTTGCTGCAACCAAAGCCGGGAAAAAATTCCTGGCTAAATATGCAGCCAAGGGACAAACGATCAATGGTTACACTTTTAAAGAGAACGGTAAATACAATAATAAGGGTATTGATTTAAATTACGGGGCTCAAAATTTGAATGATAAGTCCGTGGGCGGGCATACGGAAGAATCTGTTGGAAAAGACGGAAGAGCAGAGATCGATGTAACTTTAAATACACAATCATCGCCTGATGCCCATTCGTTCAATGATCAGACATTTGATAAAAGTATGGCAATAGCACATGAATCCTTTATACATGTTGATTTAGATACGAAAGACTTTTTGGACAACGGCAAGTTTGATAATAGCAACATTGATCGTAGCATCATCAACACCCCAGGCATGAGCCCTAATCATTATCAGCATATTCAAGTTCTTAATGATTACATTAAAAAGGGGTATTATCCCGGCAGTAACTGGCCGCTTGAAGGCTTCAAAGTAATGCAGGAAATAAACCAACAAAACAACGCAGGGAGAACGCCAAATCAAATCATACAACAACTTTGGAACTACTCAGGAGGTGTTCAATTAAATTCAAAAGGCAATGCGCACTAAATTCACCATAATTTTATTGCTGTTAGCAATACTCAATTTTAGCTGTCATGATGATGCAAAAGTTAAAAGGGTTCTTTTAGACTATACATTCGACAACGGCTGGACAAATTCCTATTCCATTAAAATTTATACTGATGGAGCCGCGTATTTAAAGAAAAGCACGCTAAGAGTAGACAGTTTTTATAGTAACCATATTAACGCGGAAAAATTAAATCAGATAGTACGCGAGTTACGGGAAACAAAAATCGACAGCAAGTATGAGGATACCCATATTCAAGATGCCTCATCCTTTAATGTTATAGTTTACGATGAAAGTGCCAAACCTTCAAAATATCATGTTTATGGAAATAAATACCCTGAAATACTGAATAAAATTAAAAATTATGTCGAAACATTCTCGAAGCAAAAAGACTGGCATCAACTGAAAGATACAATGATCACATTTTCGAGCTTTACAAACTTTCGCACAACGCCCAAAATGGATACGAGCCTAAAGTTTTTGCCGCCAAAAACTCCGAAGAAATGACATTAGCGGGTAGCATATGAAAAGTTTGCCAATGTCACAGAGCCCAACCAAATTTGGGCTTTTACTTTTTATATACCCTATCATGTTTATACTCTCTGGTCAAAACATCTATATTGTCTAATAGGCGTTGGCGTTCGTCCTCGGGTAGACTTTCAATATCATCCAGGCGTTGAATGGCAGATACTATATCATGCAAGAAGCCCATGCGTACAAAGCTATCTACGGGCACGTCCCGCCGGAGCAAATTTGATTATGACATTGATCATTGTATGCTCCGGGGGGGCGGAGATAAAGGAACTTGTCGAGCCTCCTTATTAACCTTCAGATGATATTTGCGGGTTAAGTAGTCTGAGCACTCTACAGCTTTTGATGATCATAATCAGTTTGCTAATTTAGGAATCAATACAAAGTTTATCTTTTCCATAAAGTTATTATGGCGGGATAAGAATACAAGTTGAACACTGTTGACCGAAAATACGCGTTCACCTTTTTTCAGAATTATTTAGAAACTCCAATTTTGCTGACTTTTGCGTCAGGAATTTGGTGTTTTTTCATTTTTTTAAATTAAAGGCACGAACAAATTAACCAAAAAGCAAGTTGTATCCATGTATGAATCTTGCGGCGATGTTAATTTAATTAATACTTAAATTATTATACAAAATGAGCCTTTCTTTGAATATTTTCTAATCTTTATGATAAAAGCTAGTAAAAACGACAAAAGGCATATTGTCGAAATCTTATCAAATTCTTTTTATGACAATCATAGCGTCAATTACATTATAGCCCATCGCCGTAGTAAAAAAGAAATAATCGCTCTGATGGACTATTCATTTGAGAAGTGCCTTCTTTATGGCAATGTTTATCTATCAGATGATAAGAATGCATGCGCACTAATAATATATCCGCAAAAGAAACATTTCAGCATTAAAGCTACCTGGTTAGATATCAAATTGATTTTTAAGTCAATAGGACTGTTACGCATATTTAAAGCTTTAAATCGTGAGTCCGCGATCAAAACATTGCAGCCGAAGGTTGACATGAGTTACCTCTGGTTTATAGGTGTATTGCCCTCAGCGCAACATACAGGAATAGGAAGTAAACTGCTCACTGAAATTATTGAGGAAGCTGATTCAAAAGAATTGCCGATTTATTTAGAAACTTCTGCTTTACGCAACCTGCCATGGTACGAACGTTTTGGCTTCATGGTCTATAACCGCCTGGAGTTAAGTTATACTCTTTTTTTCCTGAAGCGCGAACCTGGTATTTAATTGTCAGCATGTTAGTTTTCGGTACCCAAATCCACCTTGTTACATTTATTTTTATTGTGTTAGAATTCTGCATGTTTATTTTTCAGGTCTTTTACTATTTGTTCAGACCTCAAGATAAAAGCCGCTTATGGTACCTTATATTGCTTTTTCTTTTTCAGTTTTATAACATATCCGGTGGACTTTTTCCGGATCCCCGAATTCAGATATCAATTGCAACCCAGGAAATGATTGCCTACGGCAGTGGTTTCTTAATGGCTTCCTACTTTCCATTCTATTTTTACATGGCGTTCGATTTAAAGTCATTAAGGTGGCACGCATTGTTTGGTGTTCCCTTATTCTTGATGCTTCCTTATTTGATATTTTTTGTGATCGTTTATGCAATTAATCACGAGCTAAACGTCGACGTCCGGTTTGGAATGATCGCGCCTCTTATATATGCGATGGTATTAATCTGGGTAATGTATCGTGGTATTCGAAAAAAATTTATTGAAAATCGGGACAAAAACAAATATATTGAAGAGATAGCAATGTATTTCGCCGTTGTCCCATGGGCTTCTTTGACTTTTTTTGGTGTTGTAGAGGAAAGTCAATTGCTGGAAGTGCTGGTTACCAATACCGGAATTGTTGTAATTACCATACTTTTTATTCGAAAGTCCATTCGTAATGCCAGATTTGAATATCAATTACTGCAAAACATAAACGTTAACAGAGATCAGACTGAGGAATTTCAGCAAAACTGTGAACGTTATGGATTGACCAAAACAGAAATCCAAGTTGTTGAGATGCTTTATCAGGGTTTAGCAAATAAAGAGATCGCCGATAAAATGTTCATTTCTAAAGAAACGGTGAAGAAACACATCTACAATATCTTTCGCAAGGCGGACGTAAAAAACCGTTCTTCGTTAATCCATATCTTATTAAAAAGATGTCTTTAACGCTCCATTCTTGTATTAGGTCTTTCTAAATACCACTATTTGGGTACACGAAATACCCGATTTGGTTATTTACGTGGCTTAATACCCAAACTAATTTTGGTTTATCTTTTCTGTCATAGTGAAAAATTGTTGCCAGTGAACGGGCGCGGCAGGATTAAACTTTAAACCATAGTATGCAATGTTCCGAGAAATTAGTGACCGACTGTTGAGGCAGTTAGAAGATGATCTGGAAAAAGCTTATTTCCAGGCAAAAGACCCATTTCAGCGTTGGACGACCTCATTAAAGCTTATCCGCGATGCGCTCAAAAAACTCAAGATTCATTTTGACGATCATCCGTTTAAAGACAAGACAGAAGAAATTCGTTTCTTTAAATACGTCAAACCTGGGTTTTATCACTGGAATATTTATTACACAGAACTCTATGAGATCGAAAGCAACCTACCCAAAGGAGAAGTGTCCAAGCAGTTGGAATTCCTGGAATTGGAGTTACAATTTATTGCCCGATTCTTTCGGCAATATGCTTTTCTATACCAGTATTATAAACTGGATGCAGAAGAGTTGGACGCCATCTATTTTATCCGCGGTGCCGAGCCGCAAAACATCCTATTGCCAAATATTCCTGAGCTTGACCCTGGGTTTTCAACGAGTTGCGATTATCTTTTCTCAAAATTCAAGGCTTATGAAAGTTTGAGGGATTGGCTAATTGAAAAAGTCTTAGGCCTTAAAAAACATCCTGCCACTCCTATTGATATAGGCGCAGAAGGCGGTGAATTGCAATGGACGGGCGATACGATCAACCTGGCCGAGGTCGGCATCGGTATTCATCAAACGGTGCAGGTGAACAATGGTTCGGCAAGTATAGCCGAGATCTTCCGGGCATTGGAAGAAATTTTTCATGTCAATCTTGGCATTCCATCAAAACGCGTTTCTGAATTACGTCGCCGGAAGCGGCTCGACCGCACCCAGTATATCGGAGAAATGCGCGATAGTATTGAGCGCAAATTCGATAAGGAGAATGAATATGACCCTAACAAGGGAAATAAAGGGAAAATTCGCGATTAGAAAGATTTTATAAATAATTAATACTCAGAGCTGTGCTAATATTTCAGCGATATCCCTGAATGCCCCGCTTAAATTTTTGGCAGTGATGAAATTTTGCTTTTGAAAATCCGGTGCAATGTCGCACCGGGCAAAAGCGAAATATTATGGTATTCAAATCATTCACCTGGCAGGAGTTTTTGGTCACTGCCTTAATACTTGCCAGCATTTGGTATTTGGTCGTCTTACCGCTGCTTTACCGGCACAAGTTAAAGGATTGGTTAGGAAGCAGGAAAGGTAAGCCTGATTTAAGGCCGGTTAGATGTGAGTGGGACGAGGAGTTCGAGAATGAGCCGGGGCCGCAGGAGGATGAGGGGTTGATCGGCAAATCTAAATTGCCCGAAGGGATGTCCAGGCTGGGCATGAATATGTTCGGTTTTGCACAGGACAGGCCAGAAGAGATCCAGAGCCGTGAATTGCAACAAGGCCCGGTGCCTGATGTGATCGAGGAACTGAAAAGAATCTTTGTTATTCTTGAAAGGGAACAAGGTGGTAAAGAAGATTTCATGGCGTTGTTCGGGTTGGTCAAAGACAAATATACCGCCATCCGTGACACACCCAGTGAGCGGGCATTGAACGAATTTATCCGCGATAATGCCCTGTTCCCAATCTCTGACGAAGAGTTAACTAACCTCTGGAATTAACCCTCTGATTATTTAAACATGGAATCATTATTCAAATCGATTTATAACTATTTCAAAAGTTGGATTGGTGCGTGCCGCGAGTTGTGCCCCGAACGGAAACGAATTGCGCTTACCAAAGCGCTAATGTTGCTGGCTGCCTGGCTGACGATCAACCATTGTTTTGCACAGGATGGTAACTCCGGTATAAATTCAGCGACGACGCAGGTGAAGGGCTATTTTGACAGCGGCTGTAATTTGATGTATGCTATAGGTGCCGTTGTCGGCATTATAGGTGCCATCAAAGTTTTTAACAAGTGGAATGCCGGTGAACCTGATACGAACAAGGTAGCTGCCGCCTGGTTCGGTTCGTGCGTGTTTTTGGTAGTTGTGGCTACAGTGCTTAAATCATTCTTTGGCTTATGAGTATTTACCGGATCAATAAAGGGGTTTCTAAATCAATTGTTTTTCGCGGGCTGAAGGCGCAGTATATTGCTTACCTGGCCATTGGGTTGGTGAGTTTGCTGATTGCTTTCGCGGTGCTGTACATCTGCGGTTTATCTCTTTGGATGATCCTGCCGCTGATCCTGACTTCGGGTATGGCTTTCTTTTACGGGGTGTCCTGGCTCAGCCACCGATTCGGGGAGCACGGATTAAGCAAGCACCTGGCAAGGCGGCAACTGCCGTACTCGATCTGGTTTAACTCACGCAAATTATTTACTGATTTGACTAAGCGAAGCGATCTCTTGAGTACCGCTAAAAACAAATTACTTACGAAAAACATAAGCGATGAAAGCAAGTGAACTGATTCCATTAGTAAAAGTGGAGAATGGTGCGATCCTGTCGGCGAACGGGGATATTACGATTGCTTATAGCGTGACTTTGCCGGAAATATTTACCTTATCCGACCGGGATTATGAGGCGTATCACCAGGGATGGGTGAAGGCGATCCGTTTGCTGACGGTAGGCTCTATTTTTCATAAGCAGGATTGGTGGCTGGAAAGCAACTTTAAGGCGGACTTTGAGAAGGCGGGTAAAGGCTTTTTGTCGCGGGCGAGTGAACGATTTTTTAATGAGCGGGGATATCTGGATCATCGCTGTTACATCTTTTTAACGCAGAAGCCGAAGGACCGGAAGCTTTCTTTCTCGGCCTACAGTAACCTGCTGCGCAGGAGTATCGTGCCTTTGCAGACGGTTAACCCGGTGCTGTATAAGGATTTCCTGGATAGTGCGGGGCAGTTTGAAAGGGTGCTGGCGGATAGTGGTTTTGTGCGTTTGTCGCGGCTTTGGGATGATGAGCTGGCAGGTACTTCGGATAAGGCGGGGGTGATCGAGCGATACCTCATGTTATTGGGTGAGGCTTCGCGGCCGCTTCTCCAGGATATCGGTTTGCGCGAGGGTATCCGGGTGGGAAGTCACCAGTGTGAGTTGTATACGCTGGCGGATGCGGAGGATTTACCGCCTTTATGCGGTTCGCGGATCAATTATGACAGGTATTCGACAGACCGGACGAAGTTCTCGATTGGCTTTGCTTCGCCTTTGGGGAGTTTGCTGCCGTGTAACCATATTTTAAACCAGTATATCTTTATCGAGGACGGGCAAAGGACGATCAAAAAGCTGGAGGCTAAGAAGCTGCGTTTGCAGTCGCTGTCGGGTTATTCCAGGGAGAATGCGATTTCGCGTGATGCGGTCGATGACTTTTTGAACGAGGCGATCGCGGAGCAGCGGTTACCGGTGAAGGCGCATTTTAATGTGCTGGCCTGGTCGGATGATGCGGTGCGTGTACGCGATTTGAAGAATTTGGTGGGTTCGGCGATGGCGCAGTTGGATGCGGCCTGCAAGCAGGAAACGGATGGTGCGGCGCAGATCTGGTTTGCGGGTATGCCGGGTAATGAGGCGGATTTCCCGATGAACGATACGTTTGATACGTTTACCGAGCAGGCGGCCTGTTTTTTTAACCTGGAGAGTAGTTACAGGGATAGCGTTTCGCCGTTCGGATTACGTCTAGGGGAACGTCTGTCTGGCAGGCCGGTGCACGTGGATATTTCGGATGAACCGATGAAGCTGGGTTTCACGACGAACCGGAATAAGTTCATTTTGGGGCCTTCGGGTTCGGGTAAGTCTTTTTTTACGAATCATTTGGTTCGCTCTTATTATGAGCAGGGCGCGCACGTGGTACTGGTGGATGTGGGTCATAGTTATAAAGGGCTTTGCGACCTGGTGGGCGGCTATTATTTTACGTATTCGGAGACCGCGCCGATCAGTTTTAA
>Ga0310811_10004222_pt1 | contig 18073 bp, 17 predicted proteins | sample YCmetagenome_FD_207642 | JGI IMG/M metagenome (GOLD analysis project Ga0310811, IMG submission 207642) | Soil microbial communities from experimental microcosm in Duke University, North Carolina, United States - YC | ecosystem: Engineered > Artificial ecosystem > Soil microcosm > Unclassified ...
CGTGAAACAGAATGTCTGTGTTATAACCGACCTATCAAGGACTTGTTGGTTTACTTTTCTTACCACAGAGCAATTCGGTCGCGATGGATCGTAACATAGAATGGGCCATCTACCACAATCCTTGCTCATTGCTTCGTTATTAATGTGATGTCCTGTTCTGCACAGTGTTATCAGCGACAGTTATATTGGTTTGGCTCGCTTGTTAAACTGGGATAGAGCATGCCCCAAAATCTTCGTCAGCAGCACAAGAACTCCTCGGATAGCGTCGCACTTCTTGCCTATTGCCAGGAAATCGGAATAGTTCTTCGTCACTGACTGCACTGACTTAATTAAGGATGCCTTCACAGACTTGAACATTTCGGAGGATCATACCAACGCACCCTGCGCAATGATAAGGATGTTTGTGACCGTTCCGAGCATACTTTTCGTCAGATTGATGAGTAGGTTTTTGTTATGCGCCTCCTTCGTGTTAATAAGGTTGCTTGGTATTTCGGTCATCATATGTTAGGTAGATCAAATACAAAGGGATGGCAGTTAGACACGAGGCTGCTTCTCTTCGACTTCTTGGACAGCATATTTACAGTTCATCACATGCAGACATCCGTGTAGGGCAATGTGTCAGCCTTGGCCCACGAAATGAGTTTATTGCGTGCCTCTGGCGTCTGATGCAGATGTCTAATTGATACTCACCATGACATCCTTGATGACCGATAACCCTATGGACCTGGGTACTAATACTGTCGGTATGTTGCACAGCCTGTATACATCATGAAAGTTGACGGCATCGAATTCGATGATGGGCTGGAAGAAAGGTGCTCAGTGAAGAGGGAGCGCAAGGCGCTGTCGAATATTTGCTAGAAGTATCAATGTAGTCCTAAGATATAGGAAGGTGCACAGCACATAGTGCAGGACCTGAGCGCTTCATCTGCACAGCAATGAAGCTGTGAATTCCGAACACGAGGATAATGCATGGGATGACAAGTATAATGCATGGGATGTACATTGAAAAATGACATCAACAAACGACTGCCCTCAACTCCCAACCAGACAACCATTTTCCGCCGGTGATTACGCACTAGGCTCGTCTGAACGGTGTTTCTCGTGAGTGATACTCTAGGCTCTTCTACCAGTTGGGGCTGATGACTTGCCACCAGCGACTTCGATACTCATAAAGCTCTCTTGCATGTTCTCGGATTTCACAGATCCTGTATACGTTGTCTTGTAGGTGAGGATCGAATCCTGTAAACACATTGTCTCATAAGTAATAGCTTATCTAGCTCTAATAAGCATCAAATTGAAAGGGAGTAGGCCCCTAGACTCACCCACAATTACTGTCGCTGCTGGATAACCTGGTCCGATCCCAAGATCCTGGCGGACTTGTCTCGTATACAAGATCTGCCGTAGTTGAGCCTCTGAGTGCAAACTATGTCTTCATCCACCAGTAAGACGCCAGCGAACACGCCACACCATACAATGCGAGGCCATACCAATGAAGTGCGCGGCGTTGTGCACTTGCCTGGCGAACAATGCATCATCACATGTTCGGTGGATGGCTCACTCCGACTTTGGGACCTGGAGAGCGGCACACAGATAGGCGAGGACTGGCGGGACGGGAATGACGCAGTACAGTCCATGGCATTGTCTCCAAATGGAAAGACAATTGCGAGCGGAGGCGATAACGGGAAAGTGAGGCTGTGGGACGTTGAGACGAGGAAGGTCATTTTGAAATGGACAGGCCACACCGAAGTTGTGTATGCATTGTGCTGGAGCGCAGATGGCAAGCGAGTTGCGAGTGGATCCTGGGATGGGACGGCAAGAGTCTGGGATGTCAAAAGGGGCAAAAATGTCCTGACGATAAGAACCGAGTACCATTGGGTGTGGGCGGTGATATACTCACCTGACTCATCAAAACTGGCGACGGGCGGAGACGAGGAGGACGCTGTAAAGATCTGGGACGCAAAAACGGGCGAGCATCTCAAAACACTCAATCACCATGATTATGATATGGTTCGCAGTTTAGCATGGACACCTGACGGGAAGAAGCTTGTTATCTCCGGTTCTTATGGCCCGATTAGGATATTTGACACTGCCACTTGGCAGCAGATCGCTATCCTTGAAGGTCACACACGCCAAGTCTCTGCCATCTCCTTGTCTCAGAACAACCTCCTTGCAAGTGTATCATTGGATAAAACAGCGCGTCTATGGAACCTTGATGCAAATCTCCCAGTACTAGTCGGACCCCCCCTCCAGCACAAAAAGGATTTGCGCTCTGCAGCCCTTTCCAGTGATGGAAAGGTGCTCGTCACTGGTTGCGGAAACAATAACGTGTACACTTGGGACGTTCATGCAATCCTCCAAAAAGCTAGCCTTGAGGACCTCCCACCTCCCATTAATGACTCAGGAATACGCCACACACCTCGCTCTTCGCTCAATGACAAGTCGTTTTTAGAAGTTTGTGCCATGTTTCTAATCCTTTTCATTCGTTATAACAGTAACATTCCAGGTTGATGCTACGCGATGTCCTGACTACTTTGGCGGTGTGGATGAACTCTCACCAACATTTTTTGACGGCATGGAAGCTGATAATGTGCGTAATCAGTTTTTCTATTACTTAGTTCTTATCTAGACCTCTGCTCTCAGACGTCTCCAGTGGGTGGTGCACATCCTCATTCCTCTATACATGCACTCCTCGCTCGCCTTTGCTTACTTCTCCACCGCTTTCAACCCAGTAATGGTGAAGTGACTGAACTTCCGCAACACTCAAGGTTTTCGGCGTTCCATCCACACATACTCCTCACTCGCCTGTCATCACTCATTCACCACTCTCCACCTGAAAATGATGCACCAGATGACCTTCAGCAAGCACCAACGCCTTCGCGATTAGGTCCGCATGTGCTTCTAGCTCACCTTTCCTCACTTTTCCCCCGATCTCGACTCAAAACCGATAACAAAGTTGAACCCAACCCCACAGTGCCCTTGAGTTCACGTCCAGATGCACCCCTCAGCTTGCTATCCTCACTCTTCCGCTCTCAACGCCACACCAATGAAGAAATTGAACTCGGGCATCATTCGAGCCACCCTTGTGTTGTCGAAGTGGCTGCAGTACGGGATAAGCAGGTATGTCTCCTTCGTGCATTTAAAATCGCCATTGTTTAATGATTTTTGTTCAGGCTTTGGTTGTTGCTCGGGGGCCACAATTCAAGAAGGCAAAACAAGCATATGAGCGACAAATCAAATCGCACGGCCAAGCCCAGGCATCGTCATCACACACTCAACCTGTTGGTGCCTCAACATCCGTGATACCTCCTGCTCCAGGTACTAGTACTACCATGGCAGGTGCAGCAGCCGCACAGTTACCACCCATCCCATGGTGGGCTCGGACTGTGCTGTTTATCTGCTGTGTATCTCCACCAGACGCCAACGGCCACTAACACAGTTAGCGTTGCAGCATTCGGATCACTGCTTCACTTTTATTTATATTCATTTTGCACTTGTATTTCTTTCATTGTATTTTCCAGTACACCATCAATCTTGTTACCTTGTCGTGAGCCTTGTGCATAGCGTCAAGCATGATAATGCTAATTGTTGTGAGTGAAGGATGCTGTGTTTTCCTTTCCCCTTCTTTTTTACTTGGTTGTTGCTCGGGGGCCACAATTCAAGAAAGCCAAATGAGCATATGAGCAAAAAATTCAATTGCACGGCCAAGCCCAAGCGTCGTCATCACATACTCAACCTGCTGGTGCCTCAACATCTGTGACACCTCCTGCTCCAGGTCCACTAATACAATTGGCGTTGCAGCATTTGTACCACTACTTCATCTTTGCTTTTGTTTATTTTGCACTTGTATCTCTTTCGTTATGTCTTTCATAACGTCATCAGTCTTGTTTCCTTGTCGTGAGACTCGTGCAATACGTCGAACGCGATAATGTTACATAATTGTGAGCGAAGGATGGTGTGCTTCACCAGCTTTCCTTTGTCTCTTCTCCTCCCCTTTTTCACATAGATATTTACGTTAAACAGGAGTTTGCTTCGATGATCCTAGCAATCATAGAAGCATCATGACCGTGTTATGCCCGACCTCGTGATAACAACTTGTTCAGTGTCATTTCGTAAATCCAAACGGGACTTACATCTCGGCTTGCCTCATAGACAGCCTGGTCACCAGTCTAACTTCCATCAGTAGATACCTGAGTCCTTGATAGTAACTAAGTAGTGTTGACATGCTACACAGCCTCTATTATACATCATGAGAAGTTGACAGCATCGAGTTCGAATATGGGCTGGGAGAAACGTGCGGAGTAGAAGGAGCGCAAGACGCTGTCGAATGGTAGCAAGTTGTGAATCCCAACTGGCAGAAGAACCTAGAATATCACTCACAGGAAGCACCGTTCGGACAAGCCTAGTGTGCAGTCACCAATGATCAATGCATTAATGAGTGTCCGGTTAGGAGTTGAGGGTAGTCGTTTGCTCATGCCATTTTTTAAGGTGCATCCTATGCATTATCCTTGTGTTCAGAATTCACAGCTTCAGTGCTGTGTAGATGAAGCGCTCAGGTCCAGTGCTATGTGCTGTGCACCTTCCTGTATGTATGGACTACGTTGATACTTTTAGTAAACAGTGACTTCTAACACTCACAAAGATCTCTTGCGCATTCTCAAAATTTCGCAGCACCCGCATACACCATCTTGCAGGTGAGGATTGAATCCTGAAAGGACGCTGTCTCATGAGCCATAGCTAATGTGGTTCTGACAAGCAAATTGAAAGGAGATAGGACCCTGGACTCACCAGCAAACTTTGCGACTACCAGACAACCTGGTCTGATTCCAAGATCCTAGCAGACTTCATATACACAGTTCACGATCTGCCGTAGCTGAAATTCCAAGCGCGGACCATGTCTTCCTCCACTAGTAAGACATCAGTGATCAAGCCACGCCAGACAATGCGAGGCCATACCAACTGGGTAAACGGCGTTGTGCACCTGGCTGACGGACGACGCATCATCACAGGTTCGTCGGATGGCTCACTCCGACTGTGGGACCTAGAGAGCGGTGCGCAGATAGGCAAGGAATGGCGGGACCAGAATAACGCAGTGTCGTCCATGGCATTGTCTCCAAATGGAAAGACAATTGCAACCGGAAGCATTGATGGCAGTGTGAGGTTGTGGGATGTAGAGACGAGGAAGGTCATTTCAAAGTGGACAGGACACATCAATGTTGTGTGCGCATTGTGCTGGAGTGCAGATGGTGAGCGAGTAGCGAGTGGATCCTGGGATGGGGTAGCAAGAGTCTGGGATGTCAACACCGGTAAAACTATCCTGACGATCGAAACCAGGCACGAATGGTTGTGGGCAGTAATGTACTCGCCTGACTCATCAAAACTTGCAACGGGCGGACCCAAGGAGCTCGACGCTGTAAAAATCTGGGATGCAAAGACGGGCGAGCTTCTGAACACACTCAAACACAATCACTCAGTTGACAGTTTGACATGGACATCGGACGGGAAGAAGCTGATCTCTGGTTCAGATGAACTAATTAGGATATTCGACACTGCCACTTGGCAGCAGATCGCCATCCTTGAAGGTCACACAAGTGTTGTCAGTGCCATCTCGTTGTCTCAGAACAATCGCTTCCTTGCAAGTGTATCAGATGACAAAACAGCATGTCTATGGAATCTCGATGCCAACCTCCAAGTCGGCCCACCCCTCGAGCACGAAGAGGGTTTGTACTCTGCAGGTATTTCCCCTGATGGAAAGGCGCTAGTCACAGGTTGTCGAGATGGAAACTTGTACACATGGGACGTTCACGCCATCCTCAAAGAAGCTGGCCTTGAGAGCCTACTTTCAATTGGTACCGATATTGTGAGTGTCAGCCCATCACCCGCTCTCTTTCACTTACGACGTTTGCTTTTAGGCATCTCAAGATGATTCAGGCCCAGGAGTGCAACACACACCCCGCTCTTCGCTCGATGACAAGTCATTTTTGGAGGTACGTGTCGTGTTTGCAATCCTTCTCATTCATTATAACCGTGATATTCCAGGCTGATGCTACGCAATGTCCTGACCATTGTAGCGGTGACGATGAACTCCCACCGAGGTTTTTTGACGGCATGGAAGCTGATATTGATGTGTGTAATCAAGATTCTATTACTTGGTTCTTATCCAGTCCTCTACCCTTAGTCCTCCCCGATGGGTGGTGCCCACCCTCATTCCTTTGTAAATGCACTCCTCGCTCGCCTTTCCTTGCTCCTCCACCGCTTTCGACACGAAAATGGTGAAATGACTGATCTTCCACACCCCTCAAGGCCTTCTGCATTCCATCCACATGCACTCCTCACTCGCCTTTTGTTGCTCATTCACCACTCTCCACCTGAAAATGATGCACCAGACGACCTCCAGCAACCCTCCATACCTTCGCAGTCAAATCCGCATATACTTCTAGCTCGCCTTTCCTCACTTTTCCCCCGATCTCGACTCACCGCCAACGAAGAAGGCGAAATGCATCCCACAACACCTTTGAGTTCACACCCATATGCGCTCATCGGCCGGTTGTCCTCACTCTTCCGCTTTCAACCCCACAATAGTGAAGAAATCGAACTCATGCAACGCCCAAGCCGCCCTCATGTTGTCGAAGTGGCTGCAGTGCGGGACAAGCAGGTATGTCTTACCTTTGTGCGTTTACAATCACCGTGATTTAATTATTTCTATTCAGACTTTGGTTGTTGCTCGGGGGCCACAATTCGAGAAAGCTAAACGAGCATATGAGCAACAAACTCAATTGCACGGCCAAGCCCAAGCGTCGTCATCGCACACTCAGCCTGTCGATACTTCGACATCCGCGATACCTCCTGCTTCAGGTACTAGTACTACCACGGCAGGTGCAACAACTACACAGTCACTACCTATTCCATGGTGGTCTCAGATTGTACTGTTTCTCTGCTGTGCATCTTCACAACATGCCAATGGCCACTAATACAGTTGGCGTTGTAGCATTTAGATCACTACTTCATATTTGCTTTAATTTATTTTACACTTGTATCTTTCGTCATGTCTTTCAGTACACCATCAACCTTGTCGTGAGACTCGTGCAATGCGTCGAACACAACAAGGCTAATTGTTGTGAGCGAAGGATGGCGTGCTTCGCCTGCTTTCATTTGTCCCCTTTTCCCTTCTTTTTCACGTACCTGGTTAAACGGGGGCTTGCTACAGTCACCCCAGCAATCAGAGAACGGTATCACGACAGCGGAACAGAATGTCTGTTATATTCGACCTCGTAATCAACGACTTAACAAGTGCCATCTCGTAAATTGAACGGGTCTTCATATGCATTCCGAATGCAAACCCTCTTTTTCCGTTCACTGTTTCAAATGTTCAGCATTGCGATCGTCACTATGCATGTAGGTCAGCAAACTCTCAATCTCCCAGAACACATTACCCTCCCTCATCTTTTGCTCTATCTCGCTGCATATTTCTTGTCGATGTAGTCCTTAGAGATACTGAAAGCATCATGCCTCATAGAGCCGGAGAGGGATAATGATGGAAACAAGTGGCTCATCAGCTGTAGAGAGATGACGATGAGTCTGCAACTGAGCCATAGAGAGGTATGGATAAAAACTGTGGTTGGGAAAGCTGCATAGAGAGATGTTGATGGGGTGACGTGTTATTATCACTAGCGTGATGATTGCCAACACGATTTGCACCTGTAACCTCCGCAGCGAGCAGCAAGCATCCATCACTCATCTGCAACGACTCAGTGACTTTGTCAGTCTGGTTGCCAGAAGTTGACATATCATTCCTGTATATTGCCTGAATAGGGTACATATCGGCTAGTTATATACATCACCAAAATTGTGGTCCGTGACATGAAAATAATGAAAGCACCTCGCGGCTGGCAGCGAGCTATGATGAAAGTTACATACAGAAGTACTTACTAGACAACAATGGCAGTGTGTAATTTGAGAAGAATCATGAGCTGCGTATGGCGTGCACAGCACATAGCGCCTGACCTGAGCGCTTCATCTACACAGCAATGAAGCTGTGAATGCGTGGGACACACCTTAGAAAATGGCATGAGCAAACGACTGCCCTCAACACCTAACCAGACACTCATTAATCACTGGTGACTGCACACTAGGCTCGTCCGAATGGTGCTTCCTGTGAGTAACACTGTAAGCTCTTCTGCCAGTTGGGGTTGAAGACTTGCTACCAGTGACTTCTGATACCTACGAAGACCTTTTGCACGTTCTCGAATTTCGCAGCACCTGCGTATACCGTGTTGTGGGTAAGGATTGAATCCTGTAAGCACGCTGTTTCGTGAGTCATGGCTTGTGTGGCTCTGACAAGCATCAAATTGAAAGGAGATAGGTCCCTGGACTCACTAACAAACTTTGCGACTACGGATAACCTGGTCTGGTTCCAAGGTCCCAATCTGCCATAACTGAGATTCCAAGCGTGGACCATGTCTTCCTCCACTAGTAAGACGTCAATGATCAAGCCACGCCAGACAATGCGAGGCCATACCGAATGGGTAAATGGCGTTGTGCACCTGGCTGACGGACGACGCATCATCACAGGTTCGTTGGATGGCTCACTCCGACTATGGGACCTAGAGAGTGGTGCACAGATAGGCGAGGAATGGCGGGACGGGTATAACCCAATGTGGTGCATGGCATTGTCTCCAAATGGAAAGACAATCGCAAACGGAAGCTTCGATAACAGTGTGAGGTTGTGGGATGTTGAGACGAAGAAGGTGATTTCAAAACGGACAGGACACACCGGTCTTGTGTGTGCATTGTGCTGGAGGGCAGACGGTGAGCGAGTAGCAAGTGGATCCTGGGATGGGACAGTAAGAGTCTGGGATGTCAACACAGGCAAAACTATCCTGAAAATCAAAACCAGGCACGAAAGGATGCACGCAGTGATGTACTCACCTGACTCATCAAAACTGGCGACGGGCGGAGACACGGAGAAGGCTGTAAAAATCTGGGACGCAAAAACGGGCGAGCATCTCAAAACACTCAATCACTATGATTATGATATGGTTCGCAGTTTGGCATGGACATCGGACGGGAAGAAGCTTGTCTCCAGTTCATATAAACTGATTAGGATATTTGACACTGCCACTTGGAAGCAGATTACCATCCTTGAAGGTCACACAGGCATTGTCTCCGCCATCTCTTTGTCTCAGAACAGCCGCCTCCTCGCAAGTGTATCATGGGATAAAACAGCGCGTCTATGGAATCTCGACACAAACCTCCAAGTCGGACCACCCCTCCAGCACAAAGAGGGTTTGGACTCCGCAGGCATTTCCCCTGATGGAAAGGCGCTAGTCACAGGTTGTCAAGATGGAAACACGTACACATGGGACATTCACGCCATCCTCAAAGAAGCTGGCATTGAGGGCCTACTTTCAACTGGTATCGATATTGTGAGTGTCAACCCATCACCCGCTCTCTTTCACTTACAGTGTTTGCTGTTAGGCATCTCAAGATGATTCAGGCCCAGTAGTGCAACACACACCCCGCTCGTCACTCGATGACAAATCATTTTTGGAAGTACGTGCCATGTTGCAATCCTTCTCATTCATTATAACAGCTGATATTCCAGGCTGATGCTACACAAATATGTCCTGACCAGTTTGGCGTTGTCGATGAACTCCCACCAAGGTTTTTTGACGGCATGGAAGCTGATATTGATGTGCGTATTCAGTATTCTATTACGTGGTTCTTATCTAGACCTCTACCATCAGTCCTCTCTAATGGGTGGTGTCCACCCTCATTCCTCTGTAAATGCAATCCTCGCTCGCCTTTCCTTGCTCCTCCACCGCTTTCGACCCGAAAATGGTGAAACGACCGATCTTTCACAACCCTCAAGGCCTTCTGCATTCCATCCACATGCACTCCTCGCTCGCCTTTTGTCACTCATTCACCACTCTCCATCTGAAAATGATGCATCAGACGACCTTCAGCAACCCACAATGCCTTCGCGGTTAGATCCACATATACTTCTAGCTCGCCTTTCCTCACTTTTCCCCCGATCTCGACTCACCACTGACGAAGAAGCCGAATCGCATCCCACAACACCTTTGAGTTCACGCCCATATGCACTCATTAGCCGGCTATCCTCACTCTTCCACCGTCAACCCCACACCAACTCGGATGAAGAAATAGCACTTTCACAATGCCCAAGTCATCCTCGTGTTGTCGAAGTGGCTGCAGTGCGGGACAAGCAGGTATGTCTCTATTTGGTGCGTTTACAATAGCCGCGGTTTAATGATTTATTTTCAGACTTTGGTTGTTGCTCGGGGGCCACAATTCGAGAAAGCAAAACGAGAATATGAGCAACAAACCCAATTGCACGGCCAAGCCCAGGCATCGTCATTGCACACTCAAGCTGCTGGTGCTTCAACATCTGCGACACCTCCTGCTCCGGATACTGGTACTACCACAGCAGGTGCAGCAGCCGCACAGTTACAACCTATCCCATGGTGGTCTCAGATCGTACTGTTTATCTGCTGTGTATCTCCATCACTCACCAACGGCCACTAATACGGTTAATGTTGCAGCATCTGGGCCACTATTTCACCTTTATTTTGTACCTGTATCTCTTTCATTATGTTTTTCAGCACACCATCAATTTTATTTCCTTGTCGCGAGACTCGTGCAGTTCCTCAAATGCGATATTGTTAATTGTAGTGAGTGGAGGATGGTGTGCTTCGCCTGCTTTCCTTTGTTTTCACATAGTGGCCTGGGGTCTACAATAGCTACCACAGTCATCAGAGAATGGCATCACGGCCGTGAAACGGAATGTCTGTCTTATACCCGACCTATCAAGGACCTGTTGAGTGCCGTCTGGTAAGTCTTTATATGCATTACGAATGCACCTCGCCAGCACGAGTTGATATATTGAAATCGTGTAAGCATTGCAAGGTCAGTATATCCTACTTCGGTTTGGTTGTATTTCTGAGACACTGTTTACTTTGCTGAGGAGTAGGGCAACACTTTTCTACAAGAATACATCTACACTCGCCCTGCGTTTACTGATGGCAGTGCTAGTAACTACAGTATAACTTCTAGGTGCCTCTGTCCACTTGACTTCCTGTACACGTTACATACCCATTCCCTCATCCCTCTTCCTTTGACATTCCCTCATGTGGGCGTGATGCAGTGTAACCCTCATTCCCAATTTTGTCTTGCCAAGTCCATCTTTTCATGCCAATTTTCCAACCTGGCATACTTTGACCACAGATATTGATCGTTTGCCTAGGACAACCTTTTGGCACACTTTTTCAGCACAGCAGCGGGGTGAGGAGTACAAAGGGATTACTCTGGATAACGATATCATCACACAGGTCAGGGACATGGCTTCTGTCAACACCATGATGGACTCATCAGGGCACTAGAGATAAGTATTATAGCTGGATGACGAAGAACGGAGATATCTAATGCGCATTTCATTCATACATTGACTATGCCTGCATGAAACAATTTCCGTGGGTGTTTGTGTGGTGTCGCATGCTACCTTACAACAAGGTAATCATACCGTCACCTTTGTATGCTTCAATCACAACACCATTTATCCCCACAGCCTTGGCCATGTGCTTCATTGATTCTGAATATCGAAGTAGGTGCTCACAGTTGCCTTTAACTTTCCCTAAATTCAGCTGATCACGCAGTTTCAAGGTGCCCCTTCTGGTGGTGTGGAGCAGAATGTATCGAAACCCACCGATGTTGGAAGGTTACTGCACATTGCTGCATTCACACTACAACATTCATGTGTATTCACGCTCTCAAAGTTAAGGCGAGAGTTGATACTCGTCCACCAGTTTGAGTTGATCTGATGCTGATCAGTAGTGGCAAGCTTTGGCGCTGTTATTGCCTTATGTGCCAAAATCGAACGGACGAGGAAGGAGGAAGAAGTTTATTTCAAGTTCTGCCGTCTGATCAGGCTCATCTAAGGAAAACACCATGATACCTCGTTGATGTAGCCCTTAGAGACACTGAATCATGAATCGAGCCGGAGAAAGATGATGACGGAGGCGAGTGGCTTGTCAGCTGCAGAGAGATGTCTGTACCTGAGCCATGGAGAGGTGTTGATAAAAACTGCGATTGGGTTAAGTCGCGTTGATGGGGCCACCTGTGCAATTGGATAAATACATCTGCAATCATTCTAGGGATACTTTCATCAGATTGGTGAGGAGGTCCTTGTAATGTTGATAGCCATGATGGTAATGCCCAGGAGTTGGTTTACATCGTCGACCTGCGCCTTCTGGGTGTCAGAATAAGCATTTGAGTCATCCTATGTTAGCCAGATCAAATGTCGAGGGGTGGTACTCAGATTCTCGCCTTCAGATCTTTGGATAGCATGTTCACAGTTCGTCATCAGGGGACGTCCGTGTAGGTCCGCATTAATGGTGCCAGCCTTGGACCATGAAACGAGTCGAATGCGTGCCTCTGGCGTCTGACAGCTGACCCTCGACTCACTCACCGCCTCGTGTGGTGAGTAAGAATGATCTGCATAACGAACTTAATAACATACTGGCTAGCCAATGGCAGGGCCTGATGAATCCAGTATGCTCGAAAGAAAAAAGTTGTCACATTGCGTCAACGAAACTACCCAAACGCACATGTCATACTAGCTGCGCTGTCACTCTCTTCCCCCGCCCTTGACCACCTTCACAAATATTGGTAGAGGGGATCAAGCTGCTGCTGATTCTTGCCCAGTCGTACAAAAACCAGAACTTCTCCCTGGTGATACTGTGACATTTCGCGTTGCAACTTCCCCAAGTCATAACACTAAGTCTCTGACCATGAAGTCTACATCTTCTCCCACTCTGTCGTGTTTCAAAGTTGGACAACTGGATACACTGTCCCTCTATCCATTAATACAGCGGTCTGTCGAATGTCGCACAAAGGAAAGTAACTTTGTCCTGAGGCGGTGAAGGATGTATTTGTATTTGCAGAATATAGACACTCACGACGACATCTTTGGTGAACGATAACTGGGAAATAATACAGTTGGCATTCCGCATAGCCTGTATATGTTTTGACATGTTGATGACATCGAGTTCGACCATGGGCCAGAAGAAACATGCTGAGTGAAGAGGGAGCGCAAGACCCTGCATGTCAGACGTTTGCTAGAAACATCAACGTAGTCCCTATGTATAGGAAGGGCACAGCACATAGCGCTGGCCACAGACCTGAGCGTTTCATCTATTAACAGCAATGAAGCTGTGAAGTGAACACGAGGATAATGCGTGGGACACACCTTGAGAATAGCATGAACGAACGATTGCCCTGAACTCCCAACCAGACACTCATTGATCACTGGTGATTGTGCACTAGGCTCGTCTGAACGGTGCTTCCCGTGAGTGATACTCTAGGTTCTTCTGCCAGTTGGGGCTGACGACTTACTAAAAGCAGCTTCTGGAGCCCTCAAGGATATCTTGCGCGTTCTCAAATTTCACAGCGCCCACATACACCATCTTGCAGGTGAGGACTGAATCCTGAAATGATGCTGTTTTGTGAGCCACGGTTTGTGTGGTTCTGACTCTGGACTCACTAGCAAACTTTGCGACTACCGGATAACCTGGTCTGATTCCAAGATCCCAACAGACTTCGCATACACAATTCACAATTTGCCGTAGCTGATATTCCAAGCGCGGACCATGTCTTCCTCCACTAGTAAGACATCAGTGATCAGGCCATGCCAGACAATGCGAGGTCATACCCACTGGGTAAACGGTGTTGTGAACTTGGCTGACGGACGACGCATCATCACAGGTTCGTTGGACGGCTCACTCCGACTATGGGACCTAGAGAGCAATGTGCAGATAGGCGAGGAATGGCGGGAAAGTAAAAACACAATGTGGTCCATGGCATTGTCTCCAAATGGGGAAACTATTGCAACCGGAAGTGGAAGCGGTGACAGATGCGTGAGGTTGTGGGATGTAGAGACGAGGAAGGTCATTTCAAAGTGGACAGGACACACCAGTGTTGTGTGTGCATTGTGCTGGAGTGCAGATGGTGAGCGAGTAGTGAGTGGATCTTGGGATGGGACAGCAAGAGTTTGGGATGTCAACACAGGCAAAACTCTCTTGACAATCGAAGTCAGGAACTATTGGACACAAGCAGTGGTGTACTCGCCTGATTCATCAAAACTTGCAACTGGCGGACAGGAGGACACGGCTATAAAAATCTGGAATGCAAAAACGGGCGAGTTTCTTAACACACTCAGTCACGATCAAATAGTTTGCAGTTTGACATGGACATCGGACGGGAAGAAGCTTATCTCCGGTTCAACTGGCCCGATTAGGATATTTGACACTGATACTTGGCAGCAGATCACCACCCTTGAAGGTCATACTCATGCTGTCTCCACCATCTCCTTGTCTCAGAACAACCGTCTCCTTGCAAGTGTATCACGAGATAAAATAGCGCGTCTATGGAATCTCGATACAAACCTCCCAGTCGGACCACTCCTCCAGCACAAAGAGGTTTTGCGCTCTGCAGCTCTTTCCCCAGATGGAAAGGTGCTAGTCACTGGTTGTCAAGATGGAAATGCGTACACATGGGACGTTCACGCTATCCTCAAAGAAGCTGGCATTGAGGACCTACTTCCAATTAGTACCGATATTGTCAGTATCAACCCATCACCTGCTCACCTTCACTTACACTGTCTGCTGTTAGGCATCTCAAGAAGTGCAACACACACCCCGCTCTTCGCTCGATGATCAATCATTTTTGGAGGTACATGCCGTGCTTGCAATCCTTCTCATTCATGATAACAGTTATATTTCAGGCTGATGCTACGCGATGTCCTGACCAGTTTGGCGGTGACGATGAACTCCCACCAAGGTTTTTTGATGGCATGGAAGATGATATTGATGTGCGTATTCAGTATTTCTATTACTTGGTTCTTATTTAGACCTCTACCCTCAGTCCTCCCCCATGGGTGGTGACCACCCTCATTCCTCTGTAAATGCAATCCTTGCTCGCCTTTCCTTGCTCCTCCACCGCTTTCGACCCGAAAAATGTGAAACAATCGATATTCCACAACCCTCAAGGCCTTCTACATTCCATCCACGCGCACTCCTTGCTCGCCTTTTATCGCTCATTCGCCACTCTCCACCTGAAAATGATGTACCAGACGACCTCCAGCAACCCTCAATGCCTTCCCGGTTAGGTCCGCATATACTTCTAGCTCGCCTTTCCTCACTTTTCCCCCGATCTCGACTCACCACCGACGAAGAAGCCGAACCGCATCCCACAACACCTTTGAGTTCACGCTCATATGCACTCATCAGCCGACTGTCCTCACTCTTCCGTTCTCAACCCCACACAACTGAAGAAATTGAACTCACGCATCGCCCAAGCCGCCCTCATGTTGTCGAAGTGGCTGCAGTGCGAGACAAGAAGGTATGTCTCACCTTCATGCATTTACGATTGCCGTAATTTGATTATTCATGTTCAGCCTTTGGTTGTTGCTCAGGGGCTACAATTCAAGAAAGCCAAACGAGCATATGAGCAACAAATCCAATCGCACGGCCCAGCCCAGGCGTCGTCATTGCACACTCAAGCTGCTGGTGCTTCAACATCTGCGACACCGGGTACTGGTACTACTACAGCAGGTGCAGCAGCCGCACAGTTAGAACCCATCCCATGGTGGTCTCTGGTCGTACTGTTTATCTGCTGTGCATCTCCACCATACTCAAACGCCCATTGATACGGTTGGCATTGTAGCATTTGGACCATTACTTCACCTTTGCTTCTATTCATTCTAAACTGGTATCTTTTTCGTTATGTCTTGTAGTACACCATCAATCTTATTTCCTTGTCGCGAGGCTGTCAAACCTGATGATGTTGATTGTTGTGAGGATGGTGTGCTTCGCCTGCTTTCCTTCGTCTGGTTTCCCCTTCTTTTTCACATCAATATCTGGGTTAAGCAGGAGTTTGATACAATGACCCCAGCAATCAGAGAACGGCATCACGACCATGAAACAACAGAATGTCTTACATACCCGACCTTGTGATTAACGACGTGTTGGGTGACATCTCATAAATCTGAACGGGTCTTCATGTACATTCCAATACAAGCAATTCCTAATACAAGCGCTGGTTTTTTACCGTTCACTGTTTTAAATGTTCAGCTTTGCGGTCGTCACCATACATGTAGGTTGCTAAACTCTCAATCTCCTAGAACACATTTCCCTCCCTCATCAATTGCTCCATCTCGCTGCACACTTCTTGTCGATGTAGTCCTTGGACATACTGAATGTATCATGGCCCATCGAGCCGGAGAGAGATAATGATGGAACCGAGTGGCTCATTAGCTACAGAGAGATGAGGATGAGTCGGTAATCGAGCCATGGAGAGATGTCGATAAACACTGCGATTGGATCAAGCTACGTAGAGAGACGTTAATGAGCGGGTGACGTGTTATTATTGCTAGTGTGATAACTGCCAACACGGCTCGCACCTGTAACCTCCGCAGCGAGCAGCAAGCATCCATCACTCATCCGCAACGACTCAGTGACTTTGTCAGTCTGGTTGCCAGACGTTGACATATTATATCGCCCGAATAGGGTACATACCAGCTAGTTACATAGGTCATGACGCGAAGATGATGAAAACACCTCTTGGCTGGCGGCGAGCTACAATGAGAGTTACATGCAAAACGACACAGGACTACTTACTATACAATAATGGCAGCGTGTGAGTTGGAAAAAAATCATGAGCTGAGTATGGTGCGTGTGTAAACAACAAGACTTACAGATGATGTCATAGATTAAGAACACAGCCAGCGATGAAATTTGGACTTTGCAATCTCCACATCGTCTGCTGGTTAAATGCCGAAATCATTGTTATAGAAGATGATTGAACACCAACTTCAAACTGATTTTTGGACACGGGTGGTCCTTGGTACGCGTCGGGTGAAAAAGGATCGCTGATCTTGATGCGCGTGGGTGAGGTTGACAAGCGTTACAGGTACCTGTAGATCGCCCGCCTGGCTATTCTGATCCGGGGTGCAGTACTCTAGCGTCTCGCGGCACATTTTACCCAGGCGAGTAGGAAAAAAGACTTGCGATTCTAAGTTGGGAGGGCTACAAGGAGAGAAATATAATATTCCGGGAGAGAAACACTAGCCTTTGTTATGCACTAGCTACTGTGTGAATGCAGCAATGGCTAATGCAGCAGCATAAACGCGAGGACAGCAAGGTCTCATTTAGCGTACAAGCTACAGCCGCGAGAAAGGAAGAGATTTGGGCGAGAATCAGAGGAATTCCGAGTGGGGAAACTGCAGGCGATGATATTTGATTGAGGCTCATTGAGCTTCGATTAATCGTGTCGGCGCACAGCTTGGACGAATGCATCGACAAATTTGAAGGCGTGCTAGTAGTCGTGAGTCAGTACTAGTCAGTAGCAACTGAATATTGAATTTTAATCTCACCGCTGCGTTCAACGTAGAACGTGACAACGCGGTGTGACATGCGTGTCCAGTGGTATCACATGATGTGACAACTGTGGTTCACTTTATTCTCACCGTGTAGAGGCTCTCCACTGTCCAGGCCAGCTGAAACTCATTGCAATTTAAATCACTACACAAACCCAGGCAATGCTATCCAAAAGCTGAAGGTGGGAGCGTCCAACAAGCAAAGGCGAGAAGCCACGTACCCAGGCATCACCGCCGTATTTCTGATCTATCATAGAAGTGCTCGAGAGTCGAGACAACGGGCTTTTAAGTCACAGGATGACAATGTGAGCCAGCTGCTTATAGGCTAAGGCGTCACTCAGGATATCACGGCCATCAGCGTTACAAAAGACACCGTACCTATCAATTTAGCGAAAGGTGTCCTTGGAACGGCTGCAACATCCTGAGGATTGCACAGGTGCTTTGAAAAACTGCTAGATACCTGGCAGATGCACTAGTACTGATTGTCTTCATATATACCTAGGCTCCTCGGTCCGTCAAGGAGCAGTTTTTTTTGGCTATACCGGTGTTTGTGCGGCTCCCTAAATCCTGCGAGGCTCATTAGCAGTAATTTCTCATATAGGTAACATATACTCCTCGTTCGGAGAT
>Ga0310811_10004223_pt1 | contig 18069 bp, 15 predicted proteins | sample YCmetagenome_FD_207642 | JGI IMG/M metagenome (GOLD analysis project Ga0310811, IMG submission 207642) | Soil microbial communities from experimental microcosm in Duke University, North Carolina, United States - YC | ecosystem: Engineered > Artificial ecosystem > Soil microcosm > Unclassified ...
GGCGGAGCGCAGCACCCGGCCGCCGTCCAGCGGGAGCCCGGGCAGCATGTTGAACACCCCGACCACCATGTTGGACACCCACAGCGCGGTGACCAGGTACTGGAACGAGGCGAAGGCCACGGAGGAGGTCGGGTGGTCGATGAGCTTCCAGACCCCGAAGAAGATGCCGCCGAGGGCGAAGGAGAGCGCCGGGCCGGCCACCGCGACGGCGAACTCGCGGCCGGGGGTGTCCGGCTCCTTCTCGATCTCCGAGACGCCGCCGAGGAAGTAGATCACGATGCGCCGCACCGGCAGCCCGAAGGCCTTCGCGACCACGGAGTGGGCCAGCTCGTGCAGCAGCACGGAGAGGTAGAGCAGCACGGCGAAGCCGAACGCTATGGCGTAGCGCCAGTTGCCGAAGTCGGCGTTGCTGATCTGCTGCCCGAAGTAGTAGGTGATGAACGCGGCGATCAGGAACCAGGTCGGTGAGACGACGATGGGGATCCCGAACGGCGTGCCCATGGGGATCCCGCCGCCCGCCGGTCGCTGTGGTCCCGGCCGACCGCCGTCGTTCTGGTGCTCATCGCTCACACAGGCGATGCTACGGCTTGCTCAGCTCCCGCGGGACACACCCCTGCGCGCGACGAGGTGTCGGTGCGGACGGCTAAGGTGTGCGGGCATGGAGGAGACGGTGCCTGAGGCACGGCGGGAACCGGCCGAGGAGAGCGCGCTGACCGGGCCGGCCGGGCGGCCGGCTGAGCAGAATCTGTCCGAACCACCCGGTGAGCAGGGGCTTTCCGAGGTCGAGGGGCTTTCCGAGGTCGGCGCGTTGTCCGTCGCGCTCGCCGAGGAGAACGCCTTGGCCGAGGGCGTGCCGTCCGTCGCGCCGGAGGGCGAGCCGGTCCGGCCGGGAGCGCCGTCCGCGGTCCTGTCGCCGGTCCCGGCGATCGGGTCGGACGCGCGGTACGAGGAAGAGCCGCTGTTCGACGCCGGGCCGGGTGTGGTGAAGCTGCCCGCCGCGCTCTCGCCGTCGCGCGCCGGGGACTTCCAGCAGTGCCCACTGCTGTTCCGCCTGCGGGTGCTGGACAAGGTGCCGGAGCCGCCGAACGCCGCGGCGACCAAGGGCACGCTGGTGCACGCGGTGCTGGAACGACTCTTCGACCTGCCGGCCGGCCGGCGCACCCCCGGCGAGGCGGTGGAGCTGCTGCGGCCGCAGTGGGAGCGGCTGCTGGCCGAACGGCCCGAGCTCGGCGGCCTGTTCCCGGACGAGGCGGAGCGGGCGGCCTGGCTGGCGGAGGCGGAGCGGCTGCTCGGCACGTACTTCACGCTGGAGGACCCGAACCGGTTGGAGCCGGCCAAGCGCGAGCTGTTCGTGCGCGCGCCGATGGGCGAAGGGGACGACCGGCTGCTGCTGCGCGGATTCGTGGACCGTCTGGACGTCGCGCCGAACGGCCTGCTGCGGGTGGTGGACTACAAGACGGGCAAGGCGCCGCCGCCGGGGTACGAGGAGAAGTCGCTGTTCCAGATGAAGTTCTACGCCCTGGTGCTGTGGAAGGTGCGGGGCGTGGTGCCGAAGCGGCTGCAGCTGCTGTTCCTGGGCAACGGCGAGGTCCTCACCTACGACCCGACCGAGGCGGATCTGGTGGCCGCCGAGCGGCGGATCGCCTCGATCTGGGCGGCGATCCGGAAGGCCGCGGCCGAACAACGCTGGGACCCGAAGCCGTCGAAGCTGTGCGGCTGGTGCAGCTTCCGCGCGTTGTGCCCGGCGCAGGGCGGCGAGGTGGGGCCGGCCCCCGAGGTGCGGGTCGTGCCCGCGATCGTGGACAAGGAGGGCGCTCTGACCCCGCGCTGAGCGATTGAAGACCCGCACGGCGAGCTGATTGAATGCTCTCATGACGCAGCAGCCGCACCCGAATCTCAGGCATCTGCCGTTCGGCGCGCCGGGCCTGGAACCGCGCGCGGACATGACGTCCTGGGACATCTTCCCGTACGCGGCGCCCGACGGGCTGCGGCTGCGGACGCTGGAGCCGCCGCTACCGGCCGAGCCGCCGCGGATGGGCGAGTCGGGGCCCGGCGCATGCAAGCTGTGCGCGCAGCCGGACGAGGACTACCTGTGGACGGACGAGCTGTGGCGGCTCAAGGCGGCGGACGAGCCGAGCGCGTGCCCGGCCGTGGTGCTGCTCGAGCCGCGGGCGCACGCGGACATCAGGGACCTGCCCGCGCAGGCCGCGGCCGGCCTCGGGCCGATGATCCAGCGGGTGGACCGGGCCGTGTCCGGGATCGGCGGCGTCGGCCGGGTGCACTTCTACCGGTTCGGAGACGGCGCCGCGCACCTGCACCTGTGGTTCCTGGCGCGGCCGCTCGGCGTGAGCCGGCTGCGCGGCTCGTTCCTGGCGGCGTGGGACGACGCGCTGCCGGCGATCGGCGAGGAGCGGTGGCGGGCGAACCTCGCGGCCGTAGCCGCGGCGATGGCCGCGGACGGCGGCACCGCGCACGTCCCGGCGGCCGGCTGACCGGACTCGGCGGGCAGGGACTCGGCGGGTCGGGACTCAGCGGGCGATGAGCAGTATGCCGAGCACCACGCCCGCCGACGCGGCCATACGCAGGCGGCCGAAGCCCTCCTTGAGCACCAGCGCGCCGATCGCCGCGCCGATCAGGATGCTGGTTTCGCGCAGCGTCGCCACCTCGGCCAGGGCGCCGCGGGTCTGCGCCCACAGCACCAGCGTGTAAGCGGTGAGCGAGATCACGCCGCCGCCGAGGCCGCGCCACGTGCCGACGCGCAGCGAGGGCAGGAACGCGCGGCGCCGGATCAGCGCCACCACGCCCAGCAGCAGCACCGCCTCGGTGAGGAAGACCCAGGCCGAGTAGCCCAGCACCGACCCGGCCTTGCGCACGGCCACGCCGTCGACCAGCGTGTATCCGGCGATCGCGCAGCCGGTGCCGAGGGCGGCGTACACGGCGGGCAGATCCTCGCGTCTCGGCAGGCCGTCCGAGAACGCGAGGGTGACCAGGCCGACCGAGACGACGATGATTCCGCAGGCCGCGAGCGCGCTCATCGACTGGCCGAGCGCGAAGGTGGCGACCAGGGCGACCACCAGCGGAGAAGTGCCGCGCGCGATCGGGTACATGCGCCCGAACTCGCCGAGCCGGTAGGCGAGCACGAGCCCGAAGGAATAGAGCGTCTCGAGCACCGCGGAGACCGCGATGTAGGGCCAGACGAAGGCGTGCGGCATCGGCACGCACAGCAGCGCGACGACCGAGCAGATTCCGGCCGCGACCGCGATGAGCGCGACGGCGGTGAGCCGGTCCTTGGCGGTGTGAGTGAGCGCGTTCCAGAGGGCGTGCAGGACCGCGGAGCCGAGCACCACGGCCACGACCATCGTCGACATGGGCGTCACGGTAGCACCGCCCCTTACTACGCGACCAGAACTTGTCTGTACAAGTTCTGGTCGCGCAGCGAAGGCTGCGCACCGCGGCGAGTGCCGCCGGGCCGGGCGGCTCAGCCGAGCGCTGCGAGGTACGCCAGGTCCACTCCGTCGAGCGAGGCCGCCCGCGTCACCCGCGGGTGCTCGGGGATCTCCACCGCCGCGTGCGGGACGGACAGCACCCGGCAGCCGGCCGCCGCTCCGGACGCGGTGCCGATCGGCGAGTCCTCCACCACGACGCAGCCGGCCGGATCCACCCCGAGCAGCTCCGCCGCGCGCAGGTACGGCTCCGGGTCCGGCTTCGTGCGCTCGACGTCGTCGCCGGAGACGGTGTGCCGGAAGAAGTCCGCGCCGATCGCGCCCAGGCAGGCGTCCACGATGCGCCGCGACGAGGCGGAGACCAAGGCGGTGGGCACGCCCGCGGCCTGCAGCTCGACCAGCAGCTCCTTGGCGCCGGGCAGCAGCTCGACGCCCTGGGAGAGCTGCTCGACCATCGCGGTCTCGATCCGCTCGCTCAGCTCCCGCCAGGTCAGCGGGATCCCGCTGACCTCGATCAGATAGCCGCAGGCGACCTCGTTGGGCTGGCCCAGCACGCGCTGCCAGTGCTCGCGGCCGAGGTCGAAGCCGTGCTCGGCGAGCAGCCTGACCTCGGTGTCGAACCAGACGGGTTCGGAGTCGATCAAGGTGCCGTCCATGTCGAACAGCACGGCGGTCGGCTCAGGCATTGAAGTACTTCGCTTCCGGGTGGTGGATGACGATCGCGTCGGTGGACTGCTCGGGGTGCAGCTGGTACTCCTCGGACAGCTCGACGCCGATCCGGTGGGGTTCGAGCAGCTCGGCGATCTTTGTGCGGTCCTCGAGGTTCGGGCAGGCGCCGTAGCCGAGCGAGAAGCGGGCCCCGCGGTACTCGAGCTTGAGCATGCCGTCGATGCTCGCCGGATCCTGGGCACCGAAGCCGAGCTCGGCGCGCACCCGCGCATGCCAGTACTCCGCGAGCGCCTCGGTCAGCTGCACCGACAGCCCATGCAGCTCCAGGTAGTCGCGGTAGGCGTTGGCCTCGAACAGCTTCGCCGTCTCCGCCGCGATCCTCGAGCCCACGGTGACCAGCTGGAAGGCGACCACGTCCGGGCCGTCCGGACTGTCCGCGGGCCGGAAGAAGTCGGCCAGGCACAGGTGCCGGTCGCGGCGCTGGCGCGGGAAGCTGAACCGGGTGCGCTCGGCGCCGTTCTCGTCCAACACGATCAGGTCGTCGCCCTTGGACACGGCCGGGAAGAAGCCGTAGACCACGGCCGCCTCCAGCAGGTTGTCGGTGTGCAGCCGGTCCAGCCACATCCGCAGCCGCGGCCGGCCCTCGGTCTCCACCAGCTCGTCGTAGCCCGGGCCCTCGCCGCCGCGGGTGGCGCGCAGCCCCCACTGGCCGAGGAAGGTCGCGCGCTCGTCCAGCCAGGAGGCGTAGTCGTTCAGCTGGATGCCCTTGACCACGCGGGTGCCCCAGAACGGCGGGGTCGGGATCGGGTTGTCGATCGCGACGTCGGAGCGGGCCGGCAGCTGCTCGGGCTCGGTCACCTGGAGGCGGGCGGCGTTGGCGTGCACCCGCCGCTCGCGCCGCTCCGGCAGCGCGGCGCCTGGGGTGCCGGTCTTGATCGCGGCGACCGCGTCCATCAGCCGCAGCCCCTCGAAGGCGTCGCGGGCGTAGCGCACCTCGCCCTCGTACACGTCGCCGAGGTCCTGCTCGACGTAGGCGCGGGTGAGCGCGGCGCCGCCGAGCAGCACCGGCCAGCGCGCGGCCACGCCGCGCGCGTTCATCTCCTGCAGGTTCTCCTTCATCACCACGGTCGACTTCACCAGCAGCCCGGACATGCCGATGGCGTCCGCGGAGTGCTCCTCGGCGGCCTCCAGGATCGCCGAGAGCGGCTGCTTGATGCCGATGTTGACCACGTTGTAGCCGTTGTTGGTCAAAATGATGTCGACCAGGTTCTTGCCGATGTCGTGCACGTCGCCCTTGACCGTGGCGAGCACGATCGTGGCCTTGCCGCTGGAGTCGGTCTTCTCCATGTGCGGCTCCAGGTAGGCGACCGCGGCCTTCATCACCTCGGCCGACTGCAGCACGAAGGGCAGCTGCATCTGGCCGGAGCCGAACAGCTCGCCGACCGTCTTCATCCCCTCGAGCAGCACCGCGTTGACGATCTCCAGGGCCGGGCGCACGGTGAGCGCCTCGTCCAGGTCCGCCTCGAGGCCCAGCCGCTCGCCGTCCACGATGCGCGCCTGCAGCCGCTCCTCCAGCGGCATCGCGGCGAGCTCCTGCGCGCGCGACTCCTTGGCCGAGGCGGCCGAGACGCCCTTGAACATCTCCAGCAGCTTCGCCAGCGGGTCGTAGTCCTCGGTGCGCCGGTCGTAGACCAGGTCGAGCGCGACCTGCCGCTGGTCCTCCGGGATCCGGTTGATCGGCAGGATCTTCGAGGCGTGCACGATCGCCGAGTCGAGGCCGGCCTCGCTGCACTCGTGCAGGAAGACGGAGTTGAGCACCTGCCGCGCGGCCGGGTTGAGGCCGAAGGAGATGTTGGACAGGCCGAGCGTGGTCTGCACGTCCGGGTGGCGGCGCTTGAGCTCGCGGATGCCCTCGATGGTCTCCAGGCCGTCGCGGCGGGACTCCTCGAGGCCGGAGCCGATGGTGAAGGTGAGGCAGTCCACCAGGATCGCGGACTCGGGCACGCCCCAGTTGCCGGTGATGTCGGCGATCAGCCGCTCGGCGATCTCCACCTTCTTCGCGGCGGTGCGCGCCTGTCCCTGCTCGTCGATGGTGAGCGCGACCACGCCGGCGCCGTGCTCGGCGACGAGCGCCATGGTCCGGGCGAAGCGGGAGTCCGGCCCGTCGCCGTCCTCGTAGTTCACCGAGTTGATCACGGCGCGGCCGCCGAGGTGCTCGAGGCCTGCCTGCAGCACCGCGGGCTCGGTGGAGTCGAGCACGATCGGCAGGGTGGAGGCGGTGGCCAGGCGGCCGGCCAGCTCGTTCATGTCGGCCACCCCGTCGCGGCCGACGTAGTCCACGCACAGGTCGAGCAGGTGCGCGCCGTCGCGGATCTGGGCGCGGGCGATCTCGACGCAGCCGTCCCAGTCCTCGGCGATCATCGCCTCGCGGAAGGCCTTGGAGCCGTTGGCGTTGGTGCGCTCGCCGATGGCCAGGTAGCTGGCGTCCTGCCGGAAGGGCACCGACTGGTAGAGCGAGGCGGCCGACGGCTCGGGCCGCGGCTCGCGGGCGGGCGGGACCGTGCCGTGTACCCGCTCGACCAGCTGCCGCAGGTGCTCGGGGGTGGTGCCGCAGCAGCCGCCGATCAGGTTCACGCCGAACTCGCGGATGAACCGCTCGTGCGCGTCGGCGAACTCGGTCGGGCTCAGCGGGTAGTAGGACCCGTCCTTGGTGAGCACCGGCAGGCCCGCGTTGGGCATGCAGGACAGGCCGATCTGCGCGTACTTGGCCAGGTGCCGCAGGTACTCCGGGTACTCCTCCGGGCCGGTGGCGCAGTTCAGGCCGATCACGTCGATGCCGAGCGGCTCGAGCGCGGTCAGCGCCGCGCCGATCTCGGAGCCGAGCAGCATTGTGCCGGTCGTCTCCACGGTGACCGAGACGAGCACCGGAAGGTCCACGCCGGCCGCGGCCATGGCCCGCTTCGCGCCGATCACCCCGGCCTTGGCCTGCAGCAGGTCCTGGCTGGTCTCCATCAGCACGGCGTCCACGCCGCCCGCGATCATGCCCTCGACCTGCGCCTGGTAGCCGTCGCGGACGGCGGCGAAGGGCATGTGGCCGAGCGAGGGCAGCTTGGTGCCGCCGCCGGCCGAGCCGAGTACCCAGCGCGGGCGCTCCGGGGTGGAGAACGCGTCGGCGGACTCGCGGGCGATGCGCACCGCCGCCTCGGCGAGCTCGAAGATCCGGTCCTCGAGGCCGTACTCGCCCAGGGCCGTCCGGTTGGTGCCGAAGGTGTTGGTCTCCACGCAGTCCACGCCGGCGGCGAAGTACGCGTCGTGCACCGAGCGGACCACGTCGGGCCGGGAGACGTTGAGGATCTCATTGCATCCCTCGTGCCCCTGGAAGTCGTCGAGGGTGAGTTCCACGCCCTGGAGCATGGAGCCCATGGCCCCGTCGGCGATCACGACGCGCTCGGTGAGCGCCTTACGGAGCGATGCGGCGCGGCTGCTGCTCATCACTTGCCCTTCGATCGGCGAGGACGCGGGGAAACCCGCTTACGCTCTAAGCGTACCGATCGGCCGCGACACGCCGGTCCCGTGTCCACAGGGCGTAGGCTGGGCATGCGCTTAGGTGCCGGGCAGGGGCGGGTACCTTGCGGCGGCACGACCGACGACGACGAGGAGGCACGGTTGATCGAGCTCGAGGAAGTGCCCGAGCTGGTCGACCCGGTGATGATCGCGGCCTTCGAGGGCTGGAACGACGCCGCTGACGCGGCCTCGAACGCCGTGCGTCATCTGGCCGAGGTGCTCGACGCCGACCTGTTCGGCGCCATGGACGCCGAGGACTATTACGACTTTCAGGTCAATCGCCCCACTCTGGCGCTGACCGAAGACGGGGAACGGGAGCTCGTCTGGCCGACCACGCGCTTCTCGGTGGCGCGGGTTCCGGTGGCGGGGCCGGTGACCGAGGGCGCAGAACCCCGGGTGCGCGACGTGGTGCTGGTGCACGGCATCGAGCCGAACATGCGCTGGCAGTCCTTCTCCGAGGAGCTGTTCGACCTGGCCAGGGACCTGGGCGTGACCACGGTGGTGGTGCTCGGCGCGCTGCTGGCCGACGTGCCGCACACCCGGCCGGTGCCGGTCAGCGGCTCCTCCGGGGACCCGGAACTGGCCGCGGCGCACGGTTTCGAGACGCCGACCTACCAGGGGCCGACCGGGATCAACGGCGTGCTGCAGGAACTGGCCCGGCAGGAGGAGATCCCGATGGTCTCCTTCTGGGCGGCAGTGCCGCACTACGTCGCCCAGGCGCCGTGCCCGAAGGCCACGCTGGCGCTGATCAGGCGGCTCGAGGACCTGCTCGATCTGGCCATCCCGGTGGGCGATCTGCCGCAGGAGGCGCAGGAGTGGGAGTCCGGGGTGGACGAGCTGGCCGGCGAGGACTCCGAGGTGGCCGAGTACGTGCGCAGCCTGGAGGAGGCCAAGGACACCGCGGACCTGCCCGAGGCCAGCGGCGAGGCGATCGCGCTCGAGTTCGAGCGCTACCTGCGGCGGCACGAGCGGCGCCGGCGCGGCGGGGAACGCGGCGGCAGCGCCGGCGAGGACGGGCCGACCGGGCTGTGATCTGACAGGCGGTCGGACCGGCTGCCGGCCGGCCGTAGAGTGCTGACAGAGAGAACTGACAGGGGCTTCGGGCGTTGCGCTCGAAGCCCCTGGCGTTGTGTCAGGTCCCTTGGCGGTCAGGCCCCCATGTCCCGAGCCGGAAATCTGGGTTCTAAGTTGCCATGCTGATTATATGCCGCCCGGGACCGCGTCCCGTAGAGATCGTCTTGTCTGATGCCGAGCGCGCGGAGTTGGTGGGCTGGTCGCGTGGTGCGGTCTCCGAGAAGCTGGCGTTGCGGGCCGCGATCGTGCTTGCGTGTGCTGACGGGGCGTCGAATGCGCGGGTGGCGGCCGACCTCATGGTCACCCTGGCGACGGTGGGCAAGTGGCGACATCGGTTCGCCGAAGCGCGCACGGCCGGGCTGGTGGACGAGCCGCGCTCCGGCCGGCGCAAGGCCGAGTTGGTCCTTGACGCCGAGGAGCGGGCACAACTGACCGCGTGGGCGCGGCGGTCGAAGACCGCGCAGGACCTGGCACTGCGCTCTAAGATCGTGCTGCGCTGCGCGGATGGCGGGCGACGCTGCTCGGTCTGGTGCGCGTGCTCGGCCGGGCTCCGGTCGGCGTGCACCACGGTGATCCGGCGCGTAGAACCGGTCTTCGCGAGGTGACCGAGCATGGAGAGCATCGGCGTGCAGCCGATGCCGACCGAGGCGAGCGGCAGCGGTCCGTCGCCGCCGTCCGGCAGCACTAGATCACCGACCGACAGCGAGACGTCGAGCAGGTCGCCGGTTCGGGCGTGCTCGTGCAGCCAGGTAGAGACCTCGCCTTCGGGGCCCGCGCCCGGGGCGGCGCCGCCGCGCACCCGCTTGACCGTGATCCGCCAGTCCGTGCCGCCGGGGGCCGCGGAGAGGCTGTATTGCCGGATCTGCCGCGCGCCGTCCGGCAGCGTGACCCGGACGCTGACGTACTGTCCGGGGCGGAACGGCCCGGCCGCGGCGCCGTCCGGGCCGCGCAGCACGAAGGAGGCGACCTCGGCGGTCTCCTCGACGCGCTCGGCGATCCGCAGCCGCCGCCAGACCTCGCCCTCTGCGACGCCGGCGCCCGCCTACGCCCGGGCCTCCAGCGAGATGAGCGCGTTGGCCAGCAGCCAGTACACCTCGTCCCAGGCCGCTGCGACCTCCGGCGTGACCGCCGCGCCGAGTATCTCCCCGATCGCAGCGAACAGGTGCCGGTGCACGACCTTGTACTGCTCGGAGGTGACGCCGAGTGAGACGTGCTTGTGCGCGATCCGGGCCGGCATCGCGTCCGGCCGCGCCTCGGGGTGCTCGAGCAGCGACCCGGCGAACGCTGCGAGCGAACCGGCCAGCGCCCGCCGCTGCTCGCCGTTGCCTGTTTGCCCCGGTTGAACAGGTCCCGCAGCAGCTCGGGATGGGCCTCGAAGAGCTTGCGGTAGAACAGTTCGGCGATCTCGTCGACGGCGGCGCCGACGACGGGCAGAGTGGCACGGATGACCGGGATGGACGGTTCCGAGAGCACGGTCGCTCCTTGAATTGGTATTCGATCTACTACTTTTTGGGCAGGCGTCATCGCGGCCGGGCTCCGTCGCCCGGGCGGTGCGGGAATGCGGATCAGCCGGTGCGCCGGCCGGCCAGGCCGAGCAGCACGGGTCCGGCGGGCGAGGCTGCGAGGTCGGCGACGGTCACCGGGTCGAGCTCGGCGTAGAACGCCTCCTGCGCCCGGCGCAGTGCGCCGCGCAGCGGGCACGGCGTCTCGCCCTCGCAGGCGACTACCTCGTCCTCGCCCTCGAGCTCGCGCACCAGCCAGCCGACGGAGGCGCGCCGCCCGAAGGCGGTGAGCCCGAGTCCGCCGCCCCGCCCGCGCCGCGCCTCGACCACGCCGAGGTGCTGCAGCCTGCTGATCGCCTTGGCCGTGTGCGTGTACGGCACCTCCATGGCCAGCGCGACCTCGCGCGTGGTCAGCGCCGGCGCGCCGTCGTCGGCGGCCGCAAGGCGCATCACGGCGCGCAGCGACAGGTCGGTGAACTTCGTCAGCTTCACGGCGATCACGCAAGCAAATCGGTATTTCCGATGCGCATTCAGGGGGGTGCTGAAAGAACCGGGCGCGGTGAAGGGACACCGCGCCCGGCCCGGAATCGGCGGAGCCGGGCAGCCGGCTGCGACCGGCCGCAGCCGGCGACAGACGCTCAGCCGCTACAGCCGGCCGAGCTCAGAGGGCGACACCCAGCAGCGCGTCCAGCGCCCGGCTGGCCAGTCCGGGGGCGCCGGGGTCCAGCGGGCCCTCGGCCGCAGCGCCGCCGCCGAGCGCCGCCTTCGCCCAGTCGTCCATCGCGGCCAGCGCGCCGGGGGCGTCGAGGTCGTCCGCGAGTCGCTCGCGCAGCCGGGCGAGCAGGGCGTCGGCGGACGGGGCGTCCGGGCGGCCGACCGCCTCGCGCCAGCGGGCCAGCCGCGCCTCCGCGTTCTCCAGGTCCTCCGCGTGCCACTCCCAGTCGCTGCGGTAGTGGTGCGCGAGCAGGGCCAGCCGGATCGCCATCGGGTCGTGCCCGGCGGCGCGCAGCTTGGAGACGAACACGAGGTTCCCGCGCGACTTCGACATCTTCTCGCCGTCCAGGGCGACCATGCCGGCGTGCACGTACGTGTACGAGAACGGCCGCTCGCCGGTCACCACCTGCGCCTCGGCCGCGCCCATCTCGTGGTGTGGGAACGCCAGGTCGCTGCCGCCGCCCTGCACGTCGATGCCGGAGCCCAGATACTCGAGCGCGATCGCCGCGCACTCGATGTGCCAGCCGGGGCGGCCGCGCCCGAGCGGGGTGTCCCAGGCCGGCTCGCCGGGGCGCTCGGCCTGCCACAGCAGGCAGTCCAGCGGGTGGCGCTTGCCCGGGCGGTCCGGGTCGCCGCCGCGCTCGCCGAAGATCTTCTCGCGCAGCGCGGGTTCGAGCCCGGAGACGGTGCCGAACCCGGGCTCCGCGTGCACGTCGAAGTAAATGTCCTGATCGACGTGGTAGGCGGCGCCCGAGCCGAGCAGCCGCTGCACCAGCGCCACCACCAACGGGATCGACTCGACCGCGCCGATGTAGCGGTACGGCGGGAGGATCCGCAGCGAGGTCATGTCCTCGCGGAACAGCGCGGTCTCGCGCATCGCCAGCACCTGCCAGTCGTCCCGATCCCGCTCCGCGCGCTCCAGCAGCGGATCGTCGACGTCTGTCACGTTCTGCACGTAGCGCACGTCGTAGCCCGCATCCAGCCAGGCGCGCTGCACCAGGTCGAAGGCCAGGTAGGTGGCGGCGTGGCCGAGGTGGGTCGCGTCGTACGGGGTGATGCCGCACACGTAGATCCTGGCCGGGCCGTCCGCGGCGGGGCGGGCCGGGGTGGCGACGAGCGCGCCCGAGGACGTGTCGTGCAGCCGCAGCGGCTGCCCGTGGCCGGGCAGTTCGGGCAGGTGCGTGGTAGGCCAGGAATCCATAATCATTACCCTAACGGCTCGGCGGCGGCTGCTCGGAACGCGGGCCGCACCGTCGCGATCGGCCCGGAACATACGTCCACCGCCGCACAACACCGGCCGGGGCACGCCGTGTTCCCGCAGGCGGCCGGGGCTCGCGGCTCGCAACTCGCGTTCGCGGCAGACGGCGCATCGGGCTCGCGCTCGCGCTCGCGCCCGCGGCGGGCGACGCTCCGGGCCCGCCGTCACACCGGCGGCCAGGGCACCGGCCGCATCCGGCCGTCCGGGCCCGGCAGCGCGCCCGTCTCGAGCAGCGTCTCGATCCGGCCGTGGAACGCGGCGAGCTCGACCGGGCTGAGCAGCGCGGCCAGCCGGGCGGCCAGCTCTCCGTCCGCGCGCAGCCGCTCGAGGCCGGCCCGCTCCCCCGGTTCCAGCGCGCGGTCGGCGAAACCCCACAGCAAGGTGCGCAGTTTGTCCTCGGCGTGGAAGGTCAGGCCGTGGTCGATGCCGAGCACGCTGCCGTCCGCCAGCGGCAGCAGATGGCCGCCCTTGCGGTCGGCGTTGTTCACCACGGCGTCGAACAGCGCGATGCGGCGCAGTTCCGGGCCGTCGCGGTGCACCAGCACGCCCTCCGAACCGTCGGACAGCTGCACCGCCAGGATCGGGCACCACTGCGCCGCCTCGTCCTCGCCGAAGTCGCGCAGCACGGTGACGGCCGCGGACAGGTCGGACTCGTCGATCCACTGCTGGCACATGCCGCGGCCGAACGGCCCGTCGCGCTCTACCGTGCGCGGCACGATGTGCCAGCCGGCCGCCTCGCTCACCGCGTACGCGGCCAACTCGCGGGCGGCGAGCGTGCCGTCCGGGAAGTCGTGCAGCGGACGCTCGCCCGCCACCGGCTTGTACACGCAGGCCAGGCTCTCGCCGTCCAACTCGACGCGGCAGTACAGGGTCGCGTTCGAGGCCTCGGTCAGCCGTCCCTCGACCGTGAGCTCGCCCTCGCGCAGCAGCCGCGCGACGTCCACCGCCGCGGCCGCGCCCTCGCCCGCCCCGGCCGACCGCTGGGTGTCCACCGTCGTCCTCACACCGCCCTGCGGCGGTAGCCGTTCTGCCGCGGGCACACGTGCCCCTCGCGGTCCAGCGGCAGGCCGCACAGCGGGCAGGGCGGGCGGCCCGCGGCGACCACGGCGCCGGCCCGGGCGGCGAACGCGCGGGCCTGGCCACCGGTGATGTACACCCGCAGCGCGTCCGGCGCCTCGGCGAACAGGTCGTCGGACAGCGGCTCGGCCGCGTCCTCGACGTCGGTGACGGCGCCGGCCTCGATCACGATCCTGGCGTGCGCCTCGTCCCAGGCCAGGGCGAGCGAGCCGACCCGGAACTCCTCCAGGATGGGCTGCTCCAGCGGCGCGGTGTCGGACAGGCCCGCGGGGACCGACTCGGGGATGCCGGAGACGGCGCCGGTGCGCCGCACGATCTCGTCGAGCAGCTCGCCGAGCCGGGTCGCGAGCAGCGAGACCTGCTCCTTCTCCATGGCGACCGAGGTGACCCGGGAGCCGGACCTGGCCTGGAGGTAGAAGGTGCGGCTGCCCGGTTCGCCGACGGTGCCGGCGACGAACCGTTCCGGCGGGTCGTAGACGAACAGCTGCCTGGGCAAGGGGACCGGGCCTCCTCGGGTCACGACGTCGACCGGCGCGACGGCTTCGTAGGCTTACCGTACAACGGATCTCGGCGGCTACGCCCCAGCGCCGCCGCCGACCGGCGCGTCCCCGGCCTCCCCCGCCTCCGGCTTCGCGGCCGCGGCCAACCCGGCCACCTCGCCGCCGACGTCGTTGAGCCGGAGCATCTCGGGCCTGGTGCCGTGGTAGCGCACCACGGTGAGCGAGCAGGGGTCGACGTGGATGCGCTGGAACAGGTCCAGGTGCATGCCGAGGGCGTCGGCGGCGATCGCCTTGATCACGTCGCCGTGCGAGACCACCGCGTACGTCGCCTGCTCGCCGAGCTTGGCGTTCCAGGACCGCACGGCGGCGACGGCGCGGGCCGAGAGCGCGGCCAGGGACTCGCCGTCCGGGAAGGCCGCGGCGGCCGGATGCGCCTGCACGGTGCGCCAGAGCGGCTCCTCGGCCAGGGACTTGAGCGCACGCCCCGACCAGGTGCCGTAGTCGCACTCGGTGAAGCGCTCGTCGAGCTCGAAGAGCGTGTCCGCGCGGCCCGAGACCAGGTGCTCGGCGGTCTGCCTGGTCCGCTCCAGCGGGCTGGAGACGACGGCGTCCAGGCGCACCTCGGCGAGCCGCGCGGCGAGCTGCGCGGCCTGGGCCGTGCCGCGCTCGTCGAGATCCACGCCGGGGGTGCGCCCGGCCAGGATGCCCGCGGTGTTGGCGGTGGAGCGGCCGTGTCGGATCAGCAGAACGGTGGTCACCGTGCTAAGCCTACGCCCGCGTGTCCAGCGCCTGCCCCGCCGTGCCGAGCGCCGCGAGCCGCTCTTCCGGCGTCGCGGCGAACGGGGTGACCGAGAGCGTGGTCACGCCCGCGTCCGCGAACTCGCGCATCCGCCGGGCGATGCGCTCAGGGGAGCCGAGCAGGCTGGTGGCGTCGATGAACTCGAGCGGCACCGCCGCGGCGGCGTTGCGGTGCTCGCGGGCCAGGTACAGCTCCTGGACCCGGGCCGCCTCCTTCTCGAAGCCCATGCGGCAGGCGAGCTGGTTGTAGAAGTTCTGCTCGCGGCTGCCCATGCCGCCGATGTACAGCGCCGCGTACCAGCGCACCAGACCGGCGGCGCGCTCCACGTCCTCGTCTACCACGATCGGGACGGTCGGCACGACGTCGAACCCTTCCATGGTCTTGCCCGCCCTGGCCCGTCCTGCGGCGATCGCGGCGAGCTGGTCGGCGGCGAAGGCGGGGCTGAAGAACACGGCCAGCCAGCCGTCCGCGATCTCGCCGGCCAGCTCCAGGTTCTTCGGTCCTACGGCGGCGAGGTAGACGGGCACGTGCTCGCGCACCGGGTGCACGATCAGCTGCAGCTTCTTGCCGGGGCCGTCCGGCAGCGGCAGCTGGAAGTGCTTGCCCTGATACTCCAGCCGGCGGCGGCTGAGCGCCAGGTTGACGATGTCGACGTACTCGCGGGTGCGGCCGAGCGGGGCGGCGAAGCGCACCCCGTGCCAGCCCTCGGACACCTGCGGCCCGGACACGCCGACGCCGAGCCGGAACCGGCCGCCGGAGAGCGAGTCGAGGGTGGCGGCGGTCATCGCGGTCATCGCCGGGGTGCGGGCCGGGATCTGGAAGACGGCGGAGCCGATGTCGATCCGCTCGGTCTGCGCGGCGACCCAGGCGAGCACGGTGGCCGCGTCGGAGCCGTACGCCTCGGCGGCCCAGCAGACCGCGTAGCCGAGGCGGTCGGCCTCGCGGGCCAGCGCGAGGTTGTCGGAGTCGTTGCCCGCGCCCCAGTATCCGAGGTTCACACCCAGCTTCATCGACAGGAGTCCTTACGTCGGTCGGTCGTGCGGAGGGTTCCCGGCAGCAACCCTACTCGCAGGTAACTTGCGAGGGAAGCGGCCGCGGCGGGCGATCACCGTAGGCCGAACGGGTAGCCGTGCCGGGGCGCCGACGCCAGACGAGTGACAGCCTCTTCACCTGTCGGCCGCACCCAGTAGATTGCCAGGCATGGAGCAACGGCATCTGGGGCACACCGGGCTGCGCGTGTCCCGGCTCGGCCTGGGTACGATGGCCTGGGGCCGGGACACGGACGAGGGCGAGGCGGCCGACCTGCTCAAGGCGTACCTGGACGCCGGCGGCAATCTCGTCGACACCGCGGACGTCTACGGCGAGGGCGAGGCCGAGGCGCTGCTCGGCCGCCTGATCGAGGGCATCAGGGACGAGCTGGTCATCGCGACGAAGGCGGTGTCGGTGCCGCACAGCGACCGGCGCTTCGACGCCTCGCGCCGGCACCTGCTCGCGGCGCTCGACGCGTCGCTGGCCCGGCTCGGCACCGACTACGTGGACGTCTGGCAGCTGCACGCGTACGACGAGGGCACGCCGATGGAGGAGACGCTCGCGGCGCTGGACACGGCGGTGCACTCCGGCAAGGCGCGGTACGTGGGCGTGGCCAACTACTCCGGCTGGCAGCTGGCGTCGGCCGCCACCTGGCAGCGGGCGGTGCCCGGGCGCGCCCCGATCGCCTCGGTGCAGATGGAGTACTCGCTGTTGCAGCGCGGGATCGAGCGCGAGGTCGGCCCGGCGGCCCGGGAGCTGGGCGTCGGGCTGCTGCCCTGGTCGCCGCTCGGCCGCGGCGTGCTCACCGGCAAGTACCGCAACGGCACGCCGTCCGACTCGCGGGCCGCCTCCGACCGCTTCGCCGGATTCGTCGAGCCCTACCTGACCGACGGGGCGCGGCGCATCGTGGACGCGGTCTCGACGGCGTCCGACGGGCTCGGCGTGGCGCCGCTCGAGGTGGCGCTCACCTGGGTGCGCGACCGTCCGGGCGTGGTGGCGCCGATCGTCGGCGCCCGCACCCCGGCGCAGCTGCGCGGGGCCCTGGCCGCCGAGGATCTGACGCTGCCACGGGAGATCAGGTCGGCGCTGGACGACATCTCCCTGCCCGCCCTCGGCTACCCGGACGACGGCTGGAACAGACACTAGCGAGCAAGACGCTGCGGCACGGCGCGCCAGGCGCGGCACGGCGCGGCACCAGAACGGCTAATCCGGAGCACGGGTGAAACAGGGGTTGGAGACCATGGCGCAGCAGGAGGGCGGCGCCCCGGACGAGCAGTCCGAGGCGGAGTCGGCGCAGGCGCGGGAGCGCGCGCACCGGATCGCGGCGCAGCGCGCGGCGGCGGACGCGGCGATCGCGGCGGTGGCCGGCGGCCGGCAGGCGCTCGCCGCGATGACCTCGGCCGCGGCCGCGGCGGCGCGCTCGGCCGGGACGGTCGAGACCAAGCGCGCCGCAGAACGCGAGGCCCTGGCCGAGGAGGAGGCGGAGCAGTCGGCGGAGGCCGAGGCGGGCGCTGAGACGGCGGACGCGGCGGTAGCGCCGGAGGCGGCGGCGGATCAGGAGCCTGCCGCGGCAGCGCCCGAGCCTGAGCCAGAGGCCGAGGCCGAGACGGAAGCAGAGCCGGAGCCGGCGGCGGAGACGGCGCCCGAGCCGGTGTCCGCTCCGCAGCCGGAGCCCGCTCCGGCCGGACAGCGCCGGGTGCGCCGGCCGGTCGCCGCAGCGCCGCGCACGCTCGGGCCGGCGCAGCCGCTGCACGAGGCGATCGCGCGCTGGATCGCGGCCGAGGGCGCTCCCGCGTCCTTCGCCGACGTGCTGCGCGCCGAGTTCGGCGAGGGCGCGGAGGCGGCGGAGCGGCTGACCGCGAACCCGTGGCAACTGCTGGACCTGCCCGGCGTGCAGCCTCCCGCGGCAGACCGGCTCGCCGGAGAACTGCTCGGCGACGCCACGCCCGACCGGCTCCGTGCCGATCCTCGGCGCAGCCGCGCCCTGGTCTCCGCCCTGCTACGGCGGGCAGCAAGGCTCGGGCACACCGCGTTGAACGCCGACGCCGTCGCGCGCGACCTCGGCGGCCTCGGCGTGCCGGACCCGGCAGGGGCGATCGCGGACGCGGTCGAGCACGGCGCGGCCCTGGTGTTCGCGGACCGGCTCGCGCTGGCCGCCGAGGCCGAACGGCGCGGCGAGGCGGGCGCGGCCGAGGAGGCGGAGTTCGAGGCCGTCGACACCGCCGACGACGACGATCCGGAGTCGATGCTCACCAGCCCCTACACACTGCTCGCGTTGGACCAGTGGGCCTTCGCCGAGCAGTCCGCCGCCGAGGCGGTGCAGCGTCTGCTGGCCACCGTCACCCCGATCGAGCCCAAGGACGCCGGGGAGCCGGCCGGCACGGACGCCGCCGAGGCCGAGCGGGTGCGCCGGGTCGCCGAGCAGGCCGCCGTGGCCGGC
>Ga0310811_10004224_pt1 | contig 18066 bp, 14 predicted proteins | sample YCmetagenome_FD_207642 | JGI IMG/M metagenome (GOLD analysis project Ga0310811, IMG submission 207642) | Soil microbial communities from experimental microcosm in Duke University, North Carolina, United States - YC | ecosystem: Engineered > Artificial ecosystem > Soil microcosm > Unclassified ...
ACAACGGTGACGCCTGGGTGGCGCTGACCGACGGCAGGAAGCTGGCGCCGCAGGAAGTCTCCGCCAAGGTGCTGGAGAAGATGAAGAAGACCGCCGAGGCCTACCTGGGCGAGGCCGTCACCGAGGCGGTGATCACCGTCCCGGCCTACTTCAACGACAGCCAGCGCCAGGCCACCAAGGACGCCGGCCGTATCGCCGGCCTCGAGGTGCTGCGCATCATCAACGAGCCGACCGCGGCGGCACTCGCCTACGGCATGGACAAGAAGCACACCGGCACCATTGCCGTGTACGACCTGGGTGGCGGCACGTTCGATATTTCCGTGCTCGAGATCGGCGACGGTGTGTTCGAGGTGAAGTCCACCAACGGCGACACCTTCCTCGGCGGCGAGGACTTTGACGCCCGCGTCATCGATTACCTGGCCGACGAATTCCGCCGGGAACAGGGCATCGACCTCCGCAAGGACAAGCTCGCACTGCAGCGGCTGAAGGAAGCCGCCGAGAAAGCCAAGATCGAGCTGTCGTCCTCCAAGGAGACCGAGATCAACCTGCCGTTCATCACCGCCGATGCCTCCGGGCCGAAGCACCTGGTGATGAAGCTGACCCGCGCGAAGCTCGAAAGTCTGGTCGACGACCTGATCTCGCGTACGCTGGAACCGTGCCGCGCCGCGCTGAAGGACGCCGGTGTCACCGCCGGTGAGATTGGCGAAGTGATCCTCGTCGGCGGCATGACCCGCATGCCGAAGGTCATCGACGCGGTGAAGAACTTCTTCGGCAAGGAACCCGCGCGCAACGTCAACCCTGACGAAGTGGTTGCCATCGGCGCGGCGGTGCAGGGCGCGGTGCTGTCGGGCGACGTGAAGGATGTGCTGCTGCTCGACGTGACCCCGCTGTCGCTCGGCATCGAGACGCTTGGCGGCGTGTTCACCCGGCTGATCGAACGCAACACCACGATCCCGACCAAGAAGAGCCAGGTGTTCTCGACGGCGGACGACAACCAGGGCGCGGTGACCATCAAGGTCTATCAGGGCGAGCGCGAGATGGCCGCCGACAACAAGCTGCTGGGCAACTTCGACCTGACCGGCATTCCGCCTGCGCCGCGTGGCGTGCCGCAGATCGAGGTGACGTTCGACATCGACGCCAACGGCATCGTTTCCGTGCAGGCGCGCGACAAGGCGACCGGCAAGGAGCAGCAGATCCGCATCCAGGCGTCGGGCGGCCTGTCCGAGAGCGACATCCAGCGCATGGTGAAGGAGGCCGAGGCCAACGCCGACGCCGACAAGCAGCGCCGCGAGGTCGTTGAACTGCGCAACCATGCCGACAGCCTGATCCATCAGGTCGACAAGAGCCTGAAGGAGCACGGCGACAAGTTGCCGGCGCAGGAGAAGGGCGAGGCCGAGGCAGCCGTGAACGCGGCGCGCTCCGCGATGGAGGGCACCGACGCCGAGGCGCTGAAGCAGGCCACCGAACGGCTCAGCCAGTCGGCGATGAAGATCGGCGAGGTGATGTACAAGGCGCAGCAAGCCGATCAGGCTGCCGACGCAACGGCGCAGGCCGGTGGCGCTGGTGGACCCGGTGGGCAGCAGGGCGCCAAGCCTGACGAGAAGGTCGTCGACGCCGAATTCGAGGAAGTTGACGAGAAGAAGAAGAAGTCGGCCTGATACTCCAGGGTCGACACGCATGAGGAGTCGCGCCCGCGCTTCGTCGAAGGCGGGCGCGACTTCGTTCGGCGCCAGCAAGAAGGGCTGAGATGGCGAAACAGGACTTTTACGCCACCTTGGGTGTGGCGCGGGAGGCAAGCGCGGAGGACCTCAAGAAGGCCTATCGCAAGCTCGCCATGCAGCACCATCCCGACCGCAATCCGGGGAACAAGCAGGCCGAGGCCAAATTCAAGGAGCTCAACGAGGCCTACGACATCCTAAAGGATGACCAGAAGCGCGCAGCCTACGACCGCTATGGCCATGCCGCCTTCGAGCAAGGTGGCGCCGGCTTCAATGCGGGCTTCGACTTCTCGGCCGGCGGTGGGTTGGGCGACATCTTCGATCAGATGTTCGGCGATTTCATGGGTGGTGGGCGCCGTGGTGGCGCTGCCGGCCGGACGCGCGCCGGCAACGACGTCCGTCAGGCGGTCGAGATCGAGCTGACCGAGGCATTTGCCGGCACGAAGGCGAACCTTCGCGTGCCAACGCGGGTGGTGTGCGACGCGTGCAGCGGCACCGGCTCGGAAGACAAGGCGCGTGCCGCCGACACCTGCGCGACGTGCAAGGGCGCCGGCAAGGTCCGCGCGCAACAGGGCTTTTTCCTGATCGAACGCACCTGTCCGGCGTGCGGTGGCCAGGGCCGTGTCATCCGCAATCCGTGCAAGGTCTGCCAGGGTGCCGGCACCGCTCAGCGCGAGCGCACGCTACAGGTCACGATCCCGCCCGGCGTGGAGGACGGCACGCGCATTCGCCTCTCCGGCGAGGGCGAGGCCGGTGGCCAGGGCGCCCCGCCCGGCGATCTCTACGTCCACGTCGCGATCAAGCAGCATCCGATCTTCCAGCGCGACGGCTCCAACATTTTCATGCGCGTCCCGCTGCGCATGACGCAGGCCGCACTGGGCTTTGATGTCGAGGTGCCGGCCATTGATGGCACCAAGGCTAAGGTCAAGATCCCACCCGGGACCCAGACGGGCGATCAGTTCCGGCTGCGGAGCAAGGGGTTCTCGGTGCTGCGCAGCGCCGTGCGCGGTGACATGTACATACAGGTGGCGGTCGAGACGCCGCAGAACCTGACGCGCCGCCAGCGCGAGCTTCTGGAGGAGTTCGAGGCGGAAGCGGAAGGGCACGCCAAGGGCAGCCCGGAAAGTGAGGGGTTCTTTCACAAGGTGAAGGAGTTCTTCGAAGGCGGCCGCGGGTAGTTCTGCCGCAAGCTCTGACTTGCGATCGATGCTCCCTCGCTGTCATGCTGACGGAGGTCGGCATCCACGTATTTGCTGATAGCGGCAACGGAAGACGTGGATGGTGGGCCTTCGCCCACCAGGACGCGTTGTCACCGCTGTCGGCAGGTCATTCTTAAGCGCTTACCACTGCTGCCCTATAGCGTTTCAACGAACATTGGCGTGGCGTAATCGATGTCCTGGTAATACGACGCCTCCGCCGAACCATCGTCCTTGAACCGCACGATGGTGAAGCCGTGTGCGTAGATGTGGTCGTCGACGCCCAGCGGCACCGTGTGTAGCGGCGGCGGTTCCTTGAGTTTGGTCAGCTCGGTGCTTCCCGTCCCAACCAGCACGGGCACCCCGCCATGTCCGATGCACCGACCTTTCGCCAGTCCACGGTAGGGCCCGTACAGCGTCATGGTGTGCTCATGGCCCCAGAACCAGGCCGCGATCCGCCCCTGCGCCACGGCATTGAACCGGGAGAAGCTCTTGTCGAGCGATGTGTTGTACGGCGTCAGCGTTCCATCCGCAGCGGGCGCGCCAATCTGCGCAAAGGCGGAGAACAACTGATGATGCGATAGCAGTATTGTCTTGCCGGGGAATTCTGCGATACGCGCGGTGAGCCAGTCTTCCTCCGGTTGCTCGAGGAACGTCAGCACGTTGGTGACCTTGAACGGATCATAGTCGTGCAGCCCGGTATCCATCGCGACGAACTGCCAACGCTGCGCAGTGTCGCGCAGGCAGAAGAAACTGGCAGGCTGGCGCATCTCCGGCGGATTGAGCGTTTTCAGCAAGCCGTAATAGCCGACACCGCCTGAGTACATGTCGTGGTTGCCCGTCATGGTGAACACCGGAATGTCGGTGTCCGCGCCGGTGCGATTGAACACGTTGTCAACGATGCGCTTGAAGTTGGCGTCGCATTCGCTGGGCGTGCCCGAATAATAGATGTCGCCGAGATGGATCAAGATGTCGGGCTTCTGCTGCGCCACGCCTTTCAGCAGATTGACTGCCGTCGCGGTTCCCGTTCCCCAGTCGGCGATCAGCGCGACAGTTGCCGTAGGCGGCATCGGCAGCGGCTTCATTGCGTCGTTCGGCGGGATGTAAGGGATCTTTCCCCGCGTACCGTCCGGCCCGAAGTGCTGGATGAACTCCGCAATGGTGCCAGCCCAGGAGGGATCGTAGCCACCGTCCTGCAATTCGTCCTGGATCTGTTGCACGCGCGCGGTATCGCCGCGGACCTGTGCTCGCATCAGTTCCAGCACCAGCCGCGCGACGGTCCACGATTCCTGGCTGAAGTTTGGCGGTGCCGTTGTCGGTACTGCCTTGCCCTGATCGGTCAACGAGGCAATCTGCGTCGCAGCGCGGATCATACCACTCGCCAGCCCGGGCATGCTCGCAGCGCGGACCATACCAGTGGCCAGCCCAGGCATGGTTGTGGCGGCGTCCAGCGCGGAACGCACCTGCTGACCGATCAGTGATTGATAGAGCGACAGAAAATGGTCGCGGAACGTCAGCGGCTCGATAGCCATTGGCTTCTCCCGTTTTAGAATCGTCCGTCTTGTGCAATCAGGGCGGATGCCCGTTCTGCCAGTGCCGCGATCGTTCGCGACGGATTGACGCCTACCGCTTCCGGCACGATGGCACCGTCGAGTACGAACAGGTTGCGATAGTTGAACACTTCGCCTTTGTGATCGACCACGCCGTCGGCCGCAGTGACGCCCATGTTGCACCCGCCAAGCGGATGCGGCGTCACCAGATAATGATCGAGGCTCCATGTCGGTGGCACCAGCGGTGTCCCGCCGGTCGCATGCGACAGAGTCTCGTGCATATCCACGATTGTATCCATCAGCGGACGCGATTTGCTGATGTCCCAGTCAAGTCCCAGCTCCCAGGCTCCGAACAGCAGGAACCTGCGATGCAGGTACAACCGCCCATTCCCCGCATCGACGCCCTGTGCGAACCAGGGCATGACGCGATTGAGCCCGCCGTGGCGTTGCAGCTGTTCGCGGATCCAGCTCAGCAACACCTGCGCCGTCGGGTGCGTGGCGTTCGCGGTCGCGGCCAGGTTGGCGAGCAGGTTCGGAAAGCCGCCGTCCTCGATCCAGAAGACGTGCCCATTGCGGCTGCCGTCGAGGAAGTCGATGGCGCAGGTGATGGTCGGTCCCTGCGTCGGATTGGGCTCGCGATCTGCATAGATGGCCGGCGTCAGGAAGTCTCCGTTGCTGCTCCAGTTATAGCCGAGGCGATTGCTGATCGCGGGCAATGTGCCGAGTACGTCACGGCAGCGCAGCAGCAACTCGGTGGAGTTCAACGAACCGGCGGCGACGACCACCATGCGGGCCGTTGCACTGCCGGCCTGGCGCGCGCCGTTTTCCAGCCGGTCGAAATCGACCCGCCAGGTGTCGCCGTCCTGTGCGATCGAGGTGACCAGATGCAGCGGCCGCACCTCGGCGTGGTTGGCCTCCGCCAACGCGAGATAGGTGTGGTCCAAAGTGTTCTTGGCATCCACCGGGCAGCCGATATCGCAATTGCCGCAGTGCACACAGGTTCCCTGCTCGACACCCTGTGCGTTATGAAAACGTTTGCTGTGCGTGAAATTGAATGGGTCTGGCCGATCATAAGTATAGTCGTCGTCGAATGAGACCGCGAGTTCGAGCTTGCGGAAGCGTTCTGGCACGCCGATCTGCTGCGCTGCATCACGCATGAGTTTGGTACGCGCGGGCCATTGATTATCGGGGACCGACTTTACGTTCATCACCTGCCCGACCGTTGCGTAGTGCGGCAGCAGATCGTTGTAGGTGATTTCCGGTGGCCAACCGTTGCGGAAAATGTGCTCGGGCGGAATGGCGGAGATGTTGGCGTAGATCAGCGATCCACCACCGACGGCAGCGCCTTGTGCGACCGCCATGTGCGGGAATACGCGCAGATCCATCCAGCCATTCCAATTGGCCGGATCATTGTGGCTCCACCACCAATCGGTTCCCGTCACGCTGGGATAACGCTGTGTTTGCCAGCGCCGTCCGCGCTCCAGCACCAGCACCTTCGCGCCCGCTTGTGCCAGGCGGCATGCCGTGACCGATCCGCCGAAGCCGCTGCCGATGATGATCACATCCGCGTCCATCGCCGTCTCCTCGATGGCTTCCGACCTGCTGACACTAAGCGTCGTGCAACGCGTCCACAAGCAAAACAATCGCGCATTACGAACCGCTGGCATCAGGCAGGGCAATGCCTTATGAACGCTGATCGATGCGGAACGCAAAGGAGGAGACAGCGATGAATCCCGTGGCGTTTCAGTTCACCGAAGATATGCGGGGCTTCGCCAGCGCGGGCCAGAGCAGTTTCGACGACGGCTATGCGGCCGGTCGCGACGGCAACTCCCCGTTGATGTTCCACCTTACGCTCAAGACCGACGACCTGGAGCGATTCCTTAGCGACAAGGCGCACGAGGCAGTCGCCGTCGGCTATGTCGAAGGTCCACTGGTCGGCGGACGCTGTCAGGTCGAGACGGGCAGTTTCAACCTGTTCATCGAGGGCGACGATTTCGGCCACAAGCGCATGGCCTATCGTCTGTTCTTCCATGCCGGCGACGGCCGCAAGATGACGCTCAGCGGCACCAAGCAAGTACAGGACAAGCCTGGCTTCGATGTCTGGCACGATACCACGACACTGTACACGAACCTGTACGAAGGCTTCGTCGAGCAGTCCGGCGAAGCAGGGGCAACGCTGGCCGCTGTTGGCATCCTGCACATCAGCGCTTCGGATTTCGCCATCGAGCTTACCACGATGCGTGCGCTTGCCCCGACATTCGCTGAACGTGCCGCTGGGCTGGAGCGCTTCGCGAAGTTCTTCCTGGGCTCGCTGTGGCAGGCCTACGGGCATCTGCCGTCGCTCAAGATGGGTCCGTATGACCGGGAGATCCCGCTCTATACCACGGAAGGCGTGACCGGCGCCGACATCACCGAGCACAGGTTCACCACGGCCGACAGGTTGGGTCTGGGTATGCTGCGCTTCCTGCGCGACCCGTGCGACGATGTCGTGCTGATCATCCATGGTCTTACCACGTCGAGCGACATGTTCATCATGCCCGAACACGTCAACCTGGTGCAGTTCCTGCTCGATCGCGGCTTTACAGATGTATGGACGCTCGATTTCCGGATGAGCAATCGCTACTCGTACAACCTGCATCGCAGTCGCATGACCATGGATGATATCGCGCTGTATGATTACCCGGCCGCAATCGCGGCACTGCGGGCGGTGATCGGACCGCATCGGCGGATCCATGTGATCTGTCATTGCCTTGGGTCCGTCAGCTTCATGATGAGCCTGTTCGGCAAGGCGGTGACGGGCATCGCCAGCGTGATCTCGAACAGCGTCGCGCTGACGGTGCGGGTGCCTGGCTGGTCGCGCTTCAAGCTGGTGGCAGCGCCATTCCTGTGCGAGTACGTGTTCGGCGTCGAGTACGCCAATCCGTACTGGCGGCGCGAACCTGGCTGGTCCGTGGGCAAGCTGCTCGGGCAGGGTGTGTCGCTGTTCCATCGCGAGTGCGATGTGCCTGAATGCCACATGCTGAGCTTCATGTGGGGCACCGGCTTTCCCGCGCTGTACAGCCACGCCAACCTGCATGACGTGACGCATCGGCGTGGCGGTGATCTCTATGGCGGGGTCAGCTTTCATTACTTCCGCCATGTCAAGAAGATGGTGAGCAGCGACAATACCGCGGTGAAGTACGACGAGACCGACCCGCGCTATGCGCCGCTGCCCAACAACTACTTCGAGCATGCCAAGGAGATCGAGACGCCGGTACTGTTCATGACCGGCGAGAACAACCATGTCTTCACCGACTCCAACATCAAGTGTTTCGAGCGGCTGAATGCGCTGGTGCCGGGGCGGCATCAGTTGCAGGTGTTTCCTAACTACGGCCACCAGGACGTCTTCATGGGGAAGAACTGCCACGTCGATATCTTCCCGCGGCTGCTGCAATTCCTGCAATCGCAACGTGGTGTCGCCGGCGCCCCGGCGTAGCTACATCTGTTCCTGACCCGCGGCGCGCCGCAACCGCGGTTTTGCGGTCCGTGCGGTGCTGTCCAGGATTGCGTGCAGAGCGGCCACGGTTTCGGGTGCCAGCCGATGGATGTTCTGGGCCAGCCGGTTGGCGAGCGCGGTCTGTTCCGGCGTCAGCCCGGCCGTGTTTACCGTGACCCGCGGATGCGACAGCCGGGCGAGACGCGCCATCTCCTCGGCATCGTCCCAGATCAGGCCGAAGAACTCGTTGACCTGATGCACCAGCCCGGCGCTGGGCGCACCGCGGCGCCCGTGTTCCAGCGCGGACAGGTACGCAGCGGATACCTGCAACTCGCCGGCCAGGTTCTGCAAGGTCACGCCACGCGCTGCCCGCAACGCGCGGAGGCGGGCGCCGAACGGGGTCATCGGCGGCGCCGCAGCAACAGGCGTACCGAGCCGGGATTGGCAGTGTGGGGATGCACGGCGGCCAGGATCAGGCCGCGGAATTCCGGCAGGTTCAGCCACAGCGGGAGCTCGCGCCGCAGCACGCCGCCTTGGCCGGTGACGACCTCGACGCAACGCAGCCCTTCGGCGTGGGCCGTGCGGAGGAAGCCGGCCAGCGCGTGGAAGGCCCGCTGCGCGGTATACCCGTGCAGGTCGAGCGTCCGTACTGTCGGCAGCTTGCCGGTGCGGAGGCGCTGCCAGGATGCGGTATCGACGCCGCCTGGTTGGGTGCCGACGGCCAGCGGGGCCGGTGGCGTGGCGGCGGCGGAGCGGGACGTTGCAGGGTGGCGCGGCTGGGACTGCGTCGCGACGCGTGGCTCCGGCTGCGGCGCTGCGGCCAATGGTGCGCGGCCGGGCAGGCGCCTGATGCGGCCCGCATAGCTGGCCCAGAGCGCACGTTCGGCTTCGGTCAGGCGATTGCGGCGCTGCGACTCCATGGAGCCGAGACAGAGCAGTACCGCGCCGGCCAAGGCAAGCATTCCCAATGCGGAGCCGGGCGTGGCGGATACGAGTTCGGCGTATTATAGCAGGGAGCCAGTGCAGCCATGTGTGGGTTGATGGCCACCGGCCGTCTCCATCGGGTGGTCGCTGACTGGGATTGCATCGTTTGCAAATTGGCGCGGGTGCGCGATGGCCGGGTCAAGCCCGGCCGTGACGGAATTGGAAGGACCGGCCGTGACGGGGTTGGAACGCGACAGGGGACGCAATGATCTGGTCCGATCCGGCTGATTCCGACAAGCACTATTGGCATCGCTACAGTCGGTTCTATCAGCGCCATTTCGAAACGCTCGGGACCGTTTCGTCGATCCTGGAATATGGCGTGTTCAAGGGTGACTCGATCCGTTGGCTGCGACACCTGTTCCCGGCAGCGGACATCGTCGGCGTGGACATCCTGCCGCCGCAGCCTGAATGGCCGACCGGACCGGCGATCAGTTACGTTCGCGCAGATCAGGGCGATCGCGATGGCGTGGCTGACGTGCTGCGGGCATTGCATTGCGACATCGATCTGGTGATCGAGGATGGCAGTCACCTGCCGCACCATCAGGCCATCTGTCTTGTCGAGACATTTCCCCGGGTGCGTCCGGGTGGCCTCTACGTGCTGGAGGACCTGCACACTTCGTACCCTAGGCATGGCTACTAACGGGAGGGGTGTCCCCTGGCACGCCGGACAGCCTGCATCTGCTGTTATGGATCGAGCACCTGCGTGCCACGGACAAGCCGATGCGCCCCGAACAGGCGGACCAGCTTGCTGCACCGGGGCTGTTCACAGCCGCCGATGTACGCGAACTCGAGGCGATGATTGGCAGCGTCGAGATCTATCATCGTGCGGCGCTGCCGCTGCGCTGTTACGCCTGCGGCGGCGACGATTTCGATCTTGTGGCGTTGGCCTGCCGCTGCGGTGTCGGCCTCGATTTCATGGACTGCGATTCGATCGCCGCGGTGCTTCGCAAGGCGTCCGCGGCATCGTAGTGCCTGACTGCGATGGCGGTGTCGTCGTCACGGCTGTCGGCGTCGTCGCGCCAACAGTGCCGCGCGCGTATTGGAGCGGTCATACCAGCCGCCACGATGTTGAGTTGGTGAAGGCGTCCAGGCGAGCCTGCATATCCGCAACGGATGTGGCTGCGTTGTTGGCTCGCTGCTGGGTGTCGGCGGCCCAGGCCACGAGTTCGGCAATGCCGCGAGCCGGCAGTCCGACGGTTCGTGCGATGACGGCATCGGCCACCGCTTCCTGGCGTTGCTGCCGTGCAATGGCAAAGTAGTGCTGACTTTCCTCGGCATGCGGCGCCAGCTCGGCCCGCACCGTTTCCAGGAACGCGCCGAAGGCGAACACAGCCACACAGCTCGGCAGGATCACCATGCTGTATGGCGTCCGCATATACGCGATGAATCGCTCTATGATCTGGATCGTGTCGCCGACCAGATTGGCGTCGTGGAACGTGATCATCGAGTCATCGGCGACGAGCGGAAGAACCGACAGGAAATCGGAAAAGGCCGCCACATTGGTGTGCTCGGCGTCGATCAGCACTAGGTGCGGCCGGACGGTAATGGCGGTTCGATCGATCGCCGCGGCGTCGGTGTCCAGGGTGACGAGTTTGCTCGGTTCTTCCACGTTGGCGTGTTTGGCAAGTTCCGCCAGCATGCGCGCTGTCGAATTGCCGACGTAATGGAAGTCCGACCCGCGTTCGTCCGGCTGGCTCTCCGGCCGAGGATCGACCGACACCGCGACGCGGCAGGCCGGGTAGAGCAGGTGCGGCCAGTAGCGAGCCCAGGTCAGAGCCGACCTCCAGATTAGGCGTAGCCCGGCTGGATCGCGCGGACCAACCGTTGGACGCGCGGAAACGACGTGCGATCAGAGTAGTGGCCGGGCTGGATGGCGAAGATCGAGGTGTCGAGCGCTTCGATGCTGGACACTGCCGTCGGGCGCTCGTTGTGGTTCTTCGGTCAAACGGGTGGACTCTGACGACGCCATGAGCCGAGACAGAGCAGTACCGCGCTGCCCAGCGCAAGCACCGCCAACGTGGAGTAGGCGAGCGCGTAGCCGCCGGAAGCCGCCACCGCGACGCCGAAGCTGGAGGGGATCAGCAGCACACCGGCGAACATGACGGCAGTGCCGAGGCCGGTTGCCTCGGTGCGCCGGGGGCCGCCGAGATGGGCGTATTCGGCATACGCAACGCCGGTGTAGCCGCCCGCCGTGCTGCCGGCGATGGCGGCAACCGTCAGAACCGCGGTGTGGCTCCAACCCGGTCCGAATGCTCCGGCCGCGACGGCTGCCGCTGCCATGCCGAACCCATGCACCGCCAGCGTGTGACTCGGCGTGAGCCAGCGATCTGCGATCCAGCCCCAGATCGGGCGGGTGACCGCTCCGGTGATCTGGTAGAGCGCGAGCGCCCGGCCGGCGGTGATCAAATCGAAGCCCACGACCGTGGTCAGATGCGTGGTCATGAACGCGATGAAGCAGAGCTGCGTGCCGGAATAGAAGAAGCTGGCGACGGACAGCCGCAGCATCGGCCCGTCGTGCAGCAGCACAAACGGGGCGAGCAGGCCGCGGCCGAGCAGGCGGTGCGTCGGACTGGAGTCGGCGTCCCAGGCTCGGCGCGGAATCTGCAACAGTGCGGCAAGCAGCAGGACGGCTGGGAGTTCCGCCAGCAATGCCTCACGCCAGCCGAGGTGGAGCAACAGCGGGGGCAGCAGGAGCGAGCCGAGCACGCCGCCCAGCGGGACGCCGATCTGGCGCAGTGACATGACCATGTTGAACACGCGCGGCGGCGTGTGCGGCACCAGAAGATGCGTGGAAGCCGGTGCGGCAGCGCCGTAGGCTAACCCCAGGACGACGGCGGAGATGCCGAGCCATACGACGGTGCCGCCCGCGGCCAGCAGCAGCATTGCGGCGGTTGCCGCCAGCACTCCTTGCAGCGTGCGGACGGCTCCGTAACGGTGGATGAACCCGGGCGAGAACAGGGCGGAGATGATGCCAACGCCATACACGACCGAGACGAACACGCCGACAAGTTCGCCCTGGACGTGGAGCGCCGTCGCGACGGCGGGGGCGATGGCGGGGAGCGAGAACAGCGCCATGGTGGCGAGCGTTTGGGCCGCCAGCGTGGCGATCAACGGCCATAACGGCATTACGCGGCGGCGTCCTCCACCAGCACCACATGCAGCCGGCGGGGACCATGCGCGCCGAGTTCCAGGGTCTGCTCGATGTCCGCGGAACGCGAGGGGCCAGTCACCAGCATGACGTTGCGCGGCATGCCGTCGTGCTCGGTGCGCAGCAGGTCCCAGGCTTCCTCGTAGGCACCGACAAGGCGGGAGGCACGCAGCAGCACGATCTCGGTATCGGCCAGCAGGTTCAGCGTGGTGGGGCGCTGCGGCGCCGAGGGCAGCATCAACGTGCCGGTCTCCGCGATGCCGGCGAAGGCGTGCTGCAGACTGACCAGATCGGAGGCCTCGGCGCGGCCTTCGCGGAGATGGAGCAAGGGGCGGGTATCCCACGGGATCGACTGGAGGTCGGGATGCGGCGCCATCACGATGTCGGTCGGCAGGTTCTGCGCGGCGAGGTAAGTGGCGACGGCGTCAGGGACGGCGTGGAGGTCGGGCACGCGGGCGACGCTGCCGAACTCCTTCTCCACGTTGGCAACGAACAGGTTGATTTGCCCAGCGTGAGATAACCGCGACCGCGCCGGGATCAGATGGCGCGGATGCGAGGCCATCCGCCCTCGCAACATGGCTGCCTGATCGGCGGGCAGGGGGCCGCGGCGCAGGCCTCGGCGGATTGCCGTCAGCATGGCGTCACGGCTCACCGGATGCGTCCGGCGCGTTGCTCGCGAGCGTAGCGGGCGAAGAAGGTGTCGCCCTCGGGGGCGGGAAGGTCTCGGCCGCCGGTCCAGCCTGTCGCGAACGGCAGCTTGTGGAAGCGGCCGTGCTTGCGCCCTAGCAGGCCGAGCGTCCACGCCGCCGTGCGCGTCGCCAGGCGATACAGGCCGGGCCGCCGTGCGAAGTAGGCCCACAGCGCGAGGTTCGTGCGCATCACCGGCGGGGTCAGGTGGCGTTCGAACTCCCGCTCGCGCCAGTGGCGCATCAGCTTGGGAAGCGGGATCTTCACCGGGCAGACGTTCTCGCACTTGCCGCAGAAGGTGGACGCATTGGGCAGGTGCCCGGCTTGGTTCACGCCGATGAGCGAGGGCGTCAGCACGCTGCCCATTGGGCCGGGGTAGACCCAGCCGTAGGCGTGCCCTCCGACAGCGCCGTATACCGGGCAATGGTTCATGCACGCGGCGCAGCGGATGCACCGCAACATCTCCTGGAACTCCGTTCCGAGCATCGCCGAGCGGCCATTGTCGACCAGCACGACGTGGTACTCGTCAGGTCCGTCCAGATCGCCCGGCCGCCGCGCGCCGGTGGAGAACGTGGTGTAGACGGAGAAATCCTGCCCGGTCGCCGAACGGGCCAGCACCCGCAGCAACGAGGTGCAGTCCTCGATCGTGGGGACCATCTTCTCGATACTCGCCAGCACGATGTGCACGCGCGGCAGGGTTTGCGTCAGGTCGCCGTTGCCCTCGTTGGTGACGATGACGCTGCTGCCGGTTTCCGCGATCAGGAAGTTGGCGCCGGTGATGCCGACATCCGCGGCCAGGAATTTCTGGCGCAGCTTGGTGCGCGCCTCGGTCAGGATATCGCGGCGTTCGTGGAACACGCGGTCGGCTGGCAGGTCGGTGTGGGACTTGCGGAAGCTGTCTTCCCAGTCCTCCAGGTTGAGGTGGAACGCTGGCGCAATGATATGGCTGGGCAGTTCGTGCCGGAGCTGGATGATGTATTCGCCGAGATCGGTTTCCACGGGCGTGATGCCGTGGCGCTCGAGGTGGTCGTTGATGCCCAGCTCCTCGCTGATCATCGACTTGCCCTTGGTCACGGTGCGCGCGTTCGCCGCCTGGCAGATTGTCAGCACCGCATCGCGGGCTTCGTCGGCGGTGGCGCACCAGTGCACCTTGCCGCCGGACTTCTCGACGTTGTCAGCCCAGGTCTCCAGGTAGAAGTCGAGATTTGCCAGCGTGTGGTTCTTGATATCGCGCGCGATGTCGCGAAGCTGCTCGAACTCCGGCAGCCCGGCCACGGCGGCGGTGCGGCGCGCAATGAAGCTTGGACCGCTGCGGGCGAGCGCCTTCTGGAGGCCGGCGTCCTCGAGGGCGTGGTGGGCATTTTCCTTGAAGGCGGGCGAGGTGGCGATGTGCATGGCACTGAACTGCCCGGGTTGGGGAGGGTGCGCAAGAGGATCGCGATCGTGGCGTGGCGGCACGCCCCTCCCCCCAACCCCCCTCCCGCAAGGAGAGGGGGAGAAGTTGTTTTCACACGCGGCCCCAAATAGCTGTCATCACGTTCCACCCCACAAAGCTGCTGTTACTCGTCACCGGCTGGTATTGCTTCCCGGGATTGACGACGGCGTTCGCACGGTGCGTGTCGAGTACCAACCGGCGACGCCGAGGTGTAGGTGTTCAGTCTTGGAGACCCTCGGCCGGGATCGACCATTGTTGCCGCAACGCCGGCAGCGGTTCTGCAACCCACTGCCAGAAATCCCAACTCGGCGCGAACGTGTCGATGGTTGCCGCCGCGCCCGCCGCCCAGGCGCGCCAGAACTCGGCCGGGTCCAACGCACCCTGTGCATCGCGCGCCACGTCGTTGATGGCGATCTTCAGATGCCAGCTCAGGATCACAGGCAGAACGTGTCCCGCCATCGGGTGTCTGCGATGCATCGATGCTGTGAAGGTGGAGGTGAGGATTTCGCCCCTCGCCGATGTGTCGTAGCCGGTCAGCACGTGCACCGAATCGTGCGGCACGCAGAAGCGCTCGTTCAGCGCCGACGGTTCGCCGGGCAATGTGTAGTTGTTGTGATGGAAATGCGTCCAGAAGGCGCGGCCGAAGGTCTCGGGACGCAGCCGCTGCAAGGCGTTGTAACGTTCGGCCAATGCGGGGTCGGCGTTGCCCTTTGCGGCATAAGGCAGCAGCCAGGCGTTCACATCGGCGCCCACCCAGGGGGCATTGGTGATGCTCTCCATGTTGCAGCGGGTCATGTCGGCCAACACCGCCTGGATATGATCGCGCGCCGCCTCGGCCATCTGCTCGAGGTAATGCGCATGCACGCCCAGTGCGTTTGCGTAATCCAGCGCCTTGGCGATCTTCTGCTTGTCCAGCACACCATCCATCAGCGCCATCACGATGAGGAACTTCGCGGTGTCCTCGACGAACGCGGTGCCGCGCAAGGTCGCCGCAAGTTGCGCCGGCGTTGTGAGGGGAAGCTGATCGACGGCAACGGTAGTTTCATGGCCGAACATGAACCGATTGGTGCTTTTCAGTGCCGTGCGATCTGCATCGGTCAACGCACCGTCGGTCTCGGCAACGGCGCGCATGGCGCCGAGTATCTGGTTGGCCTGTGCGGCCGTGATGCCGGGCAGCAGCGGACGGATCGTGGCCGCGGTCATCAGGGTGCCTCCAGGTCGTTCGGTTTGCCGGCCGACAGTGCATGCAGCGGGGCGATCACCACCGCAAGCCCGCAGCGCAAGCTGTCGGGCAGGGTCGCGGCATCAATGTCCTGCGGCGTTGCTGTGGCAGACGCGACGGCCTCGCTGACGGCGGATCAGGACGCTGCGAAACCGTCGACATCCACCACTGCCTGAGCAAACGCCTGCGGGGCTTCCTGCGGCAGGTTGTGCCCGACGCCGCCTCCGATGGTGCGGTGTGCGTATTTACCCGAGAATTTCTGCCGATATGCGTCAGGGGGCGGATGCGGTGCGCCATTCGCATCGCCTTCGAGCGTGATCGTTGGCACCGAAATGACCGGACCTGCCGCCAGCCGCTTTTCCATGTCGTCGTACTTCGCCTCGCCCGCAGCAAGGCCAAGCCGCCAGCGGTAGTTGTGAATGACGATGGCAACGTAGTCCGGGTTGTTGAACGAGGCCGCGGTACGATCGAACGTGGCATCATCGAAGTGCCACTTCGGCGAGGCGATCTGCCAAATGAGCTTGCCGAAGTCGTGTCGGTACTTGTCGTAGCCGAGCACGCCGCGTTCCGTGGCAAAGTAATACTGATACCACCATTGGTACTCGGCCGCGGGCGGCAACGGCATCTTGTTGGCTGCAATGCTGCCGATCAAATAGCCACTGACGGAGACCAGGGCCTTTGTGCGGTCTGGCCAGAGTGCCGCGACAATATCGGCCGACCGCGCTCCCCAGTCGTAACCGCCGAGGATTGCCTTCTGGATCTTGAGTGCATCCATCAAGTCGATGACATCGGCGGCGACCACGCCTTGCTGGCCATTGCGTATCGTATCGTTTGAAAGGAAGCGCGTCGTGCCGCAGCCACGCACATACGGGACGATCACGCGGTAGCCGGCCGATGCCAGCAAAGGCGCGACATCGAGGTAGCTGTGAATGTCATAGGGCCAGCCGTGCAGGAGAATGACCGCGGGACCGTCGGTCGGACCGGCTTCAGCGTATCCAACATTCAGCGGGCCTGCGTCGATCTGCTTCAGTGAGGCGAACGAGGTGTGGGTCCCTGGCTTGATCGCCGACACGTGCACCGATTTCGGCTTGCTGGGTTGCGCTGCCGCGGAACCGAGCATGGCGAGCGGGGCGGCCGCAAGCGTCATGGCTGCGGTACCCAGGAAGCGGCGGCGATGCTGGTTCATTACCCCAGGCATTCATCTCTCTCCAGGTTGGTGGGTCCCAGTCTAACTCAGCCGACTAGCCCGAGCATCACGGCGCATTGTAACAAGTCTAGTTACAGGCAACCCATCGGCGCCGTCGTCTTGGCTTACCCTGGGCCATGGCTGTCGGGCACGGATCGTGGTGCGCGATACCGGACCATGCCGCACAAGCGTTGAAACCTGCATGCTGTGAGACAGTTGTCCCTTCTCAGGTAAATACCTGGTCCAGCAGCCTCCGGGGTGCAGGCCGGTGGATGCCTGGAGTGATCCACAGCCAGCGTCATACCGGACATGAATGATCCGTTGGATCGGTCGCGCCGCACAACGGCGTCAGCACACGGCTGTGCCATCGTGCTGCTGCTGGCAACGATCTTCATTGTTTACGACTCATTGTATCCTTTTCAATATTACGACAGGAACTACCCTGGCGGTCCACCGGCCTATCTGATGAGTACTTGGCAGGGTTGGGATAATAATCGTAACCTGCTGCCCAATATTCTGTTGTACCTGCCGTTCGGCTTCTTCGCCACCTGCGCATTGCCGCGGCGGTTGCCCGGAGCGGTGCGGGCCTTCATCGCGACGCTCGCCGGCGTGGCACTTGCCGGTGGCATCGAGATGGCGCAGATCCATGATCTCGGGCGGGTCAGCTCAATGGGCGACGTGTATGCCAACGGCATCGGCGCGGGCATTCGCGCCGTCACCGGGCGCTGGTCACTGCGCTGGCCGCTTGTTGGCGAACTCGCTGCCAATCCCAGCGCCGCGCTCCTGCTTACGATGTTCTTCGGTTATCGGCTGTTCCCCTACGTGCCGATGATCGATCTGCATAAATACTGGCATGCGGTGCAGGGGATGCTGACAGCACCCAATCTGCCACTTGGCCAATTCTCGCGTTATCTCGTCACCTGGCTGTTCATTGCGGCTATGGTCCACGTCCTTTACGGTCCGCGCCGGTTTCTTTTGCTTTTCCGCTGTTGTGCAGCGCCGAGTTTGTCGGCAAGGTACTGATTAAAGACAATACGCTTCAGTTGGACGACCTGCTGAGCGCCGGCATCGCCTGGTTGTTGTGGATGGTGCTGCTGCGTCGGTTGCCTGGAAAGTTCAGCGTACTGGCAGTGGTTTTCGCCAGTATGATCGCGGCGGAACGGCTGGAGCCGTTCCGGTTCGAAGCGTTGCCGCGTGACTTCGGCTGGATTCCGTTCGCCAGCTTCATGCAAGGCTCGATCAGCGTGAATATTCAGGCGTTCTGCCAGAAGTTCTATGAATACGGCGGCTTGATCTGGCTGCTGAACCGCACCGGAATGGGGCTGCCCATCGGCACGCTGCTGACGGCCGCGTTGCTGCTCATCACCAGCGTCGCCGAATGTTGGCTGCCCGGCCGTTCAGCAGAAATTACCGACGCAATCATGGCGCTGGCGCTTGGGGTCGCATTTGCGATGTTGCCCGAGGC
>Ga0310811_10004225_pt1 | contig 18065 bp, 26 predicted proteins | sample YCmetagenome_FD_207642 | JGI IMG/M metagenome (GOLD analysis project Ga0310811, IMG submission 207642) | Soil microbial communities from experimental microcosm in Duke University, North Carolina, United States - YC | ecosystem: Engineered > Artificial ecosystem > Soil microcosm > Unclassified ...
GCTTTGCGTGCGAGCGCCTTTGCCGATTTTTTCGCAGCTTTCTTGGCGGCCTTCTTCGCAGGCTTCTTGCCCTTGGCGGTTTCCTTAGCTCGCGGTGCCACGACGAATTCCTTTACCGGCTTCTCAAAATTTGGAAACGAATCTGCGCCTAGCGCGTTGCGTCCGCCAGCCAGCCGAACACCGAGAAAACCAAGGGCTTTCGCTCCAGATTGTAGGTTTCGGTGTCGCGCGCGGCGCGGACGATCTTTTCCCATACCTCAGCTAGTCGCGCAAGGCGCGGCAGGTTCTGGTTGGCATTGGCCTCGTCCGCATGCAGGCTGTCCGCGATCCAGCGATCGATGCCGTCGATGAAGGCCGCAAGCGCGACGCGGTCGCTGGTGCCAAGGGATTCGCCGAGCGTGTGCAATTCGCGCGGATCGACCTGCGGCAGGCGTGCGAGCATCGCCGCCGTGCGCTGCTGGAGTTTGAGCGCATCGCCGCCAAGCAGCGTCAGTGCCCGTGCGACGCTGCCTTCGGAGGCCTCCGCGGCCTCGCGTAGCGCCAGATCGGTCGGAGCGAGGTCGGCGGCCGCGGCGGCCGCGCCGATCACCTCGTCGGTCGCGAGCGCGCGCAGGCGCAGCTTGCGACAACGCGACTGGATCGTGGCGAGTACGCGCGCCGGCGCGTGGCTCACCAGCAGGAACAGCGATCGCTGCGGCGGTTCCTCCAGGATCTTCAGCAGCGCGTTCGCCGCATTGGGATTGAGCTCGTCGACGGTGTCGACGATGCAGATGCGCCAGCCTTCGGCGGCCGCCGTCGAGCCGAAGAACGAGATCGTCTCGCGCGTCTCGTCCACGGTGATAACGGTCCGCATCACACCGCGGTCGTTGGCAGTGCGTTCCAGCGTCAGCAGGCCGCCATGCGAACTCGCCGCGACCTGCCGCGCCACGGCGTCGTCAGGATCAAGCGCGAGATCTTCGGCCGCCTGCACTGACGGCGCCAGCGGCTGGCCGTGAGCGAGCACGAAGCGCGCCATGCGGTAGGCCAGCGTCGCCTTGCCGATGCCCTGCGGCCCGCCGATCAGCCACGCATGCGGGATGCGCCCACTGCGATAGGCCGTCAGCAGCGTGGTCTCGGCCTCGCGATGGCCAAATAGAGAGCTCGTCTCGCGCGGATGCGGAATGGCGCTCTCGCGCTCGACCTGACGCGGGCTCATGCGGAGACCACCGAAGCCGGCGTCGGCAGGAGTCGGTCACGCAGCGCGGTCCAGACACGCCCTGCAATCGTGTCAGGATCGGAATTGGCGTCGATCAGCACGCAACGCGAAGGCTCGTCCGCTGCGATCTTGCGATAGGCCTCGCGCAGGCCCTGATGGAAGGCGAGCTTCTCGCCCTCAAACCTGTCAGGCATGCCATTGCCACGCCGCGCCGCCGCGCGCGCCAGGCCGATCTCGACCGGAAGGTCGAGGATGATGGTAAGGTCAGGCTTGAGATCGCCGATCGTGACCCGCTGCATCGCGTTGATCAGCGCGGTGGGTACGCTGCCGAGGCTGCCCTGATAGGCCCGCGTCGAGTCGGCGAAGCGGTCGCATAGGACCCAGATGCCCTGGTTGAGCGCAGGCTGGATCACCGTACGGACATGGTCATCGCGGGCGGCCGCAAACAGCAGCGTCTCCGCATCCGCACCGAGCAGCTTGCCCATGCCTGACAGCACCAAATGCCGCATGATCTCGGCGCCTGGTGAGCCGCCCGGCTCGCGCGTCACGAGAATGCGCATTCTTGCCGCCTTGAGGCGGTCGGCGAGCTTCTTGATCTGAGTCGACTTGCCCGTCCCCTCGCCGCCTTCAAAAGTGATGAAGCGTCCGCGTCCGGACGGCCAATTTACCGCGCTCTCGCTCATGGTCAGAGTTTCTCGGCGCCTGCGCGGAACATACCGATCACGAGCTCGCTGGCGCCGTCGAGCGCGCGCCGCACGGTCGAGCCGGTGCCGATCGCTTCGGCCGCATAGACCGGCGTCTCGACCGCGATGTTGCCGCTACGCCAGACCTTGACCACGCCGACCTGCTGCCCCTCCCGAACCGGCGCGCGCACGGGACCGCTGTAGACCACACGCGCGATCAGCTTGTCGCCGCCGCTCTTGTGGACCATCACCTTCACTGGCTCTTTCGCGACGAGCTTCACCGAGCGGCTTTCGCCGCCAAACACCTTAGCGTAGCCGACCGGCTGGCCGGCCGCGATCAGCGTGCGGGTCTCGAAATTGCGAAACCCCCATTCCAGCATCTTCTTGGCTTCGGTGGCGCGGTCCTCGGAATCTTCCAGGCCATTGACGACGACGATCAACCGCGTGCCGTTCTGCACGGTCGAGCCGACCATCCCGTAGCCGCCTTCCTTGGTGTAGCCGGTCTTCAGGCCGTCGGCGCCTTCCATCGAATTCAGGAGCGGATTGCGATTGGGCTGGCGAATCTTGTTCCAGGTGAACTCCTTCTCGCCGAACAGTTTGTAGAATTCGGGGAAGTCCAGAATGATGTGCCGGGCGAGCATGCCGAGCTCGCGAACCGTCATCTTGTTGCCGGGGTCGGGCAAGCCATTGGAATTGGCGAAGGTCGATTTGGTCAGGCCGAGCTCACGAGCGCGTTTGGTCATGAAGTCGGATGCGAATATCCGCTCGTTGCCGGCGATGCCTTCGGCGAGCGCGATGCAGGCGTCGTTGCCGCTCTGGATGATCGCGCCATGCAGGAGATCGTCGACCGAAACCTTGCTGTTGATTGCCGCGAACATGGTCGATGTGCCGGAGGGGGCGCCACCCTTGCGCCAGGCATTCTCGCTGATCCGGTATTCGTCGGTCAGCTTGACATCGCCCTTCTTGATCGCGTTGAACACGACCTCCGCAGTCATGAGCTTCATCATGCTGGAGGGCGCGCGCAGCTCGTCGGCGTTCTTCTCGAACAGCACGCTGCCGCTGGAGGCCTCGATCAGGATCGCCGTGGGGGCATCACCGTCGAAGCCGGCATCTTCGGTTTTCTTGGCGCCCTGGACGCTCTGGTTTGCGGCATAGAGCACGCCGCCCCAGCCGACGCTCATCGCGAGCGCCGCTGCGATCAGCCCGCGCCCCAGCGCCCCGGCTGTGACCCCGGTGTGACGCAACGAGATGAGACGAAATGCCATGGCGAAGCCCTGAGAGCGGCGTTCTAACAAATGGAACAGGGGCGAACAACACGCGGATCGGCGCCCGCCCCAGAGATTGCACGATTCTCGTTGCATCCCTATCGTGGCACCTGATGTTTTTCGACCAAACCCCTGAAACAAGGCGGAAAAGCGATGTCCACGACCCGCGTGATCAAGGCCAATGGGATCGACCTCTTCATCCGTGAGGCCGGCCAGGGCCCGCTGGTGGTGCTGTGCCATGGCTGGCCAGAACTGTCGTACTCCTGGCGCCATCAGATCCCGGCGCTGGCGGCCGCCGGATTTCATGTCGTGGCCCCTGACATGCGCGGCTACGGCCAGAGCGCGGCTCCCCCGGAGGTATCAGCCTATTCGATCCTCGACCTCGTCGGCGACGTGGTCGGCCTGGTGCAGGCGGTCGGCGAAACCAAGGCCATCGTGGTCGGCCACGACTGGGGCGCGCCGGTTGCCTGGCATGCGGCGCTGTTTCGCCCCGACATCTTCAGCGCCGTCGCGGGCCTCAGCGTGCCGCCGCCGTTCCGCGGACGCGGCAGACCGCTCGAACTGCTGCGCCAGGGCGGCATTAGCAATTTCTACTGGCAGTACTTTCAGGCGCCCGGGGAGGCCGAGGCCGAGTTCGAGCATGACGTCGCCCGCACCATGCGCATCGTGCTCGGCGGGCGCGGATTGGCCGATCCGAACGCTGCAATGTTCGTGCAGGAGGGCAAGGGATTTCTAGGCCATGCGACAGCTGAGGAGCCGCTGCCGGCGTGGCTAAGCGAGGACGATCTCGCTCATTTCACCGAGAGCTTCCGCAAGTCCGGCTTCCGCGGCGGACTGAACTGGTATCGCAACCTCGACCGCAATTGGGAGCTGACCGCGCCCTGGCAGGATGCGCAGATTCAGCAGCCTTCACTCTTCATTGCCGGCTCGCAGGACGCCGTCATTACCGGCCTGATCGGCGCCAAGCGCGTCAACGAACTGGAGCGCGTGCTGCCCAATCTGACACGAAAACTGATCATCGATGGCGCCGGCCATTGGGTGCAGCAGGAACGGCCGGATGAGGTGAATGCCGCGCTTGTCAGGTTCCTGCGCGAAGCGGCGTCACGCTAGGTCGCGGCACGCAATTCGGGATCAGTACAGGCCGCGGCCGGTGAGGATGCTGCGGGCTTCGGCTGCGCCGTCGGACGCGCCGGGAGTGCTCTCGGTCGCATAGCGACCATCCGGATCATAGGAAACCTGCCTGGCGTTCTGGAGCGCCCGTCCCCGGCTGCGGCTCGAGGCCGACATCTCCGAAGTCGCGTTGATCGAGGCGACATCGGCGGAGGTGTTGCCGAGGCTGTAGGGACGCCCCTCCGGCATCGGGACTTCGCCGCGGATGGCGCCGCGGGTTGACGACGGCAGCTCTGGCACAAACGGCCGCGCCGAGGCGACGCGGACCATCGAGGGCGACGGCGCCGGAACGCCGGTGCGCAAGGTAGCGATCAACTGGCGGTCGTCAGAACCTTCGAGCGGCGCCCGGCCGACATATTCGACCCGAACCTTGGCGACGCCATTGCCTTTGAATTCAAGCAGTTCGGCGGCCTTGTTCGAGACGTCGATGAGGCGGTTGCCGTGATAGGGCCCGCGGTCATTGACGCGGACGATCAGCGACTTGCCGTTCGACAGGTTGGTCACGCGCGCGTAGGACGGCATCGGCAGGGTCGGATGGGCCGCTGTCAGCGAGCCCATGTCGAACACTTCGCCATTGGCGGTCAGGCGGCCGTGGAAATCATCGCCATACCAGGACGCCATGCCCTCAGCGCGATAATTGACGTCCTCCTCCGGCACGTAGGTCCGCCCCCCAACCACATAGGGCTTGCCGACGCGATAGGTGCCGCCGCCCTTGGGGACGGGTTCGCCCCAGGCCACGACTCGCGGGCTCGAGGACACGCCGTATTTGGGATCGACCCGGCTGGCGAACTTGTTGGACGAGGCGCAATTGGCGAGCGCCAGGCAGGTGCTCACCACCGCAACACATCGCGCGGCCCGCACCACCGAATCTGACCGTCGGATCCCCATTCGCCCCAAATACCATTTCGCCGGAGACTGGCCCAACCCGCTTGCCTACGGGGTGCCTTCCGGACCTCAAAGCTCCGAGGCGGCCCACCACCGTCTCAGAGACGGTAACGATAACGCAACCCGAACACGGCGGAAATGGGGAGCCCACAGCGTTCGCACCGGGATGGTAAACAGGACGTTCGCAATTCTCCGTTGATCTACGGAGCGCGAAGGCGCCAGCATCGCTTCCGATGTACCAGACCCGCACAAGCTGTTGCGCCAAAAGCTCACTCCACCCCCGATATCGCCGACTTCACTGGAATTCTTTTGACTGTGCAAGGCCGCCCGCGTTTTCTCGCGTGCAGGGGCGGGATTGGAATTTAACGATGATCGAGACGGTTTCGGCACTGATGGGTCTGGTAAGCGCGGGGATCTTTCTGGCCCATGCGTTTGAAGGCTACCGCACGAGGGCCTGAGGGCACTCGCGCGGGCGACATTGCATCACCTCTTCAAGACGGCACGTTCGGACAGTTTTAATCAATCCGATCGAGCATCGAGGACGAGAGCAGCAGGTGTCCCATGCGCAAACATGACCTCGTATCCGACGGCTTTCTGGCTTTGACCGCAGGCGGTCTGGTCCTGCTCTGCTCGAGCCTCGTCGCCCTTGTCTTCGGCTAATCGCCACTGTGCATTTTACGTATTTTCAGATCGCTGCACCACTGCGGCGCAGCATGCGGGATGACCCCGCTCCCGTTTAGTTGATTGAATTTCCGCGTTGGGCGCCTCGACCTAAATTTCAAGAGGCTACACCAATCAAGGTGACGCACATGCTAGCCGAGAAGTTCTTCCTGGTTCTTGAGTCCCTGATCCGCGGCGGCCGCACCTATGCCGACGGAAGTCCCCGGGTCATCAGCACCTCCCCGCATGTCCCGGTGACGCTGCCGAACCAGAAATAGAGGGGCCTGCGCGCCGCTCAGCGCAAACCCAATGGCGAGCTGCGATAGAGACTGTCACGCGCTTCGCTCAGGCAGACGAAGCTGCCATCGAATCCCTGCCCATAGAGCTTCTGGCCCTTGCGGTAGTAGACGCCCTTCCTGAAATCCAGCCACACCACCTTGTCGCCGGGGCAATGGCGCTGGGCCTGCGCCTCATAGCGGAATGGCGTCAGGGGTGTCGCCAAGACCTCCGTGACGCCCACGCCGAGAATGATCACACTCAAAAGCGCGATCCGATCGACGCCCTTGTGCAGCACTGTCCGCATCTCCCCACTCCCCACTTGTACGCCACGATAGCATGAGACGACGCGATCGACAGGCCGCGAACCGGCGTTGCCGTCTTCCACCTGCCATCGTGGCGGGGTACATGAGGACGGGATTCATCCAGATGCGTGGACGTTGAATGTCGGTAGAGCCAGAAACCACCACGAGACCTCGCCCGCCCTCTCCGCGGCTCGGCCTGTTGCCGATGATCATCTTCGGTTCGCGCTGGCTGCAGCTGCCGCTCTATCTCGGACTCATCATCGCTCAGTGCGTCTACATCGTGCTCTTCATGAAGGAGCTCTGGCACGTCTCCACCCACGCGCTCGATCTCACCGAGCAGGATATCATGATGAGCGTGCTGGCGTTGATCGACGTCGTGATGATCTCCAACCTGCTGGTGATGGTGATCGTCGGCGGCTACGAGACATTCGTCTCCCGGCTCGACCTCCAGGGCCATCCCGACGAGCCCGAATGGCTCGGCCACGTCAACGCCAGCGTGCTCAAGATCAAGCTCGCGATGGCAATCATCGGCATCTCCTCGATCGCACTGCTGCGCACCTTCATCGAGGCCGGCAATCTCGGCTCGAGCCGCGCCAGCTTCACCGAGAACGGCGTGATGTGGCAGGTGCTGATCCACATCACCTTCGTGGTCTCGGCGATCGGCATCGCCTTCGTCGACAGGTTCAGCGACGCGACCACGCGCAAGCAGGACGGAGTGACGTGATCAGTCGGCCGCTTTGCGCGATGCGGCCTCGAGTTGCGCCAGTGCCTGGTGCAGGCACTCCTGAAGTTTTTGCGCGACCTGCTCCCGCGAAATCCCCTTGGCGGCGAGATCGCCCGACACCTTGTTCAGGGTCTCGTCCATCGTCTGGTTCGCCACATTGTCCGTGACCAGCGCCGTCGCATAAGCGGCTGCGGCATCGCCGCTCAGTCCGAGCTGGCCCGCCGCCCAGAGCCCGATCAGCTTGTTCGACCGGGCCGCGGCCTTGAACATGAGCTCCTCGTCGTGGGCGAATTTGGCTTCAAAGCCCTGCTCGCGCTTGTCGAACGTGGTCATGGTCGGCTCCATTTGCATTGCGCTGATGGGAATCTGGAGGGGACGCGAAAATCTCCGTGGTTCTCGTCAATTGAGGATCATTTGAATCTTCCGACCGAAGGCCGGCGCCGTCAAGCCGCCGCTCCGGCCGGGCGCGACGGCGTCAGGCCTGGACCAGCCCGACCGGCCAAGCGATCATGTTTACGATTTGTTAAGCAGACTCACGGCCGCATGACTCTGGGAGAAATCGAGAGCCGATGCATGAACAGAGAGCTTCGGGAATTTCGACGGCTCGAGCGCGTGTGCCTGGAGCAGGCCGCGCAATCGACCATGGACCTCGCGCGATCAGGCCTGCTCAAGGTCGCCGATGATTGCCGTCTCGCAGCCGAAGCCATCGAGGCGCAGCCTCGCGGCGCGATCGCAGTCGCCGTCCAGGCCCTCAGGCTCGCGCTGACGTCAGGACGCACGCCCAGCCGGCACTGACAGGCAGCATCCTGGCAGACAGGCCGGGAAAGCCTGACCGCTCGGCTCTCGTCAGGCTTTTGCTGCGGCCGCCTCGCGCGCCAGCCGCTCGGCCTTCAGCCGTTCGCGATTGGCATAGAACGCCTTCTGCGCTTCCTCATGGTCGCGCATGGCCTTCTCGGCCTCGACGCGGCGTGTCGCATCGCGCGCCTGGCGTTGTTCAGGGGTCAGGGGTTTGCGTCGAAAGGAAAGGTCATCAGTCATGACGAAGTAACGCGGCGGTGAGGCAAAGGTTCCACGCGGCGGCCAGAACGGGCCCATCGGAGCAACCGGAAGTGCACGCCGATTCAGGCGCTTGGCGGAACAGCAGCATCGGTTTTGGAGACCCGTGCCCGCTCCTATCGGCTGGTCCCGCCAAAACCATCAAAACAACCCCATGCACAGTACCCATGCGTGCCAGATCAATACTTTACGTGCCCGCGCTCCCTGGGCCTCGCAAAGCCGGTTGACGCGTCGGGCAAAACACCGGCATAATGCGACTATTCCGAAATTGATCAGCAGGCCTCTCAGCGCTGGCGCGACCCGGGATCAGCCCGCGACAGCGTGGCTGTGATTTGACGTGCCGCGGCCGCTCGGGTGAGCTATGGCCTCCGCAGGAACCAGGGCCCCGAACCTGCCATTGGCTCCGGCCCTTCTCTTATTGGGGGCGTCATACCTGGAGACTCGCCATGCGCACCACCGTCCTGGCCTTGCTGATCCTTCTGGGATCCCTTCCCGCTGCGCACGCGGATCGCGACTATCCCTGGTGCGTCGTCGGCGACGATCTCGGCTGGCCCGGCGAGTGCATGTACGAGACTCGGGCGCAATGCATGGCCTCGGCTTACGGTCGCTGGAACACCACCTGCGACATCAATCCGCGAGTCAGGTTCAAGCTGCAGACGCAGCCAGGGACAAAGAGGTTGCAGCAACCACGCTGACAGGCGCGCGACTCGGTCAGCAACCGTCGTTACCGGTTCGATCCGACTTGCCGGACTGTTCCGCAACCGTGGGCTTACCCTGCATCTGGCGCTGTGCATCCTGCGATGACGTGGCGGTGTTGTCGGTCGCCTTGTTCATCGCCGAGGTCGGCGGATGCTCCTTGGCATTCGACGAAGCCGATCCCGTCGTCTCACTTGCCTTCCCTGTCGTCGCCGGGCCGGAGCCGGCGTCTCGGTTGGCCGTATTGCAAGGGCCTGCGACCGCGAAGGTCGACGTGAGCAGGAACAATGTACCCGCCAAAATTGACTTCTGAAGCATGATCGTCTCCTTCCGTGTTTTCACCGATTATTCCTCGGTATTGACGGCTGGATGCGCTGTCCGCGGATGTCGATCGTGCAGCAGGCGCGCAAGCGCTTCCCGGTCAGCGGCGCGGTCTTTCATGGCGGTTTCGAACAGGGCCTCCTGAACGTCTCGCGGCATATCGGCCCAAACGTCGATGGCGGCCTTCCCCAGCAAGCAGGCAAAGCGTTCGTCGGCCATGTCGATCCTCATCCTTGCGTCAGCTTCAACGGCCCGGGAAGAGGAACGGCAGGCGATCATTCGCGTTCCAAAGCGGCATTTCGACACGGAAGCTTGGCAGAGGGGATTTCTCACCAAGCCGCTCGGTTAGACCTCGAACGCGTCAACGCCATTTGAGTCAGGCTTCAAGGCCCCAGCCGGTCTTGGTCCAGGAAGGTCCAATACGCGCTGGGGCCGATAAGTCTGCCGAGTATCAGATCGGGCCTCGGCAACGATTTCATCGTGCGAACATATTTGGACGCCTGCATTAGCGCAGGTGAATCAGGCAATACCGTCCTCAACCGGTGGCAAGGAGGAGACAAATTTGGAAGGCGATAACATTTGATAATGCGGGAACTTTCGGCAATCGTGGATATTTGAATCTCGCAACCGACCGGGCGGTCGCTGCATCGGAAATCAGGGGGCATACCTTGAACCGCGAACTACGGGAATTCCGCAGATTGGAGCGCGCCTGCCGCGAGTCCGCGGCGGCCACGTCGCTGGAACTCGAACGCGAAGGCCTTCTCAAGGTGGCAGAGGACTATCGAAAGGCCATCGAAGCCCTGCGAACCCGGGCGGGCGGCGGAGAGACGACAACGAAGTTCGAGCGTTGATGGATTGGTGCGTGGGGCGCCCCTCGATAGGCGCGGACCGGGCGGGAACTCGCATCGGCTTGCCGGCTTATCTGACGAATGCCAGCATATTGGACGTTCGTCCCATGTTTCGACCTTTGATGATGTTAGCTTTCGCCCTGTGCGTTCTACCGCGGAACGCAACTGCTTCCGATATCTCGTCGCGCCATCGCTGCGTGTGTAGCACCTCTTGGCATCGACACACCGCAATCGTGCGATACAGGCACTACAGGGTCAGAACGGCTTATTTGATCGGCTTTGATCCGCTTCCATACCGTTACGGCTCGACATACGTTTTCGAACGCCCGTATCGCTATATTCGGCGCTGAGGGATTGTTGACAGCGACGAGCGTCCAAGCAAGCGGGGATGGCATCGCGGCTATGGGGGATCTCGTGTGCATGCAGGGCCCGCGTAACATAAGTTAGCGCCGCGACCGCATCGTCAAGCATAGAATACAACCAGTGCACGATTCGCGTCGATGCGCTCGCGGCCCCCCTGCCTCCTCTTCCTCACGGTCCAGCCCCGGAAGGGGGCCGGGGCCGTTCGCGTTCATGGACGAGGATCCTGGGAGATTCTGCGGGCCGCTGCACCACCCGCGAAATGGAACCGTGCGTTTGGGGGACACGGCGTCCCCAAACCCGCGGTGGATGACACGGCGCTACGGACCGTCATCCTGCTTGCGCAAAACGCTTTTACGCAAAGGCGCATCATCTGAAACGACATCGACTTGGCTTACGCGCTCGAGCCACTCGACGACGCGAATGACGTCCGGGTAGAGAGCGAAGTCTTGATCGCCATTCGCCACTCCAAAGAACAGACGGCCTCGGTCATCTCGAATTGTTCTCTTCAGCCGACGCGCAAACAATGCGAGTTGTTCGTTTGACGGCGCGTTTGCCCTCGACTCGGTGCTTGATCGCCGCTCTCCGGTAAGCCGCTTCTCTTCTTCAGATCGCGTGTCGATTCCTGAACGTCTATCACCGACCATCATTTTCCATCCCCAATCAAACATCGCCCCTATCCTGAAGGGCGTTGGCCAAGCCAACGCGAAAGCGCGGTGCACGACGAGTGTCCACCATGGAGCAAGTGCTAAATCGATCCGTATTCATCAGGGCCCTGATTGATCCAGAGCAATGCTTCGCGGCTGTTCAACCAGAAAAGCTGGTCGTTCTCTGACTCGCCGGGAGTCATGTGCAGCAAAAAGGAATTCTCGCCGTATCGGAAAAGCCTGTCGCACGCACGACGTTCGGTGAACGTCTGCACGTCGAGAAATGAGTATTCGTGCGTTGCGACGAGCCTCATGCAGGTGTCCTCAGCGTCTTTAGACAGGCACGAAAAATTCAATGAAACTCAAACGAGTTGCAACGAGGTTCGTTGGAATGACCGAGACGGCAGTCCGGCAATGGGCTCTTCAGGCCCACCTGGTCCAGTTCGCGGACCATTTGGCGCGCCCTCTCAATCGCAGCGGTCAGGTCCTCCGCGCGATTGGCCAATTCGCTGATGCAGGGGTCCTTGCTGAAGTCAGAGAGAATGATCTGGATGCACCTGTTGGTCAGATCGAGAAGCCAAAGAGCCCGGCGCAAGTCGTCTTTGCTTTGCAGGTCTATTGTATCAAGGTCAGATAATACCGCCGCCAATCCATGGAGCCTGGTAACGGCAGGATGCAGATGCTTCGGGCGCTGCGGGAAATTGATAATGCGAGACATCGTTGTCCCTCGATAATGCTTTTATTATGCGCGGCAGTATTACGGGAATCACTTAACCCTTTCTCAAGAAGCCTGCCGGTTTTTGGCAACCAACCTTCTTTCCAGCCATTCGGATAAGGGTACAAATCACGGCGCAGCCCGAAGGCCGCCGACTACCCTCTCCCCCTTTTTAAGGCGCCGCATTTTCTATGCGGCTGTCACCGTCTCGACGATCGGATGCCGCTGGCGGGGCTGGCGGAAGGGGCGTCTTGCCAACCTGTCCGACCCAACTCGGTCTTTCGTGCCCTTCGGACAAATTGCCGCGCCGTTTGCAACGATCGCCTCAACACCGTCTCCGCCGTAGTTTGGCCCGTAGGTGCTCTCACCATCAGCTCAAGGCAACAACTCCAGAGTTCGGCGCCGGCATCAAGCACGCGATCGAGCAAGGATGGCTCGAGATGCACGCCATGTTCGGTTCTTGACGGGCTGACCAACCAATGTCCGGGGCTTAAGATCGGGCGCCAGTTCAAGGACGGGCCAGCTTCTCTTCGCGATCGGCCAGGCCGTCATACGAGTCTGCGATTCTCTTGTACTGATCACGGGTGATCTCGTCTTGCATCAGATCTGACTTAGCCCGGAACTCTTCTGCCTGGTGCCGGCAGCGCCTGGCGATTGCTTCGTGGTCCATGTGTTGTCTCCGCCCGGGACCAAGGGCCAGGATCCATAATGGTTCCTCGCGCGTTGGCGAGCATTGGCCGGCGACCACAAAGCGCTTTAGGAACGCCTGGCGTAGCAGCCCGTGCACAACGATTTTGGGCTGGGGTATCACGTCCACCATCTGCGATGACACCCCCAACGCTGAATTGTGAGGCCGCCTTATCTTGCTTCGCAAAGCCGTCGCGGACGACACCTAGCCTAACGTGTGCAATGTCCGAAAAGACTCTCGACCGGGCCCACGCACCTCGGTGGCGCACGACGCGGCACAAACAGCACCATCGCCGCGCAGACCACAGTGACACCGACCAAGAAAAATATATCTCGTCTCGTCATCAAGACGGCCTCAACTCGGAGCCGATACCCAGTTGAAGCCTCTTATGCGTCGGGATCGCAGATCGGAAACGGCTCGTGCGTTTTGCGGCCCAAGAAAGTGTCCGGGACGGGCTGACTCAGAACCTTCAGGCTCTCCCGATAAGCGGCTAAATAGCGGGCGTGAAGCAACGTGAACCGGGTGTGATCTTCGCGATCAGGCCGGTAGACTTCTCTGACTCGCTCGTAAGGCACAGCATCAAGCAGGTTATTGCGCTTCATGAAGGAAGCCTATGCCTTGAGGCTTACATGCAACTTACTTCGGCGATTGAAGGCTTGCGACCTCAGCCACTCGCGCGCAACTCGCGCTGCCGCTTCGAGGTCAATGCGCGAGCCGCAGTCCCTCTGTTGCGGCCTTTCGCCTTCGGAAGCATCACGACCACGTGCACGAAATCGTTTGCCAAGCTCACGAAGCACTCCGGAAATGATCGCGGTTCAGCGTACCCTCAATAGTTTAGGAGGAATTCTAATGATTACGTTCAAAGTAATCGCGATTGCCATCGGCGCAGGAGCCGTGTTTTGGATCTATTCCGGTGACCTGGGAGGCGACTTGATCCTTGCGATCGTGTCTTGCCTCACCTGATATCGGGGGCCTGCGGAATCGCCGCAGCGCGATGCGCCACTTGAGTTAATGGCTGAACACGAGCACGGCGACGGCGGCGATGATGAAAACGCCCGCCGAAACAGCAGCCAAAATTACCAGTAATTCCTTGCCCATTGCATCGAAACTTAGCCCCCGGGACGACTGCCAGACTATGCAGTTTGGGACACCTCAATTCCTGAACGCTATCGTTAATCGGCAGTCAGGAGCCCAGGAAGCGGCCAAGCAGGAACCTTGGATATATTGCCGAATTATCCCGCGCCGACCCGCCGCCGGGCCGGCAAGCGGCCCCGGCCTACACCCCCACCCCTGCAACAGCCGGGGCCGCATTTCCTGCTTCGCCGTCGGTTCACTGCGCAGGAAATTGCCGTGCCGCAGGACCGGCATGTCGATCCCCAAGGCGCATGGCGCGCCAAATGGCCTGATCCTCAAGAAATAGCGAGCTCCCACCAAATGAGCTCGCGGACTTCAGCCGATCCGCAAATTGTCGGCAGACGTTTTGCCATTCCGACCCGTGATCAGTTCGTAACTGATCTTGGCTCCTTCAACGAGCCCGGTATAGCCCGCCTTTTCGACCGCCGAGATGTGGACGAACACATCGGGCCCGCCGCTCTCAGGCTGGATAAATCCGTATCCCTTGGTCGCGTTGAACCACTTAACCGTACCCAAAGCCACCTTAGAACTCTCCAATTGAATAGATCGACGAACCACAAATCGAGGTTGAAACGGCCCCGCTCCCTCCGGGCAGAGAAAGCGAGGCCGTGCATTCCAAGACTGCGGCCAATAGGGGTGTGGAATGAACATCGACCGCATGGGAAAGCATATCTGATTCCTGACGGCCTGTTGCCACTTTTTCCCTGGTTGATATGCTCACCAGGGAGCGCTCGGCTTCGGGCGCTCTTCACATAGACGGGCACTGCTCCCGCTCTCCGCAGCGCGTACGAACCAACGGAGGGCGGGTTCAAACCTGTTGCCGTTCGCCGCCCCTGGGCGACGTCGCGCAGACTTCATCCAGGTTTAGACCGACGGCTGACACGACAGGCGGCGGCCGTCTCCAGCGCGGCGCGAGCCCCGATATGCCAAGACAGCTCGCGTACCCTCCCCGACCAACCCAAGCGATCAATAGGGATGATGCGGCTTTTCCACCTTTGCGTGAACAACCTAAATTAGGGGCCTGTTTCGCCGACAACACGCAGCGGCTGCTCGCTAGCAATGGCGCACCGCATATCACTAACGGCATATTGCCGCTTTTTCCCGGTATATCTAAGTTCCGTTTGGGCGTCTTTCGGGGGGCCCACGCATAGGAAAATCTCTGATGGCCCGTCCCCTGTTGACCATGCAGGGGGCGGGATTTCAGTTGGTTGGGATCAGTGGATCATCCCCGCGCATCAAGTCGGCCAACCCGAGGTGTCGCCCGAGGGCACTGCCTGGATGAACGCGGATGCGCCAAGTTTGCAGTGAGCATATTACCGGCGACGCCAGTCGAGCCGACAAGGCCGGACCCAAATATGACAAACGGGATCAACGCGTCGCCGGATGAGCAGATGGCGGAAGGGGTGTCTTGTCAACCCCTCTGAATCAACTCGTTTTTTCGTGCCATTCGGACAAATTGCTACGGTGCTTGCAACGGTCGCCTCAGCGACGCCTCGACCGTAGTTTTACACGAGCATGACGCCGTTCGTTTACTTCCCGACGCTCGACAAGATCGATCTCATCACCGATCCCACGACCGTGCAGATGACCGAAAACGGGCAATCAACGGTCTACTTCAAAGATTGCCGCGTAAATTTGGCCTGCCCACTAGCACACTGGCATGCCACATCGCGCGCGCATATTGCGGCCGCAGTCAGTTCTATCGTCTTCCTCGCCTGACATTTTGTACCGGCGCCTGATTGTTGACCGTGGCATGGGCCGAGGCCAGGGAGTCAACGCGCGCACTAAGCGACCCAAGCTGGTCAGATAACAGCTTTCTCTCACTGTCTTGCTCGGCAATTCGTCGCTGCAAATTCGCGACCTGATCGGCCAACTTCTGCTGGCTCGCTTGGCTATCTTGGACCGCCCCTTCAAGACGGCCAAGGGTTTGGCGAGAGTGATCGAGTTCGGGGATCGATTGGGATGTATTCTTGGCAGCTGATGTTGCTTGTAGTGCATTGATCTTACGATCAAGCGACAAATAACCTGCGCCAGCCAGGACAACAACTGCGACCACAAAGACCCACGGCAAGAACGATCTCGCGGCACCAACTTCAGACATTGGCTGATTCCCCCGAATGGCGTTTCGTCCAACCAACACTCATAGTTCAACTTGGTTGCAAGCGGCCAAACATCGCGGCGCAGCCGAGATTATCGTCGTCACCGAAACTGGCGTGCAGTTTTGGAGGTGGCCGTCGAAGGTGTACGTGCCGCCGACCGGAATCAAAAACCGGAAGAAATGATCGCGTCCTCATTTTAGAACTGTCCTAATCCGGTTTAGGAACGCCCCCTGACAAATTGGTGTTTGCGCACGATAGGCTCGGAGTTGACGCCATGGTGCGATACTTTTTCGATATTCGGGACGACACGGGGCTTTACCCCGACGATGAAGGTCTCGAGTTCCAATCTCTGCGTGAAGCTGAGATGGAGGCCACCAAAACCTTAGGCGGCCTTGTCCGCGATCTGGCGCCGCTAGACGATCGGCCTGACGTAGCAATTGAGGTCCGCACGGAAGAAACTGGACGTGTGTTTCAAGCCGCACTGATCTTTGATGCGAATAAGACGCGGCAATGAGCGAGCCGCAGCCTGAGGACTCCTTCCCGCCGCCCCAAAGTGCGATGGACTTCCGGCCTGGCGCTCCGACTGGAACGTCTGTTGGCGCTCGCGGTTAAGGGCTAGCTCGGCAGCACCGAGTTTGCGGTTGATGAAAACTTAGCCCCGGCACCGCGATCCCCTCGTAGCCGGGGCTTCTCTTTGCCACCTTGATGGCAAATCGTAAGCGCTGTTCAGCGGCCACCTACCGGATGACGGGGTGATCTGCGAGTCTGCGGTTCGGTTCGACCGTTAGGCTTAGAATGGACACAGTGCATACTGCTATCACGGAGCCGGTGCGACGGCTTGAGGTCTTCACCGGAGCCGGCCGTCGGCGGAAGTGGAGCGACGAGGACAAGGCGCGGATCGTCGCGGAGATCGTGGCGAGTGGCGACTCGGTGTGTTCCGTGGCTCGACGGCATGGATTGTCGCCGCAGCAGCTGTTTGGCTGGCGGCGTCAGTTGCGAGAAGCCGTAGGCGGTCATTCCGGAGCGGACGAAGTGCAATTTGTGCCGGCGGTAGTGGACGCCGTGGTGCCGGTGCCGACCGCTCACCGGGAGCGCAGAGCGGTGCGCAAGGCAGATAGCGGGATCATCGAGATCGAAGTCGACGGCATCACGATCCGGGCCGGTCGTGGTGCGGACACGGCGATGATTGCGTCGATCGTCCAGGCGCTGAAGGCGAGCCGGTGATCGGTCCGTCGGGTGCGGTCCGGGTGATGGTGGCGACCAAACCGGTAGACTTCCGCAAGGGAATGGAGGGGCTTGCCACCCTGGTGCGCGAGAACATGCGGGCAGATCCATTCTCGGGAGCTGTCTATGTGTTCAGGGCCAAGCGGGCGGATCGGATCAAGCTGGTGTTCTGGGACGGAACGGGTTTGTGTCTGTTCGCTAAGAGGCTCGAGGATGGAATCTTCCGTTGGCCGAAGATCGAGGACGGTGTGATGCGTCTGTCGGCAGCGCAATTGTCGGCGCTGCTGGAGGGCCTCGACTGGCGGCTCGTGCATGAGGCGCGGGAGACGCCGGCACCGACGCAAGCGGGATAGTTGTTGGCGGCGCTGCGGCGAAGTGAATCAGGAGCGTCGGACGCGTCGCCAGATGGCGGCGAATATGCTCTGAATTGGGTGTGAGCGACGCCCTGCCTGACGACCCCGAGACGCTGAAAACGATGCTGCTCGCCGAGCGGTGCGAGAGCGAACGGCTGCGTCAGATCATCAAGGAATTGCAGCGACATCGCTTTGGCCGGCGCGCGGAGACGCTGCCTGAAGATCAGATGCTGCTGGGTCTGGAAGACGTCGAGCAGGTCGCAGCGTACAGCGAGACAGCGCAGGACGTGGGCGCACCTGAAGGCCGTGAGGCGCAGGCTCGCAAGCGCCGCGGCAACCGTGGCGCCTTGCCGACGCACCTGCCGCGGATCGAGGTCGTCGTCGATATCGAGGACAAGACCTGTCCCTGCTGCCAGGGCGAGTTGCACCGGATCGGCGAGGATCGAAGCGAGCGGCTGGACCTGGTCCCGGCGCAGTTCCGGATCCTCGTGACCCGGCGTCCCAAATACGCCTGCCGGGCCTGCGAGGATGGCGTCATGCAGGCGCCGGCCCCGGCCCGGCTGATCGAGGGTGGACTGCCGACCGAGGCCACCGTCGCTCAGGTCCTGGTCTCAAAATATGCCGATCACCTGCCGCTCTACCGGCAGGCGCAGATTTACGCACGCCAGGGCATCGAGCTCGATCGTTCGACGCTGGCGGACTGGGTGGGGCAGGCAGCCTTCCACCTGCGTCCGTTGCATGAGCGCCTCCTTGGCAAGCTC
>Ga0310811_10004226_pt1 | contig 18062 bp, 19 predicted proteins | sample YCmetagenome_FD_207642 | JGI IMG/M metagenome (GOLD analysis project Ga0310811, IMG submission 207642) | Soil microbial communities from experimental microcosm in Duke University, North Carolina, United States - YC | ecosystem: Engineered > Artificial ecosystem > Soil microcosm > Unclassified ...
TATTTGGGACACAGCGTGTACTGTCGCTCACTCAGAGCAGAACCTCAAGTAATTGTTGTGAACAGGCTTTCACGTACTTTATCGCATTTGCACCATTTCTGGGGCAAAGCGTTGGACTACGAAACCGCCCGTCACGCTCTCCCAGTTAGTAAAGAAATCTGCATCCCTTCAGCCACCCCAGAGCTACTATCATTCAGCTATCCGCCAGTCCGCCCGTCTATTCCTCATCCTTCACCCGGACCTCTTTCATTTCCTTAATTTCCGTAATCACGATTGCATGAGTTCCGGTTCGCTCAAACACAATCCCGCTCGCCCGCACGTACTTGCCCACAAACGGCATGAGTAGCTGCCGTTGATCCGTATCGGGCATCTTGGCAGAGATGGTGAAATACAGCCGATCATCTTTGGTCAGAATAACCAGCGGCGAGCCGCCCTTCACGCAATCCTGTACGCACTTGCGGCCCATACTCGTCGGATGGTTATCAAGATTCTGCATTGGGCAGGCAACATCCCGAACCAGCCCTTCTATGGTTTCATTGGAAACATTCGCCCGGGCACCGGCCATGTCGGTGCGTGGAGACTGAGATGCCGCCAGGAGAATCCCGCAGCACGCAAGCAAGCCAATCTTCAACGGTCGGATCATCGGTCTCTCCTTTTCAATGCGTATATGAAGCGCTAGTGGATGCTAAGGGGTTTCACTACCAATGATCGCCGCTGAGCGTTCGTCTGCTCATTGGTGCGGAACGCACTGACATCTATCAGAACACGTCTAGATCATGGCCGATGACGACCCGTCCGTGATAGGTCCGCTGGATCTGTCGCAATATCTCCTGGAGTCCCGGTTCGTTTGCGGCGTTGTGGTAAACGATCAGCAGACCTGGCTTGGTGCGGTTGGCAATGTCGGCGAGTTGATCCGTGGTCGTGTGATAACGGGCGCGGTAAGCCGGCCAATCGGGTATGGTCTCCACGTTGTATGTCGTCGACTGCACCTCGTGAATAAGAACATCACAGGGTTGGCAATTGGCGATCAGTTCCTTGCTGGGACTGGTGTCGCCGGAGATAACGATGATGCGATCGGGCGTTTCAAAACGATACCCGAATGCCTGCGGCCACTCTCCATGCGCGACGGGAAACGCCTTCACTGTCACGCGGTCGTCTTTGTACACAATGCCTGGCCTTACATCATGAGCGCGGACGACGAGCGGTGGCGCGTGCTCCATCCCCTGGGTACGGTTCTCGATGTCGCGGCGATAAGCCGCCCGAAGATGTTCGGTCATCTCCTCGGTCCCTTCAGGGCCGTACACGTCCAATTCGTTTCGGCCAAATATCCAAGGAGTGAGCATCAAGTCTGGATAACCGGCAGTGTGATCGGAATGCAGGTGGGTGAGGAACGCGACTTTGATTTTTGTCGGCTCAACCGCAGAATATCCCTTTGCTGCTGCTGCTGCCGCGCGTCGAACAACTCCCGGACCGAAATCGATCAGGTAGGCACGGTCGCCTACAACGATCGCCGTTGCCGGTCCTGAACGATCCGGATTCGGCCGAGGCGTGCCGGTACCTAGCATGATGATCTTCGTGGATAACGGATCGGCTGCGGTCAAACCGACTGGAGCACCGATGACCGGGATAGCGAGAGCGAGAGCAAACAGACAGTGATGAACTCGCATGGGCCAGATCCTCATCGAAGTGGCCGCCAATTATAGATCCGCCGGGGGCAGCCTTTGTTGAGCACAGCGCGCGATAACAGGATTTCTCATTCTTTACAATTTGGAAACCCTTCACCTCCGGAACGTGGCAAGTCATGAGGCACCGCGTCCACGCCATAAGCCCCGCTGCTGCTGTAACATGGGCTTGGCGGCAGATGGCCAAGAAGCTCTCCCATTACGACTCCGCAGGCAAGGCGCACATGGTGGACGTCTCCGCCAAGGTGGCCACAACCCGCACCGCCGAGGCCAGCGCCTTCGTAGCCCTTTCGCCACAGGTGCTCGAGGCCCTGCCCCGCAATCCCAAGGGCAATCCCTTGGAAGTGGCTCGTCTGGCTGGCATTATGGCCGCCAAGCGCACCGCCGAACTCATTCCCCTGTGCCACCCCCTTCCGCTCTCCCACATTGATGTGCAGGTGGAGCTATGCGAGAATGGCGTCGCTATTAGCTCTCAAGTAACCACCACCGCCACCACCGGGGTGGAGATGGAAGCGCTGGTGGCCGCCAGCATTGCCGCGTTGACCGTGTACGACATGTGTAAGGCCCTGGACAAGGGCATAGAGATCCGCGAAGTGGTCTTACAACGCAAGGCGGGCGGCAAGAGCGGCGAGTACCGGCGCGCCGGCAAGAGTTCAGGCTGAGATGCCCGCTAACGTCAAAGTGCTGCTGGTGGACGACAACCCCATGGTGCTGGGCATGCTGCGCCAGGCGCTCTCCCCGCTGGCCACGGTCAGCACGGCCACGGATGGCGCCGACGCCCTGCTGAAGGCGGTGGACGACCCCCCTGACCTGCTGATCAGCGACTACCAGATGCCGGGCATGGACGGGCGGCAGTTGGTGGAAAAGCTCAAAAGCCGGCCGGCCACGGCCTCCACCTCCGTTATTCTGCTGGCCAGCAAGTCCGACATCGCCGACAAGCTCAGCATGCAGGAACCGGTGGATGACATGCTGGAAAAGCCTTTTTTCCTTAAGGAGGCCACCACCCGCATCAAGCGTGTGATTGACAAGATTGCCCTGGAAAAGATGGCCAAGGAAGCTCCCGGCGGCAAAACCTTGCGCGGCAGCCTGGCCCAGATGAACGTGATTGACCTGGTGCAGTCGCTGGAGATGGGACGCAAGAGCTGCTCGCTCATCCTGACCCTGGAAAACGAGCGCTGCGAAATGTTCTTCGTGGAGGGACAGGTTAGGCACGCTGCCTACGGGACCCTGATGGGCGATGCCGCGGTATACAAAGTGCTCTCCTGGTCGGGGGGAAATTTTCAGATTGACTTCGAAGGCCGTAGCAGCGAAAAAACCACCACGCTTTCCACCCAGGGTCTGCTGATGGAAGGGCTGCGCCTGCTGGATGAAGCCAACAAGGGCGCAGAGGACAATGTCCTGGACAGCTGACGCAGGAGCGCGCACGGCAGCCGTGCTGACGGTAAGCGATTCGGTGGTCGCGGGCTCACGCCAGGACGGCTCTGGACCGGCCGTAGCCGAAGCACTGGAGAAAGCCGGCTACCAGGTGGTAAGGCGCGAAGCCGTACCCGACGAGCGCAATCACATCGAGAACGCGCTGGTAGGGCTGTGCGAGCAGGCTCGGCTGGTCGTGACCACCGGCGGCACAGGCGTGGCCACCCGCGATGTCACGCCGGAAGCGACGCTTTCGATCTGCGACCGCGAGGTGCAGGGCATCGGCGAACGCATGCGCGCTGAAGGCGTTAAGAAAACGCCGCTGGCAGCGCTCAGCCGCGCCCTCTGTGCAACACGCGGGACCTCTCTGGTGCTCAACCTGCCCGGCAGTCCCCAGGGAGCAACCGAATCCCTGGCTGCGGTGATTGACCTTCTGCCCCACGCTCTCGACCTGCTGGCGGGCAAGACGGCGCACAGCGAATCAAAGTAAGGCAGCACCTGCGGTGGCAAAATTTCTGGCAACCGGCCCCAGCCCCGCATCATCACTTGCCACCTAAGGAGACTCACAAAGCCTGCTGTGGGGCCAATATGGGACGCGCACATTTGCCGTTTCTGGCCCGGTGGTGTTACGGAGGGGCACCTTGTTCCTGCCAAGCTTGACGCTGGGCGGAAGAGATTCTAAAAGATTACTCAGGGAGAGTCGTTTATAGGTGGGAGGCATTTATGGTTCTCTGTCCGGAGTGCGAAACCAATCTCGACATCGAGGAAGACGAGGTGGACGAAGGCGAAATCGTTTCCTGCCCGGAGTGCGGCAGCGATTTCGAGGTGGTCACGACTAATCCACTGGAGTTGAACCCGATCGATGACGAGGACGAAGAAGAAGCAAAAGAAGAAGAGGAGGACGGCGACTACTCCTAGCGTGCGCCGCCGCATGCGGTGCGCCTCCGCCGCATCTCTGCTATAAATTGCAGCCAGCACCACCAGTTCGAAACCGCCGCGTGAGCGCAGCTCTTGTGCTGTCATTCTTCAGTGTGATAGCGCTAAGCTGGGCGGCCGGTGCCGCAGCTCTTCCAGGCGACAAAAGAGCCCAGGAAAGCCATGACGGCCTGATCTTTGGAACCGTGTGGGACGCAAAGGATCAGCCGGTTTATGGAGTTCGGGTCAAGATACGCCCCGCCACTAAAAAGAAAGCGCGCTGGCAGGTCTATTCCAATCACGTGGGCGAGTTTGAGCAACTGGTTCCCGCTGGCAACTATGTGGTCTGGGCGGACGTAAAGCGGCCAAAAAAGGCCAAGAAAAGTGACCAAAGTAACCATTGGACGCCGCCCCAGGTCACGGTGCGGGTAGGCGACGACATGCGGGTAGACGTCGGGCTGCATCTAACAGAGTAGAAGCTCAGTTACACCGAGTACAGGGAGGTCTTTGTGAGGAAGACCTGGGCCGTTTTGGTGGGGTTGATGCTGGCAGGCACGCTGGCTGCGGCGCAGTTGCCGAGGCCGCAGTTTCGTGAGGTAAAGGAACGGGCTCCCCAAACCCGTACCCTGACCGGGTTCGTGAGCAATGAGCACGGTTCCCCGCTCAGTGACTCCGTGGTCTATCTAACCAATACCCGCACGATGGGCGTGAAGACCTATATTGTGGGCACGGACGGCTTGTATCGCTTTCCCGCCCTCTCGCCCAACATTGACTACCAGGTGTATGCCCAATACAAGAACCAGAAGAGCGACACCAAAACGCTCAGTTCCTTCGACAGCCGGCCTAATGCGGTGATCAACCTGAGAATTGACGTGAAATAATTCTGGTGGGGCACAGGGTGCTTTCGCCTGTGCGGAAGAACAGGGCCCGCCTGAACATAAAAGAGGCCGCCGGTTGGCGGCCTTTTTTTCATTTTATTGTCAGGTTGAGCGAGGTACTCACCCCTGGTCGTTGCCGGCGCGCTTCCACGACATCAGTTCCTCGATGGTGGAAGTGGCGCTGGAAACGGGGTGCTTGTAAGCCTCCACGTCGGCACGCGTAGCTTCCTCGCCCACCGCACGGATGCTCAAGCCTACCTTCTTTTCGCCGGGATTCATCTTGATGACCTTGAAGTCGAACTCCTGCCCCGGCTCCAGGTGGACCTGCGTTCCGTTAGCGTCCACCGCCTCCGAGTTGTGGCACAGGCCTTCTACTCCGTCGGCGATCTCCACAAAAGCGCCGAAGCTGGCCACGCGCAGCACTTTGCCGTGGAGCACGTCTCCCACGCGGTGGGTCTGGAAGAAGGTCTCCCAAACGTCAGGCTGGAGCTGTTTAACACCCAGGGAAAGGCGCCGCTTGTCTGGTTCGATGGCCAGCACAATGGCCTTGACCCGGTCGCCCTTCTTCAGGACTTCGGAAGGATGCTTCACCCGCTTGGTCCAGCTCAGGTTGCTGACGTGCACCAGGCCGTCAATGCCGTCCTCGATCTCAATGAAGGCGCCGAAATCGGTCAAGTTTCGTACCCGCCCTTCCACCGTGGAATTCACCGGGTACTTCTCCACCAGCGACTCCCAGGGGTTTGCCTCCAGCTGTTTCATGCCCAGGGAAATGCGGCGCTCGGTGGGATTCACCGCCAGCACCTCGGTCTCGATGGTGTCGCCCACGTTGACCAGTTTGGAGGGATGCTTCATGCGCTTGGACCAGGTCATCTCGCTGACGTGCACCAGGCCTTCGATGCCTTGTTCCAGTTCCACAAAGGCGCCGTAATCGGTGACGCTGATCACCCGCCCTTTGACTCGGGCGCTCACCGGGTAGCGGTGGGCCGCATCCAGCCAGGGATCGGGAGTGAGCTGCTTGAAGCCCAGGGAAACACGTTGCTTGTCCTTGTCGAACTTGAGCACCTTCACCTGGATCTCGTCGCCAACGTTCACCAAGTCGCGGGGATGGGTGAGCCGCCCCCAGGACATGTCGGTGATGTGCAGCAGGCCGTCAATGCCGCCCAGGTCCACGAAGGCGCCGTAGTCGGTCAGGTTCTTCACCGTGCCGGTCAGCACCGCGCCTTCGTGCAGGTGCTCCATGACCTTCTCGCGCTTGGAAGACTGTTCCTCTTCCAGAAGCTGCTTGCGCGAAACCACGATGTTGCCGCGCTTCTTATTGAGCTTGATGACGTGCACTTCAATCGGCTGGCCCTTGAAGCCTTCCAGGTTGCGGACAGGCCGCAAGTCCGCCTGCGAGCCCGGCAGGAAGGCGTGGGCGCCGTTGATATCCACCGTAAGACCACCCTTGATGCGGTCCACTACTACGCCGCGGATCGGCCGTTTTTCATTGTGGGCCGCTTCAATTTCGTCCCAGGCGCGCAACCGCTGCGCCTTGAGGTGAGAGAGGTTGATGTAGCCTTCCTCGGTCTCGCCCTTCTCCACCATCACGTCAATGGCATCACCGGCCTGCACCTTGGGCTTGCCCTCGTGGTCCAGTACTTCGGCAATCGGCACCATGCCTTCCGACTTGGCGCCGATGTCCACCACGACTTGCGTGGGCGTCACTTTGAGCACAGTGCCCTTAAGCACATGGTCGTCGCCGGAGGCGGTTTCGGGTTCAGGGGTGAAGGTTTCCAGTGCGGTGGCGAAGTCGTCGGTTGTCATGTTTTCTTTTTGGGTCTGAGTGGGAGTGGCGGATTGCGAGGTCATGCGAGATTCTGATTCCGAGGACTGAGATGCAAACCGGGATTCCAGGTTGCTGCTGACGGTGTCTTCGAGCGCCATAAGGATACCGGTGCACCCGAAAGACGCGGGGTGGAACGAGCTAGGCAGCTGAACTGCTGGCTTGTGTCTCGGTGTGGTTGACCCGTCCTACAAAGCGCTGAAAACTGCTTTCAGCGGGCGGATCGTCTTACGGGAACCCGCGTCTCTACGGAACCCTTCGACTATAGCAACCGCTCGCAAAAAGTGTCAAACCAGAGGCAAAAATTTCGTTTCGCGGAAACTGCACTGGCGCGGGTGCAGCGGCCTTTGTCGCTCTGCCCACGTGATTCTCCGCCAAAAATGCGGTTCCGCGGCTCCTCCACGCGTGCGCTGCGGGAAACTCGGAAAACCTGAGCTCATCTGCTACTCTCGGCGGCATGGACTACCTCTGGACGCCCTGGCGCTACGCCTACGTTAGCGGCGCACGCAAACCCGCAGGCTGCATTTTCTGCGAGGCTCCCAAGCTGGCGGATGCCGAGGCCGGTATCGTTTACCGCGGCTCATTGTGCTACGTGATCCTCAATGCCTTTCCTTACACTTCCGGCCACGTGATGATCGTGCCTTACCAGCACCTGGACGAACTGCAGAAACTGCCGCAAGAGGCAGCACATCAAATTATGGATGTTTCTCAAAAAATGGAAAACGTGCTCCGCCAGGTTTACCGCCCGGATGGTATCAACCTGGGAATGAATATCGGCCAGGCGGCGGGCGCCGGCGTGGCTGACCACGTCCATGTACACCTGCTGCCCCGCTGGTCGGCGGACACCAACTTCATGACCACCACGGCCGAGACTCGCGTCCTCCCCGAGGCGCTGGAGGCCACCTACCAGCGGCTGCGCGAGAAGCTGGTTGACTAGCAGTCAGCAATTAGCATTCAGCCCCTGGACGCACCAACCACTCCCGGAGGGACGACACTCGCCTTTGAGTGCTGAATGGTTCCTCGGGTTCACCCCGCCGCTCCATCCCGCATCCTAAGCATGAAAGCAAACCTAGGAGGAGAGCACAGATGGCGCACTACGGCACCTTGCGCAACTTTAAATTACCCGTCGCCGCGGATGTACGCGGCTCAACCATATACGGTCTGGAAGACGAAAAGATCGGCAAGCTGGATGACGTTATACTCGACCACAGCAGCGGCGAGGTTAAGTACGCTGTAGTGGATAGCGGCGGCTGGCTGAAGAGCCACAAGTTCCTGGTCCCGGCGGATCGCGTCTTTCCCTACGCCAAAAGTCCCGGCGACTTCATCGTGGGGGTGACCAAGCAGCAGATCAAGGAATTCCCTATTTACGACGAGAAGACGCTCGCATCAGACGAAGCCTGGAAGCGCTTCCAGGACGAGTACGACAAGGGCTGGCACGACAGCCCGGTGCAGCACCACCATGGGTCGGATCGCAATGTAACCCCGGCGGAAACTTTGGGCGCGCAAGCCTCTGGAGTCCCGGCGCGGGATCGCGAATTGACCGCCGCCGAACTCTACCCCCAGCCCATCCACGATAAGTTCAGCTCGCCTATGCCCGGCGGGGGCAAAGTGACCGAGCACCCCAGCGGCACCGTTGACCGCGCCCAGAACGCGGCCTACGGCGACGATCCCCTGAGCTCACGCTGGTCAGCGTTCCAGGAGCACCTGCGGCGTAATCGAGTGGACATTCAGGCCAGTTGCCCACAATGCGCGCCCGCTCCTGAGAAGAAGCGCGACGTGGCATAAATCAGACATCAACGCAGAGGGCGCAAAAGCGTAACACAGAGTACGCGGAGAAGACCAAGTTCCCGCGGAAGCGTTGGGGAAATGTTAGCGAAAGAGTGATGAAGCTAATCGGGTTTTCTCTGCGAGCTCTGCGTTGAAGATTCTTCCGCGACCTCTGCGTTGAAGGTTTTTCATTTCAGTAGCTGGACCAACTCTTCTTCGCCGATCACGTTCACGCCCAGCTCGCGCGCCTTGTCCAGCTTGGAGCCAGGGTCGGCGCCGGCCACCACGTAGTCTGTTTTCTTACTTACTGACGAAGTGACCTTGCCGCCGGCATCTTCAATCATCTTCTTGGCTTCGTCGCGGCTGTGGTTGGCCAGCGTGCCGGTGAGCACGAAGGTTTTGCCCGCCAGCTTCGTGCCCCGCTCCCGTTTTTTGCCGGTGAAGGTCAGGCCGGCCTCGCGCAGGCGCTTCACCAGTTCGCGGTTCTTGGGCTCTTGGAAGAAGTCGTAGACGCTCTGAGCCACGCGCGGGCCAACTTCATTGACCTCCTGCAATTCCTCGACGCCGGCCTGCATCAAGGCGTCGAGCGAGCCGAAGTGCTGGGCCAGGAACTCGGCCGTGCGCTCGCCCACAAAACGTATGCCCAAGCCGTAAATCACGCGCTCCAGGGGCAGTTTGCGCGAAGCCTCGATCTCATTCAGCACGTTCTGCGCGGACTTGTCGCCCATGCGCTCCAGCCCCAGCAGATCGGCTTTGGTGAGTTTGTAGATGTCGGCCACGCTCTTGACCAGGCCGCGGTCGGTGAGCTGGTTCACCAGGGCGTCGCCCATGCCCTCAATGTTCATGACCCCGCGCGAGGCGAAGTGCAGGATGGTTTCGCGCAGCTTGGCGGGGCAATTGGCGTTGACGCAGCGGTGGTCGGCCTCGCCTTCCACACGCACCACGTGCCCGCCGCATTCCGGGCACCGCTCGGGCATGTGGAACTGCTGGTGGCCGCGCCGATGCTCCTTGTCATCGAGCACGCGCGTGACCTTGGGGATGACATCGCCGCCGCGCTCCACTTCCACCCAGTCGCCGATCTTCACTCCTAAGCGCTCAATTTCATCGGCATTGTGCAAGGTGGCGCGGGTGACGGTGGTGCCGCCGATGGCCACCGGCTGCAGCCAGGCCACCGGCGTGAGCTTGCCCGTGCGGCCCACCTGCACCCGGATATCCTCGATTTTGGTGATTCCCGAACGTGCGGCGTACTTGTAGGCAATGGCCCAGCGCGGCGCCTTGCCGGTGTAGCCCAGCTCGCGCTGCAGGCGGGTTTCGTCCACCTTCACTACCACGCCGTCAATCTCGTAGGGAAGCGCGTCGCGCTTGGGTTCCCAGGTGTTGATGAACTTCCATACTTCTTCGCCGTTCTGCGCCCGCCGCCAGTTGGGGTTTACCTTGAAACCCGCTGCCTGCAGCGCTTCCAGGGCTTCCGACTGCCGGGTCATAAAAGTACGGCCGTCTTTCAGCAGGAAGTAGGCGTAAAAATCGAGGCGTCGTTGGGCGGTGATGTTGGGGTCAAGCACGCGCACCGCGCCCGCGCCGGCGTTACGCGGATTGGCGAACTTGGACAATCCCTGGCGCTCGCGTTCCTCGTTCATGCGTTCGAAAGATTTGGTGGGCATGATGACTTCGCCGCGCACCTCAAACTCCGCCGGCAGGGCCGCCTTCTTCAATGTGGCTGCGGGAATGGCAAGCGGCACCGAGCGGATGGTCTTCACGTTGGCCGTCACTTCTTCGCCGATGGAGCCATCCCCGCGGGTCAGCCCCTGCACCAGGCGCGAACCGCCTTTGTCCTGCTGGTCGGGAGCATAGCGCAGCGCCATGGAGAGCCCGTCCAGCTTGAGCTCGCAAACATACTCCACCGTGTTGCGGCCGCTGAGTTCGTGTACCCGCCGCTCCCAGTCGCGCAGCTCCTGCTCGCTATAGGAGTTGTCCAGCGAGAGCATGGGCGTAGAGTGCGGCACTTTGACGAAGCCCTCGCGCGGCTTGCCCCCTACCCGCTGGGTGGGCGAGTCAGGCGTGATCAGGTCGGGGTGGTCCGCCTCCAGCTCTTTCAGTTCCTGCATGAGGCGGTCAAAATCGGTGTCGCTGAGTTCGGGCTCGTCGAGCACGTAGTAACGGTGCTCGTGATAGCGGATCTGCTGGCGCAGTTCCTCGACCCGGCGGCTTATGTCCTTGGCGGCTGTGGCCATTCTTTCGATTATATTCAGAGACCGCATGGCGGCGGGACGAGTACCCCCAGAGCGCACCAGCACCCCCGCCGCCGGCCTCGGAAGCTGCTAACCTAGGGAAGCGAGGCGGTCCGGCGGCAGACCAATGTTCCGCACAGCAGCCCTCATCTACAACCCGGTTTCAGGGCGGCAGGACGAGCGGCGCCGCGTCCAGGTGGAGGCGGCCGCGGCGGCCCTGCAGCAGGGAGGCGTACGTGCCGTCATCGTGCCCAGCAAGGGCCCCAGGCAGGCAGGCGAGCAGGCGCGGCAACTGGTGGCCGATGGCTGTGGCGCTGTCTTTGCCTGCGGGGGGGACGGCACCGTACACGACATCCTGCAGGGCCTGGTGTTCAGCAACGCAGCCCTGGGCGTTATTCCCATGGGCACGGCAAACGCCTTAGCCCACGATCTGGGCCTGCCCCGCGATCCAGTGCGGGCGGCGAAGGCCGCGCTCACCGCCAGCCCACAGCGCATCGCCGTGGGACGTATCAATTTCCAGGACAGCCGGGGGCAGGCGGCCAGCCGCTACTTCGTGATTGCCGTGGGCGTGGGCGTGGACGCCGACCTCTTTTACCGCCTGCACGCCCACATGAAGCAGCGCATGGGCATGGGGGCTTACTATGCCGAAGCATTGCGCTTGTGGCTAACCCATGATCTGGGGCGCTTCGAAGCGGAGTTTACCGATCTGCGCACCGGCGAGGCCCGGCGCGAATCGGTATCGCAGGCCCTGGCAGTGCGCATTACCCAATTTGGCGGGATACTGCGCCGGCTGGCCCCAGGAGCGGCGCTGCGCCGCAATGACGTGCAGCTGGTGCTGTTTAATACCGGAAGCCGCCTGCCCTATCTGATGTACATTTTGCGCTCGCTCGCGGGCGGCCGCTGGCGGGTCCCGGGAGTGGAACTGGCGCACAGCACGCGCCTCATCTGCCGCCCCCTGTCGGCAGGCAATGGCGACGGCGCTGCCTCGCGAATCTACGTGGAAGCCGATGGAGAGGTGCTGGGCCATCTGCCCGTGGAAATGACTATTGTGCCTAACGCCTTGACCCTGCTGGTGCCGCAGGCGCTGGCCCGGGAAAAAGTCCGCAATCACGTGATGGCAACTGCTCCGCGCGTGGGCGATGCGGTATCCTGAATAGCTTCCCGCTGACCCTTGGAGCCGCTAACCCATTTCCTGACAGGCGCCTGCATCAGCCGCGCCGGCCTGAACCGCAAGACGGCGCTGGCTACGGTCACGCTGGTGCTGGCGGCGGAAGCTCCCGACCTCGACGTCCTGGGATACCTGCACGGGCCGGTGTACGGCTTTGCCCACCATCGCGGTATCACCCATACCCTGGTCGGTGTACCCATGATGGGAGCTCTGACCATCCTCGTGGTCTGGGGTGTCTACAGTCTCTGGCATTTGCGGCGCAAACCCGACAAACGGCCCCGCTGGGGGCTGCTCTTCGGCTTTGCCTGTATCGGCGGCCTCAGCCATATTCTGCTCGATTTCACCAACAATTATGGCGTCCGGCCCTTCTCTCCCTTTTATCCGCGCTGGTACTCCTGGGATATCGTATTCATCATCGAGCCGGTGCTGTGGGTCATCCTAATAGCAGGGCTGGTGCTGCCCGCACTGTTCGGACTGATTCACGCAGAGATCGGCGTCAAAAACAGGGGCCCGCGCGGCCAGGTGGGCGCCATTCTCGCTCTGGCGGGAATGCTGGCCGTGTGGGGAGTGCGTGACTTTGAGCATCGCCACGCGTTGGCTGCCATGCAGGCGCGGCTGTATGACGGCGCGGTGCCGGTTCGCCTCTCCGCCTACCCATATTGGGTGAATCCCTTCAAATGGATGGGCGTGGTCGAGACCAAGGATTTCTTCCAGACCATGCACGTGGACTCGCTGACACCCGATGTTGACCCGGACAACGAAGCCAGAACCTACTACAAGCCAGAGGAGACGCCGGTCACGCTGGCGGCCAAGAAAAGCTATCTCGGGCGGGTGTACCTGGACTGGGCCCACTACCCGCTCACCGAGACCGAGAAGCTGGAGAATCCCCCGGACTACATGGTGCTCTTCTTTGACCTGCGATTTATGTATCCGGAACGGCGAGAACGGCCTCTAAGCTCGCGGGTGTTGCTCAACTGTAAGCTGCAGGTGGTGGGCGAATACATGGGCCTGCGCCAACAGCCCTCCCGTCACGACAGTTCATCAGGGGACAAATGAGGCTGGTCCGCCGACTTGACTGCCGCGCCGGGAAAGAACAAAATCTATGATTCGCGAGGTGACCATGCTGGCAATCCTGTTTGTGCTATTCGCCGTCGGCTTTCGCTTCCTCCCTCATCCCCTGGCATTTACGCCGGTGGCGGCCGCACTGCTCTACTTTGGCGCGCGCATGCCGCGCAAGTATGTCTGGATTCCGGTGGCCCTCTTGGCTGCCTCAGATTTGATTTTGACCAAACTGGTGTATGGTTACGCCCTGCCGGCGGACACCTTCATCTCCTGGGCGTGGTACCTGGCCATCGTGCTTTTTGGTGGCGTGCTGATGACCAACAGCAAACCTTGGCGGGTCCTGGGAGCCGCCCTGGGCGCTTCCGTTTCCTTCTTTATTATCAGCAACTTCGGGGTGTGGGCGGCCTGGGCTATGTACCCCAAGACGCTCGGCGGACTGACGGCTGCCTACGTTGCCGGGCTGCCTTTCTTCCGCAATGACCTGGCAGGAGACCTGGTGTTTACCGCCGTATTCTTCGGCATCGGACACCTTGTGCACGATTGGGCCGAGCGCAAGGCGCACGCCGCCGCCTGAACCCCTTTTCTCACCACAGAGGACGCAGAGAGCACAGAGGCAAGGACCAAAAAGCGACGCAAGAAAATTCTGTGTCTATTCCAAAGTTCGCGTGCGCTTCAGGTTTCTGCTCAAGGTCACGGTCGCTGGACATTACGTTACGCCCCGAGCTGGGTAATTAACCCTCTAGCCTGAATTCGACCTTCCAAAGATTCCTCTGTGCCCTCTGTGGTAAAAAAAGTGGTTTACGCAGGGCGGGCACGGCGGCGGCGCAGCAGCAGGTACCCCCCACCGGCCGCCGCCACGGCGATTAGCAGCGCGGCCAAGTGCTGGTTTACCAGGTGGGACATGATGCCCACGACCTGCGGGCCGAATTTGATGGTCAGCAAAGATAGGATGAGGAAGCGCACAAAGCGGCCAGCGAAGATAGCCAGCTCGAAGTGGGCAAAATTCATCTCGAAGGCCGCAGCCGCCAGCACAAACAGCTTGAAAGGAAAGGGCGGCGGCAGCATGGCGGGAAACATCAGCGCCCAGAACTCGTGGCGATCGAAGGAGCGGCGCATGCTTTCAAACTTCTGCGGCGGCATGCGCTTCTGCAGCAGGACTTCTCCGCCTTTGTAACCAATCACATAAAGCACAATGCTGCCGGCGGCGGAGCCCACCGAGGCCATGATCACGTAAAGCAGGAACTTGTGAGGGCTCTGGTAGACGTAGCCTGCTACCACCGGATCGAGCGGCATGCCCAGCAGCGAGCCGTCAATGGCCGCAATAGCGAACACTCCCCAGGAACCCAGCGGCTGCAACAGCCCCCAGATGAAGTGAGTGTAACGAGCCAGAGCGTGGGATATGGTGTGCAAGGAAGGAAAATTCTACATTACGTGCCTGGCGGGAATGGGTGCAATGTCATCCAATGCGCGTGAGCGAGTGGCAGCCTCCGCGCTGCCCGAGAGCCGGCCGCATGCTCCACTTGGGCCCAGATTTCCTGTAAGCTAGATTTTTATGCCTTCCCGCAACTACACGATGACCCTGGGTTTCCCGCCTTTCACGCGGGCCATCAAGTGGCTGGTCATCATCAATACGGCAATCTACCTGCTCCGGCTGCTGATGATCGCTTTCGCCGCGGGTACCTGGGGAACCATCGAGGCCCTGACGGCTCTGGTTCCAGTTGCCGTGCTCCACGGCTGGATCTGGCAGCTGGTGACGTACTCCTTTATCCACGTTGGCCTTTTTCACATCGCCTTCAACATGCTGACGCTATGGATGTTCGGGGCGCAGCTCGAAACCGACTGGGGATTCAACCAGTTCCTGGAATTTTATTTTTACTGCGTGGTTTGCGCCGCCCTGGTCACCATTGCCGTAGCTTACCTGGGTACAGTTCCGGGCATAACTTTCCTTGGAATTTCCCCCTTCACGGCAACGGTGGGAGCCTCGGGCGGGATCTTCGGCGTCATGGTGGCCTTCGCCGTCCTCTATGGCAACCAGGAGTTCATGCTCTTCCCGCTCCCCTTCATGATCCGGGCCAAGTACCTGGTGGGAATTCTTATCCTGATTGCGCTCGCCGGCGCTTTCCAGGGCTTGGGCCCGGGCCACCGTGGCGAATCGGTGGCCTACTTTGCCCACCTGGGCGGTGCGCTATTCGGTTACCTGTACGTTAAGTTCCTGCCCCGGCGAGGGCTGACCTACGCCTTCTCCGAACACTACTTCGGGATGCGCAACTCCTACTACAAGTGGAAGCGGCGGCGGGCAGCCCGCAAATTCCAGGTTTATATGCGGCGCCACGGGCGCGACGTCTACTTCGACGAACATGGCAACTACCGCGACCCGGACGTGGACAAGAAGGATGGCGGCTCCCAGTCGCCACCTTGGGTGAATTGAACCAAGCCCTTAGCCATTAGCACTTAGCATTTGGTCGCAGTATATATCCCACAAACGAAACGGGGTGCCCCACCCTTGGCCGGTTTTGCCAAGGGTGGGAAAGAATCGGTCATAGGCTTAAGACTTGATGAGTGCCGTTTCGAGGAGCGCGGTAAAACTTTTTCTGACCCGTGCTGGAAGATCGACTCCCGCTTTTTTCCGCCCATAGCCGAGGTCATGACCTGCGCCTTCCACCACTACAACTGCGGTAGCCGCCGGAATCAGCTTGCGGGCCGACTCCAATTCTTCGACGGTGGCAAAGGGATCACGCGTACCGACGACGAAGAGTGCAGGAATCTTGAGTTGGGGAAAATGCTGCACTCGCAACTGTGCCGGTTTCCCGGGGGGATGCAAGGGATACGAGGTCAGCAGGAGAGCGTGGGCGATTTGCGGGTCTTCCGCGGCCAGCATGCTGGCCTGGCGCCCGCCGTAGGAGTGGCCGCCAAGATAGAGCGGGCCGGGAGCGAGTCTCCCCAGAGCTTGCAAGGCCCGGCACAGGCCCTCGCGGTCGCGGACGGCAGAAGCGGACGAGGGCGGGCCATGAGGACGAGCCTGGCGGAAGGGCAGGTTGCAGCGCAACACGAACCAGCCCAGGCGGGAAAATTCCTCTGCCAGGGCGAGCAGCAGCAGCATCTGGCAGTTACCGCCGGCGCCGTGGGTCAGCACCAGGCCGGGACCAGTGGGATACGCGGGGTGGTGCAGAGAGCCACGCACCGCGGGTTGGGCGGATTCATCGGTAAAAGGCTCGAGTTTTAGTTCAGCAGCCATTTCGAAGCGCTCCGAATCAGGCGAGCTGCGCTCGCCCGCACAGGCCACGGCGCCTGTGCCCACGAATTTCCTTCAGAGGTTGACCGGGTCGAAGGTTTCAAACACCTGCTCGATGCGGACCAGGTTTCCCAGCCGCGCCCAATAATTGTGCACCTGCGGGTCTTCGTGGGCGTCCTGACGGGCCTTTTCTGAGCTCCAGTAACGGAGGTCCAAGTAGCGGTGGGAGGCGCGGTCGCGATAGAGAAAGTCGCGGCTGTAGTTCTTTTCCGAGAGCACCCGTACCAGACCGCGCAGCGTCTCCATAGCTTCCTGTTCCTTGCCTTCCAGGGGCTCAAAAACGGCGATGGAGAAAATTTCCGACACGGTTGCGCTTAGTGTACGACTGGAACGGCGGCGGGTTCAAAAATTCTCTGCATTGCGGCGGGAGCCCGCTGGAACGGCGAGCCGCCAGCGCTGCCATAAACGGAAAGAGGTAGTTGGCAGCTGGTCAGCAGCCGGTGGTGCGACGCCACCGAGTGCAAACCGCTTACTACCAGCTACCGCCTTCCAGCTACTTGCGCTTGCGGGGAAAGCCGCCGCCACGCCCGGAACTGCGGCGCTCGGGGCGGCGCTGTTCGGGAGGGCTGACCACGTGCAGGCGAATAAAGTTGGTTGAGCCGGATGTCTGCTGGGTTCCGGCCACCACGCCCACCACATCGCCGGGAGCTACTTTTCCCAATTGAAGCAATTGCCGCTCCGCGCCCTGCACCATTTCCTCGGAAGAGCGGGCGGGCTGCGGCAGCACGACAGGTTGCACTCCCCACAGGAGGTTGAGGCGGTTGCCGACTTCGGCAAACGGGGTGAAGGCAAACACCGGCACCCGCGGACGATATTTGGAGATAAGGCGGGCGGTGTTGCCGGTTTCGGTGAACACGGCAATGGCACGCATATGGACGTCGGCGGCGGCGTGGGCGATGGAATCACAGATGGTTTCCGCGATGGAGAAGGTGGCGCGGGGCTCGCGGCGCCGGCGCGGGGGCTCTGATTGGCGCAGGTGGGTTTCCGCTTCCACCACGATGCGGGCCATGATGGTGACGGCCTCGCGCGCATATCGGCCGCTGGCGGTTTCGCCGGAAAGCATGACCGCGTCGGTGCCGTCGAAAACCGCGTTGGCCACGTCGCTGGCCTCCGCCCGCGTGGGACGCGGGTTTTCGATCATGGATTCCAGCATCTGAGTGGCGGTAATGACGGGCTTGCGGAAGTCAGAGGCCCGGCGAATCACATTTTTCTGAATGATGGGCACGGTTTCCGGCGGCATTTCCACGCCCAGGTCTCCGCGCGCCACCATCACTCCGTCAGCCACTTCCAGGATGTTGTCCAAATCTTCGACCGCCTGTGGTTTTTCCAGCTTGGCGATGACGGGCACGTCGCTCTTGCGCTCGCCGATGAGGCGCTTCACCCGGCGCACGTCTTCGGCGCAGCGTACAAAGGAGACAGCCACGATGTCCACCCCGTGCTCCAGGCCGAACTCCAGGTCCTTGTAATCCTTCTGGGTGAGCGAGGGCACGCTGAGCACGGCCCCGGGCAGATTAATGCCCTGGTGCTCGGCCAACAGCCCGCCGTTGACCACCTCGCACTCTACGTCGTCATTGCGGATGGACTTCACCCGCAGCTCAATAAGCCCGTCGGAAAGCAGGATGCGTGAGCCCGTGGTCACCTCCCGCGCCAGGTCCTGAAAAGTGGTGGAAATCACGGAGGTGGTGCCGGGCACGTCGCGCGGAGTAAGGGTGACGCGCGAGCCAGTTTTGAGCGCCACCGGCGTGCGGTACTTCAGGCGGCCGGTGCGCATCTTGGGCCCCTGCAGGTCCTGCAGGATGCACACCGTGCGGTCCTCCTTCTCTGCGGCCCGGCGC